>JAAUXU010079278.1_pt1 | contig 23700 bp, 20 predicted proteins | sample 7278151 | NCBI WGS metagenome assembly JAAUXU01 (sample SAMN14350113, study PRJNA611818) | marine sediment metagenome | isolation source: surface marine sediment (1.8m) | place: French Polynesia: Moorea | collected 2018-08 | reverse complement strand
TTTCAAAGGAGGAGGCCAAAAAGGGCGGGTGATTCTCAAGGTTTGGGTCATTTTCAGCCCTTTTTACCCCTGTCTTGCTGAAAAACAGTTGGAGCGGTCACAATGGCAAAATGGTCATATTCTTTGGTCCCAATATGGTCGTTATAAGCGTGTTCCACTGTATTAGTATCCTATGGTTGAGCGTTTCAGAGCTACGGGCATTCCAATTGATGCCGGATGCATAGTAATAGCGCTGTGCAGAGCGCTCAGTACAAAAAAGGGACATCTCCTGTCCCAGCACCCACTCACCTGGACCTCCCGGGTCAGACGGTGCCTGGGACCCAAAATCTTCTGAAAAGAAGTTCCCCCACTATAACATCATTTTGGGGCATAATATCACCTCTGGAAAGAAACAAAGTAGCAAATGAGCGACAGTTTCACCCTATATTGTCAACTGTGACCAAAGGACTCCAGCTCCAGGGGTGTGGACCCCTTTTTTGCGTTTCAACCTAGCATGAACTGCCAAATATCCCTTTCTTGGTGCCAAAAATGTGACCCGAAGTGTTGTCCTGGCTGACGCTGACGCTCTTACCCTGTCCCGATGTGGCAGCACAGCCGTGACCGCCGTTCATGCCCTTGACAGTGCCGTGGCTTTCTTGGGGGTGAGTGTGAGCGTGGCACAGGTGATCGCCTCGCTACTTCTGACGCGGAGAGACCGCTAGGCCGCGTTTGCACGTGCAAAACTCCAAGAAAACTTGCTTTTTCGGTCTTCCTCTGCCGAGATCTGCGAGTGAAGAGTGAAGACCTTGCCCTGTCCTACGTGTCTGACAGCCGATTGAAGGGAAGTTTTGAAGCTTCGCAAATTCCAGCTCTTTTTTTTTGGCAAGGAAAATGATGGAAGGAGAAAGAAGAAAGAGAAACTTAAACACGAACCGAGCAAAGTGGATCTTTTAGCCCGGCACTCAAAGGATTGTTCCTTTTGATTGAAATAGAAAAGGTCAACGTGACGCCAGCAGCTGGTGTGTCTCCAACGGTTAAGCCCGCCTTAATCTGCGAAGCCATCATCTCCAAGAAGCAATTACCAACTTTAGCTTCATGTCTACCTGTGCAGGCCATGCAGGTGACAGCAATTAGCAACTTGGAGACAAAACACTTGGGTGAAGCGTTCTGGCTCAGCCTCGCTTCCTCCGTCAATTAGTGGTACGCGCTCACGTAGCCCCGGAAAGTGCGTCCGCACGTTGGTGAAGCAGCTACCGACAGCTTTCCTGCTGGCATTCAATTGCTCTCACATAAGGTAGAAAAGTGTCGTCATTTCTTTCCATTGCAGTAGGAAAAAAAATATGGGATCGAAATGCCTGCATTGATGCTGCAGAACATTGGAAATCTGTTTACTGCAGTGTGTAGGAGAGAAAGACGACAGAAAATGTACGAGGACGCAAGAAGCCAACCAGGGATCTCTGGCAAGCAGACATGATTTGCTTGCAGAGGCAGGTTGTTGCTAGCAGTGCGAGGTGGAGGCATCGGGACCGTCTCAATCCTGCTCACTGGGGGAGGGCTGCTCGGTCGAAGTGGCTGTGTATTTGTCTTTTTTTTCAGTCTCATACAGTAATTGCTGCTGTTGCAATCTCGTATCTTTTTGTGGCAACTTGCTCACGCAGTGCCAATAAAGTGGAATTGCTTCTTTCCAAGAAAGAGAAAAAAGGTGCCGACAGAGAGAGAGAAACGCTCTGGTCTCGATTACACACAGCCCCAGATTTTGACAAGAGGAGGATATTAGATTTCCCCCCCCCCAGCCCCAGCAGCAGCTAACTTGACATTGTTTCGATGAGATTTTCCCCCCCGGATTTCGTCGTAATTCTGCCATCTCCGTCATAGAGGAGGACGAGAAAGGGGGAGGAGTGCAGTAGTGGGTGACGACGAATCCGATTTTCCAAGGTCTCCCCGCACATTTGCATAGATCAAGCAATTTATTCCTCTGAGGACATCTGCTAATCCAGAGACACTTGAACAATTTACATATTTCGCCAAGAAGCTGGGCAGAAAAACTAAGAGACTGCTGACCCAACGTACGTTTTTGTATATGTAGTGAGTACGCGTGTATGACAGAGAGAGCGCGTGAGCAACTTTTAAGCAAGAAGCAAACTTTGGGTGTGTAGGAGGAAAAAAAACCTAGAGAGCATCAGAGGAAGAAAAAAAAATTCCTTCTGCACACAGTGGTTCTCAGGAGCGAGAGGATCCTCCGACGTCTGATCTACTTAATGGCAAAGGACCCGAATCTGCAGAAAATTGGCTTGTCACGTGCCAATCAAGAGAGCTCATCCGAGGCTGCCCGGTCAATACAGCTTAAATAAGAAAATTTCAGTGTCCCTGAGAAGCCCTGTTTTTTCATACCACCACAATAAGAGACGCTAAGAGAATACCTAAGAGACGCAGAAGGGACACGAGCAGTCATGCACGCAGAGAGAGTTTTGCACATTTTTAAACTGAATTTGAACGTCAGAGGGAGAGAGCAACTGTGTGTGTGCGTGCAGAGAATGCAATGTTCACTGTGGTGCGCGCGTGCGTGCGTGACCCGCTGAAGCAGTCAGAAAGAATACGTCTGCTCTGTGTGTTTTTATGCCTGATGTGACGGCAGCAGCAACAACAACAGCAAGGACAGGCCGGCGGGCCGGCGGATCGGCAGGAGGGCGGGCAGACAATCACTCCGCAACTATGGTCGGTGGCTTGCAAAAAAAGGTCAATAAACGCCAATTGGAATGTTAATTCCGGCCATATATGAAATTGCATCTTAGCGTACATTCTATTAGGAAACTCAAAGCTGCAAATGAAGTAGAATCTCCCATTCTTGCGGCATACGTATCGGGTGTACTATATCCACAAGTACAGTGGTGCCTGCTTATACCGACATTGGATATCACGACATTCAGCTCATACTTACTGGCAATTTTCGGAGGTCCCGACTCCCTACTACGTAAAATGTTTCGGATATACCAACATTTTTGCAGGCACTTTTGCTGACACTTTGGCATTTTGGGGGGTAAAAAACAAACTTTATTTCCGCTATCTTCCCCACACAATTAGGCATAGAGTGTGCCCGACCATACTTGGAGGGGAAAAATTGATGACTTCTCTTCATTCTGCATCAAGTATAAGCTTAAGAACTTCTCTATCAACCTGGTCCGCCAGGTGGTGGTTGCCTTGCTTCAACAGCTTCGTACCAAGCACCCTTACTGCAGTGGCCACCTCTTGGGTAGCAATTGCCTCCTCTTCTTCCTCATTGGAGTCATCTTCCTCATTGGCCATTTCTTGCTGTATGGCATGGATTATGAACAATTCAGCACCAGATGTACCTTCAAAGGGAATAGCAGACCACCAAGGAATTCAGCAATAACGCACCGGATACACCGACACCTCGCATACACCAGAAATTTCTACCGGTCCTAAGGGTGCCGGTAAAAGCGGGAACCACTTTAGAACACTTCATGAATTGCCACTTCAATATGTAGTCATTACGTAGTGAGACATTTTCGAAACTGTTAAGCTGAACAAATTATCGGGTGCTGACGAATTGGCTTGCTATGGAAAAGGCTCCGTTGCTTCCCCTGTTTGAGCATCACATGCAGCGATATTGGTATCAACAGGGAATTTTGTCACGACCAAGGTCTATGGCTCAAATTTGAGTGAAGAGACTCTTCCTTGCATGGCAGGCAAAAAACAAAAACAACTCAATGGAGGAGATGCAAAAGATGAGAGTTTGCAAGAAAAAAAACCCTGAATCAGTTACTCTGCATAAGGCTTTTGTATGGGTCAACTACTCGGCTTATGCGAATAATGAGGGGCTGATGCCCCTAACATTAACTACAGTGGTTCAACGATAATGGGATAAAACTATCACTGGATATCTTGATCAATATGTCATGTTCCAATTTCAATATTCTATGTTGCGGTGAATTCTTGACGGATGTAGCGATCTTTTGAGGCCTGCATAACGGATATAACGATCATTTTGCTCCCAAGGATATTGATGTTTGGTGGATCAACAGAAACACTTTTTTACAAGGGGCGTCTTCATCACGGTTTTGATTGCTATGCTCTCCTGGGTGAATTTGCAAATGCTACGAACATGAGGCTGGACTTGGGGCATGGGACATAACTATGGGCCAAGAGTTGAGTCAGGTTAGGATCGATAATTGTTTTTCTAGCATCTCCAAGGACAAGAAATAACTAAAGTCTTGAGGTGTCAACCTTGTTTTGTATCTGGTCAGCAGGTGGGAACTTCCAAGACAGTGCGCTAAAATGTTGTCACAATTGATAATCTGATGTGCAAGGCCTAAGGTGAACTCATTAATTAGGGTATCCAGATTAGCAGATTTTTGCCTTGCAGTGCGACCAAAACCAGGAGTCAGCAGGGGGATGTTTTTGAGCTGTGCATGAAACACCTCACAGTCACTACTCAAATTGACATAGCTTGTTCTCTATTGCCATAAAACATGATACCAGACGCTCTGGGCCAATTTGAGTTAGTGCTCATGGGGGAATTTGTCATTTAACACAAAATTGTTGCTTTAAGCCAAGAAAGTCAGGGAGAAAAGATTTAGAAGTGTGGTACATTGCTACAGGACGCTGCACGAAATCTCCCTGGACGCTAAATTTCATTTCCAACAAAATAAAATAAAAAGTCAGCTTTCAGAACATAAAGGTTATCGTCCCCGCAATAAAACTCAAAAGTAAAGTGATGCATAGTTAGCCGTCACATTAGGTTGATATCTGGGGATCAGCATCAATTGTGCCATGCATCATACCTGGCATTACTTTATAAAAAAATCGCATATCGTATCCTGTGCAACAGGCAGTTGTCTCAACAGCAAGTGAATTAGACAACGATAAAAAGAAAACGCAAATTAACGGGACCAAAGTCACGTACACGGAAGGTAGAGACTCTATAGTCACTGCACTGTAAAATTGTCTTGAAAATGCAATTCATTACACTCCTAGGCTTTGTCGGTGGAGCCCGGCTACAGGGAAGTCGACACATAAATTTCTCTTTATTTGTCAACTGACAAATAAAGTAGCGAATACGTATCAAGGTGTCTCAATCAGCAGAGTTGCAAGTTTAGAGTACAGTTATTGCCTACTGCAATTTTGTAGGTGTTTTTCTCGGCGTAAGGAACCAATTGTTTGGCCCTTTGATACAGGAGGCAACTTCCCCAGTGGCGAATATGACTACACTGATGTTTAAAGTCGATTTCGAAAGATAATAAACATCCTACACGTTTTCCACTGCAAGGATTAAGCCCAAGAGGCTTCATGAAACGGTGGAAAAGTTTATAAGTGTAGTAAAACTAGGTGTTGTCGGTCGATACAAAGGCTTCATGTGTCTTGGGTATCATTATTGGGCTCAGTTGTGCTCCTCTTGCCAAATAGTGAACCCTCGGCAGTGGTGAGTTAGGTGGAGATCTTTTTTTTTTTAAGGAATCTCGAACAACGAAGAATTAGATCCCCATCATTTGGCGAATGGACAGACAATTTTCAGATTTTAAATTTCAGTGCCTGCTGTTTTGAGGTACTTTCAACCCAAAAATTTATTAACTGATGTCGGAATTTCGGCAATTGCTATGTATTCATATTTTTCAATTTTCACCTTGTATTCGTATGCATGCCCTTTGAAGTATCTGGCGTCCCTGGAACGACCAATCCCAGCTGTTCAAACAATGGAAATCTGGAAAATTGTTTAGGGAAAAATAAATGAAGTTGAATATTGGTCTTACTGAGAACTTGATATATCAAAGTTTTTTTATTGATCCAGAAAAAATTATAACTATGGCGCAGTGCTGAACAGTCTCTCTATCAAAAAATCACTGAGGCTGGTTTTGGGGCTCATGAAAGAAAAAGAGTAAAGTATGAATTCTTCCCTCGCATGAACTTTCTGACTAATATAGAAAACGAGCACCGGAGCAGTTCCACTTTGTAGGCTCTCAGCTGCGTTCCCCACTGTTTTATGCTTGCAGCTGATTTCACTGGAAAATATGATTACGACTGACTCACCTTTGCCTTACATAAGATTGGAGCAGGTGAAAGCTGACTCGTTCGCTTTTTACTCCTGTCAAGAGCTAAAGGTCCTTTCACTCAAAACCGACTGAGTGTTTTCGCAGCAAACAGAATTTGCTTTCCATCGACACAAACATGGCAATGCTCGAATAATGGAACTGCCCACTATTCGACCGCCCAAGCTGAATTCCGGTGTCACCCGGGCCGGCCAAACTCATGCACTGCTTTGCACGCAGACATGCCAGACTTTACCGCATGCGCTCGGGGTCCTTGATAGATCGCAGGCATCTTTATCTGCAGCGCGGGATTGTCTTCTTGCTGTCTCACACGACGATGGCCAAGAGGACCAGACCGGACTCGCTCTCGGCTACGCAGTTTTCTCCTTGTCAAATGCGGGTGACAGCAAAACAAAGAAGGACAGAAAGAAGAAAAAGACTTTTGTGATATCAACATGACCTCGGCTCTCAGCGACGTGCGGGAAATGGAGCGAAAGAGCAGCTCCGTACGTAACAACTACTGCTGCAGTCAGTCATGTGCTAACTGATGTCCAAGTCGGTTAAACCCGCCTCGACTCCGACGCTATTAGTGCTTACTATTTAGCTAGTGCAGGAGTGAGTCAAGTCAGGCCGAAAATAACTCAGGTTGAGTCAAGCCAGGCCGAAAAAATCTCAAGTTGAGTCAAGACAGGCCGAAAATATAAACCCGAGTCATTTTGACTCGAGTCGAACCCTACTCGACTCCAGCTCTAGTGAAGACGAGTCTTTACTTCCGTTATTATGGCTGCACATCAGCCCAATCTCGTCTGCTAACAATGCGGAAGGGGAGGCGATCAGATAACACACTTTCTAAAGCCTTTTGTTCTCGCAATTACTTAAGTGAAGAGGAAAAGATGCTACTTACGACTACCTTTTTTGTCTGCTCGCTCAAGTGTGGAGATTGAGGGAGCAGCAAGAAAAAAAAACCCTCGCACATACATACGAAAGTCATCATCGGAGATATGTTGAGAACATAAGGTATCCACTCCACGTTTTTGCCCCCCCCCCTCCAAGTGTGTATGCGAGCAGTGTGGGAAAATGCATGCTATGAATGCAGTGGTAAAAGAAACGTCTATCATAAGCACGAGATGGTCAGAGCACCACTGAGCAAGGGAGGAGCAACGATCTGCCAGTCGAAGATGAAGAGCTGATTTTCCAGCGCTCGCGTATGCATGCGGACGCACAGGGTGTTGCAGAGAAGGCTGGATGACTTCCTTGACTGTTTGAACCAAGACCAGATTTATGGGCAAGGCCAGATCTGTAAGTACAGCGTTGCTACGAAGTTTCCAGGATTGCAAATAGTAGCCTGCCAAATTGAGTGGGACTTTGCATGAAGTCTCCATCAGTTCAGAGCAAGCATAACCTAGAAAATCACTCAAGACTTCTGACTGAATGTCTGAAGTAGCGGTGCAAATGCTTTTCGACTGCCTCAACAGCAGCGCGGACGTGGACGTGCCAAGATCGAGAAGCTGGACAATGCGATTGTCAAGTGCTTTGACTTGTGACGTGGTGAGACTTGATCGAGGAAATGCATGCCTCAATGCAAGGACAGGGTTGTCAGAAAAAACTGTAATCGTGAATGTCTTGCATTGGCCTCCAAAAGAGCTGTACAAATGGAATCCCAGGATCTTAGTGGCAAACCTGCATGCATGCAAAGTGTGGCTTGAAAACCCTTGTCCATCCTGAGCCAACCTGTAGACTGCCAAAGCAGCTTTTATCCTCAGCCTCGTTATTCCAGCCGGATGAACTACAACCAAAGCATTCCTATGAAGTTATGATATGATACGGACAAGTATGAATCGTCAATAGGATTTTCCTCTTGATGTGTCGAGGAAGAATGAGGCATTTCTAGCATTTCCTCTCTCTTATGCACTCACACACACACCCTCTTAACCCCCCCCCCCAACCCCCCTCCTTCGTTTCTTAATGATCCCTTTGTACTGGTTACGTAGACCAAACGAGGAAACGTCCCTTAAGGACCACTTACTGTGTACAACTCTCGCGTCTTGCTCTGAAGGTACGACCACAGAGGCGATTAGAGGATAAAAAGACATTATAATTTTATAGTCACATCATAAGTTATAAGTGAATACGTCATATTTCTATAAGCCTGCTTTGGCTCTTTGATACATGGAGGAAATGTGACTAAACCGACCTTTAGCTGGACATGGTGGAAGGATTCAGCCATGAGTGTTCCCACTGAGAAATATCTCATTGCCCTGGGAACCCAGAAAGGCTCGCTCAAGAATAGTTTTTTTTGAGTTTTAACAAAACATCAGGGTTGGAATAAACTTGAATAATAGACAGCTGCCGTCGATATGGCTCAGGTGTCTCTGCGGTACAAAAAAGTGCCAGGAGAAGGCAAGAGTTTTTTTTATCAGTTTCGCCCAAGGGATCCAGAGTCAAAAGGGCCTTATTCTTACTAATATTTGAAACTAGGAGAAGAACTTTCCTCAAGAAAGGCGGATAATCCCAATCCCTCTAAAGCCTTCTCCTTCTTCTCCACATTCCTCCCTCCTCTTATGCAGCCTGATCTTCTCTTGACAAAAATTAAAATGGTTGGGGAAATTTCGCGAAAACCAATAAGTCCTGGGTGACTTTTTCCATTAAAAGAACTTTCTTTGACGGCTCTTATATGCATTGGATGCAAAGTGTGCCTGCACAAAGGCTTTGATTCCTTCACCAACTTTTACCTCTGCCATCAGCTGTCCCACGAGGCAAGCCTGTGCTACATACTGTACACGTGTAGTCATTTCTGTAGCTGCTGCAATTCGAGTAATACTAACTGTTATGAGTTTGGACACTATTTTTTTTAAAGCAAAAATCTTAGTTTTGACATTACCCATCGTTGTGTACAACGACGTGTACCATATAAGTTGTTGACCACCCAAAAGCACCGTAACCAGGTTGATTCAGAGTGGCCTTGATGGCGCAGATGCCTGTACGGGGAAGGCCTTGCACAATGTCGAAGTCCAGCTCCATCACCATGGAGCCACGCTAAGGTATTGCTTCACACGGTGTCCAGGATAAGTGACAACATCGCTATCAAATGTTTGGTTATGAAGTAATGTCAAATATAACGATCGACCTCTTCTGACAAGACTTGTGTGTCACATTTCAGCACCGAGACACTCAGGAGACACTGACCGTCTTGGACCGGCTGGACCTCGACGCGGAGAAGCCGACACCCGAAGAGACGGCCAAGAAGTTCGGCTTCGAGGACGATTTTCTCTCGGGCAGACTCTCGTGGTGGCAGAAGACCAAGCCCAAGATCTGGTCCATGTTCGACGAGCCCTACTCGTCTTCAGCAGCAAAGGTAGAGTTGTAATTAGGGCTGTGTTCAGGCCTTGATCGAGCCCGACAACCCGAAGGCATTTTCCAAGATCCAACGCTTTAAAGTCGGCTTTCGGGTTTTTCAACTTTTATATGCATGTCAGAGGATTGTGCAACAGAGATTCCGAGCCGTCAGAGCCGAGCAAAGCCTGTTTCGGTACTAATTTCAGGCCCAGTTCGAGCCCGGTCGAGCCCGATCTGTACCCCATACGGCCCTGGTTGTAGCCCCTCTATCGCAAAATGAAACCATGTCGCCATTTACGTCAGTATTCCAAAAATTGAGGTGAACTAAAGTTAATTGTTTTGCTTCCATTCTTCCTCTTTTTCCCCCCGCTTTGACAAACTATTACTTGACACTGATAGCCATGACATTACACGCAGATCAATCGTTTGATTGAAAGTTGCAACACAACCCTGACACTTTTTCAGTCAACGCTAGCTTGTATTCTCTTCTCCGTGTGGTGAGACCACTGACCTGTATACACTGATAGAGGAAGCGGCAGGAGCTGCTTCACAGAGTGGCATTAAGGCAGCTGTTGCCAGACCTCGAAGTGTGCCCAAACAAACAAAAACTAGAGACGAAACAACTGAAAGTTTGGTGAGTAAGTGGCTTATTTTAAGCCGTAAAACAAAAATAATTCTTCATTTTCACATCAAGTTGTCCATACTGCATTCTTTTCGTTTGTACTAACGGGGTTCTGGAAAACAACTACTCTTCTATATCCCTCATGCACTGGGAGAGTGTGGTAAAGTAGGAGTTATGTGCATTCGGCAAGTCACATTTTACAAACATTCAGTCTCTGCAGTTCTAATTGCTGCCATCTTCTTTCAGGCAGCAACGCTATAGAGCTGCGGAGGTTCATGGAATGCTACTTGGCCAAATGCACGTACTGTTGTATTATTGAAAAGAATATGTTTGCTGCAAGTCTTTCTAACTATTTTAAGGCATCAATACAATGTTTACTTTTAGAAATGTAACTTTTTTAAAGCATTACGGCCCCAATATTCTCATGGCATGTCAAGTAGCTCCTGCCCCCTGTCAAGCATGGCAATGGAGAAATGCAGTGATTCATTTTTATGTGCAAAGAACCCTCAAAAATCTTTATGAAATCTTATTTTATCTCTATTTTTCTCCAATGATTGTTATTTGTTTGGGCTCACTGCTGAGAAAAGCAACAGCTGCTTCGATATGTGCAGATAACTGCTACGCTTATGAGCAGGTCGGTCGGTGGGACTCCTTCCGATCAAATTGTCAGAGCCTTACTTAGACCTTCGGTAGAGGAATACAGTCGGTTCTCGATTTAACAATATGTTCTGTCACCCCCAAATGTATCGTCAAATCGAGAACACTGTTCAGTCGAAAACCACCAGCAGCAGCACTACATCAATATGAGCTGTCACAAAGTCACTCATGATGCTGTGTCTTGTCAAGCATTGTAGGGATGACTGATTCCCCTTGAAGACTCTGCTGTCAGGCAGCCAGGACAGCGTTGAGAACCCATTTTACCCTAGCGACATTGCTTTCGTCCAGGACTGCATGCTTCTGCTGCATGATGACCTCACTTGACTCAAACATGAGCAGATTTTCAACCTGCTTTAGACTGGCATGGACATTGCTGTCAAAGTTTCTCTGCCGGCAAAAGCCATGGACCGCTTCGAAAGCCTTCAAACAATCCTTCGAACAAAGTCGTTCGGACCAGCTGCAGTTTCCTCTTCTTTGTCATCACCTTAGCTGCCATCTCATGATCCTGTGGCTGCAGTCCAGCAGCAAAATCCTCCTCCACAACAGCATCGAACTCTTCTCAGTCCACATTTGGCAGCTGAGGGTCATGAGCAAGGGAGTTAAATCCCTTGATCTTTTTCTGACTTGTGGCCAGATTTTTCCTCAGTAATTGGTCAAAAGCAGAAATATCATTAAATATATGACGTATCTGTATGTAGTAAAGAAATGGTCAGCACCAGAGTCATATCGTTACGTTGAGAATTGTGGTTCCATTGGGATGCGTTAAATCGAGAACCCTGAATATCAGCGTTTCTGTTCCGCGCTGTAGTGAAGGGTGAGATTTGTTTAGTTTCAGTCCGCCCTCCGCTGATGTGATGTTTGGCAGGGAAGTAGAGTTCAGATGGTTAACACGAGCTCTAGAAACTCCCCTTAGTACACCTGCCAGAGTTGGAAATGTTTAAAAACACGTTTTACAGTCTCTCTGCCAGCTAACTTGGTGAAAAAGCAGGTCTCAGCAGCTCGAAACCTTGGGAGTCAAAGTGATACATTTATAATCATGGCTTTGCAGCACAAAATTGACTTTCTTCTGTTTTGATGTTGTTCAGGAGTATTCTTTCTAGCTGATGCAACCTTCCCATGTGACTTTTGGACCCAGCTGACCAATTTCGAGCCAAAGAAGCAGCTGCCTGAAGCTAAATAAACCGCGCCATCTACAGCAATGCACTTAACTTATAATCAGCAAGGAATTGTTGTTGTTGACTGCATGTGACATTAGACGTAATTTCTAAGGGCTGGAGCACGAACACAGACCCTCATCCACAACAGCTTTCTCTCTTCTGTCTCTGTCACTAGGTAACATTGCTGGAGGGTTACGTAAATCAAATACTCTAAACCTCTATTATAGCTGTGAAGTATGAGTAAGTAAAAACCCCACCTCTTCTGTATACAGTCGAATGAAGGATTGACTCATAATAACGAACGGTTGGGTACCTGGAACAATGGGGGAAAAAAGGAAAGGAAACAATTTGATATCGACTTCAGCTCTGCTGACAAATGTCGTAATTTTATACGCGTGTTATAGTTTATTGTTTTTTTTGTCTGAATCCACTCCACATTCTACGCTCAGGTCATTGGGGTAATCTCCGTCTTCTTCATCGTGGTCTCGATCGTGTCCTTCTGTCTTAAGACGCACCCGGACATGAGAGTTCCGGTCATTCACAACATCACAGTGCAGGTGAATGCTAACGTCTCATCCACAGCATCTACGTACAGAGTCCTCACGCCAGTCGTGCTGATTGATTGCAGACTGCCAATAACACGTTCGCCTGGACACTGGACAAGTATCAGACGAACGCGCACGAGGCCTTCTTCTACGTCGAGTGCGTCTGCAACGCCTGGTTCACACTCGAAATCTTCATGAGGTTCATTTCCTGTCCAAACAAGTGGTACTTCCTCAGGTCCAGGTAAGGAGAAAAATCTACCAAATGAAATACAAGTAGCTTATTGACTACTCTACCTAACTCTAGCGTGAACATCATCGACTACGTAGCCACGATGAGCTTCTACATCGACCTGGTGCTTCAGCAAATGGCCTCTCAGTTCGAGAAGGCCGATGTCCTCGAGTTCTTTTCCATCATCAGGATCCTGAGGCTGTTCAAGCTGACCAGACACTCCTCGGGGCTTAAAATTCTCATCCAGACGTTCAGGGCTTCAGCTAAAGAGCTCATGCTGCTCGTCTTCTTCCTTGTGCTTGGAATCGTCATCTTCGCCTCACTCGTCTACTACGCGGAGAGAATCCAGGCGAACCCTCACAACGACTTCAACTCAATCCCCCTGGGCCTCTGGTGGGCGCTTGTGACCATGACTACAGTGGGTTACGGGGACATGGCGCCAAAAACCTACTTGGGCATGTTCGTGGGCACCCTGTGCGCCTTGGGCGGGGTGCTCACCGTAGCACTGCCAGTTCCAGTCATCGTGTCCAACTTTGCCATGTACTACAGTCACACACAGGTAAGCCGCACCTCACAAAGTGTAGGGGAAAACTGTCATTTTCGTGATTGACAACATAGAATTCTTCCTTATTATGGACTATGATGTTCTTGATCAGATCAGGGCTGTTCCTACTTGATCAGGTGCTACTTCCGCATTGAAGTTAACCGGACTCTAAATTTTGTCACCACTAATTAAGACAGTTTCTTGATGAAGTCTTTGCTTTTCATGATAAGACCGTCCATACCTTTGCAGATTCGGTTAATCTGTCTCTCCGGGTGTTACTGTTGGAAAGTGGCTCCACATTCAAAATTTGCAGCTGATGTACGAGCGTCAAAGCACAATTTAGTCATCGTCCTTCGACATGTTTTTCATTAATTATGTTAACTTTAACTTGCCTGAGAAGTTTGGCCGTTTGCCACATTTCATTCTGATGCCATCAACAGGCATAAGTAAGCTCATTACTCTCTCAAATGAAATTCAAACATGCACCAATACCGCATGTAGTACACGTATAGCATATTAAAAGTCCATTGTGACTTTGCGGACAGACTGCACGCCTTGACGTGTAGTGGACACCGCTTGTGTGGACGCCCTTGAACTGAGACAAAACCTATCACTATTAATGTAAAAGAAAAAGAGCCAAATTATTTTAAAGCTATCTCTGAGTTACAGCACAGGCGACAGAAGAATTTATCAAACGCTTCAAAGCTTCACTGGTCTAGAAGAAGACTTTCCACTTCTCTCTCGACTTTAATCAGCTTTGGAAAGGATAAAAAGTTCCTTTATAAGCGGCGGATTTTACTCGGAAAGCATGAAAAGATGAATTGGCTTCCGAGAGTTGTCTTCTGTCCTTGCAAGTGGCTTCCACTGTACGCACGTATTAGGATTCACTACTTTGAATCATTGACAGTCTGTGTGGCGCAAACGAAGAGCTGTCCTTTCAGGTCACATCTGACATTAGTCTGTCTCACTGAGTAGTTTGGTCCACGAGTTATAACAAGTCATGTTGACTTTCTCCGACGAGATGACGACAAACAACATCGATGTAATCCCACGTAGCAGGAGAAAAATGTGCCATCATCATCACCCAGAACTAACTCGTTGACATCTTTCTTCTCCTTCATCTGGTAATGTAGGCAAGAGCCAAGTTGCCCAAGAAGCGTCGTTGTGTGGTGAACGTGGACCTGCCGCGAGGGGGTGGCGGGGGCGGCCGAACCGGCCGCGGTGGCGGAATGGGGCGCCTGGGACTCGGCGGAGGCGGAGGCGGCGGCGGGCCCAAGGGCGGCAAGGGAGTCAATCAGAAGATGGGTAAGGAAGCAGACGTGAACTCAGCAAAGTTCTTTTTCCACTCTGGAATTCCCTCGAAACCTCTCTCTATCCTAGGAATAAAAAAAAAAGAAAAAGAATTCCGCTGAGAGGAATCAGACGATCAAGCTACTATAGCAATTAATTACGTTCAGATCTTATCTCCACATCCTAATTCATAAGTATCGCTAAAAAAAAAATTCCAAAGTGCTCTAGAAGAGAAAGAGGCCTCTTGAACTTCAAAGCGAGTACGCTCGTATGAACAAAGGGTCCTTCATTAATATTGTGACTTTGTGCCCTACCACAAACATGTCGTGTCTCCAAAGGGGGTTTTGTTCAGTAATGACCACTTCAAGTCTGTGTTCGTTACCGCGAACAAAACAATAGCAAATGTATAATGCGGAGAGCAGAACTCTAGTTTGGCGAGGACAGGGGGTCATGAATGGATCTGACTAAATGAAAGTTCCACTGCAGTTTTCTGTAAAGTACACTGTAGTAGAGAAGTCTATTAATTGCTTGCCCCAACTACAATGAGAGACAAACTGGTGTGTTATTCATTAACCATTTAGTGACTTGGATCTAAAAAGGTTTGAAAGTAGTTACAAGAAAACTTAGAAAGGACGTTTTTTTGGATTGAGTAACAATTGGATTTTATACTCTTTACTGGACAGTTGCCGACACGAGCACATTTTTCTTCTTCTTCCTCTCCCGCCCCTCAAAAACCCTTGACCAAAACCGACTCCGTAGGCATGAATAATGGGTCGAATCGCTGGGGCGACCTGATGAGCCCAGTGCCCGGGCCACGCCCGATGCAGATCCTGCCACGCTCGGCCCTAGCGTCCACGGACGCGTCCTACGCGCCCTTCGTCTCCTCGCCAGTCAACATCCCGCAGCCGACGTCCGCTGCGGCGACAGCCATCACCGCTGCGAAAGCCGCCGCTGCCACGCGACCGTCCTTGAAGGCCGCGGCGGCCGCCGTCTCCATGGCCGCCGCGCGACGCAAAAAAGCAGCCGGCGCGTTGACGACGAACCAGCCGCAGCAGCCGCAGCAGCCGTCTTCGCTGAGAGAAGAAGAGGAGCCTCATGAGGCGTGACCGTAGACAAACGCGACCAGCTCTAAGATTGCTTGCTCTTTAGACTCCAGAGAGATGAGGTTGAGAGAGAACACAACAGTAAGGCCAACAACAAAAAAAGCAACCAAAAATAGTGCACAAAGCAACTGTATCTCTCACACGCATCATAGGAGAGAAACTCCTCTCTAGCACCTATGTTACACACGATGTGTAAAAAGAGCCTCTTTTTCAACTACAATTATCACTATAATTAGGTGTGCGTGTATAGTCTTAATTATTACTCTTCTCCTCTACGTATGTACTACAGTATCCACACTTTCGTATTAGTGTCAGCTGCACCAACCGACTTGAGTGTGACTCTTCTTTAGGTGTGTCTATTTGTGTCTCTGTGTGCAGAGCATTGTAAATACTTAGCTAAATTATCCGTCTTCTTAAGAGTAGCAAATTAACTTACGTAGAGGTTGTACGTTCAGATGTCTCTTACTGCACCTACGTAATGTTTGTCCGTATGTATCACATTCTGTCTTTTGTCTCTGGTGTCATCGGGTTGCAGAAGAGCCGGTTTGTGGAATTCCGTGGAATTCCATGAAAATTCCGGCACGTCTTCTTCCACAGAGAATTTCTCACCGCTCGTTTCCACAGTACAGCAGTTCTAGCGCCATAACGTGAACCGGATTCTCTTTCAGAAATCAGGAGTTGACGCACTTTGATACACTGGGTGTGGAAATTTTGGAAATTTGTCGCCCCCCCCCCCCAAAAAGAAAAACCGTTCTGAGTTTTAGAAATTCAGAATTGGTCGACGCAGTTGCGTCATAAGTGCTAAACGTTTGGTTAAGTCACATTGTTTGTGTCTGTCTCGAGTAGTTAAGAGGAATTGTTTGATGCTCGCAACTTCATGAAAGCTGTCCTTTAATTTCCTCATGGGACCATCTTCATACCATTGTACAAAATATGTCTCACGCACTCGTACATCAGGATAATTTTCCTTTTATTCCAGCTGCTCTCCTCATTTAGCCTGCCTTCTAATGTGGTCGTATCTTACGAGTCAGTAAAAGAACACACAATCCTTTAGTAGCCTTATGTATTAGCGGCTACTGTGCATCCACGAAGGTTCATATGGTATCAGAAGTATTCGCCCCTCCTTCAATCTCTAGGGATCTGTTATTCCAAGAGTGTACAGTCCTGACGTTACGTATGTGTCCATGCGCTCGTCGTACTGCAAAAATACATATATGTTTCATACATACATGTATACACCCATGCATACACCTATTCACATGGCTAGTACGTTTGTCCACGTTGTAGTGCATAGCACGTATGCAGCATTACAGTCGTGTGATGTTGTACGACAGGGACGTTCAGAATTAAGATCGCATATTGACAGCCGAGGTTGCGTCTGCTACTAACCAAATAAACAAAGGACAATTTCTTTCTTACCTCTAAATGTTAAACATGTTAAAATATGTCAACGTTTAAATAGTCACGTCACGTCCCCCGTTTCTTTGTCTGCGCAAATGTGACATCCCGCATCGAGAACAGAGAAAACTGTAGAGGTCTTGTCATAGAGTTGAGCAGCAGTAACTAAGTCCAGCATATTTTGTACAGGGTGTCTCGAGGTCATGCGAGAGTGTAAATTTTCTTTTCAGTCTATCATTTGTACGTACGTACAGTACTACATAGGAGTGGTATCTATCATTCATTCTCGTCAATCTGAGCTGAAATATTAGCTGTAATTTAGTAAGTGTAAATTTGCATGCCTTCTCCTTCACTCTACAGTTTTACCACTGTCTACGTTAATTAATGGTCCATTCGTACTCCGTGTTCCTGTAAATTATCCTGGATGTGTTGTACATAGCATAAGTACCGTGATGCCCAAATGTATCATCAGGCTTTTAAAGGCAAAAATTGCCACAAATCGCCTGATAATGTTAGCAACTAGTCATTAACTAATTACTAACTTTTGTTTTCGCAATTAGGGCTCGGATTGACGAGCATGACCGCATTCAATCCCAATGGAGGCCCATTCGGGCAGGCCAGTCTGGCACCGAATCCGAACATGGGCATCATGGCTATGATGGCAACAGCTGTGCCACAACCAGCCGCTTTCGCAGCAGCACTTCCGACGGCGTTCACAACTTCCCCGACGGCAGCAGCGGCTGGAACCGGAGACGTCAATGTGCCTGAGAACGACAACAAGAGCTCAAAGCGGCCGGGCTCTTCGAGAAGAACTTCGCCTCAGATCCTCGTGCCGGCGGACTTGACCGAAGGTGGCGGCGGAGGCCGCGGCGGAGGGGGCAGCGTACGCCGCGTCAGTTCTCTGAGTGCCAACTTGATGACCACGGCTTCTGCAGCCGTGAGAAACGGTGGCCGCCGCGTCAGCACCATGAGCGCGAACCTGCCCCTGGCAGACAGCAGCGACAGGGGCGAGCCACTTCAGCAGCGCGGGAGCGGCTTCCTGGGCACACCATTGGCGCTGCCGCCACCACAACCGTCGCAGCAGTCGCAGCAGTCGCAGCAGTCGCAGCAGTCGCAGCCGTCTCAGTCGTCGCAGCCGTCGCAGCCGTCTCAATCGTCGCAGTCGTCGCAACCGGGCTCGCTGGGCCGCAGCTCCTTCGGTGACCGCCTCTCGCTGCCTCCGGTGCCGCCCTTTTTCGAGAGGCCCACGTCTCCAGCCTCTACTACGTAAGCCCGTGCAATGATCTTGAACGGAATTCAGTCGTTGTACTACCTTAGCCTCTCTTCACAGCAGTCCATTGTTGGCAACATCCTCCTTGAGATCTCCGCTGGTCATCACGGCTGAGACGGCGATGACCACGACACTTTCGACCACGGTGGCGTCGACTTCGACTTCGACGTCGGCGCCGGTGCCGGCGCCATCGGACCTCGTGCTTTCCTTCATGGCGCCGGCAGAAGGCATTTCTGTGTCGGCTGCCCACAAGGGTAACGCGGGTGCGGCCACCCCCGATCACAGCTCCTCTGGAGTCAACAGCTACGATCAGGGAGAAAAGTTCTACTTGTGATCTCTCTCAATTCTTTTCTCTGTCTCTCCCTGTGCTTGAACTAAGAATATTCTCAAGAAAACGTGAGAAGCTTTCACATGGTCAGGAAAAAATGACTCTTTCCCCACAAGAGGTTTTTTTGAGCTCAAAATGGTTGTCTTTGAAGGATGAAGTCATAAGAGACTGACCAAGATCTTTTCGTGCTTTTCAGTTTTCTCAAAGGTGTTATGAACGTGATTGCCCTAGGGACGTTCCCCTTGTAGGGTTCCCTCAGACTGTCAAACTGCAGCTGAGATTCAGAATTCTTTTGTGAGAAAGACAGCCAAAACCTTGAAGTCGTCCTCATATCTAAGATTTTTTACCACGACCAGTCTTGTAGCAGTAACAATGTCTCACTGATAGAAACAGCGAAAACAACCGACGTTGTTTTTTTAAGGACGAGGTTGAACTCGTGGGGAATTTTCTCATTCCAATCCCGGTCTTAAAGACAACGACGCTCTAGATCATAGCGGCGACACCGACTCTAACCATGTGATGATGTCTTGTACTACGTGTATGCACGTGTGAGGCTGTAAGAACGCAACCTGGCGGGGAGGCAGTTTTTGCTTTACACTACATACGTCATCCTTCTCACTCTTTCTCATCTCTACAACTATAGAACAATAATAAAGCCTGACTCCCAGAGATTCATTACTGCTCTTTATATTGTTATGTTCTTATCTTACATGACCGTTTTTTAACGTACTTACTACACGAGGTGTGTGAACAAACGAGACCGGAGGAATGTGTGTTCACACTTGTAAATTTTTACGAAATAGAACGCTGTCAGTGTAAAAGTACTTCGAAGTAACAGCGTTCTGGAGTGCTGTTGACTCCGTGATTAGGTAGAGGAGACCTTCGGCCTTTTTCTCAGGGAGTAACCGAACCTTGAGAGTGATGAGGAACTCCTCCACCGGTGACAACCTCATCCCTGCTCAGTCTAGAGTGGAGTTGTCTGCTCAGGGTCTGAAAAGAAATCGTATGTGTTAGACAAATAAATATACTCCGGACCGGGGGATGAAGTGCTGGTACACAGTTAGATTGATTTAGTTTCAGCCAGTTCTTCCGCCAAAAATGGGTCCATCGGACCCTGAAGCCAGATTTAAAGTTGCATCGGCTAGATAGGATCTGTATGAAAAACACCAAAACAGGAAAGAATCAACATTTCTGCTACCAACCCCATGTGTATCACCATTGAAACTACCAAGGTCAAGCCCGTATGCACCGATTGACCCTTTTTTGATCAATATTGCGTGCCGAAGAGCTTGAAAAAGTGTTTTTATCATGTCCGATTGTGACAGGTCCACTAAGAATGCTTTCCAGAGCTCTCATAAATGTCTTGAACTCTCCTCCTCTGCGTAAGTAGGATGTGGCACATTCGTGGCAGGCGCACTAAAGCTAAATAAATTGCCCCCTGCACGTGCGTAATCATGTAGACAGCTGTAGTACGGCATGTACAGGGTTATGGAGAGAACTGACTTTTTTGTGCATCACTGCATTTGGAAGGATGTTACGGACAATGGAGAGAAGTCTGGTCTAGATCTACTTGCGATACATGCGACACGTCCAAGACAGTAAGACAGACGTAGCCCAAAGTCAATCACTTATTTAGTGACGTGCAAGCTGCCAACAATGGCAGTTCTTATCTCCTCCATCCTCATGCAGTTGTCATCGAAGCCTGCTCAAAAACTCGGTCTATGGTTGAAAGAAAGACAAAAATAGGACCAAATTTGAGCCAAGGACAATTGTATTTTAAATCAGCCTTGATGTATCTCGATCCCCCGGTGTGCGTGTAGAGCCCCTGTAATCGCACAAAACTATCTACATTTTCAATGAATAGCCAACCCTGATCCAGCTTTAATACCAAGCCTTTGCAACTAAGCGAAATCAAAATTTAGAAGCAACCCTAGTCAAGCATCAATAGTAGCGGTGAAGTGGGGTCAGGTTCGACTCAAGTCAAACTCAACTCGAGTTATATACTGGCCTGCCTCGACTCGGCGGGTGTTAGACTTCCTGAATCATCCCAGAACTAACTAATACTGGGCCTACTGAAGCTCAATTACCAAGCCTGAATAAGCTTGATTTTCCAAAGCTTGCTGGATCCAGCCCTCTGCACGGTGTTAGGCAACATCTCGGTGGTCTGGTTAACCATGTAGCTATGAAAACACCTCGGACACATCACTTCATAAGGTTCACGTCTCTAAGCTTAAAGTCTACCTCTGGCGGTAAGCTCAAACTGCATAACTCAAAAATGCTTGAAAGGGCCGTAACTCATTCTAACGGCCCCCTACCTGCTTGCAGAGCGGCGTCCCAAACGAGGAGGTTCGTTGTCGCATAGCTCGACGGCTCACGGCTGTCGAAGCGGCCGCCGCGGCCGCAGCCACGCTGACTCCGACGTTGCTCGAGCCGTACGAGTTTGTTCTGCGGCGCATGGAGGCGGAGTGCGGCACAGCAGCCGCACCTTCGTATGGCACCGACGAGGACAAGATGGTTTGACCGTCGTCGATGATCATTTCCACCGCCTCTCTGTCAAGTTAAAATAAATAAAAACTAAAATTTGAAAATGGGGACTGATGGAAACAGAAGGTGGTCACTTTGATTTAAGGTCCATACTGTGAGATACATGGGTTCATTTTTGTGTTAGTACGTATGAGTCCTTGATGGGTCCTGGCTGGCTCCCATAGCTACCTTGTTACATTGTAAGAATGTGTAATTATTCAAGAAGTTAAAGGGATTCCATTTTATCGTCGAATTATTCCTAAAATCCACCACCTACGTACTCGAACGATTTATTCCGTCTCATACTTGAAGAGGCTGAAGGGGTGCTGGAAAGGCATAATTTAGCTTATCAGCTTATTATACGACTTATGTTTCATCGATCCTGCTTAAATATAACCCTAACAGGTTCCTCCTTATTTTACCTGTCCAATCCTCCCACTGAGATGACTGAAGAAGCCCGGGAGATCGACTTTGGAGATCTTCCCAACAATTTCCTCTCGAGGAAGCGCAACAGGTTCAGCACTCCTCCAGGGCCTACGTGCGTGGTATTGTACCCAATTGCAGTAAGTGCCATTAATAGCCCTTACCAGAGAGCCAATAGTCAGCACTGGTCTTTGTGATGGCCGACGAGTCCTCGTTGGTCACCCTAAACGTGTAGGCCACGCCCTTCAGGCGAGAGATGGCGAACTCGTCTGCCGCGGAGTCACCGGCGTAGATCACCTAAGAGCATCACATGTTATCCCCCGCCGAGGTTTTCGTCGTAAGAGCTCCGTCAAAAAAGTTCAAGTATACCTTGACCCTCTCCTCCCAATCCACTCCAAAGAGACTCCTCAGAATATGAATACAGGAATCTCCGCGATCAAAACCGCTAGGAGGAAGATTCTCGATTCTCCTGGACACCGTCAAGACCTGCAAGTAACTCGCCATTGATCAGGGTTTTTCTTCTTCTCGTCTTTAGTTCTTAACAGGTGTGGTACCTGGAAGTTGTGCTTGGCGTACACCTCCTTGGCCTGCTCGATCAGAAGCTCACGTTGCTCCTTGTCGATGTTTCTGAACCATGCAATGAGTACACCGCTATCAAGACTAACATTAGATTGGCGTACCTGTAGTGCCAAGCTACGAGCAGATCCTTGTGCTCGACCCAGGCGCCTTTGACAGCGACGGTGTCGTTGAGCTCCTGCTCCAGAGCTTGCAGGCGGTCTTTGTAGTCTTGGGGGATGCCGTAGGAGTACTTCTGCCCGTCAGGATGGCGGATTTCAAGTCCGTGGCAGCCTGCATAAGTCAGGCCTTCCACGCCCACCTGGCCAGTGGAAAGATGCTTGAATTAGCAACTTCTAAGGAGAAGATTTACCATTCAACGAGGAGTATTGGAAATATTGAGAGGAAAAATGTTGAAAAAGAATTCAGCCCTTTCCAAAAATAAATACTCTGAGACAACTGCCGTTCTCCAAACCCGAAGAATTTAAGTAGATATAAAGGCATTCGTTCTTGATACCAACTACGTTCTGCATGTCGCCTTGCACTAACCTTCCTCTGCAGGTCATCCAACTGTCTGCCTGATATAATGGCCACATGGACATCGTGCATGTTGCTTAGCCTCTCCAGGACCCTCTTAGTCTCAGGTGGAATGATGGCAAGTTCGGGGGTCTTGGCCAGATAGGAGAGGGTTCCGTCAAAGTCCAAGATGACCCCCAACTTGGTGCACATCTCCACGTAAGGGCCCAATGTCAGCTCAAAATCGATCCCCAAGTACTTGTGGCCCCCAGGCAGCTCCGTCATGTGCTCGTGGTGACCCTCTAAAGAACGAGATGGTTAAGATCTGCTGGACCTTCTTGGAAGTTATTCTTACCCTCATCTGACAGTTCGTCCATCCCCCCGAGGAATCCCCTCACCCACGCGTCCACGTCCATCTTGCGCTCGCGTCTTTTCAACTGGTTGGTCCTGAGCTTGCGCTCGTCTAGCGACATCTCCAGGGCGCGGTCCAACACGTCAGCCACATTGTCGGTTTCGTACGGGTTCACCTGGTTTGCCGGCAAAGTGAAGCTTTGAGAAAAGCATATTATGAGACAGTTTACCTGCAAAGCTTCCTGCATGAGTCCTCCTGCGCCGGCGAAGGGTGAAAGTATGAGAACCCCTGGATCGTCGTCGTTTTGGCAAGCTACGAATTCCTTGGCCACCAGGTTCATGCCGTCGCGCAGGGGAGTCACCAGAGCCACCTGTGGCCATGACATTTTGGGCCGATGATCACGAGCGGTAAGGACTAGTGCCTCTTACCTGTGCATCTCTATAAAAAGCCACCAATTGATCCTGGGTGATGCTTCCAAAGATGTACCTGATGAAGAGATATGATGTGATATGCGTACCGAATAGACATTACATATTACTTTATTTACGACATGGTACATACAACTGTGCTACAGGTAGAATACATACTAGACTAGGTCAAAAAATGAAAATTTTGGAATTTGACTGAACGCATCTTAGGTTTGTCACCTAATGCCAAATGTTGAAGTTATCAAATGGTTTTGAAGAAAACCTTTTTTGGACCCCCTCCATGGCAATAAGGTTTTCCTACGTAAGTTCATTACATAACAAGGTGCTCAGATTTTGACAGCCCTGTGACAAAGCTGTGAACACTTTATTTTTAGTTTCATTCAACTACTGTGCTTCAGTTT
>JAAUXU010135570.1_pt1 | contig 23735 bp, 15 predicted proteins | sample 7278151 | NCBI WGS metagenome assembly JAAUXU01 (sample SAMN14350113, study PRJNA611818) | marine sediment metagenome | isolation source: surface marine sediment (1.8m) | place: French Polynesia: Moorea | collected 2018-08 | reverse complement strand
CTACTACTGTAGGGTATTACGTACTGCTCGTAGTAGGGTTTCGGCTCCTCGGTCCGTCCGACTGAAAATGAGAATCGAAACGCTTCGAGGCACCCCACGAGAGATTGTTTTTACAGCAAGAATATATCTCTATGGGCTTTGTTATGCATGCGCCAGATTGTATCTGCTGAAGTCCCACTTCTCCCTCATGAATAAGGGAGCGTTGATAACGATGACGAGATCGACGGATATTTTTTCTTCGGCTGTGATTGGTCATTAGCGGAAAAAGGCGCTTCAATCTCAGACTGTTTGCCAGACAGCCAGCATAGACACACACGATCTTTGATTATACATATGGCGCTCGTGTAAACTAATCCTCCCTTGTATTGGTACACTGGGGATGTTTGATCTATGTACGGACTCGAATAAGAAAGAGTCGAGGCCACGAAAACATACACAGTAGAAGTCGTAAAAATGTCCGACACAGAGAATGTGGGAGGTGGGAGGGGACGGGGAGGTCAACAGAAGGGTGTGCAACGGGGAGGAGGGGGTCAAAGGCATGAGGGCTGTCAACAGGAATAACATGGGGCGGATAAAAGAGGTGTCAGAAGCAAACTGGAAGGACTGAAGAAAATTGTAAGGACCGGACACTTTCGGACTCACGCAGTGCTACACGGACTGTACGTGAGTAGCACGATATGCGTGGACGGTGTAATGTTTCCTCCCCTCCCTGCTTCGACCCCGGCGCCAAGACCAAGGGGCAGTGCGGGAGCGGCAGCATGTCGGTGAGGGTGGTGTTGGCCAGCGAGTTGTAGGAGATAGACGGGTCGTACAAGTCTAATCGCGGCGGCAAAGACCGCAAATCACTGCGTTGTCCTGTGCGGTTATCTGTCGCTACTCATCAATCACTTATCGTTCGCCCAGCAGTTTCATTAGTCCCCGAAGCCGCTCTAGATTTCACGGGGCGAGAAGGAGCGAAGAATTGGCCGCCGCTGACACACCCTAATAGGTGATGCAGCATTGATCAAGTGGCAAGAACACCTGAGAATCATGCTCAGTGCGTCGTCGTCGTCGTCGTCGACGACGACGGCGGCGGCGGCGGCAGCGGCGGCAGCGGCGGTAGCGTCAACAGCGACGACGACGGCCACGTCTACACAGCTTGCTTCTGCCTCTTCGCCATCATCGAGCGATCATCCCTTTGGGAACATTTGCACATTAGAGAAGAAGAGAGGGCGCCGACCGCAAGATGCCTACGAGGCGGACCGATAAATCGCCGAGAAAGTTTGACGTTAGATTACCTTATTAGCCTCGAGTTGCCATGCCCGCGCATGCTCTGCGCGCTCGAGTGCTAGTTCGGCAGTAAGGGGAGTCGAGCGCGCGCGCGGATTCGCCTCTCAGTGTTTTTTTTTCTTTCTTTCTGCCCAGCCGGCCTCCGTCGCCGACGCCACCACGGCCACGCGCGCGCCTAACCCCCCCTTGTACCCTCCCTTGTACCCTCCCTCTTCTCCCTCCCTCCTTCCTTCGTTTTCTTTCTTTCCTCGCCTCTTCTCTCTCTCTCCCTCGGTCGGCGTTCGGTTCTTCTGTACTACGGACATCAGCTTCAGTTCAGTCGTTCCCGACGCTCGGAGGGATCTGCGCGCCAAGAGAGAGAGAGAGCGCGAGCAGTGAAGTGACTTCGGAAACCCCGACGACCCTGACCGGACGGACGACCGGAGTGAACCCCGACGGAGTCGGTGGCGACCCGAGGACCCGGGCAGGGGTAAGCCGATCTTCGACGTCTCGACCGAGTTTTATTTCCTTTTATCTCGTCCGCCAAGGGTCAATTAGCCGGCCCATTAGCAGGTCTCGCTAGCTCGCTCGCTCGTTCGTTCGTTCGCTCGCTCGCTGGCTCCCGGCTCGCTCCCGGCTCGCTCGCTCGCGCGGGAGAAGGGGGGGAAGACGTCGGACCAGGAGTTCTTGGCCTCTCACTTCTTGAAGGCGATGACCTCCGCGGACGTCCCGAGGGACGCGTACGTGTCGGCTGCTGCCGCCTCCGGCGCCGTCCCGCCTGCTGAAGCCAGGCTCAATTGGCTCTCCAAGGCGGGAATTATCTGAAAAGCGAACTCGATCAGGGCTAAAAAGGTGGTCCCGTCCGATCCCGACCCCCTTCACACGTCTCTCTCGGCGTCGGCTTCTTTATTCCCTCCCCCCCACATCAATACCCCACGTACGTAGTAACGTAGCGAAGCATTGCCTGCTGCCTGACGTAGTCCCAGTGCCACTACTCCGAGCACTGCCTGTACGTAGTCCCGCCGCTCACTTTGCAGCGCAGCGACTGCCGTACGTAAGTCATCCAAGCGGGGGTAGATGGCATACATACGCACGTTACATGTACATACGTCCGTCTGTCCGTACATAGCTCTTCCACTCAATATGGCATTCTCAGTGAGTGCATGCGTGCAGAATACGTAGTGTGAGTGTGCGTCTGCACTACATAACCTGTACAGTGTACAGAACAGTGTACGAGCACACAAAAGCTATGTAGCTAGGAAAGGAGGAGGAGGGAGAGATAAGGGGCTCAAAGGACGGCGATCAAATAAATGGGATTGAAAAGAAGTGCGTTGACGAGTGTTTAGTGTTTCGCGCATGCGTGCGGACCAAACGTCTTTTCCGCGGTCATTTTTTATGCGCGCAGACGCAGGCAAGAGTGAAAAGTGGTGTGCAGCATTTAAGCAGTGGAAAAAAAGTCTTTTCTCTACTTCATAGAGCGCGCTCGCTCGCTCGCTCGCTCTGTGCATAAGAAAGACAGAGAAAGAAGCAAAACTTTTTAATAATGACAGTTTTGTCGGACGCGGGCGTAAGAATTCCTGACAGGCGCTTCGCTTGCGCACGTACACATGCGCACAGGCTCTCGGAGGAGCACGAGGAGAGGGAAACGAGCGTCGTGGAGGAAGATTATGCGTGACTGACGACAGCCACCACCACTTCTGCCATTACACGGCTGCCTCTGCAGCGGCTACGACACTGCTATTATTGCTGTGGAGACAGGCAGGAAGCATTAATATGTAACTAAGTAGTAGGTGGCCATCTGGGCTCATTTTGCAAGGGGGGAGAGGTAATAAATACTAGAAGAAGAAAAAAAAACAGCCAGCAGAAGCAAAAAAATAAGAGGAGGGAATGAATCCCTTCTGGTTGATAGCAGCCTTTAATGTCCGGAGGCGTAGTAATCTATTTGTCCAGCAGTCCGATGGATGAGACCGTCCGTCCGTAGAGAGAAGGAAGAGGAGACCTTGTTGAGGTGTTGAAATGAACGAGGAATGTTTTTCGAACTGGTTTGCTGCTGCCACCCCTTAGCCAGATATCGTCTGTCCGTCCGTCCGTGGGTCGGTGGGTCGGTCGGTCGGTGGGTCCGTCTCCTCCTCATCCAGCTGCCAGCAGCCATCTGACTTGTAGTAGGACCATGGAAGAATGGAACTATGGAAGCCGCCGCCGTCTATCGCGCCCACTTGTCCGGGAGGGATCTCAACATGGGAGACCCATTCTAGATTTGACAGAGTTATTGGGCTCTGCAGAGCACGCACGCACGCACGCGGACGCGTACACACACACACACACACGCACGCAGAAGCAGAAGCAGTACCAAGGGCTGCCGCTGGCGAATGGGTTGGAGTGGCGGGGCCAAAAGGGCGAGTGCGCCCTTCAGATCTGACGTTAAGCCTCACTTTTGTCGCGTAATTGATTGTGTTGATGAACATAATTACATCCCTCTAGCCTGAATAGCCCTAGTTGGCAGTGGTACTGGTGAAACAGTAATAGCGTGTAGCTTATGTAATGCATGATAAGAGGGTCATGAGAGCTTTTCACTTCACCTGGGCAGCTCCACCTGCACAGAACACGGGGCGCCCATTACCGGTGTACCTCAGTGGCCAGGATGCTCATGTACTGCAGGAGCTGAAAGGAGACCAAAACCTGGCCCGCTTATTAAATGCACACGGACTGTGTATGCACTCGCACTTTCTGCGCGTTCATGCAGCCCATTTATCCAGGACAAACCGCACGGCCATTCCTCTCGATACTTTTGAGCTACTTGTCATCCCTTCCTCCTCCCTCCGTTTATCCCCCATACTACCCTAAAGCTGGGCTGCTCCTGCTGCTAGCGGGCAATGGGCCATTGCCGACTATAGCAGCGTCGGCGGCTTCATTGCTAGGACTCCCACAGCTTTTTTGCCCTGCCAGCCCCCCCGCTGATGGTTATCTGGTCTCTTGTGGCTGATTGGATTCTAACCCGGTGACCACGATCACTACCGGCGCATTGGTTTCTGCCAGGAAAAAAAAAGGAAGGCAGAGAAAGGAGCGGCAGCGATTACAACGACCGAGAATTCTTGGTCATTGTTCGATTCTCGTATTGCTCGAGAGAAGAGAGACGCGGTCATGTGAGAATGCCTACGTACGCATTACAGTCAGACTTCTCTCTGCAGGAATCTCTCCACATTACTATCCCAGCACACGATCATATTGGCCTCTCAAACTGCTAGACTTCTTACGGCTCGTTCGCCCTCTCCTTCACCACTTATCCACACTAGTCTTTTTCTGTGGCTGACGTTTTTGGGGCTCCTCGTATTTGCCTGTCCTTCTTTCTACCCGCGCTCTTCACTACATTGCTTCTCTTTGCCAGCTTTGACTGAGCAAAAGAAGGAAAAAAAAAGAGAGAAGAGGTAGGTTGCTTCGCCGACAAAGACCCCCAAATCTAACTTCATTTCTATTTACTTTCTGCGAAGGAGTCAGACTTCTGCTGCTGAGCCAGAAAGAGGGGAGGTTACGAAGAGTCCTTGGTCTCCCTCCTCCCTGCCAATTTCCCCCATCGCGCCCGCCGCCGCCCTCTCCAATAAAGATTAGCTTCTCTACAAACATTTTCGACTTTATGGCGTCTGCTGCTGATTGTGGTAGCTTGTGCGAAGGTGTCTAGAACCAACTAAGGTTGTCACGAGCGAGCTTTCTACTATGTACTAATTCTTTTTTCTTTCCTTTTTTTTTTGCAGCCTCCAAGGAAATCGGAACACTGTCTGACAAAAGACTTGTCTGTGTGAATGAGCTCTTTTCTGCAGCTTACACGCGAGGTGGAACTCCAGAGGAAGGAAGTGTTGTGTGTTGGCTGATTGAGCGGTCAGAGAACGTGTGTCGTACGTGAGTGCCAAGGGACTCTGCCAAGGCTACACGTACGTGGATACGCGGTGCTCCTGCCGCTGCTTTATCTGACGATTCAAGTTATCAGCCCGCCGCCAAAAGAGAGCGCCGATGGTTCTACTTTATGCTCGTCTCCCCGACGCAGCCCACGGGCAGCAAAGTGGCGGCGGAGGCCTCCGTCGTAGTCCAAATGCAAGAGCCTTCCGCAGCCTCCTCCACTATCACGCTACCTGCCTTATCCTCGCCTAAAGTTCCTGCAGCGTACAAGCAGCAGACGTCCAGGCGCAGCAACAAGGGCAAAGGCAATTTCGACTTGGAGGAAGAGGAGAACTGGCCCGAGGTGGACGTGGGGAATCTCATCATTGGACTGGATGCTGATATCGACGACGAGCAAAAGGAGCCTTGCACGAATTCACCAACAGCTACGAGTACTATGTCGGCTGGCGCCGGCAGTGGTGGTGTTGGAGGAGGTAGCAAGACTATAGTCTCTGGTGTCAGCAGCGCCGCCATCTCTCAGACTGCCACGGTGACAGAAACCCCCAGTGCATCGACAGGAAGTAACAGTAACAGTGCTAATAACAAGACTCAATCAGCGGCGACCAAAATCAGCAACAATGCTTCGTCAGTGGCAGCCGCGGCGGCCGCTGACAAGAGCCTAAAAATGAAAATCAAGCGTACCAAAGCCGGCTCATCGCGTAATCCAGAGGGCAAGCTTGAAATCGTGCAGAGCAGTAGTAGCGAAAGTGGCGGTATGGTGTTCAACGGCAGCATGGCTGACGGCAGCGGTTCGGCGACTGCCACCACCGCGAAAGTGCCTCCGCTCAATGCCAACAGCGTGGTGGCCGCCGTGACTGCAGCCGCAGCCGCCAAGCAGGGACACAAAGCAGTGAATAGTGGAGGAAAAGTGAAACTGTCCTCTAAGAGCAAGACCAATAAGCAGAGTTCCTCGAACGGGTCCACGTCCTCGCCGAAGCCGTTCACCCCCGCGCTGACTGGACGCAACAACAACAACGGGCGACAAGAAAGCGCGCTGGAGCCACCTGCAGCCAAGAAGCAAAAGGTAGGACCGACCGACTATGCATACACTGGTGCGCGCTGGCGCAAGCACGCACGCACGCACGCACACGTGAGTGTGTAGTGCACGCACAGAAGTGTGAACGACTATTTTCACGCCTAATTCTTTGCTGTGAGATCACTACTTCCGCCGAGTAAGTTGTGCTTCCCCCTCCTTCTTTCTATCCATACACCCTTTTTTGTGTGTGTGCTCACGCTGCTACTGCTAGCACCACTTCGTTCCCTTTGTTCATTCTTTCACCGGCCTCCACAGCTGCAGCAGCAGCAGCACCAGCAATGCCATTCCACTGTGGTCGCTCTGTATCATCGTCTTTCTTGGTCTCGGTCGTCCGCAGACCGAGAGAAGTAGTAGTAGAGAGTCTGGAAGAAGTCGAGAGCGTCGTCGTCACTTCTTGCTGCCTTCATCTCATCTCGTTCGTAGTCTGCCCTCGCTTTCCCATTTGGGGAGGAAGAGAGAACTGTTTGAGATTTGAGAGGGGAGGAAAAGGAACTTGCACCAAAACTAGTGCGGAAGAGAATGAGTGATGATGCTTCACTTATTCTACCCTGGAGAAGAGGAGAGGGGGTTACTACGGGAGGTGCACCAAGCATCCGCCACAAGCAAGGATATTGCCTATTCTCAGCTTATGTGGCAGTGCAAGATGTACTGACAGTACACAGACGCCATAAATGGCCATGAGAACTAACAGCTGTTGCGGCGTGCTATTGCAAAAAACACGAAAAGTGCAAAGCTCCTTTACCAACAGCATCTTTTGCTTGTCAACTGGGTTCACGTATGATTGATGGTACGTCGTCTCATACCTCTGCACACATAACATCGCTCCCATTCTCTCTTTCTCTTTTTTTATAAGCAACCTCATTTATTTTCACAAGCGAGATACTGCCCGCCCTTCGGGCGGGGGTTATTTTGCTAGATACTGGGATGCAATATGTGCCAATAAAAAGTTCTCGACTCAAATATCTTAACCCGCCTCTCCTCTATTGTACCTGTGACTACGCTGCTGCACTGTGACTGCACCGCATAAATTGGCATTTTTGCATGGGCCATGAAAAATTTTACAGAATCAAAAATCCCAACCTAGGTGACCCCTGAGAAAGCGTCTCCTTGGTCTTGGTCACGGTTCAGGGGCCACGGGGCTGAAAAGAGTTAGGTAGCTTATGTATATTACTTCCTCCACGTGATAAAGACCCCCATTGTTAAAAGATGGCCGAGCATTTGACATGCATCGTAACGTTTTCATAACTTCATTAACTACTACTACTGCTTGCATACGAGTGACACAGATTCACCGAGTACGAACTTGAGGTAAGACATGTTGGGGGGGAAAAAAAGATTGCTCCTTCACTGTTGTTGCTTATTCTCGATGAAATGTGCATCGCCATAAAGTTGTTCAAGTAGCAGCGGCTGTAGCAGCTTGGCGTGCCTGGCATGCCTTGTCCTCCTTTTCAAGATTCCATTAAGTACTAGGAATACCAGCCTACATAGGAAAAAAGAAAAAGGAGAAGCTGCTTGAAATTGGACGTTAAATCTTTTATGAATGCTGTAGCACTGGTCTATCACTCCTCGAACTGCGTACATTAGTCGCGCTTCTTCTACATATGTAAAGTACTCGGCGTCCATAAGGGCCAGAGAGCTTGTACTAGGTAATGGAAGCACTACCCGGCAATGTAGTAGTAGAAGTATTCGTCCGACCGCGACGCATGCAAGAAGCTCATAAAATCGTGGACCACTGCCTTTACTGCAACGCGATGCGCCGCCGCCGCCGCCGCCGCCGCCGCCGCGGCCGCCGCCGCCCTAAATGCCCGCCGGACCAACCGAGTAGTTGTGGGTACTGCATAGGCATTGTTACATAGCAGAGTGCGAACGCTACTGGCTTTTCTCTGGCCCTGCGGACAGCCACCACTTTACGAATGCTTTTTTGCTCCCCTTGCTTGCCTTCGTGCTTGCTTGCTTTGCTCCTCCTCCTCTCAATTGTCACTCGGGAGGGTAGAGAAAGAGAGAAAAGAAACGCACGCGAACGTACGGAGGAGCACAAGAGGGAGGCGGGGGAAAATGGGGAAGGGGGGGGGGATTTGGCAGCATTTATACGAATTTGGGAGAATGTGTGCTCGTAGCCCCTACCAATGTGACACATTTCGCTGGCTGCTCCTGCCCAGGCCTTGGTTGCAGCCTTTGGAATCGCGGCTCGCCTTACCTGCTGTTCATGCCTAAGTGTTATATGCAAGGTCGATGACACCTGAGACAGAGAGTGAAACAGTGATCCATTCTTTTGATCTCGAACGCGTTGTGCTGCTTCATTTGCGCCCTGACATCTGAGTGTGCTGCAGCTTCTTGGAGTGAAGCCTTCATGTGCATGTATGTAAACTTTGACTGGTGATTGTTCTGCGAGATGACATTGCTGGCATTCCTCTCTACCAGCGTGAAGAATGAAGAGAAGGGTTTTTCGAAACAAGAGAATCCGTTGTGTGCGTAGTCTATGGTAGTTAGAAACAGGACTTTTGGCCAGCGATGCTAACTAAAGCTAACTTAGAGTTACACGAGAAGTGCAGCCGGCACGTTGCAGAAGCAAAGTTTTTGGCTGGAAAAAAAAAAAGAGAGTATCTCTTACTAAACCGCAGAGTTATCGCACTGCTGTGCGAACATGTGTTTGCAAATGCCAGCCGCGATGGATATTTATGGCTTCTCTCCTCCCCTCTCGGTGTCTCTCTCGCACACTTTTATTTGCAAAGATATCTCCTCCTTCTTTCGGAACGTCTTTGAACTAGGAGGTCCAGTAGATGGAACTGGGGGAAGGGAAGAGGAGGGGGGGGGGGAAATCCCCAGTATGATGTTCACACTGTGTCCGTGGAGAAGAGAAAGAGCAAGATGTCATTAATTTTCCTCCAATATAATTTTGCTGCTCCACCTCGGCGTGAAATTAAGTTGCGCCGGATGATTCTTCTTCCACCTAGCGTGTGCGAATTTGCTTTTTTTCGCGAATTTTGCCGCCGGGAGCTGCTGCTGCTGCTGCTGCTTCTATTTGCCATTTGTTTTTATGGCTAAAAGCTTAGTAGAGCACACAGAGTGCATTCCAGCATAGCTGCCGATACGGTGCCACTACAAAGGTGTGCGCGCGCGCATACATGTGTTACGTTAATATGTTTTGATCCGCGGGTTCTTTTTTTTCTTCTTCTTCACTCGTGCTGTAGCTGGTGTCACAGTCTTGAGCCTCTTCCTCCCTCCAGCTCGACTTCGGTACGACCGTGGCTGAGCTGGCGGCCACCTCGGTCACCTGGGTGGTCGGCGACTAAGTTTTCAATTCCTTGTTGGTTAGCGCGGACAAATGCACGCATGAAGAAAACAATCTCGCAGAGGAGCGAGCGAGCGAGAGCGTTCATAGGGCCAGAAAAATGTTGATGACTATCTGGAGATGAAAGGTCGAGAGAAGGGAGGGGGGGAAAAATGCTGGCCATAAGTAGCCTAACTGAGTTCTGCTTCCTTTTTTTGCGCCCTCCGTTGTCAAGATCGCGTGTGTATTCCAAATCCACGTAAAGGAAACGAGCCTTGTGTAAAGAATGTCTTTGAGGCGAGGAAAGTTTTTGATTTCTTTTTCCTTTCCCCTCGTCGTCGTCTCCCTTTTCTACATGCGTCCCTACTCTTACTACCTCTCTTCAATGACGACGTTCCTCTCCTCGGTGTGCGCAGTATTTGGGGAAATAGGAGGGCGAGTGATAGAGCAGGAGAAAGAGAGAGCAAAGCCTTCTAAGCGGACGGAGAATGAAAATGTCTGAGAGAGAGAGGGGATCGAGTAGAAGGGGGAAGGAAAGAGAAGAAACAGGAGGACAAAGTTGATGATGCGCTTTTGCCGGGAGAATGGAAACGAGATGCGAAAGGAAACGCGTGTTTGATAGCTCTTACCAGTCCGTAATAAAAGAACAATCGCACCTCTCAAGGGGAGGAACGACAGAGTCATCGAAGGCAATGCTTGGCATCCCTGCTCGTGCTGTCTGCATGCGCACAGACACTTTTTTTTTGCCAATACTTCTCATCGGCTGCGGAGACTTGTTCATTCTATTGCCAGACGTATGGCTTTCTTAGCACGAACACTTTCATTGCATTATATGGCTGGATAGTTGTTCACGAGGATTTTTCTTTTTCTTCTCTCTCTCTCTGCTTCCCTGGTTGCCACTGCTTGTGCACGCATGGTGGGAGAAAAGCCTTCAATGGCAAGGAAGAAGGGCTTTCTTGCTGCTTCTCCTGCTCTTCTGCCTCCTCTGCTCTCTCAGCCACCGTCTTTCTCAGACAAAAGCAGCCCTATTTCATGCAGCCAAGAAGAGCCCTCTCTCCTTACTCGGAAAATAAAGCCACGGACGTTGTAAATTTTTCATGATTACGAGCCCCAGGGCCAAATACAGGGACATAAGCATTTGGGGACCACAGAGGTTTTTACACTTGACTGTTTTACGTTGTCTTTTCTCTGGATTACAGGAGTGGAAGGATTAAAACACTCTCGACTCGCTCGTGCAGAAATAAAGAGAACTTGTGTCCTTCTCAAGAGAAGTATTCAGTGTCTGCTCCGGGAGGGTTCGACTTTCTTCCACTCCCTCCCCCATCATATTAGGAAGAGAAGGTTAATTATTTGATAGCAACTTTGGCTGTGGGACTTTGGTGGTCACAAACACCTAATGGCTTTGTTGTTGAGAATGTGGCCCTCGGGGTGGCCTGACTGTGGCAAGGTGATACGCAATTACTGTGGACCAAGGCTGATTGTTTTCCGCACTTTCTGCGCATTTGTGCAAGCTGAGGCAGCAGCCGGAGTCAGTGCTGCGCTCGCTGCTCGTTGATTCATGCGTCGTTGGCACTCTCATGATGTTGTTGCACTCTCGACATCGTCGGTAATTCTTCCGCTAAATGTTCGTTCGACCTACTACGTACAAGTACGTACACCGGGTATCCTATGACGACCTGTGTGAGTGTGCAACAACCCGTAAAGCGATGGATGCATCAATGCTCCGAAAAATGCACAACATCTGTTCCTCCTACCTTCTGTTGTGTCACTACGTACAAGTACGAAGAGCAGCAGTTTGAAATTCTACAAACGCATATGAACAGTTACGAGAGCTTAGTCGGGATCCTCAAGCCCGCCGTCGTCCCTTGCTTGTTCGCTGCTTCCCTGCGCGCCGCATAAGCGCCGGCATGCTTAAGGTCTTCTCGTTGGTACAGAACAGTGCCACATCTTCCCTGCTGGTGATGCAGCGTACTTCAATGAAAAAGAAGCATTCCATATCGCTCCTTTGTCCTGTATTTGTGTCCACCTGTCACATTAGCAAAACCACGCGTTATCTGGAAACAATGTTTATGCAGCACCTGAATGGAAGAAACGTTCGACCAGCGGCATTGGCACTAAGAAGAAGAAGAACCTTTCTTCCCTTTGCGTGCGTGCGTGCGTGCGTGTGAGTGAGTGCGTGTGTGCGACTATCATTCCCACCCTACAGCCTGCTGCAACCCTATCCAATCTCCTTTCCTCCTCACTCCCTCTCCACTACGTAGGTTGGCACTCACGCCTCGCCCCGGCTCTATGGGCTATTATCATGATAATGAATCTCCTTCGCTGTGTTGTTAACCGCCTCTCTCTGACTCCCCTTATTCCTCTCTCTGGCGCGCACCCATCATTCGCTCACTTCATCCAGTCATGGTGACAAAGTCGTCCAGTCATCATAATGCGACCAAGGCGCTGGCGGTATTAACAGTGGAAGGAATTGGGCAAGAACAGACGGATCCCTCTGACTCCTCTCTGCTGCTGATCCTGCCATCTGTGACTCTTGCAATTATTTCACACTGATTCCCCTCTCAGGGTGTGCTGGTGTTTGGAGTGAGTCGCCCGTGCAGTATGTGCGCATACTCCTCCTCCCTCCTCTGAAGGCGGCTATGGTATTCTTCAGTAGTGGCTGTTTAGGCGGATGACTGTGAGAATTAGAAAATACTTCGCGTGACAGAGTCCTCTTAAGGTGCGCGCCTGCCGCGCTTTCCCCTGTGTGTCCAGTACTACTACTACTACTGCGCGAATGGCTGCTGGGCTCACTTTTGTTGTCTGGATTCCGAAGTTTTTGCCGATTTGGTGGCTACAACGGCTGGGGTAGACGTCAATTCAACGGCATAATCATAACTTTTTCGCTACTTGCCTTATGCGGCATGTTACAGCTTGTACGTGCATCCAAAAAAAAAAATTTGCAACTTTTACATGATGCTTAAGGCCATAATAAATAGCTGCACTAAAAGTGCTGTTGTTGTTAGCAACAATCTCAAATTAAATACGTAATTCCACCAGAGCACACTCTTCTCATGCCTCCCAAGGGGATCGAAACATTTCTCCATTCTATTCTCGCCTTACTTATTTGTATACCTTACTGCGTGAGTCGCGAGTGGAGTAGACGTAGCATGTTACTTTGCTTCTGGTGATCATGAATAATTAACGACGACTGAATACATAGAGCGGCAGACTCCCAATGAAGGAACACGCAGTATGCAGGTATTGTCGCATTGCCTACTAAATATACTGTACCACACTTGCTATGTGGCTAGGGAAACGTACGTACGTACGTACGTACGTATCACAGAATGGAGTACTCGAGTGAGACACAAGTGGCTACATTTGCCACCGTCGAAGCAGCAGCCGCGTCTGCCTTTGCATTGGCGTGTTCTGTTACTGCTCTTTCTCCCTAGCTTGGAAAACTGTAAATAGACACGAGAAGGAGCACAGAGCGGCGAGTGTGTGAGCACTTTTGTCGGGCAGCTCATACTATACCAGCTGCAACTTATTTCCAGAGAGAGGAAAAAAAATATCGTTGATGATCAAGGGTGATAGGAGCTGGCGCAAATGGTGTCAAGAGAGGAAAAGAGAGGCCTTGGTGGTTAGGGTCTCTTGTGTGTGCCCATACTCAGTTTGCGGAATAACAACTTCTCTTCTTACTCGCGCACGTTGCGAGAGAGAGGAGGAGGAGTCCGTAATCTTATTTATCGCCCCACTTGTATAAATGTCAGGTCTGTCCTCTCTTCTTCCCTCTTACCTCCCACAAGCCGGCGATCCGCGGCCTTGGAGGCTGCGCCGGCGGCCGCGCCGTCGGCCGCGCTGTCGGCCGCGGCGGTGGCAGCGATGGCGTCATTTCAGTGAGCTCCCTATCTCCAGCACTTGTGCACTTAATGCTTCGCTGCCTATGTATATTGCAGTACAACAGATGGAGCAGCGAGTGAAAGAATGATAATAAACAAACTATCTCTTTCTGCCTCTCTCCTCCCTGCCCCCCCCCCCCCGACTGCACTGCCTGCACTGCGCTGCACTGCAGCAGCATTTTGGGTCCGCTTCACCCACCAAGTTCATCAGTCATTAGGGCGCGGCCGCCGCCAAGTGAACGGGTCTTATCATCAACCACATAACTAAGTTGTCAAGCCTTTTTTTATTTTTTGACTGTCTCTTTTGCTGCTTCTGCCGCCGCCTTCTTCTCCCTATAATTGGCCTATTTCGTCATGTGCCACCGCTGGTGGTGGCTTTTCACCCCGCTGTTTCTGTCAAAACTTTTTCCCGCCGGATTTCTTTTCTTTCTTACTGTCTTTGGCTCTTCTCTCCTAACGCGCGTTCTCAGACCCTTCCTATCCAAACTTGTTTCTACTCTTCTCAAGTTCTCGAGACTTGACGAAGAAGAAGGAAAGGAGTTTTTCTCCCTACCCTTTCTCGTTTGCACTACCTCACTTAAACTCTACTCGCTTGGTTAGTGGAGGCGTGAAAAGGGTAATATCATCCTCAAAGTGGCACTACTAATATTTATTCCCTCTCTCACGTAGCGTGAGAATAGCGTGAGTTTTTCAATGGCCGCGTCCACCTGGAGTGATTAGTACGTGGAAAGGAATGCTCTTAACGCATGGTCACTGTGTCATCCATTCAGCGCAGCATACCAAGCAGGGGGGAGTCCTGACAAGCCTCACCGACCATTAATCAGCGTCGTACGTGGCTTGAATGAATTCACTTATTTGTGTGTCCTTATGGCTGCAAACTTGAGCAGACCTCCCCGAAATGCCTTCCAGACTAAGACAGACCGATTTACACAAAGTACGAACATCCACAGCATAAGTCGGCTTGATTTACCTTTTCCAACAGGCCTCGAGCTACGAGAGCCGCTCTCATACGCAGTTGGTGCCTTGCATGCTGCACAATACAGCGCGTACACCTACGCAGTCGCTGAAAAGGCAGAAAGTCCTCCTCGCCCGCGTGCATTTCTGTGTGTGTGTGTACACGCCTGGCAGTGTAACCCGAGCAGTGCCTGACAAGAATCCTCCCCGCATGTATCGACTTCTCGCATCGGTTTTGACTTTTCACCAACTTGTCTGATCGGCTCGTTCGACTTGCCCGGAAGCGTGTACGTCGGCTCCCTGAGGTTGGACCTCTCCCCGTCGCTGCTGCGTTCGTCCATGAAAGAGCGGCAAATGTGTTTCTGACGAATTGATTAAGCACACACAGCAGCAGCAGTTAGCAGGGATGGAAGCTACAGTACATAGTAGCAGGACTTGCCTCGTCGTGTGTGTGCGTGCGACGAATAAGGGGAATACAGGAAGAGAGGGGGGGGGAAGAGAGAAAGAAATGCTTCTGGCTTCCCCCCCCCCTCGCGCTCTTTTTCCCTCTGTTGGCTTCTGGCTCTAATCCAATGCTACATTATAGCGTGTGCGTGCGTGCGTGTGTGCGTGCGTGCGCGCGTGCGTGCGCGCGTGCAGGAGACTGGCCGAACACACGCACTCGCCGCCGCAGTCAATAAGCAAGATAGCGTTGTTTGAATTGAGGAGAAGGGAACTGCTGAGTGGGTGAAAGAGGAGCGAAATCGTTCTCCTCCTCCTCACTCATTGAAACGTAATCTGAGATCACACACATACGGCTTATGTGCTTCGTTAAAAGGGTCTGTGACTGTCACTTAGTTCGTAAGCGGAGGCAGATTTGGCGTTGCCCCACGTCGACACTGTTTGGAGACTTTTTCCACTCCCGAATTTGTCATGTGCGAAGACTTCATAGCTTGCGGAAACACCTGACAAAGAAAAAAAGAAGTGTGCTCAAGGAGATACCTCAGGCAAAACTATGCGGAAAGGGCGGGGCAGTAGATACGTGCATTTTTGTGTCCCTTCTAACAGAAAGTTCTCATTAACTGCCGCTGGTGCGTGCACCTGAACCACGTCGTGGAGCACATAAAGTCGGACAACTCCTCCGTCTCCTCACACTGCGCATGCTGCCGACGCGCTGTACCACTGGGTGCCAGTCCAAGAATATGTACGTGCGGTATCTTGAAGACGTGTGACTCTCGTGTGGTGTGGGTGCAAAAATGCACGCCACGATAGTCGGGAAGAAGTAAACGTGTTTGAGCTACTACTGTACACATGTAGCCCGCAGAAGGGTACAACAGTGACAACTCACCTATCTTGTTTTTGCGGCTTCGAAATGAGTTGCAAATCTCCTTAGCCCACCCAGTAATACGAGCAATATATATAGTGGCAGAGTAACATCCTAATGGTACGCCGTGGGCCGGCCAGCTAGCCCGTCTGCATCCATCCATCCAGTGGTTGCTTACACTATACATGATCGATTTTATCGATTGCTGGAGCCGTCCTCGCGTGTAACAGCCGATCCTAATCGTACTTACTACAATGGCACACATAAGAGCTTGCGTGCGCCCACGCTACTCCAGATCTCGCAAGGAACAGTCGAAAGTGGCAACTGAATGCGATAGCAGTCTGTGTATAGGCGATCTAGCACTCCAGACCTCACTACATAAGTAGCGCATAAGTGGTAATTTTGCTTAATCTCGTGACGAATCCATTAATCTCTTCTCTTCGTTTCAGTGTTTCTTTAGAATTTCGTGACAAAACGCTCGGATTCTCTCTTCCTTCCTCTATCTCTCTTCAACACGTCTCCAACGCTTTTCCCCTGCTACTTTTTCCTCCCAACTGCTGCACTTTGGCGTCGGTGTTCTACTGCTACCTGCTGTAGTCGTAGTAGTATGTACGTAAAGTAGTACTACGGTTGAACACTGTACAGTACACGTTGCAGTATAGCTACGTATATGTTACGCCAAAGTAGCATCAGTACTTCTACCGTACAGTAGCTGGTAGCAGTGCGTATAGCAGCACTCATGTTCATGGTTGCTGAGGAAAATCCCTTGGGGAGAAACAGCTTCCACGGTGCCAGGAGCGAGACTGAAAAGACAAATGGGAGTATCCAAGCCTCTAGCGGAAAGACAAGGGGTCGTTCGGACCAAGAAAAGGGGAATGGAGGAAAGGAGAGGAGACAGGCGTAAAACGGAAAGATGAAAGTTCCAGTTATGCGTTGTTGTTTGTGCCTTCAACTAAGGTTACTTTCCTTGTGTCGGTGATGTGCCAAAAGCCTCCAAAGAGTCCCCTCCGTTGGAAGTGAATGGAGCGCGAGTAATTTTCTGATTGCCGCCGGTACACTAAATTGATCCCCTTATTTAAGCAGTGTGTGGTTACACAATTACATAATTAATTCCCTGTAGTGCGTGCGTGCGAACGTGTGGTTTTTTAGTCCTTGTGAAAATCAGGCTGCGGTTAACTTCGGTTAGCAGCTCAAGCCCGCACGCAACTACGCAGTGGGCAGGCAGCTGAGCACAGAGGAGTCGTACGTGGTCTGCAGCACGGCGAGCATGTAGCATTTGGAATTCCAGCCTGATGCAAATTCGACTTTTCCTGCCTCTTCTCGCCCATCGTAAACCTATGGCACGCACACAACAGCAGCACCAGGCGCAACCGACAGATCAAAGTTGCTGCAAGCTCCTTCTCAGCAGGCTGTCAACCTGCAAGCTTTGAAAACTTTTCCCCTTCATTCTCTGTTGTGCTACTTAGCTTTAACACTATCCTATGCAGTCACTGCAGCCGCACTGAGTCCGTATGTACGAGACAGGGCTACGGGTGACCCGAAAAGCGTATGAGAACGGGCTCGGGCTCGCTTGGCACAAACACACAGCTGCCTGGAACACTTCTCACGGGCTCGGATTGAATGCCTTTATTCGATATGGCGCACACGCACCCTCAGTTACGCAGGCTCCCCCGATCTCGCTCTCGTGGTTGGCGCTTCCGTCGTCGCCGCCGCCGTCGTCGTTGTAATAAGCCATCTGCTCCCTGGGGTCCTAATACACACACTCACTACTCATAGCCCGCCTCTGACGGGCACATGAGCATGCTTGACCGGAAATAAGGCTGCGCCGGAGTTATTTGTTAAAGTCAGGGACAGTGAGAGAATAGCAAAAACCCGGCCCCCCCCTTTTTTTCTTCCTTCCTTAGCTTGCGCAACGCGCATAGAATGATCAAGACTGGAAGCGAGCGAGTAAGAGGAAGGAGACTATTGGATTTCTCCCTCCCTCTGGCTCAACTAAGATGTGACTAAGAAGAAAAGAACCGAGCTCTCTCACACGCACACAGCCGGTGCCGAGATGGCAGTTTCTTGTCGGCATTTTGGGTTCAGGTCTCTTGTCTTTGTGCTTGTTCGTCTGTCGAGGACTAACCTTGTTAGGTGTTTTGTGTGTGTTGCCTGATTTGCCGCGCATTAGGTATGACGTGGAAGACTTCATGGCTGCGTGAGCGAGTTGCACATCCGCCAACGCACGCGTTTGATTTCTTTTCCACCTGTCACGTTTTGGCCTTTTTGTTTTCCGCCAGAGACGCAAAACGGCGACACAGGAAGCTCCGCTGGTCCTGCCGGAGTTGATTGATAAAGGCGAGGTGAATAATATTTCTGCTGGAATCTCTGACACCCTTGTAATACACAGTGGATACATAAAAAAAGCAGCGGCTACGTTCAAGGAGAAGTTATGGTTTCGTTGAATAGCGCGGGAAGAAGAAGCAAGCTTTTTCTCTCCATCTCGTCGTCGTCCTCTCTTGGACGGTTGCCCGCCACGCACCAGCAGAGCCTCCCCATCCTCAGCAGTCGTGGCAGCAGCATCTTCCATGGATAGTTGTTCCTAGAAGAGAGAGAGAGAAGAGAGACCTTCCTTGAACCGAGAACGACCATGAGTGAATGATTGCTGGTCCAACGCTGGAACGAAGAGGGAGGAGGGCGACTGGAGATCAACTGCATACGTTGTAGTAGTGTCGAAAGGAAAGGGATGGGGATAGAAAAAAAGGGGAAGGCAGGAGTTGCAGACAATTTTTTTTTTTTTTTTTTTTTTTTTTAATTTTCAATAGGACTAGTGGGATGTCAACCACACATGTGTTTACTTGGGATGAATGCATTTTGGTCGACTGCAATCTTTTTTTTTTTTTTGGACTGTGTGGATTTTATCTAACGCAATCTAAAGCCGTGTGATGATCACAACTTTTTTCATTTGCAACTTGGGATAAATGCAATTTTGGGGCTCACGTGATCATGATTCTGAGGTGCTTAAATATCCTCCTCTGCTGTGTTGCTGCCCTTGTGTTGCAACCGCAGCCGTTGCAACAACAAAACAAATTCCAAAACGTTTGAAATGAACCTTCTCTCGTAAATAAACGTGTACACATTCTGCCTTCCCTGGGCAAATACACTCAAACGTACTAGGAAAAGCACCACAAAAGGTTATGTAGTAATTTTAAGTGAACTTTGGATATGCGCAACTTTGGATGATCGCCTTTTTTCCGGCCTCCCAAGTAGTTGCGCTGATCTGAAGTTGCATTGCACAAGCACGCACTGTTTTCTCCATCATATGTGATTGAGCTGTATCGCATACACGTCAATGTCGTGGTGACGACGCGTGCACAGACGCGTTTCGCTCTGGACCTCACCTCGGCATAATAGAGTAGTCAACAGCTTTTCTCGGTCTGCAATCTGCTGCAATCGAGAGCTTATCTGCTCTACTGTGATCTTAAGAAGTTCCTACTTTTCTGCACTTGTGCAGCCGTTCTTTTTTTTTCCCTTTGCCTGTCGTTGGCTTATCTGTTCGACTCTGAGCGTAAGAAGTTCCTACTTTTCTGCACTTGTGCAGCCGGTTTTTCCCCTCTGTCGTTGTCGACTAAGTCCGTGTTCCCCGTACATGTATAATATTATATATATTATATACATATACACACGTCCTCGTGTCCTCGACACAGCTTGAACTAGGGAAACCTCTGCTCGCCAGCAGAAAAAAAGAAAGAAACTTTATTCAGTTCTCAAGTAATTGAAGTAACGTATGCATCGTTTTGTCGACAGACACATGCAATAGTGTGTCGTTCCACTTCCTTAAACCAGAAGCATGTGATGATATGTAAGCCCTTTTGACAAAAAAGCGCCGTATTTGTGGACTCCAAGTGGCACTAATAGCTCAAGCCCATGAAGCAATTAATGTGTTATGTGTTCACTGGGGCCAGTGTAGCAGTCACAGAGACTTCTTAATCGCCGCCTGCAGATTATCGCCTGTGCTTGACAGCCACGCCTCGCCAGCCTTGACGAGCTCTCATACATTCGTTTTCTCGCTCTCGTGCGTGTTTGCGTTTGCGCAGCCAAGAGAGCCTGAATGCGTGCGTGCATGTGTTTGTGCGGCGCGCGCTTGTCTGCCCACACGAGCACGCACAAGAGACCCACATTCAGTGCGGATGCAAACAACTGCAGCAGACAATCTCCTTGTCTCTTCCCCCTTTTCGTTTTCTCACTCATACACGAACGAATACACACAGCTCGAGTCGGCTCTCTTGCCCGCTCCCTCATTCCATGAACTGTGTGTGCGATCTCGTCGTCGTCGTCGTCGTCGTCGTCGTCGTCGTCGTCGTCGTCGTCCTCGTCTACTATGTATTCTACTCCAGTCTGATGCCTAAGGGACATCTGACGTCCTGACGTCTCCTCCCTCCCATCAGCTTCATCTCATCCTTCTTTCTTCCTGATCAGAGACTCACTTGACTGCTCTTTTACGCCCTTGGACGTACTTAGAGCAGATCTGCTAGCTGCAGATTTGTTTCGGCATTGAACCGGACCAAAGTCATTAGGCAAAGAGAAGAGGCGAACGCCTCGTGAGAGTTCCCAATTCGTCATCCCACATGAGCCAGAACGGTCGACAGTTTTCTCCACGTCTGTCTCGTCCCTGGCCGCTCTTTCTCAATCGCGCGCTCGGTTATACATACGCTGTGTACTCAGAGTTCCCCTTTTTTTCTACACACACGCACACACAATCGGAGTGCGCGTGCGTGTATATGGGCAATATGTGCGTGTGCAACTGCGCGTGCGTTGGACATGCGAGATTGGAAAAAAGAAAGAGAACGTCAGGGCAATACAACACTGTTTGTGTGAGGGGCGGAAAGAGTTTGCAATGTAATCTCTTTCTCCCTCCATCTCACTCTCCACTGCAAGTCCTGCTGTCGAAGTAGCTGGGTGCACACACCTCACTCTTCATTTATGCGGAGTGTTCCTCGAGGGCATCTTCGGAGCGGAGAAGATTTATGTCGGGTAGTAGCTGCATAGCAGCGGAGCCGGTTACCTTATGTACTTTCCATGTACCATGGGACACTGATACATGTGCATGAACACACACATGGATCGACTCCTACACTGCGCTGCACACATGCAAAAGTAAGAGGAGCAGTGAGTGATGGAGCGGAAAGTGTCCATTGGCCAGGCAGCCACAATGTCTTTGATTGCTTCTCAACCGCACTCACTGCTGCTTCCACGCACCGCTTCATTTGTTGAAACTGCTCCTCAAAGCTACAAAATAGGTCATCCTTGTAGAGTGACTTTTGATGTGCCTTTATTTTCTCTCCCTGCCCCCCCGCTCCTTTGTTTGCTTGGGTAGGGCGGGATCGACGACTCCTTTTTTGTGGTATTCAAATGCTTACGCAATGCAACTTCATAATCATCGGGAGGGGGGACCTGAGCTGATGCATTGATCTTTTTCATCTATGACAACACCTTTTGTCCTGTTCCTTATGTACCACTACTGTTCACTGCACTACCTGAAAAACTGCGATGCTTTATCTTTTTTTTTTTTTTTTTTGCTTCCCTCCTGACATTGAAAGTAAACTTCCCCAGCAGTGCTTAATGGCTCGTTTTATCCGTGATAGTGCATTCGTGACATCTTATAAATTGATGAAGCAATAGTAATTATCAGTGCTTGAGGCATTCCGCCTCATCACGGACTCCCACACGTGCTTGCATAGGACAGATACAATAGTACTTCCTAACTAACCGCATCACCAACTTGGCCTTGTCAATCCTGTTTGAGTGAGGCCTGGCCCAGAGGATTTGATTCATTACATTGTATAATGTCCGTGCTGCTAAAGAAGAAACGACAGGCAAAGGAATGATAAAATTGTAAACAAAGACAAACCAATTTCTTTGGCGCTGCTCTGGCCTGGCTGCCGTCGAACTGGGGGAAGGAAGTGCGGGTTATCAGATGTCAGCACTGTGTAAGCGTGCGGATGGAGGGTGAAAGAATACATATTATCAAGAACGGTGGTGCGTAAGTGTGCGTGCGTATGCATGTGCACGCTGTGGTATCAGAAACTTGACTACAAAGGCAAATGTCATTCGAGAAGGGGTTCATATCGTGGAGGTGGTGGAAAAAGTCTGATCCCTCTCCAAAAAAAGAAAAAAAAAAGTGAGATATTATCCGTCTTCACTTAGCGTTTGATCTTAGCAACGTTAGGTGCACCGACGACCAGTTGCATGCATATATTGTACGTCTCAAAGATTCACTAGCAAAATTAATGTCTTCTACTGTGGCTGACTTGAATACCAGCCGAAGAAGAGGGGAATGATACTCAGCTTTTCGCATGGAGAAAAAGTTTCACCAGCGTCTAATCAGATCTCCTTTGCATTTTCTGTCTCGCATTCCGCACCTTCTTTTGACAGTGGCACTTTTTCTTCGCGAAAAGAAGCAGTTCGTAATAGCTGCTACGGTGCGTACGTACGAAGTTTCCAGCCTGGCTGCTTGGGAATCGATGCATTGTTTCCTCTCTCAAGGTACTGCTACAAACGCACAAATTATCTCTCGCCCTAACTTTTGTGGTCTTCTTTCACGTAGCAGCGTCGTCAATTGCTTTTCTGGAGAGAAACTTTTGCCGCTACGGTGTTACAAGGGCATGTGCACAGTATTGAACACATAATGTACAGCCAAGGAGAGGCAGTGAAGGAAGGTTAAAGGCATTTAGGTAGAGAGAAAATGCTGCTGTCGCCTTTCTTTTCTCTCTTTTTTTTCGTGCAAATGGGCAGAGGGGACATTTAGGCTTTTAGAAAAAAACTTGTTAGTTTAATACTACTGTACCAGTGCGTCACCAGAGAAGAAGAGACAAGTTCAAAGACTTCTTTCTCGAGCTGAAAGCGAAGGCGGTTTCTTTCATCCGAGGAAAGGCGAAAAATCGAGCAACATAAGAGCAGGAGACTTTCAGCCTTTCCAGAGATCATAATGTGTTTCAGATGAAAAAGAAAAAAAATGTAGGCAGTTACGCTGCAGAACCAAAAGCTCAAAATTGGTACAGTTTCTACGATTTAACCCATCCGTTTCCTAATGATGAATGGGTGGATGAACACAGTTCATTTGTCTCACTTTGCGATGCAAGCCGGTTCCAAAGAGGGGGGAAGCTCACATTTCTTTCTTCTGACTAGCGCCCCAGTAGGGGAGAGCGAAGTCAGTGAGTAGTAGAAGTAGGTAGTGCTACATAGCCGACGAGAAATGTTGAGAGAGATCTGAGAAAGAGGAGGAGGTGTCTGGAGCGCTTTAGCTTCTTCCCTCCTTCATCCCCTCTCCTCTTGTCTGTCTACTTCTGTACAACAGAAATGTGGCGGCCGTGGTAGGAGGAGTACAGTATGCTGCACTGCTGCTACAACAGCAGTGAAGGCTCCCCATGGACAATGGAATGGCCCCGAGCCGAAGAAAACACACAGCCCGCTCGACTTGCTTTGCTTTAGCCCCTTCCTCCCCCCCCTCTCCGGTTTTTTTTTCATTCCCCCTCTCTCGGCAGAGCTTTTGTTCGGAGCCTTGTTGAAAAGGGGACATTAATTGCACACTTTTAATGCGAGCAGCGGATCATTCAAGCCTCATAAATCTAGAAGAGGAAGAAGAGAAGTCTCGATTTAAAATTTGCACTCTCACTGGCAGCCAAGCGGCGTCATCGTTGGAGGAAGGGGGGGGGCGAAGGCAAGCACGGAGTCACTAGTGTGTTTAGTACACGCGATGGGGCAGACTCGATAGCCATTCTTGCCTTTCAATTTCCTTGGTTGATCGACAAATGTTGCGGTAGCAGAGAGAGATGTGTCAGATAGAGCAGACTGAACACAGGTGGTGATTGCACGCAAACGCACCCGGGACCAATATTTACGGATCATGCACACGCACACGTACCCTTTTTTGGGAATCCTGCAGAGTGAGTGAGTGCCTTCTTCAGTATGTAGTACGCACTACTAGTTTGACCGTTCCTGTCCTCCTCCTCGTCGTCGTCGTCGTCGTCGTCGTCGTCGTCGTCGTCCTCTTCCTTCTCCTCCTCCTCCTCCTGCTCCTTCTCCTCGTCCTCCTCCTCCTCTTGTCCGGCAGTTTAGATGGGTGGCGGCGAT
>JAAUXU010104357.1_pt1 | contig 23744 bp, 24 predicted proteins | sample 7278151 | NCBI WGS metagenome assembly JAAUXU01 (sample SAMN14350113, study PRJNA611818) | marine sediment metagenome | isolation source: surface marine sediment (1.8m) | place: French Polynesia: Moorea | collected 2018-08 | reverse complement strand
TAACTCACCTTCTCCTTCTTCTAACATGACACTAAAAGAAACATATTGGCAGCCAGAGTGAGAGGTGCGAGTGAAGGATAAGATCTGCTCCTGTGCATCTCTCCCTTAAATTGCCTGACTTTCTGCATTACATAGGTAGATCACGAATTAAAGCGGTTCTCGATTGAACAGTGACATAGACCAAGGATGCATACAGCAGAGTTGTTGCTACAGTTAGGCTATTTCTCAGTTGCCAGGTCGCAATGACCAGTGCTATTTTTACAATTTTTTCATCAAAGTAGCCAGTTTGGCAATATTTGAGTCAGATATACAAATTTTGGAGGGCAAACTCAGCTGAACGCTTTTCTTCATTTTTTTGTCCTTTGATTGGGTCCACTAGCTTTGATAGTTGCTTATTTCATATATCTACACGGTCTGGTAACGATGGGTTCAAGACGTTGGCGACCCTGTGCGTGCCATCACAGAAGAACTAGGTTCATTGAGACTAGTGTACGACAGAAAGCCGAAACAGAAATGTTTCGGCCGGCATGTTTCGGATGTTCAGTTTTCATGTATCGGTGCCTTGGCCTAAACACCCTGTATCGGCCGAAAACACACTTTGTAAGCCGAAAAACACTATCAGTCAAAACACGCTGTATAGGCCGAAACACCCTGTCAGCTGAAAGAGCTTTAACGAGTATGCTCCCCTTTGCTGTCGGGGCGAATCGACGGGACGGACGGTAGTTTTGCCGTCACCTTCGCCGTTTGCCAGCAAATCAACAGCTGCACCAAGAACATATGCCGTTGAACTAATTTTTCTCAATGACATGGCAACCTTGTTCAATATCCATTGAAGTTTGTTGTACTCTTTGTGGTGCTGAGAGCTGTGAAGGAAAATGCAGAGAAGTTACTCTTCTGCCATCAGAACCTGCCTATTCTAAATTTCAAATGCTAAAACCCAGTAAACTAGAAAAGTTATAAAGATGTCATGTAGAGTGTCTGTTCCAGCTGGTGTGTTACGTAGAATTGGACAAATTCTTCATTTAGGACTTCTTCATTTAGCAGTACATTAGTTGTCTGTTATATCAGACTCTTTCTGCTGATACAGTCCAATTTCGGCCGAATATTGCTTTTGGCCTACTATGGCCATTTCGGTATTGCTTGTTTCGGTCGTACGCTAATTCAGACAGTTCCATCGTGCCACCCTGAGAGGATGGTACAAAGCGGAGGGAATGGGAAACTAAGGTTTTTAGTACATACCGCAGGAGGTCCCTTCATAGGTATGTCTTAAAAATGAAGTGCCTCAGTTCCTCGTTCCTTCCGCTTGGAACTTCTCCTGTGAGGGTGGCACCGTGGGAGTGCCTGAAGTTACCACCTTGCCAACTATTCTGTGGTGCTGCAATCTGGGAGAAAATCAACAGACCAATTACTGGTTTGCAAAGCAACTGCTAGGTTCCCTTTGACATGAGAGGGTGATCTCTCTCTCGGGGCTCCTTGAAGAAGCACAGGAGCCATCCACAGCCCAGAAACCTTTGAATGAAGCAGTCGAGTCCCATGATGTCCCCAAGGATTCTTCAATCCTGTCTCAAGCATCTTTCTGTGGGTCATGGTGCACTCATACCAAACAATGAGTTGGGCCGACTCCAGGATAGCTGCGGCACCTGTGTCCTTGCTAAAGTTGCAGACTGGTCTGTCAGTGGCGTCCGGGTTGAAGGGCACCTTAAAGGTGGAGTGGGCTGTCAGGCCTCCAGGGAGAAGTGCGGCTGTTATCCCTGAAATGGCCGCTGCCACTGCCACCCCCTGTCTTTTCTGACCTTGGCCGGGATCACCTCGACCAGGAGTGTCACGCCGGTCCACCGGGTGCATTCAGGAAGAATTTCTTGCTTTTGTGACCAGAATAATTGTGGTAATTGGGTGGAATGGAAATGCACCATATTAGTGTGATACAAGTAAACCAAAACTTTGAGCCAAACCATTTAATCATCAAAAAGGTAAACCACTAGTTACCAGCTCCAGCTGGTGAGTTGCAGCAGTGAGAAGTAAGGTTGGAAACAGTTATGGGTGTAAGAAAATTCTTAAAATTTTCTTTTTTTCTTAAGGCATTCACTGAAAAATTCTTCATTTCTTGACAAGTCATTTCAAAATGGCCGTCGAGAACGCAACTGATTCTCCAGCAAACTCGTCCATTTCATCAAAGGAGCTGGGTTTTCATTGTTCACTTCCGATCAGTGGCGCACAAAGGTCAAAGAACACAGTCCAAAGAAGGGTGCGCTTGATACATAGTACAGAAAGAGACTCATAATTTTGCGTGGAATGATACCAGTTATTACTAGATGCTTACTAGACTTATTATTTGTTGCTTGCTTTGACAGCCTTTATGATGAGTGTGGTGCCACTGATAACAGCAAAGACGGCAGTCTCAACAGAGACAGTGGTCTAGAGCCTGTCTTTCTCCGCTTCATTGCGGGAACACTTTTTCTTCTTTTCCGTTTGCCAGCTGATTGGCAGTTTGATGTGGTGTGCAATGTGGGTGATGTGGAAATGTCCAATAGGAAAGGGCAAAAAAGAGCGCTCTGTACAGGCGATGCCAAAAAAATTATTTTTGAATTGCCTGTAGCTGACGATGCCATTAGCTTCGTCCTGAGACGAACGGGGTACAAAGAATATCTGCATGACCCAACGTAGGGTCCATGCCTATAAAGCTTGGGCTCTCTGTCTGTCTGTCATGGGGTTAGAGCTATCACCGCCGGACCAATTGTCCCCAAACTTGGTCAGCGGACACTGCTTTCATGAGGCGTGAAATAGGGGGATTTGAATTGAGCTTCAAAGCTGTTTCGAGGCCCAAATCAAGGTTGAAAGTTTTATTTGCCATACATACCGTACACTTACAACATGCGCAGCAAGGGAAAAAGATGGAGAGAGAAAAAGAAGCAGTGCTGCCAGGCTCTAAAGATGAAAAATATGTCACACTCAAAACTTAACTACTCTCCCTGTTTGAAAATCAGTGAGCCATTTGGAAATATATCATCGACAGTCATCGTAGTGACTAACCTCTTCTGGATGCAGCTGGTGTCAATACGATGAGCCATGCATGGAAACTTGAGATTCGCTCAGTGTAACGGAAAGCTTACGTTGTGCATTCAATGGTTAGGCATTGTTAGCACAAAGTGCACTGACTAATGGCAAATGTTCTCTATGTCTGTACACTGGTTAAAGACTTCACTGATGCTGGGGCCAGTGGATTGTGATCTCCAATTTAGTGAGTAGAGAGTCGGTCGTTGACACCATGCTGACGAAATAATCGATAGATGCTCAAAGCTTTTTTTATGTCAGATATCATGTATGAATGTACAGGAGCAGAGAGGATAAATTGTTAAATCTGGTGCGGGTGCTTTTCACTGTGCTGTTAGCGTCTGCCCTTCAGATGTCGAGGACAGCCTAATGAAAAAGATAATTACTACTAGTGATGAGTCGGGTGCGAGTCGGGATTTTGCCTGACTCGATTCTAACTCGGATTCGAGCCCTCCTGACCCCGACTCGGAGCCGGACTCGATAGTTTTTATCTCACTCAAGCTTGTGGTCGCCAGAAAATTTGCCACATTTCAGTGACTGAAATCTGATCGCTGAGTGGAGACCTCAGCTGTCAGGCGAACTTCTGAGTAAGATTACATTTCCTCACGAACATATTAAAGAAGCAGAGGTCTTCACAGCTCAATGGCCCTCTTGCCTATGCCCAAAGAGATGCCAGTCAAATCTAATGAAAGTTACTAAGCTCGGTAGTTATTTCTTGAGCCGACTCGGCCAAACTCCGAAGGATTCTCGACCCGACCAGTAACCACCCGGAATTTCTCAGCCTTCCATCCAGGTCCATCCGGATTGACAAGGCTCTGACTTGAATTCGGGTCAGATTCGGCTTTTCTCCACCCGGTCCATCGCTAATATTATGATACCAGGTGGACGTTGTGTGGAACCTCCTGAAGACCGAAACAGCAAAACTTCCGCATTTAAAATAATAGCAATACTACTTCGTCGACGAAAAAATCAAAGGACAATTCCAGAAAATCCCTCTCATTCCTTGATGATGGTGCAACAAAGTAGTCAGATTTGACATAGTTCCAGAACAGCGCACGTACCTATTCAGGGTGGCGTTTGCGCTTCATTCTCGATTACTGCACCAGTAACGTGACGTAAACGTAAGTTAAGAACAAACGAAGCAGTGAGTAAAGAAGGCTCAGGCTGAAGCGAAAAGTAAAAGAAAACTGTGAGGACATTGACAAGTACGGAAGGCTCACACTGGGGACGACAAACCTTAAAAAAACCCTGATGGAGCACATCAAAGGCATGGACGAGATCATTGACGCTAACAAGTGTGGACGAGGATACAAGACGAACTCTGTATGAGGATCAAGGTTCTTTCACTGCTGTATCTTACAACTGAGAAAGCAACTTCGCTACTTGGTACAACTTTTCTGTGTACTCACTATTATGATTATCCACTGGCTGCTTAACGCGTTAACGCTGCTAAGAGGTCATTTTTATCCTTGAAAGAAAGACACTTTTTTTCGAAACAGTCACTCTGCTGGTACGAGAAGAGAATCAACACTCTCCTAGGGCGTTCTCCATGACATAAGGGTTCTGTAGAATTATCAGTAACCGCCAGAATCTTTTGTTTTGTGAGATAAGCTGAGGCCAATTTTCGAGTGAGGATCTTGGATAAAAACAAGGCAAAAACCTAAAGTTTTCAAGCCTTCTTGTGGAAAAAAAGTGGGACTCCACTTTTTTTTCAGGTTAGGCTCTTTAATGAATCCACAGTGAAGTTGAGCTCAGCAGAGCTTACTCTTGCGTGATGAAAGTGCTAAAAGTGGATTAAAATGAGACCCACTCCCACATATACTAGGCTAGGTCGAAAATTGGAATTCCCCGTGGATGCCCAAAATTTGTCACCACATCCCATTTGAAGACTTTGTAGTCAAATAAAAGTGAACAAAAGGAGTTTTAGCTATGCCCAAATGCATTTAAAGTTGCATCATACTATAAAATAAGTTAAAATTTCTTTTCTTCAGGACTTGCTGTAAAATATTTTTCTGACCAACTGGAACATGTCAGCATTTTGGTCAGTGATTTTCACCCAGTTTGGCAGCTTCTGAAAGTCACCAGAGCTGAAATCTACTTTCACAGCAAATTTACTACAGTAGCTTACTACATAAATTTCAAATCAAGTTGGGCAGAGGTGTACCCATTTTTTCCAAAGTATTTGACCACATCTTCATCTTTTGACCCCATGTAACAAACCCCAGATGCCACCAGTGAATTTCCAAAGTTGACCCCTTTTCGACCTAGCCTAACATATACTATGTACGTTCTGCGACAGACGCACCTACACGCACAAACCAACGCGAAGAAACAAACGCTTTCTTACTCATGAGGTCGCTGTCGGCACACGAGTACCATATTAGCTCTAAGCAAAACCTATTTGTGTACTCATTTAATATTTGTGTCTTTCTTCAGTTGATTTTTGAGGCGATTCCCAAGGACGAGACAGACCAAGCCCGCAGCTACCGCGGCTTCATAGCTATTGATGACATCCTTTTCCGGTCGGGCAGCTCGTGCAAGGGTCACTGCAACTTCGACTCCGGCCTCTGCAGCTTCACCAACGACGACGACGCGGATTTCGAGTGGAAAGTGGTGAGTCCACGACGTAGAAAAAGTTGAGTGTATCCTGCTCTCATTCGTGTCGACAAAGTTGGTGAAAAGAAAAATACAGTGGTCGCCTCTTATACCGACACTCTTGGGACCAAGAGAAATTGCCGGTATGTTCGGAGTGCTGGCTTATCCAGAGAATAATAAGTGGCGCTTGCATAAGTAATTATCTCTGAATTCCTAGGTTATCACCAGTTTGTTTTGAAAGTTTTGTTCCCAATCAAGTCATTCGAGTGAATATTGAATGCTAAATCATGGGGTAACAGTTTGACATCAGGCATGAACTTTGCCTAATCTAACTGTCCAGGAAAAAGGCAGAAATATTTTACCCCCAAAATGCGAACTTGTCGGTATAGCCAACGAAAATCTCGGTACGTCCGAGGCATCAAGGACAAGAGCCCTTGTAAGGAAAAAATCCTACACCAAAGAGTAGTATTACCATGTCGCACTTGGGCTCAGAAGGACATATTTTTGGGTGAGAGTTGAGAAACACTCTTGGGGCATGCATAAATTATATCGTCACATTACTTCTCAGGAAGGAGTTGTTGCATGCATGGCGGGCCTCATTTAACGTCACTGCCTTTTTTGGCCCATAACTGGTCAGTCGGTCTCCGAATCCGCATTGAAAAGCTTGCATGACCCAGCTGGAACCTTATCTGAAGCATACAATAGCATCAAAGCATACAATAGTCAACCTTTTGCCGCCAGGCCCACATCATCGAGATTGCCAAGGTCAAACCAATGTGTGCCCGCTTGCCCGACCAGGTCGGCGCGCAAAAGTGTGTTTAACACGCCCAACTGCCAGAGGTCCACTTTGCACAGCTCTTTCGAACATTTCGTGCTCTTCTCCGTGAGCTCCCTCGCACGTAGCACATCATTGGCAGGTGGACTGAAGTTCAATGAATCGGATCCTGCACAGTACGAATGGCAACAAGTTATGCGGTCATTGCTGGTTAACTGTTGTGCGGACCTAACGTAGCCATTTATCCGGCCGCGCCAAAGAGACTCGTCTTGTGGTCCAAGTGCTGATGACGAGATAATAAAAGAATCTCCGTCAAAGTTGCTGTTGTTCCCCAGTGGTGCACGCGAAAGGACGCTCAAAACTTGCTGCGTAGCTCAGACCTTGGCGTAGATCGTCAGCAAATGCACCCATCTCAACCCGCCAAAATTACTCACACCAAGAGCTGCACGAGCCGAGAGCAACCCTGACCTTCTGCTCTCTGACGACGTCAATGCTGCCAGTCTTGGCGATCTGCGCCACCATGAGGGACGTCATAAACTGTCCAGTCGACAATTAATTTTTCACGTTAAATATTGGCAAATACTTGATTTTCGCGAAAATGTCCTGCTCGCCAGTATTTGTCTCAATAAAAATCCTTCACTTTTGTCACAATTACCAGCGTCTGTTTGCTTTCAACTTCGGCTCAGCTCTCCCACCTTTTCGTTTCATGGAGAAGTGATGAAAACAGCTTGTGGACGATGCTTGTACAGGTAACTGCTTTTGGCAGTCAGACGAGTCAGCTCCAAACCTCATTTTCCGTTGCCTTCTGGCCGATTTAGTGATATCACAGTCCAAAGGCTGTGCACCAAACTCCTTGGTAAGGACCTCCGTAAATCTGCCTGGTCACAGCTCATCAACAGCTGCCAAATTTAGTAGACAAAGCAGATGAATGAAAACAAATCGTTTCATCCAGGGAGAGGTAAGAAGCTTACTCGCTTTTCTTTGGTCTCATCCAGTGCGTGCGGCACAGGCTGAGGCAAAGAAATTGGTCGAATCTTTCATGACCTCAGCTGCGAGACAAGTCATGCTCACAGCGGTCTCAGTCAGGTGGCTGCAGCTGGACTGCTCGGGGGACTTGGAGGAGGGTGAGGCAATATGAACGGCCCCAAGGCCATTCCAGGGCAGCTGGTCACATATCAGATGTTAACTATCGACATACTCAGGTACTTCTGCAGTGGTAACTGGCCATGGATGAGACTGCACACACATCGGTCACACAGGATGCACCATATGTCAATGCACGTGGGTTTTTCTACGATAGTACCAGGACGAAACCATTTGTTTTCATTCAATTTGCAGGTGTTGCTGAGCTGTGACCAGGCAAAATTAAGGATGTCTATAACCAATATTCACTGGCTGACTCTTCATTGTACTGACGTGCAATAAAGCAGTGTATGAGCAGCCTTTAGTTGTGGAACAACCTTTATTTTAGCGCAATTAGAGCACTGAAACTTGAACGTCGACTGTACTTGGCACTGTAATAAGATCGACAGCATCAAGTAACTCCATAGAAGATTGTTCATATGAACATGGTTTTTTTTATTTGAGACACTCGACATCCTACTGTGTCTACCCACGTCGAGAGAGAAAGAGAGAAGAGAGAAGCGCGACTTCTGTCTCGCTTTCTTCTCTCTCGAGCACTTGCCTGCATAGTTCGTTTTCCTCCACCACCAGACGTTTGATCTCTGAAGCTTCAGTTACGTCAAGAACGCTAGCGTGATCGCCAGGAGCAAAAATGCTTGTGTTCACTTTGACCCTGAAAAATATTGAATCTCATCTCGGCATTGGTATACCCAGGGTATAAAAAAAAGAAGGAGAAGAAAACAAGAGAGAAAAAAGCAAGGTCACCATGGCTCATTCTGGTACAAAGAAAAGGAGATGAGGATTTCGCCGCCTGTCCCACCTGCGGCGGCATGTCCATCACCGGTTCCACCAAGTGGGACGTGTTCGTGGTCTATATCTTCAGCTCGGTGGCGCTCATAGCCTGCTGCTGTCTCTCGGTCGTCTGCATGTTTTGGTGCTGCCCAGCCCGAGGAGGAGGCGGAGCTGGTAGTCACGGAGGCCACGGAGGAGGCTTCAACACCAGCCTTTACCTGGGGACCCTTGGCCCCGGGGGTGGAGGCGGCGGCGGCGGCGGCGGCTCTCCCCCTCTTGATCCCCTCAGACGAACCTCCTCCCTCAAGAGGATGATGGAGTTACCTCCAAGAGATCCCTAACTAAGCTAGCTGGTTATTAAGTGCAGCAGAAAGACACTCGAAGCACCAAGTGGTAAATACGAGTAAATTATCATGTGAGACTACCGTTTATTGCACACATACAAAAAGCACTTGCACGAGACATCATTATCAACACTGATACGCCCATAACTGAAGAACAAGGAAACTAGAACCCTGTGCGGTCCCGTGACGCAACATGCAGGTTGAAATGATATGCTTGCTTTTATAAAATAAAAAGGTGATCTTCCCTCCATTCACGCTTGGTAGAGCTTGGGTGTGAGTGGTCAGGGTGATATAAATATGCATCGATGTCCAGTGTGAGACGTAGACTTGGAAGGTGGAGGGGGTCATCGGCGAGGGGGAGGGCAACAGGAACTGCTTGGTGAGGATGGTGAGCGAGCTGCCAGGAAAGAACTGGAGAGAGTAGAGGTGCTGCGAATAAAAAAAGGAATACTACTTTAGACCTAACCAAAAATTAGTCGACTCATGATTAACAAACCACGAGCAGATTTATACAATAGTAGCTGGTGTGTGAGTGTGAACATTGACCGAGATATTACAATGGAGAATGCTAACGGAAATGTCTTGAATCGAAGCGACTTCTCAATGAGTGGCATTTGGAGCCGCGCTGAATGCAGAGAGAAGCAGAGCAATGGTCATGCAAGTGGTGGAAGAGAAGCAGCCTCCTCTCAGTTGACTTATGCGAGAGAAGGCCACAAAAATGTTTTATCAACATCTCCCCTCTCGGTGGCGTCACGATCCACAGGGTGGCTCGTTATTCCTGTCACACGTGTTTAAACTACTGATGTCATCATATAGCTGTGCGTCTTCCTCTCTGGAATTTTCCGCCACGCCCTGTACACAACCCAGTTATGACCGAGATTGATCAGGTTTCCAGCAGCCTCCGTTGAGGCCGCGTGGACCTCAATTGGTCGGTGCAGACCAATGTGCGCTAATATGGTGCGCCCTCGTCGGGGTGTAACTGAGGCTGTTGGCAGCCGTATCAAATGATTGGTGGCTTTTGTTTTTGTAGGTTTTCTTCAACACAATATCTGAAAATGTTGCGAAATAAAGACTCAGATGCGCTTAGAAGTAGCCTCAGTATATGGCTGCTTTTGTGACAGGAAATGAGAGCCACCTTGAAAATGTTCCCCCTGGTCGTGGGCATGCGCGGCGGGGATCTGGAGCCAGACACTCTTGACAGTTCTGCTGGAAATGAACAAAACATTGCTGAAGCTGTGGCTACTCAGTCACGTACGTGTCATATCTGGCTTTGTAGGAGTGTGAGTGGAGGTACAATTTTTCACACCGGCGAACGTTTCGTCGTCAACTATGAGACTTGAGCCACCGCCGCAGCGTCACCAGGAATCTCTCAAGGATTTGCCCTGATAAAGAGTCGATGGAGGAAAAATGTGGGGGATTTTCGCTTATTGTGCAGATTTTCCCACAACTTTGGTGCAACTTTGCACGCAGGGACGCCGTTTTCCCTCCTCGAGGGATCATCCTGCCAAGAATTCGCGATGAAACACCCATTGTGGAAACTCTCCTTCAATCAAATGTACTGCGAAAGTTTCTTAATGACACAGCTAATTACATTCTAACAAGTATTTCTTCCCTCCTTCTCTCCATCAGAGAACTTTCAGATGAAGGCCAAAGGCGGCGAATCGTATTTTGGCGTGACGGATAAAGACCTTCATTGCTTGATGAGAGAGAGACATGAAAAAGAAGAAGAAGAAAGATGATTCCGTTTGAGTGAGGACCTTCGTCTCTCTTGGCTCCGCTCGCAAAAAAAACTGAGAGTTGCAGTAAACTGAGCCAGCTTTTTGTCAACATACAGTCACTTACATCCAGCCCACTTCGTTGGGTAGGAAAAATATAAAGCAATGGCGGACTCCACCCGCTCAACACGAAGCTGATCTCGCCCACGACGCTGATCTCGCACTTCACACTCACTATGCACTCTGTGTTGTCCATGCGATCCGCACCCGGATCCGATCCATTTTGTTTTTACTTTTAAACTGGCTGATGTAGAGACTTCTCTTCTCCCTGGCTTAATGATAGCAGCGGGCCACCAGTCTGTGGGTCGAGCCCCAATTTGGCTTGCCAGTTTTTCCTGGCTCAGTGTCCACCCCTACTGACCGTCTCCTCTCCCCTCCTCTTGCCATAGGTAGCTACTGATACTGCTTGCAGCAAGCGTAACGCTGGACCTGGATTTTGGCCTCAAAATGGCCTCAGACCTAAGAGTTTGTAATATGTAGCATCTGCTGACCAAGTTTGGTGATAATCGGTGCTGTGGTTGTGCGCGTGTGTGTGTGTGTGTGCCAGTCAGGCCCATGGCCTGACAGGCACACACACACACACACATAGACGACATACGGACCCTTTGGCTTTATATTTATAGATTCCCCAGTTGACCGGGTCCGTCAGAATTGGTGCAACTCGTGTGAGAGGCCAAAGTTGGGCCTATCGAAATTGAGTTGATGTTATCATGTTGTAGCTTTGATATCTCAGAAGGAGCCTCTCAAGTGAGCGAAACATCGGTACTGCCGTTGTCAAGCTCCCCGCAGCCACAAAAGCTGGGGAACTGCAGGACCCTTGTCATGATGAGTTTGAGAATGATAGTAGTGAGGTGCGTCAATTCAGAAGTTATGGCCTGATGACAAAGCACACCAGTGTCAAATTTGGTGGAACACTCAAGAACCATTCTTCAGTGTGGCAAACTTGAATGACATTGACACCTTCCACTGTAACAAGTGTGAATAAATGCACTGAGTGAAAATCAACTATATCGTCCCTGGAAACGATGCCGATGCGCTGTGCTTTTGCGTCACAATCTTTGTGCCAACTTTGACCACTCGAGTTGCACCATTTCTGACAGACCCGGTGCGTACGTATACTGGGGGATCCGAAAGTAGTGACAGTGGCCACGTGCTTGGTAAGAAAGACTTTACTGTTTTCGTCGCTTGTGACGGAGATTTTTTAGATATTTTTTGTTAACTTTCCACACCGTAAGGGGGATACACAAAAAATGATTTCTCAAACTAACTGCTCTTTTTGTCTGACCACCTGCTCCCGCCTTGGCCTGATTGTCAGGCGCAGAGTGCCACAAGGACAGCGTCCGCACAATTCTTCTCGAGGGTGATCGTGTTGTTAGTTTTGTTTTGCAACACCTGAAGTAGATGGATGCTGGGAATAGCAAACAACAAAGAAAAAAAGTATTGGGAAAAACACCATTTAGCTGCAGTGCAGTCTTCCTTCCGTACAGGGTGCATCTGAAGTCTGTGCAGTTTCACAAAACTCATTTTGCTTGATTTTTTTTTGTGAAGAAGGTGCCAGCCAGGTTTGGACATCACTTGAAAGAAACTTTTGTACTTGCGAAGTTTATTTACTGACGTTTCCACTCCACGTGCCTCTATTTCGTGCTGGTGAGCAGAAAGTGCTGCAAGGTCCGCCATTGCTCCTCTCCCCACTGCTACCCTTCAGATAGGCCCCCAAAAGACGGAAAATGACCCTGGCAACCTCCTCGACCTCGAAGGCATTAGGCAGAGGCAGTGGGCAAGGCCCAGCTCTAAAGGGGCTCAAGCCCATAGAGGCCATCTGAGTCGAGATCTTCACGGCCACATGTGTGCAACGATGTCCCAGGCAGGCTGGCACCAGCAATGTGCGTTGTTACCATTCGGAATATGCGGAAGCGGAAGCGGAGATTCGGAAAAATTCTTGGAATTTTGGAATTCCCCGAAAGCATTTTCGTGATGACTTCTGACATGGTGTGGGTATTCCCGTCTTGGGAGGGAAATGCTGGTGGCAGCAAGCAAACGCTGGGCCGGCTGCTGGCACCAGCTCAGTTCACTTCTGTGATTACACTGTCGCATCCTACAAGAATTAAAGATTTCACGGCTGACTGTTTGTCTACATTGATTTCTTTGCGTCAGGTTGTAGTACTGCTTGAAAAAAAGGGGCCTCCTTTTTGCTTCCGAACTCAAAATTCCAGAATATTTAGCTCCATATTTACTTCTGATTTTGATATCATTTCCGAAATCATTCTTTGAGTTCTGAATGTCCTGAATCTGAAAACTTTTTGGCCTAACGCGAAAGTCTGCCTGGTGCAGGTGATAGAGGTTGATGACGGGTACATCGAGGGGTTTCAAGAACCACCTGCGGTCCCAAACAGCTCATAGAGTGGCAAGGTTCATCACAAGGTGAGCATGCACCTTGTTCTGTTCTTGCTCCCCATATTGCTCTTGCTACAGTTAATGCATTTGCGAGCCTCGTTTTTGTGAGGTGCGCTCGACTCTTCATAATTCTGATGCAGCACCTATACAAGTCGTCCGGACAAAAGTCGGACACTCGCACGTATGTTGAGGCACTGCTTCAACACTCTTGCTTTATCTACTCATAACTGACGTGGATGAGAATCTATTTTCATTTTAGTTCGTGTACTACCGACTTATCCAGGGACGAGATGGGACTAAACGTAACCTGTCTGTGGGGTTATTTGTTTACATTTAACCCTTCGCGAACTTGCCCTCGGCAGGGCCTGGGTGCCCAGCCTCCACATACAAGTCGTGCATCGGGTTACTCCTGCAACACCCTGCATGCAAGTCAATGACAGTTCCTCCGGGCAATGCTCAAAGGAGCCTCTCCTGACTAATCGTCCATCATGCTTTAGCAGTTCATGTTGTGCCTCGTAAGACTTCGGGAAAGCTCCTTTTAACCTCTCGAAAAGAATGCGCCTTTGACGCCTCGTGAAATCCACCTGTCCCTCGGGATATCACTTGCCAATGCGGGACGAAAAGCCCTACTTTTCATACCAGTAACAAGTAGTTATTTGATGTTGACGCAAAGAGACACCCCAGGCCTTTTCCTCGGAAGCACCGAAGAGTTCTTTTTGTTGCAGCAACCTTTCATGTACGTCTGAGTGCCACATCTACAGCGCACTCCGCATAGTTGAGGACTGAATGTGCTGTCTCATCTCCTACTCCTACTCCTACAATAAGCGAGGTTCCGTCATGAGCGGAAGGTCGTTCATTCGTTGATGCCATCGACAGTTGCTCTCTCTTCTCGTGTTGACACACTTTACAGCCTCAGAGGTGCTCGAGCCTTGGCACTGGCAAAGTTGGAAAGAAAAGCCTTCACCACATGCACACACGCACACAGTGTTATTCATAATAGCTACTGGCCACTTTTAGCTGAATCCCGGTAAACACTTTTCCAACACCACAGCAAAAATCAGCCAATGATCTCTTCTGGAACAGGCTGAAAATGACAATTTTTATGAATCAATCTGGATGTACAGGGTGTTGCTGCCAAATCGATCAATAGCTTGAGCTTAACTTCGAAGCGCTCTTACGAAGCAACAGAGGGACATTGTGAGTCAAAAATATGAGTGAAAAGCTGGAGAACCTGAATGACAATCAAAACAACTTTTTGTTCGATGCACCCGCCCTCAGCAACAACTACGCCTCCAGTCAACAGTGGAAGTTCGCGCAGACCTTGACGATGCATTCTGGCATAGGACTGCGCCAGGCACCACAAACACGGTGCTTTAGCTGGGGGATGTCTGGAACACGATCTTTGCAAGTCATGCCAGCTGTAGTATTCCAATGGTTCCAGCAATTCAGCAGATTGAGATCCGGACTGGAAGGAGGCCACATCCCTTTACTCCCAAAATGGGAGTTCTTGGTAGAAATGATCCTGTGTCGATCAAGCAGTGTGGGTTCGCCCACCATCCTACTTCTAGACAATGGACCCCGGCAGGAAGTTCTGGCACGCCCAAGAAGGACTTCTTGGCTCAAAAGCTGTTGGCATGTCTTCCTGCTCGCTTTGAAACCAGAATCCACAAAGACTGGAGGTCTGACGAGCCCTTTTGAAGCGATGAGACCCAGATCTGTCGGAAACAACAGATTCCATCACCATTGACCTCATTGACTGCCTTAGAACATCCTCCACCAAAGGGCGCGCCTGGGGATCCGGCTCATGAAACCGGGCTGTGCACCAAGGACTCCTAGCTTGTCTCTGAGCTGATTCACGCCACCAACTCGTATAGTACTGGGTCATGGAGTTGTTGGCTTCGAGAGCCTCCTTGATCTCTAAGGGCCTCCTCCTTTTGGTGCAAATGGTCAAATTGCCTCGCTCCCTTGGACATGACTTTTGGGATCAAGATTTTTCTTAGCTCCAATGATTGATTCCACTCCTGCAAATGAAAAACATCTTTGTCTCAAAGCAGCAACTATGCAAGGTATGTGTCGATGTGGCTGCTGCACCCCGCATCCGCATTTTAAACATACACAGTGGCAAGACATGTTTAGGTCATTTAACAGAAACTTGAACCTAGTCCTCACTTGTTTTTTTTTAACTCCCACTGGAAGCTCCTGCACCAATTTTGTTTTCCTCTTGCAACTCACAGTCTCTTAAATCCCCAAGTACTTTTAGGACATACCACGGTACATTTCTTATGAGCAGCACCAGCCTTTAAAGTTTCCCCCTGCACCGTGTGGTTCCTAAGTAGGGCAACAAAGCTCCTCGCCATTATGGGGCTGCCCTACAGCGTTCAAGTTGGGTTCTGGTAGGAATCAGCTGTATTTGTGATTGACTGACGACGATTACGTATGAGTTCACTACATGGGCACCACACGGTAAACATGAGAAGACGTGTAAAAGCGTAGAGCTTCAGGTTCTTCCTAGGAAGTGGCCATCCTGAGGCTTTTTAAAATTCCACAGACTTCGATAGTCGTGGAACATCTTCCGCAGTAGCATTTGTAGGGTCTCAACGACTTCAAAGTTGTTGCTACCTTCATTTGTTTATAAACAAAATCGCGGCTGTGACTGAAGTCCGTGAAGCGAAATCTCGGTATCACTGCACAAACTGATGCACTCCATTGCATCCCAGTCACAGTTGCAACGCCCAATTGCAAGACTTGCCATGCCCCTGTACGAAAATGCAGGGTGCGGCATACTTAGTCTAGTTTTTCAAAGTGTCCTAAGTCGCAGCTACAAGCAGAATTTTGATATGGCGAGTCACTTGCTCTGCATAACGCGTTTGTAGTGATCAACTTTTAAGCTCATGAAGCTGTCAAATAGGGGCTTGATATCCTAAAATGAAGCAGTTGCCAGTACTGATTCTTAAAATGCCTTTTAAGCAATGAATTATAAGTGACTTGCCTTAAAAAGCTTGGAAGATTGAAAGTTTAAGTGTCTTCTTTTACCTCATTTTTTTATAATTCCATTAAGAGCACGAACTTGCTGTGAAGTGACCGACCTGTCAGGTTCAAGATCAGCCTCAGACAGTGCGTTTCAAAGTGCTTTAAAACCTATTATTCAAATGTCCAGTGTGTCGGTCTCCTTGCTACCTCTAGCCGGCCAAAGCATGGGTCCCCGCAGCTGAGATTCGAGATGGGGGCTTTGTTTCTCATCTGGAGAAACATGGGTGGGGTCTCATTTCCGTCACTCTCCATTTAGTGACTCAAAACCAAAAATGGCCGTTTTGGGCCGAGGAGTTTATAACTCAGACCACCCAAATTTACCCTCTAAATGGCGGACAAGATCTGGCCAGCTGTTGGCTTGGAGCGAAACTCGGGGCATGAGAGTCAATTTAAAAGGTAATTAATTCGCATCGCGAGTACACCCGGCAAGTAGCGTAAAAATGAGTATATTGCAAGCGAAACTTCATGCGAGATGAGCGTAGAGCTAACATTTGCTGTCCATATTGTTATTGCTGAAATTGAACATGCTGCATTTTTGTGAGGAGCTCTTAAGGCATGAAGTAAGATTCAAGCTAAATGTGGCGCACCCGGTATGTCGTGCAAGTATGCCTGGTGTGCCTGCCGCCTTATGTATGAGCCTGCTATGTGTCATGTGTTCGTCCGGGACAAAAACGGAACAGTTTTATGCCATTTGGTTCATACCGTACTATTCGTACGGTATAAATCTACGGGTTAGTGTGTTAAGCTGACCTGCAGGCAAATATGCGTTGTGATGTCGCTCTTTTGTGTGCTTTCCTGAATTAAAAAGTTATCTCTGCAGTCCTGTGGGTCCTGCGTGGCCGGACTGGAGAGATGCATGCAAAACAAAGTTTTGCGAGACCAACTTCGCTCGTGTTGGACGTGAAGCAGAGATGCTTCACGTTACGCTGGCGCCCGCAATTCGCTTCCTGCCTGAACAAATAAACACACTTCTTTAGCCTCATCCATCCACCGAGATGCGCAGCTTATGAAGAGCAGTCATAGAGCGCTTTGGATAAGACATTGTCTATCGTCTACGACCTTTGGCGTCTCCACGTCGCGTCACAGTGATTGAAACAGTGATTGGCGTCAGTGATGCCCCTGGTCGAGTTGTGGAGCAACAAAGTCTGCCCCTTTCCGATCACTTCTTTACAGTGTGCGAAAGCTGTTATCATCGCATAACTGTTTCAACTTGCCTGGTCGAGATGCTTGCAAAAAGAAATCGGTCAAAGGTCGAGATAAATACAATATAACTTTACAGGTGGAGAAAATTATATTGCGGAAAGTGTGCGGATGAAACAAACCGTGAACCTTTTGTTAAGAAAGTCATACAGCATAGGGCGTTCAAAGACTATCACATCGACATTGAATACGGCGAATTTGCAAAATATCGAGTCTTGCTATATCTAAAAGGATATCGCAATATTTAGGCGGTACCATACAGAAACTGACAATTGCCCATTGGCAGGTCTAACCCTTGAAATTTCTGTAGCACCTTTGGCCCTTGGGTTGGCCCAGTTAAGTGTGAACAATTTCATTCTCAAATATATTTGGAAAATGAGCAAAATTATGATCTTGACTTAATGTCAAACTATTAATTAGGCATTCGACACATATCGGTATCGAATGTCGCAATATTTTGTCTCAATATTTCGATAATATATTACTATAAATTAATATATATTCGATAATATTATGTTCAATATTACATATTACAATGTACATGCATGCACACGGTGCAGACTTCAACTTGAGAAAGCAACATGACTGGGCGAACACCATCAAGAAGAACCAGTTGCACATGATATGATGAAATTTATTGCCAGAAGTAGTTAAAATAGGCTCCTCATAATGTGGCCACCATCACTGTCCACCACCTCTTGCACAATGCTCCTGGAACTGAAGCAGGTCTTGATGATGAACCCCTCAGACTAGTTGGACGACTCCGGACTAATCGCGGTCTTCGATTCCTCCATGCACTCGTGTGAGGTGGAACAGGGTCTGTTCTTTAAGGTGCCCCAAACCACATTATCCAACAGAGCAAGTCAATGATTTTTCCAATTTAATGTACCCTTATCGCTCACTGGCAAGTGTAAAATTAAACTGGCTTGACGTACTGTTATGAATGAGCAGCTTCCATTGATGCATTTTGGTCGCTTGAGGGGAGTAAAGATGGGGACGGAAGTGGGCCCGAAAGAGATTTCCTATCATAATGTACCTGTCTGCCTTGACTAGTCTGACTTCTGCGCCTTCTAGTGGGCACGTTTTCATGTGATCTGGCGCAAGTGAAGGTGTTCTTGATGGTGTTATTGCAGTGTCTCAATTTGGATTCCCCACCCTGAGCGTGCGATCGCAGCCTTTGAGAAGCGTCAACAAAGATATTCCTTTCATTCCTTTTCAGGGGCGCGGGAGTGAGAGCCCCAATACTGGACCCATCCGTGACCATTCCAGCTTCGCCAGCAACTCCGTGACGGGCGCCTTTGCCTTCATCGACACCTCAGCTCCCAGGAGGCCAAACGACCGGGCCAAGATCGCCTCCGACGCCTTCCGGCCCACCGACAGCAACCAGCCAATGTGCCTCAGGTAGCAAGCGTCGATCAAGAACGAGATGCATAGGACGTCGTCCGGTGTCCTCCTTGCCTGCATCTCTAGTGACACATTTTTCGTCGTCCACACATTTATTCCCTTGGGGCTTCCGCCTTGTCATCGCCTTCATAATGTCCCCACGGAGCACTATAAGGCCTCCTCCCACTGCACCACCCGCATCTACGTATCTGAAGGGTGTGACAGCAAAAATGTGACTGAGTCTCTCAATGTCTGGCCACACCTTGGTGATGGAGTCTCCTAAACTCGGCCCGAGAGTCAAATTGTTCGAGTCCTTTTCTTCCTTGAACGCTTTGACTCTCGGGTCGAGTTTAAGAGACTCCATCACCAAGGTGTGGCCAGAGATGGAGAGACTCAGTCACATTTTTGCTGTTACACCCTTGAAATACGTGCTTGTAGCACTTACGTCGACGCTGTTCCTCAACATCATTTCCCGGAGATTGCCTCGTACGTACGTGGTGTCTGTTGTTCCTATCTGCCCGCACTGCGTTATTGGTGCAAGATATGTTGTCTCTCGTCGCATATCCTTCTCGTGCTCTCGTGGTTTCCACCGACGTGATGCAGGAGACGTTGTGCAGACCGGCCTGGTGCGTGTGGCTACACGTGACAGATAGAGAAGTGTCTCTCCAGTGGGGAAAAAAAACACGCACGGGCACGTGCAAAGCACAAGTGGGGGAAAATGTATCTCTCTCTTTGCTTTTTCGACAGAAAAAAATATTCAGAGGCTGAAAACACTGAGAAATTACACACAACAAGAAAAACGAAATTCCCTAGGACGTCGCACGAGTCACTTATGAGCACAAATGGAAGTAAGGATACTTGTACAAGGTAACTTAACTGCACTTGCAACTACACTGTAACTGTAACTGCATTGTAGCTGTAACTACACTGTAGCTGTAACTACGCTGTAGCTGTAACTACGCTGTAGCTGTAACTACACTGTAGCTGTAACTACGCTGTAGCTGTAACTACACTGTAGCTGTAACTACGCTGTAGCTGTAACTACACTGTAGCTGTAACTACACTGTAACTGTAACTGTACTTGTACAGTTATCAATGTACAAGTATCCTTGCAACCGAGGATCCAGAAAAGGACTTACAGTGAATCCTCGATTTCATCATTTCCGGGCTGTAATTAAAGGTCCAGCTGACTGAATCGCTATTCATGCACTGTCGTTTCCTCGTCATGACGATCATTCTCGGTAGAGCGAGACACTTTCCCCATCGCGATGTCGAGAACCCGCTGTATTTGTTCGGAAAAATTGGAAAGCCCTTTTTTCGAACTGACTTTCACGAGAGCAGCATAGTCGTTTTTTGTCACGAGTGTGTGGCTCAAGAGGCAAAAAACAACCATGACGCCTGAGTGCATAACAGTTGTGGAAAAGGCCTTATTTTTTATTCAACGTAAAGGTTTCTTTTGCGCATTCACTTCTTACACTGTACAGTAATTTCCCATGAAATCAGGGCCAGGATGCTGACGCGGAACAAAGTGAAAAGAGTAACGTTTTTCGAGCATTTTCGGGGGCGAAAAAGTGGACGCGCAAAAGAGAAACGTTAGTACAATTAAGTATTTTTGGAAAATTTGCTGAAGAAATCATCGATGATGGGAGACTCACTATAGTCATTGGTTCCTTCCCAGATTCTGGACTCACATGTATGGCAGCGGCGTGGGCGAGCTGAACGTCTACGTGAGGAGCGGCGACCGCGACCGCAAGATCTGGGGCCTGAGCGGCGATCAGGGCAACAACTGGTACCAGGCCCAAGCGCCGGTGGCATCGGTCACTGAATACAGGGTGATGCCGCCAAAACAGTTCACGTAGAAGCTCTCGGGTCATTTTGTTTCGTCCCACAGGTTGTGTTTGAGGGTGTCGTGGGAAAGAACAGCCTGGGAAACATCGCCATCGACGACGTCTCCCTAATCCCTGGCGTCTGCCCGAGTAAGATTTACCTTTTTGGTCGATTACAGTGGACTCTCATTACTAGAGCATCGATTTAAAGAATACAGAGCGAAATTAGTCAGAACAGATTTTTACTACATAAATCCTTCGCTTAATAGAACAGGTAAAAACTGGTATGTATCAAAATTGCAACTTACAGACAACGCCTTAGATTAAAACTAAAAGTGTGATAGATGTCTGTGATTTAGAAAGGCTCGAAAGTCCATAATTTTTATTTTGCAAAGCTCACAAAGTTCCAGTGGGAAGTCCATACATTTTTAAATGACTGCATGAAACTGTCGACGACTGACAAGTTTTTTCCCAAAATTCACGGTAGATTGTGGTCTCTACGTTTGCTTTTTTATAGTTAGTACTCCGGCTATTAGAGCAAATTTCCGACCTCCTGAAGCAGTTCTATTTACGTAAGACGTTCTTCTTCTGCAGCCTCGCCCCAAGTCGCGTCCTCCAGCGACGGTGACTGTGCCTTTGAGGACGACACGTGCGGTTGGACCAACCCCGAGAGGAGGGACGAGCTGGACGAACTCAATTGGGAGCGGATCGAGGCCAGCGATGAGTCGAGGTTTCCACAGGCTGACCACACTAAGGGCACCAGAGATGGTAAGATTAGTACGTGACTTGCGTTCACTCCTCACGAGCCTCGACTGGTTTGCTACGAATCAAAGCTTCTGGGGATTCAGGGTCGCATTCGAGGCTGCGTTAGCAAAGGCTAAGGGGTCTGATCGCACCCCACATTTCGCGTCTGGTCTCTGGAATTTATACTGCACCTTTTTTCATGAAGGGTCTCGCTTCTACGTCAGGTCAATCAAGTCATTTATAGGAAGAAATCAAGTCTGCCATTCGCATCTAGCGGGTTCTCCTGCATGCTAAGACTCTTTATTGTCCACGTACGGGAGTCCAGACGTTATTCCTTACTCGCAGTACACAGCAAACAATTCTAACAGTAATTCAGGGTTTTCTGTCAGTCACACCAGTTCCCTATCCGTGCGCCATTGATGCTATGTAGATATCACGTATATATATATATATAGGTGTGCCCAATTTATCTGCAGATGTGGACCACGGTTCAATGGGTTTCAAGGCACAGCTATGGGTGGTAAAACGTATATTAAAATTTCTCACCGTAAAGAAATCCCCCCCCCCCAAAAAAAAACCATGTCGCAATCTTGAAGAAAAGCAGCCAGACCAGTGAGTCGTGACTCGAACTCGTGGGTGAAAGAGACGTGACTCGAGTCCACTCGAGCTGGTGTCTGAGCGAGTATATGTAAAGTGCGAGGGTCCGTATGTTCTATATGAGTGTGTGCGTGCGCGCGTGTGTCTGCCATGTCATGAGCACCACAACCACTGTGACGATCGCCACCATACTTGTTCGGCAGATGCTACTTCTCACGACGTCCCAGGCACTTCAGACTCATTGGAGTCAACTTTGACTTAACTGAAGGACCTTAAACAGGAAGGAAAGCGCCATTTTCTATACAACATTTATTCATATGAATGTTTTTAGGAGTTGGAATAGAATGAGGAGAAGAGAAAACCTTTTTTTTTCACTTTATTTAGCTTTGTTTCCATTAAGAAATGTTATAGATTCAACCACATCATCTAGTCTTGCCACCTCGGTGAATAGAGGTGTGCAACTTTGGGGAGTCGACTGAGGCTGTTACTTGGTTCAGGATAGTCGACTCTTCTGAGAAACTGACTCAATGAGTCGAGAGATGGTTTCAAGGCAAGTGAGTTTTAAAAGTAAAAACAAAATGGATCTGGGTACTGACAGCATGGACGACATGGAGGGCATGGTGAGCCTGAAGGGCGAGGACAGCTTGAAGTGCGGGGGATGAGGTGCAAGAGTGACTGAAATAGCGCTTTATAGGATTCTTCCGAGCAAAGCCCGCTTCAGCTAGTCCACGTTTGAAGCAACACGCACCTTAGGCACGTTTCCTCCATTTGAGAGCATTCCAAGCAAGCTGAATAAGATAACAGGTATCTGTATTAAAAAAGAGTGACTTCAAAGTGATCTCTTTAATACTTCAGGAGCGAGAACCGAGAAGATTTAACTAGAGCTTTCACGAGGAATTTATGCTTCTTCCCAAGTCGTACCCACGCGAGCTCTGAAAGTTTCATACTTGTTAGTCTTACCTGATACATCCTGCGGGTTCTTTCTGACATAAATTGGACTTTTTCGGTCGCCTCATTCTGCCCTTCATTCATTCGACGGAGGCGGAGGAGGCCCTAGACAATATATGCGATCCCTCGTAAAGTTTTACCTCTTCCTTCTCATAGAAATTGGCTTGAGAGGAAAAAGCTTCCACTGGATTAAAGTGAAAGTAAGGGCAAAAAGTTTTGCTGTGGCTGCAGACAAGTGTGACACTTCCATTGAAGAAGCTCACTCACAAGATTGAAAAAAGTCTTCAAGAGACAGGTATAACGGACAGTCGGGTCATTACGAGACCCGTCCTTCATCAGTGTCGTCGTTAGCGTGACGTGTCTATTTTTAGACAGCTTCGGCGTACGCGGAACCATGGGGTCATACGGTACATGGGTACATACAGTAGCGGGGGCCAGAGTCAGAGCACGACTCAAACAAACGCAGAGTTGTCTCCCGTACACGCCAGGTCTTTCAAGCTGCAATTCATTCCAAATTGAGCCTTGCCTGTCCCATGGGCCTGCACAAAAGGGGCCTAGGAGAAGGGGAATGCATGGACTGAGCAGCACTGGGACAACCTGGTCGCATCATAATGATGCATGCGAAGCAGAACTGCTGAAGCAGTAAAAACGGACGTGCTCATCCGGACTAAAAAACGTCCGTGCTTGCAGGTTACTACATGTCACTGTCCAGGAACAGCGTCCAGCGCGCGGGAGACCGAGCCTACTTGATCAGCAGAGAGGTTGGGTGGTCCCCCAGCTCCGGCCCGGTCTGCCTCTCCTTCTGGTACTTCATGTACGAACCCATCGTCGACAACACAGGTCCGAACCTGGGGAAATTGGCAGTGTGGACGAGGGAGTACGACAGGTAGGAAATACACCGATGTTGCACACACATTTTGGTCACGCTCATCAGTCAGTCATCACACGCGCGAGTGTGCGTCGACTGTGAGCCCACTTGCAAGCGGAGGGAGTCTCCAGACCCAAGCCTTCTCTCACAAAGTCCACTAAGGTAGAGCCAATAATATTGTTTAATATAAGGTAGAGCCAATAATATTGTTTAATATAAGGTAGAGCCAATAATATTGTTTAATATAAGGTAGAGCCAATAATATTGTTTAATATAAGGTAGAGCCAAAAATATTGCTAT
>JAAUXU010117566.1_pt1 | contig 23758 bp, 23 predicted proteins | sample 7278151 | NCBI WGS metagenome assembly JAAUXU01 (sample SAMN14350113, study PRJNA611818) | marine sediment metagenome | isolation source: surface marine sediment (1.8m) | place: French Polynesia: Moorea | collected 2018-08 | reverse complement strand
TGGGTGAATGGTACGTAGCCATGTTGCAGTTGGAGGTGAGTTGAGATGATGGAGATGTTGATTGTAGGAAGGTTGAGACGAGTCTGATTGTTGCGCGGGAAATGCACAGTACTGTCTGCATGCAGTAAGGGACGTGTGCGTGGGAAACAGGACCAATCAAAATTGTCAACTCTGATGTGCTGCTATGTAGTCACTTCTACTGTCAACGTATACGACCCCTACAGCATTCTACGGTGGCCGCCGCCGCCGCTGTCGCCCTCATACCACCCCAGGATGCAAGATAGCCGATATTTCGGCCGGGGCCAAAAATGCCAATTCTTGAGGCCCGGCAACCTTGAACGGAGGTCAGACCACGCTAAAAACACTCTCTGGCCCCTCCCGTATCCCCCCATCCAAATCCCGCCGCGATCCGCAGCGCGCCGCAGCCGCTTACCCGTGACAAAGAATTCGGCCTATTTTCTTAGTATGGATATTCTAGTATGGATATCACAGAAATACAAAAAATTCGTATATTACCGGTGTATTACTTTTGCCGTCCTTCACTACTCGGTAGAGAGTGCACATTCAACAGAAGGAATTCTTGTGCGATGAGAAGCGTTAACAAGAACAATGAAATGGAACAGTTGCAGACCACTATTAAGTGGAACGTTATTTAACACATAATCTACTTGGGACCACTACATGCTCTATGTGATCAGTCAAGTTGGCCCTGACGATGTCAAACCACGCGAAGTACTTTTCTACTCAGCATGGGCGTTCTGTACAGGGTCCAGACTTAAACTTCAAAGCAATGATGAGTATAAGGACAGATGCATTTATCTCATACAGAAAGCGCGACGGTCCTTTGTATGCGTGTGTGTCTGTCTGCGGCCGATTTCTAGCTTTTTCCGCGGCCGATTTTTGCGGCCGATTTCCAGCTCTACCACTTTTTGTGCGTTGTGAGTGCGAAGTGCGTGATGAGCCCAAATCATGTGGAGTGAGACACAGAAGACAGACAGACAGCGCTTTATTTTTTTGCCGTTATTTCTATCCAACGAAGTGGGGAATGCGAAAACGCTAGTCTAATATAAAAAGCGGGAGACTCGTATTTACTGTGTCTGTCTGTCCGCGGCCGATTTCCAGCTTTTGTGCGGCGGATGATTGCAAAGTGCGTTCATACAGTTAAACCCGAAATTATTGGCACCCTATTCAATATTCTGAAGTAATATGCAGAATTCTAATACTAAGATGTTGGGGTGACTGTTCTTTTGTGTGGTGAGATATCAGTGAAGTATGGATTCACTCACTCAATACGAACTCCTGTGTCCTATTTCCTGCAAAGTTAACTGCCTTAGATTAAAAAACTAGCTACTCAAAATTATTGGCACCCTTTTTGAAGAGTTGCTTATATTTTGCTAAGACTTGAGTAAAAGTGCAAACTATCTTCAAGTAGGCTCCGAGTAAACTTAATGCCAAAGAAATGTTCAATGGAGCTCAGTATAAACAAAATAGAGAAAAGTGTGAGTGAAATGATCAGGATTACACCGGCCCTGACTATCTTGCTTTTGGCCTTTGCACCTCAAAATACTGTGCCTACTGTCAAGCATCAGGGAGGCTCCATTATGTTGTGGGGTTGCTTTGCAGCATCAGGCCGTAGGCGTCTCATCAAGATCAATGGCACTATGAGGAAGGAAGACTACATAAGATCTTGGATGACAACATCAAGCAGTCTGCTCAAGAGTTAGGACTTGGACGAAGATGGATATTTATGCAAGACAATGACCTCAAGCATACAGCTCATCGGGCCGGGCCGGGCCCTCGCCCGACCTGGCCAACACCGCGGTTTTACGGGCTGGGTCTGGCCCGGAAGCATCCCTACCGCGGGGAGGGGAAGACGAACCCGACCAAGATCTGGAATCTAAAAATTTAAGCCAAATAACTGACAGCGACGGGGTAAAAGAGTTACTTAATGTATAATTCCATACACACACAGTAATTCGCGGGACACTTGACACGACATAGGACGAACGTAGAGGCTACCATTGGTACAGTGCAACTGCCATGGCTACGCTCGATCTCTGACCTTCATCGTCTAGGCAGTCCGATCGTTCCGACGTCGCGTGCACAGTCCAGAGCAAGCACACGGTCCAGAAGGAGTCGGGCACGGCAACTCGTCCGGGAGTCAGTACGGGTCGAAGCACTTTCTTGAGCACACTGGCAATACGTCCGCATGTGACAAGATCTCGCAAGCAGCAGAACTAGGGCTGTTATGAATATTTATTCATATTCAAAGTATTGGAATAAAATCCACTTTTTTGAAATATTCAATGTACTCATATTTTTCTTGGATTTTGACTGTTATAAGTGGTCTAGCATTGTGATGGCTTATATTAGCTAGGCCCGCTGACCTGACCCAGGCCCGCATCTTTTTAGCCCGACCCGACCCGAACCCCCGTGTTGGCCGGCCAGTTCCGCCTCTAGTCGCGAGGCGGCGTTAAGCAGGAAGTGACGACGCGACGCTACAACTGGCTCTTCTGGTCAAATAGCATCATAGGACCGATGAACATGTAGCTACGAACGATGACCATGTACATGACCGTTTGCACACTAACCTTCTCCCCTTTCTCCAGGTTGACAACCAAGTCGTCCCACTTCCTCTACAGGCTCTCCAGAGTGAACGGCAGGTTCTTGTAGCAGTTGCTGGCCCTCTTAAGGGTAGTTGCGACCTGCCTGAACTCCTCAGGATGGGGGAAGGTGGTCTCAGGTGCATTCCTCTTCCTGTTCTGCCCCAGCTCCAGCTCCAGATCTTTGTCATACCATCCCTGGACGCTGCTCGCCCCACTTCTTGGTTCATCTGAGGAAGTTGATTCCACCGCTTCATTGAAGCCTTCGTTCTCATCCCGGGTACCGACCCTGTCTGCCTCTGCGGAACATGCGCCACCTGCACCTTGGCCCTCTTGGTCGTTCGTTTTGCTTCATGTGGCATTTTCATCGCTTTCACCGGCTTGTTGTGTTGAATGGCGAAGAAGGTCTGCCTCCCTGGCCTGTTGAACTACGCGGCTCGAAGAAGTGGAGGTGGACTTTTTCACGGGGGACTAGGAAAACGCTCCTACCGCATCATCACCCGATCAACTGTGTACTTCTTTCAGGTTTTGATCTGGGTGACAAGATTATGCTCCAGTTTCGACTGGGTGGGCGATGAATGATGAATGTAACAGGTGCGATCTCGCTGGAGGTGACAGGCAGTCTTCTCCATGTCCTTCTGTAGTATTTTTACGATCTCTTTGAAAGTCTGTGTGTCAGGACAAGACTATAGAGCTGACTTCGAGATCAAATTGAGACTTTACTGTCAAGGGCAGGTCTCAATATTGTCAATGGCTCTACCATTTTCTCGGCCTGGCCATCTCTCTTCATAGAATTTATCGAAGAGTGCGAGGGAATCGACTCGAAACATGTCTACTCTACTGATACTACCTTTTGAACACGTGAGACCTTCTACTACTGCCTATTGCCCCCCAGCAAATGGGACCGATTCCGGCATTTCGCCGACGAGACCAGCCATGCCTTCAAGTCCGTTGCTGTGTACTCAGGGGTCCATTCCATACAGATGTCTCTAGGCTGGGCAAAGAAAATGCGCTGCTTGCTGGAATTTATTTGCTGCCCTTTTGGATTTGTCCACCAAGAAAGTGAATACCGATCTTGACAAGACCTCGCCCTTCGTGACCTAAGAGAGAAGATGAAATCGACCAAAAATGCTTGCCACGGACATCAGGACCAATTTTGTTACAGGGACGAATGGGTTGCAGAAAGTTTAGAGAGAAGTGACGTCCGGGGAGGTGCACGCTATGTGCAAATAAGCTTTCATTAAATTCAATATCCCCCTGGCTCCTCACCGAAGTCGTCTTCTCTAAAGAGTCGTGGGCAGGGCAAAGAGAGCCCTGCCAATGTTGTCAAGCCAGAAAGCATATTAATTGACGCAGAATTGGTTAGTGCATTTGCAGGCTGTAGTTGTGGCTGCAATGAGGCAGCATTCAACTCGAGGTTGACGTGGGAAGCCATTCAAAGACTTTTAACACTCCGGGCACTTTCTGGTAAAGGGTCCTCACATTATCTCTAGCACAAAAATTAATGTGAAGCTGACGGGCTATAGAAAAAGATTTCAATATATTTAAAAGATCAAGGCTCATAGCTTGGAATGCTCCCGAAACGAGTACAGTCCTGGGAGAACAGCAAATGGTATCTATCGTGTTATGACCTTCATAAGCATAGAGATTCAAGGGGCAGAAAATGAGGATTCAGCTTGTAACAATCGCGCATTGTTTGGTGAGGTGCTTCCACGGAACCAAACATAAAAACCACGTGATGCCACAAAATGGCAATTGGAGACCGTAGACAGCAAGAGAACGAGAGCACAAAGACCACAACTAAGGAGAAAACTGTCATGGTTCGTAGTTCTAGTAGTCATAATCCGCTCGAGGAAGTCATTACTACTCAATGCTTGCATTTCTTCAAGCTGCATCCAACTTTTGATCTCACGTGCACCAGAACAAAGCATGGACCAGAACAACAATGATGTGAACTCTGAGATCGAGGACTGCTAAGACTTTGCTTCTTCATCATCCCAATACATCAACAGAGAGTCCAAGAAGTCTTTGGACGTTGCAGACATTGCAGCTTTCCTAAATCATGTCCAACTGAAAACTACCGTTTGGAAGAAAGATGATCCCTTTCGTTCCAATGTAGGTACACTGAATGTCTGTTGGGAGGAGATCTTGTCTGGGTTAAAGAAGCAGTTTTCTCCTACTGAGCTGACTCTTGAAGCTGGATTCAATACCACTATTGAACAACGAACTTATGACGTAGTCCATGAGTACTTCATGACTACTAGTTATGTTTTTAAATACAGAAAAGCTAGAGTGGTGGAATCACAATGAGTTTTTTCTGAGCTTGTTGCTAGCTGAGCCGTCGTCGTTCACTGACGTGGAAGGCAATGTCTGCATGGAAGATTCTTATATTCGAAGACCAGAAGTAAATGGTGGTTTCGAGTGGAACATTTGAAAGTGAACAATATTGTGACCGTGCTGGACAGCGCAAGTCCGAAGTGCCAGCCTCTAGTTTTCATTACTAAGTTCAACGAAAATGAAAAAAATGGCCTGGTACTGGCAGCGCGCTATCGAATGCAAAATGGAAAAGAGCCCGGATTGCCATAATAACAAAGCAGACGCTGTTGTACTTGAGTTGAATGTTCATGCAGAGGAAGTGGACGACCTTAAAAGTGTCCAAGTTGTGGAAAGACTCTTAGCGCTGTAGCTGGCGATCCAAATGAAACTTCGACTCTGATGATACGTAATGGTCGCAAAAGACTGAAATCATAGACAGCGATGCGCCATGGGAGAAGAGATTCGAAGCCTTATGCCATTCCTAAAAAAATCGGCCATATTTCTAAGAACACGAATTCTAGCATTAGTTTCGCAGAGGGGGGGGGGGCAGCACTTTGGGCTCTGCGTCGAAGGAAAGCACACATTTTGCAGAATTTGGCAGAGAATTCATTGGCTGTCCTCAAGTTAAGATACGTCTGCAAGGCGATGGCTCTTTTTTAAGAATGGCAGTCGGTCAGAGCATACGTAAGATGTAAAATAAGCCACTTTCTTTTCCTGAATTTTGTCCAACTTTGCCTGCTCTCTGTTCAGACAGAGGTCACACCCTATGGGGTGTCAACTCAGCCGAAAATGGATCGAGAGTGTCCTGCAGTAAAAGACTTCTACACTACAAAAGGTCTGGAATCTGCAAGAAAGTTAGGTTAACTGTCCAGAATGGAGATCCTATTCCCTCAAAGTGACTACGTAGGTTTGCTGTCATTAAGCCTGTGCAAACCCAAAAAGCGCTGCTGAAAAGGCCTTCTTTAGAAGCCATCGTCACATGGCTCTCCAACGTAGACAACGCGTCCGGTACTTGAGGCCACCACACAAAGTAGGATGGCTCGAAACATATCTACTCCACTAGGTACTCCTTTTGAACACGTGAAGCCCATTATTGGCCTAGTAGCTGGGAAGTTCCTCACTCTCTCACTCTGCAAGTACCTTTCATAGTGTAAAGTGCTACATCTGGCCCAAGCTGTCCATCATTTCAAGTTCGATCTGAGGCCAGTGGATCACCTCCGAGATGCAGCATCGCGCCTTCGCCACGTCGTCCAAGGTGGGTGTTACCTTCCGTTCCGAAGTGCTTGGACATGAGTGTTCATGTACAATTTTGAAGAATCTGTCGAAACTTCATGGAATAATATCACCAAGAATGTAAATTGCATCATGATAGGATTATGCATCCACCGCCATAAGTGCTTTCCAGTTCAGTCTCATTTTCAAATCTCCTTCACTGGAGTTACGGGACAATGTGCATGCGCACCAAGTCTGAAGGACACCAATTGGTGCGCACCAAAATGGACCGTCAGCGTGCACAAAAGTGACTGATTGTACATAGGTCCAGTTAGGTTCGTTTGGACATGCCTTAATGCACACTCAGCAATTTTCGTCCATACTAACTTGAATTCCTCGCCCTTCAAAATTGTACGGCCTTGACAAAATTAGCAAATAAACTTCCTCATCGCCACGCCAAAACTTTGACTTTGCCGAATAACCTCATTTCCTTACCCCAGGAATGTGTTTGCCATGATGTAGTGTGCCATTCAGGGAACGTTTTGGCCTGCTGTTAATGGCGAGACCAGATTGCGACTGAAGGGAGCATCGATTAGGTCGAATAGAAATTATTCATGATGTCACGGTGTCTTTTAGCTTCAAATCAATATTTCTTCGCGCGTTCCTCTCGACTTAATGGGATATTTTCCATGCCATAAATACGTAGTGATAGTAATCCCCGCCACCTGTCACAACCACTTACTGCATATCTGTTTCACTACGACAGATCCCAAGCTGCCACCTAAATTGTGATGCAAGTTGCAGTTTTGAAAGAATAAACTGCGCAAAGCCCATGTCAAACAATGGGTCTAACGGGAGTGACGATATGACTCTCCGGCCTGGAAAGTGTGGGTGCACACTTTTTTTAATATTTTTACTTTCTTTTTTTTTTACATTTTTGACGCAATGCAGGCTTCCTGTCTGAGTGGTAGTATTCGTACATACTTCTATGTCCGTGTTGGTTGCCTTTAATGACCCAAGTGTACCACGACCACACGAGTTGGTGTGAAGACACGAGTTGGTATGAATCTTTTTTCAGAAACGATCGAGATTGCAGTGCTCAGTCCGGACAAGTAGGGACACCCACTCGTAGTGTCGTTTTGGGTTCTAGTTGGTTTTTTCGCCAACAATTCCAAGTATAGAAGTGAAGTATTAACCCACCTGAATCCATCTTACATTTGGCATTGGCCCCATGGAACATACTTAGTGACGTAGGGGGCATTTGTTACCACTACCTCCAGCCGGGCAATAAATTGGGGCTATTGAATGCGAGACAGAAAAGAAACAGCCAATGTTTCGGGCCATACCGGGTGCATGAAAATCCCTAACACACTTCATTGTTAGGTGATTGCTTACTCAATCTATGCATTATAGCCCGATTTGTAACCAGAGAAATAGAGTGGTGAGACTTAGTTTTCAGCACAGTACGCTACTGAAAGGTACAGCCAGGTGCATGAAGCGTCTAATTTCATCTTACAGAAAGAAAGTACTTGAGGGACGTCCGAAAACCCGGTGTACCGTGCCAGTGCAGGCCTTGCGCCGTTAGTAGCATGCACAGGGTGGATCAGAATGATCTTCACAGCGACATTAAGCGATGCTTGCTGCGAAGCGATGCACACACATTGAGGGAACAAACCCACCACACTCAGAAAGTAGAGACTTTTGAACTGCTGTGCCTTGAAGTTCGATTTAAAAAGTACAGTTTATGCGCGCAAGTTCTTTGGCGTTTTAGAAAACGGTTGCTGAAGCTGGAATGGCAGAATTCTACGCACAGTCAATGTAGTGGAAATCATGGCAAAAAATGAGTGAAGAGTAAAGAGTCAAAAGTTGCATAACTTTCTGAGAGTAATTTATTTGAAAGGGTATTTTCAACGCCATTTCAGAATGCTGATGCAACTTGTCTTGCAACCTCTTCCATTTCATTTACGTAAGCGGCGTTTTGATTGTTGACTTGTTCGCTTTTTGCTTCTTGTCACGAGCAAAGGCAGTTTCACTCAGAAACTGTCTGAAAAGACCAATTACAAACAAAATTTTCTGTCTGTCGACGTCAATTTCGCCTTTTATGGCACTCAGCTAAAAGACCTGGCGCATTGTTTTCTAAGGAAAGCTAATTCTGACCTACCTTGTAGGTTACCCATGTACACTACAGTATGACGCGAAACATTTGCTTGCTTTGCTACCACAGCGCTGCTACACTAAATGTAGCTGCTTAAACACTTGTGTGTTTCGACTGCATTATTCATGACGGCATCAAACAATATCCCCATGTCCCCATGACTGAAGAATCCTCGCTAAACTGCCGTTTCCTCTTCAGTATCCCGAAACTTTACTTTGTTGTCACACGGTAGGGTACCTTGCACGTACGTACACAAGTCGTGATAAGGCCGTATCTTGTATCTTGTAACGCATAATTTATTTATTTTGTTCTTGCTGTATTATTTCTCTAAATGTCGACAAGGAACAAGCGCTGTCTCGCAATTAAATTACTCGTTGGGGTTACTTTCGGCTCTGTAAGCTCGCGTGTTTGCATTCGTGGCCTTTCTGGCGAGTGAATATGATTGCCCTCTATCGAAGGCTGTAGCTGGCCTCCATCAACTGTGTGACTGCGGCGGGCAGCAGCGTTTTCGTTTTCAGCTTACGAAGTCTGCAGGTACAAAGACTGTGTCAGCTCCGAATGAAACTTGAAGATGGCATGAGAATGGTGTATTTCTAGAACGACTTCTCTCAGTTGCTTGCAGAACAATGAATTACGAACGTTATTTCGTGACAAGTGCAGTGAGGTACATACTGATGTCAGCGTTGTTTTGCCTCAGACAGTCGGTCTCAGTTGTAGAATAGAATTGTACATGAGTAAAATTGTAGGCGTTGTACATATAATGCACCTGTGCTATTCTATGGTGTACCCAAAAAGACCCCAAGAAGCAGCTATCTGCTGGAAAATACGGCATTTATGGATTAGTCAAAATATTATAACTGCGGTTTTTCTGATTGTGAAGTGTCTGGATTGTTCGGGCTTTATCAACGAGTAAATTTGTTGCGTGGGTTATAATATTGGCATGGCAAACGCATCAGATTGTCTTGAAACTGGAGAAAGGATTGTTGCTGTTTCTTTAACGGACAGGCAATAACAATGTACATAAATGGTCAACCACAAAACACATGCATGCACACACACACACATGAACTCCTGCATTTTCTCCATCCCTTCAATATTTTTGTTGTTCTACAGTAACTACACGATGCAGACATCATGCTTGCAAAAATTACATTAAGGCCATCGCAAGTTACAGAAAATTCCTAGTTTTTCCTGAAAGGTCTGAGACAATATAATAGTGCACACAAAGAAGTATATATACAAATTTCCGGACAAACTTTCGTTTTTTTGATAATGATTATTGGTTACGCTACTTAAATGCAGGAAAGATATATGTAATGAATAGCTCTCGCTCACCCAATTGACTCTACCAAACAAGATGAAGAAGGTGATACCCCAAGTGTGCTACAAAAAAGGTAGACAGTAATCGAGCTCTACTCCCAAATGCACCCTCTTGATCTTGCCTGGTAAAGTTGGGGTGAAAACACCCTATTTGTTCATCATCTTCCTGAACTCTGAATAGCTAAGCCTTCCGTCTCCATCGGCGTCGAACCTGGCGAAGACTTTCTCGATTTGCTCCTTGGTGAGGTTCTTGCTCAGCTTTTCCATCTCTCCCTTGGTGATGTAACCATCCTTGTCCTTGTCGTATAGCTTGAAGGCCAGCTCGGCCTGTTTGCCGGCATCGGGCTTGCGTTCCTCAGGTTTAGGGTCGTCCATGACCTGACGGATGAAGAGGAAAAAGAAGATGGTCAGCAGTTTTATGAATTCGGTTGTTTTGCGGCAAACAATCCATCAACATCTGCAAAGATTGGGTGGAGCCTGGTGCGAGAGAAATTTGCACCCTTGCTTTTGGTCAAAAGAAGCATCCATAGGGGGGAAGAAACTTCTTCCACGGTTTGAAAGATGAATGCAGGCTTTCAGATCCTTTCGAGTGTAACACACACATAGTGCCAACCAACTATGTTTTGTGCTATCAGTGCCACGACGTTCACTCATGTGTCTGACCTTGAAACGTGGTAGCTTTGAGCTTCTCCTCTACCATGTGGAACAGTGGGGGGGGGGGAGCGACAAGGATAGATTTTAGTGGTTTTAAAGTCGTTCATTTCCTTGGCAATGGCTGTTCTCCTCCGTACACGGAGGGAAGGACAGATTTCTTGGAAAACTTTGCTTTGTTTTAGAGCCAGCCCATGGGAAGAAACTTTCCGCCCCCTTAGAGATGCTCACAAAGATTGTTCAGGCCTATGTTGTAGAGAAATTAAACGCAGAATCCATCTTGCGCACGTCACACAGCTGAAGATAGAGCCATTCTGCCCGGACAGAACCTTGTCCTGATACTGTAACAGGCACCACCCTGCAGGCAGGACCTGAATTGAGAGATTTCCTAATGCTGTTGTGCCGCGTTCACCAGCATTGCAGGGCCATCAATCCAGACTGTTCTCTTCCCCGAGCTCGTGCATTGCATCAGTCGTGCTGGATCCACTCTTGAAGGCGTCTTTGCCCGGCCCTTCTATGCAATGCAGCTGAGCCGCAACGAGTGTTTCTTCAGTGTGTCTTTGGCAAACACCCCCATGGTGTCCACTCGACGAATCTCTGATGAGTTGGTGAACACCGTGTTTGGTGTTAAAGTTTGTCCCAAAGTCCTTCGATTCTGTACTTTCAAACGATCGTCTTTGATTAGCAGAACAGAAATCCTATAATGACGCAGGGTAGTGACGTAAAGAGGACATTAAAAATTCTCTCTTTCTAACAGGATCCCCCAAAATGACTTCTTGCATTGCAAAGCTCTTAAAAGGCCTTTTTACCCGACGCTGCTTAAAGTCGAGTAATCCTGAAAGCTTACTAATGACGCATTCGGCTTAGGTTGGGGAGAATTGTCCTTGGCTACGAGAAATGTTCCCTAAAATAACGTCGGGGAGAAAAGGAAAGCCAATATAAGCTGCTATTCCACAAAACACCGCACACAAGATCTAAAAGTGCGTCAGTAATGGCGCTCACACATCCCCAAAAGCCGCCAAAGCTGGACAGTCGCCCTTCATTTACTGCGTGCGTATATTGCCCCATCCAAAGTTGAATCGTTACACGAGGTTAATAAAAAGCCCCCCGGCCCCAGCAAAATGACTTGAACTGACCTCGTCGCGGTTGTATCCTCCTGGCAGTCTGCCCCGGGTGTAGGATTGATTGTACAGTACTGTCGACCCTTTAACTATTGTGTTGACGAGCACGCGAGAAAGTCCTCCTTCGTCTGGAATGCCCCGGGAATAGCCACTTCTATCCAGAAGTGTGTTTGCGTTTCTTTCCAGGCAAAAAGGCTCATATGTCACGCGGGAAGAAGACGAATCTTTCCTCGGCGTCCCTGTTTCTTCGTCGATTCCGTCTCTTTTTTAGATTTGGGCGGGCAGGACACTTTTTTACGACCACACGCACGCGTCCCTGTCCCGCACCACTTTCAAGGGGGAAATCGCAAAACTTGTGAAAGGTATGCACTTTCTCCTCTTTTTATTGCAGCCTGCACCGCTTCCACGACGCACCAGTCGCAGGTCCTGACTGCCAGAGTGGGGTAGCAACTCCCTCTTATATCTTTAGCAGTTCGGTACAATGCGTTGCTACAGTGAATAAATAATCTCTTCTCCCTTGCTGTGCGTGAGTTACGGACCATGAACACTCGCTTAAGCAGTGAGTCCTCCAGTTGGTATGCACGTGCCTCTGGGCCCATTCAAGGCCCACCTCCTCGTTTCTCCTTTCTGTTTTTTCCCCCTTTCTCTTCGTCTCTTATTACGGACGAACGCGCCGAAGCTTTCGCAGATCTCGTCCTCAACGGCATTTCGAACCGCCGCTCGCCGTTTCATAGCTGTGCGACGCCCTTTTAATCGGGCTTTCTCGTGCATTGCACATCGAGGGCATCCTGATGCAGAACCCATTGATGTTTCTGACCGACCAAACTTTGAAAAGAGTCTCAAATTTTCATAGAAAAGAAATTTATCTCCAAGAAGAACTCTTGGGCGGGGAGGCAAGGGAGGAAGAGAGAGAGAGAGAGCGATCATGACTGCTCAAAATTTCATCAGCAGATGGCGCCACTTCTCAGCTGGTCAGTTGCTTAGCGTGCAAGAACAAACGTATGTAGTGTTTATACATACGTGCCACAGGTCACACGCTCTGGTGCAAATCAGTGCAATTTCATACTTATTACACGTACTTCACATACCGGGTACTCACTGTACATTCTGGGACTAGAAGATTTTTATCATCATAGAGCTTCTCCGAAAAAGTAATGATGCGTGGAGATGGCTGCAGTGGCCAGATAGATTACGTACCTAATAAGATGAACATTCTCTGGACTGTGAAGATATGGCGTTATACGATGCATGTCATAGTTACGAGCGTAAGCACGTACAGGGTATTGGCATTGGTCGGCGGAGGAAAAGAAGTTTCATTCATTCGGTCTAAGCTTACAGGAATACCTTGCTCGTCGGGATAGAATAGTATGTACTTACTTGTACTTGCTAGTAGAACGCTAGTATTCATGCTGTGTCATATACGCAGCAGTAGTATGCGCCCATTCCGTACATACAGTAGCAGCATGAGTTTGGAAAGGATTCATAGTGTGAATCACTTACCCCAGCGACCTCTCCTGGCTTGGAGCTATTGACAAACTCCTTCTCGGTGAGCAATCCAGTTCCATCTTTGTCAGCAGCATCAAAGATTCGCTGAACCTGCCGAGAAACAAAAAAAAGCATGACTTCGCTTTCACTCATTTCAGAGTGCATCGTTCCACTTGCCTCCTCTCTGGTAACGTCTACTCCATGCTCCACATAGATCCCTAAGACCTCATCAACACTGAGTTTGCCATCCCCGTTTTTGTCGGCTCTGTGGAAAGCCTCAACGAGGGCTTCGCGCTTATGGCGGTCGCGGATCTTCTGCTGGTTGAACAGCACGATTGCGGACATGCTGTGACAGCTATGCATGGCTGCAATGGATACGGACGTGTGTTATTGTATGTGGTGAATTGTGACTGACGCTCTTTACAAAACCAGGCTTGTCTACCCAGAACCCCCCCAGCTTTCTCTCCGGTCTTGTACGCTGTATGCTTGTAGCATAAAGTGCTCGTGCCTGATGATCTGTGGTAGCACAACCTAAGCGCACTCGCTGGGTTGTACGTAAAATCTAAGTGGTTGAGACCCAAAGAGCAAAAGCTCGTATACTAGTGCGTAGGTATCGATACTCACGTGTCACCGATCTCTTGACGACTGGAAAACGACCAACGACAGCAGGAGCGATGGGGAAGGGATCCGGCCAAGGATGCTGTACTTCGACTTCTAATACTTTTTCTACGCTAAGGAGCGAGAGCCTCTTTCTTAATACCCTCTGTGGAGGGATCCTACGAGAAAGTACCACAGACAGAAGAAAGATACTGGGCCACAGAAGAAGAACGATGGTGTCTCTGGGCGCGGAGGGTCAACAAAGCACCGCTGGCTTTTAGCGTGGGCCAGTAGTTTGTGCGTGCCCAATAAAGGGGCGGGAGAATCCACCGCAGAGACTTTTTGTCCCTTCCTTCCCAGAATAGAACCTGTGTCTTTCACAACAAGGCTTGCGGAAAACTGCAGGCGTTAGCTGCTGCCGGGCCTGAACTTGGGTGTGCTATTATGTACTGTTTAGTACCGAGTACATTACGTACTTTCTCGCCCGAATACTACGTTGGTGCTTGCTGCTGCTCAAAACTTTAGAGCGGACGGCAGAGAAGAAACGTTGGTCGGCCGTTTTAGCTAGAGGAGAGTGCTTTCGGCCTGGTAGGCCCAGAATTCTTCCGGGGGGGGCCTTTTCGCTCTCGCCCTTTCCTTCTCTGTTCTCTCCTCCCCCACTTTCCTCTCCTCACAGCAGCAATGCCCAATTGCCTTTTGAGCATACTGTACTGTCGAGCAAAAAATTGTGCTTGCGTACAGTGTGAGTGCTAAGCGCACTTAGTGCGGGAGCTGAATGAAATTGTGAAGAAGCTGGTAAAGTCAGAAAGCCTTCCATTTTCTGCTATGACAGGAGGCTTTTTAGTTTAGGAAGCATTGTCAAGGTTAAGCAGCACTCGTGCATGTCCTACACAAGTTATGTAACATGTGTTGAAAACGTAAAGGCAACGCTTTGACTGCACTCTGTAACATTTCATTACGCTGTTTGTAATGAACGGGAAGAACAGTAGTGCTGAGAGGAGCTTGTACTGCCGTTATGAACAACAGAGGGATCGTTCTCGTGCACAAGAAGGTGACGGAGCGGAGCAGGCTGAAGAGCAACCATAGCGACCATTTTCTGGGGCGTTAGAAAGATACGCAGTCATGCGCTTTGCTCTCGACCAAACGTCAAATGATTGGCCCATCTCCATGGCTTTCTTTGTCATCCATCAGCATTTGACCTTCACTGCTTCGCAGGCCTCCAACAAAGGGTGTGACTGCACTGACATGCCCAGTGTCGTCGAGGTCTGCGTGTTGGGTGTGTGCGCCTCCAGTGCACTAGGACGCGCGTGCACGGAGCATGCTGATAGTGCATGCTAGTACAAATCACACACGTAGGCCGCGTATGCTGCACCGTACACACGCGGGGCTCTTTTCAATGAGAAACAGTCAATCCCGAAAAAGAGCGCGTAATGGAAGGTGCTGCGTAAGCCTAACGATATTGCGAAAGCACTGACGTAATCCAATCCTACGAGGAGAAAGGACGTTTTCAACGGGACACGAGAATAGCGGAGGGAAACAACATTTTTGCGCTGAAGCTCATTGCATATTTCCAAGACAGCGGGAAACAGTTTTTTTTTCTTCTGCTTTAAGCTAACGTGAAACGAACCGTTTTGCTGTCTCGCAAAGAAAGAATGCATTTCATTTCGCCGTGCAGAACCTACGTAGGTTCTCTTCAGTTAACTTGGCCAAGTTAGGCAAGTGAAGAAAGACCAAAAATGGTCCATTCTCTTTCTTCTGTGACACCGAGAGTGAACGGCCGTTTTCTTTATGAGCTTCCATCCAAAGACTTGACCTTGCCACGCAGGCACTCGTACGGATGACACCACATCGAACTGTCCGTGCACGTCTCGGTACACGAACAGGCCGAATGATACTCTTGACCTCTAAAGCAAGATCTCAAAAATGTCAAATGTCTGGTACAGGAAGAAAAAGCGAGGGAGGAGAGAGGGTTTCGATAAACCCCTTGCACAAAGGATCGTAGGAACCGAGTGCGGGGACAGATGTACGACGCTGCGCACGGGTTCGTAGCACTGAGAGCGAGCTTATCTGAGCATGGCAAGACCGTGATTCGTGACCTCGTGACAACGAATTCAGATCCGTCGAATCCGAGGACTTAACAGTACTTACGGAATTGAAGTTTGGAGTGCGCATTGTACAGTGCATCACGCGCGCATGGACTTGTATCTTTTACGGAATGGACATGGAATTTTGGGGACGATATGTAATCGTCGGGATGATGAGACTGCGAACACCTTCAACATCTTTACTTAAAAGTTGTTCCATCCGTGTCAGTTGTGCACTTGGACATGTCCACAAGGTTTGTAAGATCAACGTGGAGTCCAAACTTATCCTGAAGAATCCTGTCAACTCCTCGTTCGTCAAGCTCGTCTTCGGCCTCCACAGTCTTTCTCTCAGCAGCAAGACCAATGTTTTCGTAACGACGATACTTCCTCTGAACCAACAGATTGGCACCACTTCCCTCACTGGTCTACGTATGCGTATGGATGTAGCGTAAAAGTGAAGCATTCGTGTACGTCGACGACGAACACGTCGGGTGCACTGTTGACGACCGTCTGTCGGGCATATGTTTGAGATACCTTTTTCAAAACGACCGGATTGACGCAGAAGAACCTGGCCACATCGCACTCTGCCCTCTGGTAGATTTGACAGGTCTCCTCGAACTCATCCAGGGAATGATCGACCTCCTGGAAGGAGTGCATCTGGGACCACGAGTCGGTCGTCGAGTCCAGTGTTCGGTGCTGCAGTACCCACATAGACTGTTGAGCATCGAAATCTAGCTTATATAGACCACTGGGCTGCGAGCTGGTTGAATCAGGCACCAGCGGGATTGGGTCAAACGGGGCCTAAATCAGTCATCATGTCTGGGCAAAAGGGTGAAGTCATCAAGTGTACACGAACAAACCCAGGTACAGCCGATGCCGACGTCTGCCACGAACTTTCCGTCCTCTGTCTCAACAATGGCCGAGACGTGGTTGAAGTCTCGATGCATCTTGCCGCAGGCTGAGTTAAACGTGTTGCAAGTCACCTGGGTCACCTATTCACGGGTAAGTGACGAGGAATAATAAGCATTACTGTCTATGCATACACAATGCCGTTACATTAAGTTGTTAGTACAGGTATTGTGCTAGTATCAATGCATACGCATAATAGGGTTAAGTTGAGTTACCTTAAATCCCAGCTCTCGGAGACCCCAGATGAAGATGCCGTTCAATTCATGGCACCAACCTCCGCGTTTCTTCAATACGATCTTCTCGTAAAGTGATGGGCTGGAAGAATGATACTCGTGTAAAACACATAACAGTTTATCACGCACAGTGCACCTCTTACTATTTAAGAGAAAAGTTGACTCCAGTCATGGTGTCCATATTCTCGTAGGGAACATTGAGTTGGTGGCAGTTTTGCAGTCTCTTTAAGGTCTTCAGGTCATGTCTGACTTCGTTGTTTCCAAACCCAATTCGATCCAGGTACTTCCTGACGTCCATGCTCATTGTCATGTGACCCTGTTCACCGACTGCTGCACACATGATCGCTGTCTTGTTTTGTATCTCTACTCTTGCACTGATTTCACAGATCAGCTGCGCTGCACCACAATGGCGTTGTGCGCGTACGACGGTACAACAGGCATGTCAGTGCAGTGCTAAATGTATTTCATCACCTTCAGTAAGTGTGGATGCACCCAAAATCTAAGAATGTACGATGTCGGCCGAACATTGATCATCAATGCTTTCCTAAACGTCTCGAGGTTTTATGTGTTTTTTGCATATATTCAAGGTGCGTAAAATAACATTCTACTTGACTGCTTTAGGGCCACTTTGATTTCCTCAAGTCTGAGGGAAATCAAGGGTCCGAGGCTGTAATGTGGAAAAATTATATTATTAATCAAACTGGCAAAATTCCTGCCAAAGAGATCGATCTTGATGAGTCAGCGAGATACACAATCCACTGTTTCAAGAGGACATCCCTGTTGCTAATACTGGTGCAAACACTCTTGACGTGAAGCATCAGTTTGGATGACTGGAGGAGGCCACTCACTGCCTTTATGTTGTCTTGATGAGACTGAGGACCACGCTGGCAAAAAGGCACTTTTGTTGACTGATAACTCAACCTCGGTGACTGCACCAAAGTTGGTTGGAGCAAGGATGGTGGACCAAGTGTGGCTGCTGGATTGGATGTGGATGGTAGATTGAGCCCTGCTGCTGAACTGAGCACAATGACATTGAGAGACAGGGCTGCAACGACTGCCGCAGTCACCTCCTCCCAGATTGAGGGGACTGGTGATGTCAGGGAACTGTTGCACACTGACACACTCCAGGTCACTCACGAGGCTGAAAAGAAAGTGTTCAACCTCAACTTCTCAAATGCATCGCACTTTTCACTCTTGACTACTAAAATCTGATGTGCTGATTCTGTCACGATCTCCTAAATTTATGTTTTAATAAAACGAACTTCTTCGCAGTTTACAGCGACAAAAAGTGCAGAGGGAACGAAAAGTGTAACCCCTCCTTTCCCAGCATAGAACTACTACATGCTCCGGTACGGAATCTCCAGCTTGTACCGAGAGTCAGGTAGAGTTTTGGGACTTCGACCCGGCTGGAGTCGAGTTAAAGTCCAAACAAAAAAAGGGCCTCGAATTCATATCCAGCCCCACTCGTAACAAGCACATGAACTCGCAAAACTCGAAGGAAATCTGGCTGACGAAGTCTGTGCTCGTTTGCGTGGCCTTTTGCTTCACTCAGTGAAATGTCAGAATGTGCGAAAAATGAGAATATGGTGCAGTTCATTGGCACAATGCGCAGCACACTGGCACAAAAAGAAGTATTTGAGATATGTTTAAGTAAAACTTTGGGGGGGGGGCGAAAAGCATTTGCCGGACTCTGACCAGGAAATATGTTATTACACCCGTGACTGATCGACGCTCCCATAGTAGTCGTGGCTGAACCATCTCCCGCCTTTGTATGGAAAATAAAGAACATCCACGGACAGCCTGGAAAAACTGAATTAGGTTGTTCCGAAACGTAAAAACTCTGGATTGCATCGGCAGTGACAATGACGTGATCTCAGGGAAGAGCAGAGGCAAGTTGCTTGTGATGTACAAGTAGCAGTAAGATGCAATTTGAGGGAACAAACTGTTGGTTTCCAGCCATTTTGCCGATCTGCAGCAAAATTTGCAAAAAAAACCTCTCAACAATTTGGTAATGTGCTAAATGACATGGTAGTTTACAGAACAGCATGCTTAACTTTGATTTTCACCTAGGGGACGCAGATTAAATGAACAACATGCTATTATTTACGGAAGGTCCATAATTATCTCGTCACGAATTACCCGGTGTGTGTGTGTTGAACACTGGGCAAACAGTCACAGTGGACGAGACGACTCTTGATGATTGGAGACTTGTGCTCTATGACAAGTAATTAAGTGAGAAACCGTGACAACACTCTTAGACGTTCAATGCATCAGTATACGCTTATGTTTAATTCTACGCAATTGTACTCCATTGTGGTGACTCAGTCAAGTACAGTGCTGTAATCGATGGTGCGAGTGAATGTGAAGAAAGTTCCGTTTCTCTCTTCGCATGCTGTGTAGGTGTTCTGTACTGTACATATGTGCTGTATTTGCCGCTCGCACCTACAAAGGTACGTACGGGCGTTCGTGCAGTGTACGAATGTTGATACAGGTTACATAAATATAAACGTGATTTAAGTCTGTCCGATGTACATCTCAGCTAAAATCGATTCGTCATAGTCATCTCGACTGCAAGTCTCATATGGCTTGATGTAGACACCTACGTGGATTGAAGGAAAATCGCTCTTATTGACGGCTTCTTGCTTGATAGGTTCGAATAATACTTGGGAAACCTTACGTGAAACCTTATCTTATTTGCAGATGAAGTAGTCTACTGAAACATCTGTACGCAGAAGTTACAAGCTTACAGAAACGTAGTCCAGCATCTTGTACAACAGAGTATTGGGTTGTGATACTTCGATGAACAGATCAGTGACAAATGTGAGGGGCCACAAAGAACATAATGGTGGAACACAAGTGCAGAAGTGCCTACCGTGAGCAGCATATGCGTGTATGAATGTAAGCAGCATCTTTGATTGCACTTAGGTAGAAGTAGTTCAATATGCCTTATATTTACATTTTCCTGGTGGTCGGGTGGTGCGTGCGCGTACTAACTGTTACATTTTCATTGTGTTTTAGGCCGGGCCCCCCTCTTCAGTTCAGTTCTTGTGCAGCATCTTCTTGAACTCTTCGAAGCTTAGAACTCCATCACCATCTTTGTCGAATTTAGCGAAGACGGCTTCGATCTGCTCTTTGTTAAGCTTCTTGGAAATCCTTTGGAATTCATCTTTAGTAATGAATCCGTCATTGTCCTGAAAAGAATAAAACAAATGAGCACCAGCGACGAATAAGCAAATGGCCACCCTGAGAATGCTGTGACCTTGAAAGGAGCTCTAAAAAGACAAGCTGAACTAGCCGAATAATAAGTAGATGACATCATGGAGTCAGACAGTTTTTGTAGCTTGCCCAAAAGAATGAATTGATCACAGGTGTTTCACATAGGATGTCTTTGACAAATGGGACGTCGTCATAAATTTTTCAGTGAGAAAAATTTATTTCACGTACGTACATAATGTGCAGTAACACCTGAACTAAATAACAAATGACTAATCGATAACCTGGCACAATGTTAGTCAAGTGATTGGCTAAACCTCCCCCCTCGATACAGCATGTCCTCACGCGCACCTTGTCAAAGAGTTTGAATGCCCTCTCAGCCCTGGCCATCGCCTCCCGCTTGGACACGACCGAGTCGATGTCCGTCTTGTCCATCTGGGAGCGGAAGAACTCGGAGTTCTTTGCGTAAATTAGGAACTCGTCCTTGGTCACCTCGCCGTCTTCGTTGGCAAGTTGATTAATCTGGAAGTATGCATAGATAGGGGGCACTCAGACCATCTTATCCCTCATTTGGCTGACGATGACGAAATATCCCAATGCTGATTGATCAAGATAGTTCCAATTTGTCTCTCTTTTTGCCTTTGGCTGTACGAATGTTTTTGAAAAATGGTTGGACGCACAGAAAGCTGTGTGTCACAAGGGAACTCGCTTAGCTGATGGCAAAATGTTGACTAACGTTAGCTCAAAGCTTTTCCGACCATAGTAATCTTTCCTGAAATAAGATGGACACTTTCTGCTGGGAAGAGTAGCAAAGCTCCTTAACAAGTTATTGTAGATTGTTGCAATTTCTTAAGGCCTCGTTGTTGCAAAAAAGAAAAATATTAAAAAAATAATCTTGCGCGGTGACAGGATGACAAAAGATGTAGCTTTCATCATAATTTACGACATACGCAGTCAGTCAGATTTGAATAACTTTATCAAGCCTGGTACAAGATTACTCCGAATGCGTGTGTGTGTACTGTACGGTATGAACACAAACACATACGGTATCTGGCTTGTGGAATACAAAAGTATCTCAGTAAAACCACATAAATCATCCCTAGGTTTTTTTTGTCCCACTGAAATCATGTTCACCATCATGTCCTCTGCGCCTCGCGACAAATGTGCACTATAGTGCTTAGTGTGTTTCCATAGGCTTTAGGACTGGCCATGGAAAGGTTTTCCTTGTACATTCGTTGGTCACTCACCCTGGCAATTTCGTCTTCACTGACGTCGATTCCATGCTCATTGAAGATGTTAACGTACTCCTTGACCGAGATACGACCATTGCGATTCTTGTCAGCATCGTCGAACAAGTCCTCAATAGCTTTGGTCTGGCGGCGGTCCTTCATGCTCTTCCCGATGATGAACGCAGCCATGGTGGCGATCGTTGTGCGAGCACCTTAGTAAATTGAGTCCTCCAGCTGACTTGACTCAATGCTCTTCATCACATAGGAGTACGCTCACGATCTCATAGGTCCACACGACGATGGACTTGCGCATGTATTGCAACTGCCACTGAGCTTTTTCAAGGTTTTTTTTTTACCTGCCACTAAGAACGAAAAGCAGTTATAGCAGAATTGGTCGAACGTTGTTATATAAAGGTGGAAGAAAGCGTTGGTGCGCATGAGCATGACCACTTCTTGCATTGACAGGGAGTGTGAATGAGAATTAGGGAACGACTATACATTAAGAATATAGTGGTGGAGGTAGTCGGGTAGCTTAGAAAGCAGTCTAACCTCATGAATTGTTAACGAGACTCATATTCGTTATTTATTAGACTTTAAGGGAAAATGAACGTGTAACACTGTACTGTACGTAATGTTACGTTTCAACATTAAACCACGTTCCCCTTCTCAGTGTTATGGTTTGAGTGCAAAGGCTGCTTTCAACTTTGCCAGCAAACAACGGGCAAAACTGACGAAAGAAGCTCAATGAAGCTTCTCGGTCACCTCGATCAAGTGTGTGCTTGCGTTCTCGGTGATAGTTGCTGCAGTCGCTGCCTGACGTCAACTGTCTGCCCAGTTACTGCGGACCAGATATCTCACTGTTGCACAAGCCCTCCCCGCAATGTGTCGGCTGAGAAAGTCAAAACTAAACTAAGAGAATCTTGGTTGTAGGACCGCGCAGTGAAGTATTAAACTGTGTACTGTATGGGTGCGTACAGGGACGTACAGAAATCCCGTCATACTGCACATATGTGTATGCAGGCGACTCTTGGCATGCACCCCAGGGAGTGGCTGATAAAAGAAAGCACTTACCAAAAATCTGCGAGGGTAACAAGTGACGTGCTGTGCGTTGTTGCCCCCTTAGATGCCATGCACACCTCTAAGACTTTCGGTGACCTCTCTAGACAGACTGACGAATCAGTTTCATTTGCCCCATGATAAAGTTACATTAAATATGTTTGGTAACCCTGTTCCCGGAGTCTACGGAACGTGAGAGGCGCCAATGGGTTCGTCCGTCCGTTCGCTGGCGCGTACGTGGGGTCCCAACAAAGGCCTCTCCAGTACTTCTTTCTCTCTCATAGCTACGTAGACTGTTGGGAGGGGGGGACGCGCTCCTCTAGCTCCTGCTTGGTGGGGGCGGCGCGCGCATTTTATACGTACTTTCGCAAGAACAGCAAGAGTGCGAAGGGAAAATCGAGGCCAGACTGGAGAGGGGGGGTATGTGTGCTCATGTACGTATGTATGTGCGTATACGTTCCCAGTACGCACGGTACAGTTACACATGCTTTATGTAGGAAAGGGGGGACCTGCTCCTTTTCTGCCGGAAAGCTGAAAGGAGGCTATTCGACGGCTGAGGTACTTAGCTTTTTGTGTGATTCCATTTCCGAAGAGGCTATCCCAACTAACTTATTATGGGGAGGGAGGTTATCTTCGCAGCTTCGTTGTACGTTGCGGGGCAAGTCATTACTCAGTTGGTACTTTATGCAAAAATGCCATATCCTTTGGGTGCTTTTCATGGGCGAAATTTGGCTCATACGCCAGACTGCGCTGTGCTGTTACATATACCAATGTCATATGTTCTTCTTCAACCACGCGGTGCGCGTAAGATACATACCGAAGCTTGCATAGGTACGTAAGTTAGTGCAGTATGGGCTGAAACGCCTCAAGGGCGTTTATGGTACCTGCGCATGTCACGTGCACATTAACTTTTAAAACTAATAGGCGCAAACGAGGACGTGATAACCAGCGCAGCCACTGGACCCTCCTCCATGTACACACATGCGTGGCAGATTGGTGCACCCTGCCTTATTACTGAAGAAGTAGGTGCAAAGAATATTATCAATGGAAGCAAATGCTTATGTTCTTACTGCGTCGGTCACAAAGAATCCTTTGATGAAGGGTAGAGAAGAGGAGCTGTTCGTGGCTCGGGGCCACTTAACTATACTGCGTAGAAATTATGCAGTGGGACCCACTAGGACACTTCCTAACGTGGCTGGAATATACCATCCATAAGATGGGAGATCGATGTGAAGGTGGCAGGGGTTGTAAGGGACATTCCCTCAGGCGCTACAGGGGCAAGGAACTGCAAGGTCCTCGTATCAAAGCGAACAAGCGCTGTCGCGAACGCTGTTATGGACAGACATCTCTCTTTATTTTTTCATCTCCAGTACACAGAATACGTGTTCTCCCGTTGCACAGAGGAAAAGCATACAGCCTCCAGTTCATGACCCTGCTGTGTCTCTCTGGACTACATTTTATTAACCTTGTTCCAGATGTAGGGGGAAGACCCTTAGAGAGGTGATACAGAGACTCAGAAGGAAACGAGACAAGAAGCTCCAAGTACTAAAAAAGCCATGTGCCTACTACGCCAT
>JAAUXU010093492.1_pt1 | contig 23760 bp, 20 predicted proteins | sample 7278151 | NCBI WGS metagenome assembly JAAUXU01 (sample SAMN14350113, study PRJNA611818) | marine sediment metagenome | isolation source: surface marine sediment (1.8m) | place: French Polynesia: Moorea | collected 2018-08 | reverse complement strand
TTTACTTAAAAGAAGCTCTTTACTTAAAAGAAGCTCTTTACTTAAAAGAAGCTCTTTACTTAAAAGAAGCTCTTTACTTAAAAGAAGCTCTTTACTTAAAAGAAGCTCTTTCCACCATAAGTCGTCGTTTGTTGAGTGCGCACGATGTCACCCTCGAGTCTGCACTGCATTAACGGTGATGCTCACTGAAGACACCATCTCAATTCCGAGTGCCAGGGCAAAAATTACAGGTGTCACAGCGGATTCTTCTCGATATAACTCTGCAGAAAATTTATCGCCAAATCGAGCATTATCGTTAGAAGACAGCGCCCCAAACGCTGCTCGTCCAGCAGCAACAGGGATTATTTATCGCCCAGAAACATCGTCCAAGCTGTACTAGCTGTACTTACATAACTGTGGACCCCAACTTTTGCCTGCTGATGCTTATTGAACTGCATGATTGTTGGATGATCGATTAATTAGTGAGTGGCAGAGCGGGGGAGAATCTTTAAAAGGCCTCGACAAAGGCCCATGAAAGGCCTGTCAATTTGAGGGAACGCCCAAACTTCTTTCACTTTTTTTTAGGAGGACGAAGAACAATCACGAGAGAAGAAGAAGGAGTAACGAGGAAGCCTGAGGAGCCAAGCTCGATTTTGGGCAACTCATGCTTGCCAGCAATTAAGGCGAGATAAAGCGTCAACATGTAATTAAAACTTGTTGGGAGTCATTAAGTCGGGCTTGCACTGACGCCTTTTGGCAGCGCTGATGTCTGCGTTAAGCACAGGCTGCGTCGACATCGTCACACAGGCAACCTTTCCTTTAATTCAGATGAAGACGTCCGTGTTGTACTGTAAATTTTACAATTTCTGCACATTTTTTTGCAAGTTTCTGCATTGAAGACACACACGCACAAAGAGAGAGAGTTTTTGGTTGATGCTTTTCTTCATCTCCAGAACGGTTCCAAATAAATGTTCTGTGACAAATGTTCTTCTTCTTCCTCGCAATTTGTAGAATTTCTTCCCACAAAGCACAAAAACAGGTGAAAAAGGTTGCTGGAGCACGCATGCATAAAATTCTTCTTGGGAAATCGAACGGTTTTCTCGGCTGGTCAGCGTACTACTTTTCGACGTGATCTATGGACGAGACGATGCTGATGGACGTGCAAAAGTAGGCAGCATCACTTTTTGCATATTCACTTCTCAGTCGCGCTTTGAGACAAAAATATGGCACATCCGAGTGCAGTCAAGAGGGCTCCACTCATAGGGTCCAAATTTGCAATGTCTTTTTTTTGGCCACTCGGGCTGGCCTCTTTTCCTTCCCCCTGCCAAGTGCCAAGTGCCAAATGCCAAAGACGACTTCGACAATCACCAATGAAGTGCACAGGTAATGAAAATGGGCAATAAAGAGACGGAATTTTCTGCCCTGGCTGCCATCTGAGGCGAGACAGGAGGGAGAAAAGGCGCTCGGGTGTGTCCACAAAACGTGGGAAAGCGAGAGCGACAACAATTTATGATTCATGTGCTCTTTAAGGCCGAGTTAAGGCGGCCAATTTTTGCGCAGATGGCCGTGAACGTGCACTTTTGCGTAGCAGTGGCAGAAATGAGGGGGTGCACGTGGTCTGGACTGCACTGCACTGACACTTCAGTGCCGTGGTCTGGGCTGCACTGCACTGACAATTCAGTGCCGTGGGTGCTGTGAGACAGAGAATTGGCACAAAAGCCACTTGTATATTGAGGATTAAGGACTGCTGGCACCCGTAATCAAACACGAGGAGATTTCAACGCCAACTTTCCACTGTGCAGACGCTCTCGCTGCATGCATGACGAGACGACGGTGGTCAGGATGGTCTGGGCCTCGCCCTGATGATGGGCCTGAGGTTGGCGGCGGCGCTGGCCTCGGATGCTGTCATCAGTGGCATGGAGTTGTCTGGCGGAGGCGGAGACGTCTTTTCCGTCCGGAAGCACCATTTGTCCTGGTACCGGGCCCAAATGGTCACTGCCACGACCACGACGACGAGGACGAAGGCGCCCGCCGAGGCCAGACTGATGATCAGGACCGTGGTGCTGTCCATGGAGGAGAACTCGACTTGATCCGGGGACATTTCATACCTGTAGAAGGATGGCAAGAGTGCATTTTCTCCCTCCCCTCCACACCTCCAGGAAAGACTTCACACACTCATTCACACATGCTCGCAAATTCTACACAGGCAATTTGCAGGTAATCTCACACCTACTGCCGCGGAGTGCCTGCATGACCACGTCGCTGCTGTCGTCGATCACGTTCACCCAGCACACGGGAAAGCTCTGCACTCACTTGTACTCCGCAGACATGATGACGTCCCCGGTGTCTCGATCCCTGGTGTCGATCCTGAGCCAATTGTCTCTGTCTCCTTCGCCTTCCAGGAGCATTTCCACGACCAGTGAGGCCTCGTATCGAGATTCGCCCAGTCTCTCAAGAGGATAGGCCCGATATGGGCCTTTAGGCCTACCTGCTGCTCGCACCTAAAGAAAACAAGCAAGTCTGAGGGCAAATTTCCCCACCTGGATCAAGCCTTCTAGTGCACCCTCAAGATCTTTTCTCCCCCAGGGAGTCTGCTGAACCACTGGACGTCTTCATCCTCTGGTTGGGGAGCTGCAGCAAACTGGATAGAGACAGTGAGAGCCTTCCCACCCTGTACAACGACAACTTTCAGCTTGAAAGTTTCTGGGAAATGAATCTGCGCCGGACCTTGTCCATAGTCTGCTCTATGGAGAGAGGATCCTTGCTCAGGAAGTACGTGTTGACCACCACGCTGTCCTCGTTCTCAAAGGAAGGATGTCCAATATCGTTGGTGTCGAACTGTTTGAAGACGCAGGAGAGTCTCTTCTGGTGGTCACTCGACTCAGGCACGTACGTGAGGGTCTGGAGAGCAACCAGTGCATTACGAAGGGAGCTGACATTGTCCTACAGGGTGGGCGCGGACTCCCAGACCAAGAGGGGAAATGACGAGGCCTAGCCCTGTTAAGTACAGGGGGAGGGGGGGAAGGATGTACGTGAATCATCGCAGGATGTTAAGTCAGGGTTGCCAAGCTCCCGGGGTTCACTGTGTTTGCGCCCACCCTGTACGTCTTACTGCGTGGCAAAATCGTGCTTACTTCCTTTACTGTATAAAGCTGCCTCCGCTCGTCCAGCTGCACCTCCTGGTCGTTGCTGTTAGGCAAGTTGGAGGCGTTGTCGTCCGTGTGGTGGTCTCCAAGTCTCCATGAAAATGATCCCAATGGCCTCGCTTGTCTGGCCTCACACGTGAGGTTGACTGGTCGGCCTAAAAACAGCAAGTAAGAGTCAGCTGGTGGAGTGTGAGATGTGTGCCCAGCACCTGCTGCCAAGTTGACAGTGCCATGGCCGTCGACGAAGTCCACCTGAGGCCTTCGGCTCACGAACACCTCGGTGGTGGCCTTGCAGGAAGACTTCTTGCTCGACGTAATGAGAGAACACTGAAAAAGCAACTCTACAAAGTGTCCTGGAAGAAAGTGTCATCGCATCAGGAGCTTGCCTGCCAACTTCCATGATGACTCTCGTCGACGTCGAGGACTTGGATGGAGCAGTTAAGCCTGTTGACGAACGCCAACCTGACGTGATCGTCCTGGACGCATTGCCAAGACTCTTCTCCTTTGACTCTTTTCCACTGGCATCTGGTAGTTCCGTCAGGAAGGGTCCACTCACAAGACTCCAGACTACCTTGGTTGTTAACTTTGACAGCTCTCAGCACTCTGCTCCATATGCTCACCTGAGACCCTCTTGACGTTCCGGCACCGCGCACCATAAATGAAGAGCCGTCCTCTGTGCCTGCCCGGCCCATACAGGGTGTTGCTCAGTGGTTGCACACTCTGGTAGGCTCGTCGTCGTCCCTGCTGCAGTGACAAGGACCAGAGCTAAATGGATCATTGCCAAGAAGCCTTCAGGGCTTCCTGCTTGTGTGACCAGGGAATCTCTGTTATCTCAATGTATCTGTTTACTTGCTCTCTAAGTTTGCCCACCTTATCAGAAGACCGACGTGACTTGTTTCAATCGATGCACTGCCGGACAGTGTGAGTCACGCAAAAATGCACACTTCAGACGAGGTACCCAAGTTGCTCCAGATTTGGGTTCTGACGGCCACATTTTGGCACGGCTCCCTTCCGGCAGCGTACAGGGTGTCCCACAAGTGTTGCCGAGCTCGACCACGACGTGATACCCTGAAAGGAGCAATGAACTAAGGTATGATGAGGCTTCACACGTCATAAGAGCACATTTGTTGTTGTTGCTGCTGCTGTTTTCATTGATCTGAGCCACAACAACTGTTACATCGAATCACCGCCCTGAGGGGAGGCCTTGTGAGTTCTTCTCTTTCCCCTCTAGGCGCTTTTTCACACTCAAACTGATAAGTTTGTCGTCCAAACCACGCTTGAATGAATGAAATATTTGCCGCGGCTGCATTTTTACCCGTGAGAACGTTCCCCTCACTTTACTGCCTCAGACCTTATTGTGATGATTCTCTGGAGTGTAATGGTAAAACCAAAGCAGGCACCTTTAAGGCCGCCTTGCACTGGCCCCCAAATGACGGCGGCGCTGAAGGCTGCGTTACACGGGCAGAAAAAGGGGGGTTGGAGAGCAGCAGAAGTGTTGAGACGCATCAGACCGTTAGTGGGAGATGAGGTGTGAATCTTTTTTGCCTCCCTCCACACTTATGCACCCTTCTCTGATTTATGTACACGACTACAGTGTGTAACAGTAGTGGTCGTAGGGAATGATCTGCTTTTTGTCCGTCTAATTCTTTTTTGTCCTACGGAGCTCGCTGTTGTTTCCCATATAAAGCCCTCGATTTGTCAACTGTGGTGCAGTTACCTTGCCACTGGCTACCTGTGGCCAGTCGATATAGATTACAGTGAATGCCTCGTGTTGAGGACGGTCCCGGCTTAGGCGCCGGAGGCCCCCGGGAGATGCCACAGAAAGGCCTCTTTTCCAGGCCTCGGACCAGGCCTGGCGGGAGCTCAGGCAGAGACAGAGAGAAAGGATGACGATCTGCTACATCCAAGTCTCACTGTGTTTTCGCTCTAGGCCTGACTCGTGTGACTTTTGAGCCCGTGAGAAAAGTCTTGGTCACACTTGGCTAAGAGAGCGAGAAAAAATCGGGAAAAGGAGGCATAGCGGAACTAAAAAATTATGGTCTTTGGAGAGGAGAAGACGCGGTGACAACATGGGAAGGAAGGAAGGAAGCCAACACTCAAATCAGTTTACTTCCGATGAGATGTGGGGATAAAGTCTGGCCGAGGCGGGCAACGGCTTGACAACCGTGATTTCCTCTAATAGATCACAATTAATTAGCGGAGAGCTTCCCAACAGGGGGGGGGAGCAATAGAAAATATGCTAAATGAGGGCTTCATTCTTGACAACTCAAAGGGTTGAGATGTCTCTGACTTTGCTGCCTGCGACCTCTGACACGCGGACTTGTCAAGAGTGACAAGAAAAAGGTCTCAAACACGACAACCGAGACGAACATTTATCGAGCTAAACTGCGCGTGAAATTACTCCTGGATCAACATTACTTGGCAGCTCTGGTTTTGTCAGAGGTCTCCGACTTGGCCAATCTCAAGACATTGATGCAGCTTTGCAGTCAAAGATATGTTTCGGAATTGCCACTCGTCTAAGCGGTGTCACGACTGCCAGACTCGACTGCAGCTTGTCTGATCTATGTGGATGAAAAGTTCTACTTCCTCATGCTCCACTAACGTGTTCAAAGGCAAAGGTGTTTTGAGATCTATTTTATATGTTGACATGACGAGGAAGTCCTCGGTCCCCTCGTCGTCCTGGGTGATCAGCAGTGGGAGGACCTTCGTGGGTGATTCGCCGACCTCAACGACCTCCTCAAGATGGGCTGCGTCAATCGCTTGGAGATCAAGTATAAAATAAAGTTCTGCTTAATTTTTTATCAAACCCTGCCTGATAGAGAGAAATCCCATGCATTTGCATTCTTGAACGGACTTTTTATACCAAATCAGTGTACCAATAGAATCTCCTAGAGTGGAGAAAGTCTGGACTCGATAACTTTGCCACTAAACTGACGCGGAGAATATAGCCAAACTGAGCCCAGACAGGGTTCATCAGAGAAATGGAGACTATTTCGCTGCAATGGAGCCACCCCAAAGTCCAAATTCATCTGGCACACCCAGTATCATGAGTAAGAGTCGACCCTGCAGGGTAAAATCATCCTTCCTTATGCTTGACTAATGAAATGACTACATAGGATAGGTATTGAATGTCAAGGCAGTGAGTGTCAAATCTTCATCTTCGTCCAGATACCTTTGCAGCATCTCACTGCAATTGCTCTGTTGTGCGCTGCATCCGCGTGGACCTGAGCTGTGCAACTGCTGCTCGCTTTCACGTGCATAAGAGCAATCACAGGCGCAGCAGCAGCCACCTTTTGATGCAACTGCAAGCTGCATTTAGGCCATGAGAACAAGTTGACAGAAAAAAAGAGGCGATGACGGCAAAACAAGCATGCAACGAAATCAGGAGTTTCCTTCTGACGTTTGATTCTTCGCTCTCGGCCAGACAAGATCGAACTGAGCGACCAAGCGTGAAGCGATTTTCGCCCTTTTGTCGGGGACGATTTTTTTTCTTTCTTTCTCAAAAGTTTGACGATTTTTTTATTTCTCATCCGGCGGAAGAGACATCATCAACAACGTAAGGACAAAGGAGGGAAACAGAGCGTGCGTGAGCGCGTCCGCCAGCATGAGCGCGTCCGCCAGGGTGTGCGTGCTCTCCAGTGGGAACTTGCAAGAGCACGTGTGTGAGAGGAAGAAGAAGCGGAGGGAGGGAGGGAGGGAGGGAGGGAGGAGGATTCTTCTCCGCTCAGCTATTAATGGATTACTTTGGTCCCACGATTGATCAAAGGCTCTGCAATTTTCTCATTTTTGCAACGATTTTTTTCGCAAATTCATTTTTCGCCAAGAATCTTGCGCTCTTTCAATTATCAACCGTTTCCGCTCTCCAGAGTGGTGCGAATGAATGGGTCGTTGCTCACCTTGGTGGCCCCGGCCGAATCGTCACTCAGTGCCAAATCTCAGCTCGCCACATTTGGCGCACTGCAGATCTTCGATGTGAGATAATAATGATAGAAATAATAAGCTCTGTGCATCCACCGAGCAACGAAACAGCCGCGTGTGCAACTTGCGCAACTCGGTCCTGGAGCAACAATGACAAGAGCCGGTGTCGAAGGGCCAAGATTTTCCTGTCTGATGGAGTAAAAATCAGTTGAAGCCCATGATTAAGCTGCTAAAGCAAACTTGCTCAACAGCCAGAGTCTCAACAGTCTGGAATCGTTTCTCTTTGGAGTCAGCAGCACCCTTCAAAACTGCGGGGCGGCAAAAAATAAGGGGAGTTCAAACAAGCAAGAGTTATTCCACCGACTGGCGTATGATTATTTAAACTCGACGCCCACTAGAGGGGGGAAAAAATGAGCGGGGTTGCCATCGATGGCGGGGCGGAGGAGACGCAGCAGGCCCCGAACGCCGCGCTCGCTCGTCTCGGGCGGGCAGTGTGAGGTCGCCGAGCGGCGGTGGCAACCCTACGACTTCCACCTGGAGTGTGGGTACCTCTAGTATGTGAGCATTTCATTTCTCTCATTCTTCAAGTTGATTTATTCAGTCCGCGCGTTCAAATCTCTGCCTGTTCTGGATCTCAGAGGCTTGGCTCTCATGCAGAGTTTGTTTCCTTGTATATATACAGGGTGGTGAAGTCGGAGGAGAAAAAAAGTCAAGTTTTTTGTTTTCCTCTTTTGTCTGAGCTCACAAAAGCCAAGACTTCTGAAACTCCATCCGTTATGCCTTATCCAGTAGTAGAAATGTTGTAGATTGCACGAAAAGATATGATGGAATTGCATACATATGCACTCAGTGTGAACACATCTCGGTCTGCTGCGACTTGTGCAACTTTCTGCAACGAGGAGTCCTCTGTTTGCAGGACATGGTTATCGAGTACAGTCGTGGGTGGGGCAGGACTGTGGTAGTCCTTTCTTGCCAAGGACTGTCGAAGTCCTTTCTTGCCGAGGACTGTAGAAGCCCTTTCTTGCCAAGGACTGTCGAAGTCCTTTCGTGCAAAGGACTGTCGAAGTCCTTTCTTGCCAAGGACTGTCGAAGTCCTTTCGTGCCAAGGACTGTCGAAGTCCTTTCTTGCCAAGGACTGTCGAAGTCCTTTCTTGCCAAGGACTTGTTGCCCAAGTTGGAAAGAAGTCCTGGCTGTGGCACGACTTGTGGACCTGGCTCACCGAGAACATTCATCAGTTGCAATGAAAGAAACGAACCTGGCACAAACACTTACATAAAAGCGACTGCACGAAAAATTGCGTGACTTCAGCGCGCGTGCGTGATTTGGGACCTGAATTTTTTGCCTCCTCCCCCGTTTTTTTCTCGATCTCATTTTCGTGATGAGGCCAAAATCACACACATTTTCGCCAATTTCCAAATTGAGTTTTGGACCCAATTTGGGCAGAGAAAAGAAGTTGCTGTTGCTGCCCCTTGAACATTCTTTGACACCCAAAAAGAAATGACTCCCCTCAAACTGCTCAAAAAGTCTCGACATCCATAAATCAAAAAAGCCTAGCCAATTTTTAAGCAACCATCTCCATCTCCCAAATTTCCGTCGGTCCCCACACAACAATGCTGTCTGTCATTAAAGTTATGAGATCGGGACCACTTTGAAGAAGTTGAGGTGGGTCAGCAGTGGGGGCAACGGAAACATCCTGTGCGTGGCAGAGAGAGAGAAGCAACGTTCAAAGGACCATTCATTGTCCAGACTGGTGCAGCTCACTCATTCACACACAAACACAGAGCTTTTTGTTTTGACAACATCTGGATCGTGATGGGTTCAGAGGTCACCAAATCCTCCTTTAAATGGGCCCCATGTTTTAATTTGGGCAGGGCGGAAGATTCCTGCTGCTCTCCTTACCCAGAGAATTGATGAAGTGGGGTCGAGATTGAAAAATGGTGCAGGTCTGATTGATCTGATTTACTCTCTCTCTCTCTCTCTGTCTCAAGCCCGGAGGGACCCTCGGGGCCCGGGGTTGCTGCTGCTTCTGCTGCTGTTGCTGCTGCTGTTTCCAAAAATTCGTTTTCTGTGAGGTGTAATTTGTCAGAGGAGAAGAGACCATTTTCGAGAGATGAGAGAAAACCGAGGCGAATTCCAACTTTTCTTCTTTTTCATCTTGTGCGAAAGCTTCAAAGATGCAATTTCAGTCTGGGCAAATTAGAGTTTCACGATCGAGAAGACAAGCGAGATTAAAGCTCGTGTGTTTGCGCACTTGATTTAAGCGGCGTCAGACTCGTGCGTGACTCACATCCTATGAGGGATGAAACATGCACCAACGTATGAGAGCATCCATAACATTGTACACGTGTCTGAAGTTCAGAAAATTGGAACTTTTGCTGCGTGTAAACTGAATATTTCTCATTAAGGGAAGGGGTGTCTTTGAAAAATGATTGCGGAAAACGAGGAAAATTGTTATTCAGTACACATTTCCTAATTCAACAATTGTTATTCAACGTGCGCTTCGTCTTGTCAGATTTGAGGATGCTTATGTGATACATGTGATAACGTGTAAAGTATACATTGGGCTAGGCCGTCATTTTGATACATTTCCCTGTGCTATATTTGGTGCAGACCTATATTTAACGACATACTAGTCAAATAGAATGAAAAAATAATGTGTTTTGGGGTCTGCACTATGCCTTCAAACACAGTGCATAAAGTCAAATTATGGCTGCTTTGCTACTTCCTTGATGCTAAACTATGCTCAAATAAAAGTGAAAACAAGGTGTGTTTAGCTTTGCCTTCCAAATATGAACATCTTGTTATGTACTGAACTTATGTAGTAAAACCTCACTGCCAAAGAGGGGGGGTGTCTTGTTTTAAAGTCATTCTCACCATTTGGCATGAGGTAACAAACCTGAGATATACTCAGACCAATTGCAAAATTTTCGTTTTTTGGTCTTGTCTAAACCATAGCACATGATGGAAGCCATGATGATTTGACACGAAATTAGTGCACAAGCACACGGGCCTCAGACCAGTGTGAAGAGCATATCAAAATAACCTTGTCAATCGCTCCCTTAGCGCAGTCCACGAGGTTAAAGTTATTTGTTGTGACTGTGTAGAGACTGTGTAAAAATCCTCCATTTAGCATTCAGGAGTGCTGATCAAGGTCTTAGATTGAAGATGCATTTTCCGTTGGATAAATGGCCAACATTTTTCCATGCGGCACCGACAACCCTGTAAAATAAACACACTTAAGTATTGGTTGGCTCTGTCCGCATGCACAGTGAGGCTCCCCCCCAAAAAGATGTAGCTTTTTGCAACGTTTGACTGAAAACACACGTTAATAATTAGGTTCCCTCTCGTGTATTTGTGTGTTTGTGCAACACAATGGGGCAAAAAATCAACATGCACAGGATTGAGTCATTCAGATTAGGCCCATAAAGGCTGCCTATTGGAGGGGGGGAGGAAGATGCAGCAAAGCTTTTAATCCTCGCAGTTTATCAACTCGAACCCATTGATTAAGCCCTGTCCGCAGTTTTCAAGAGGTTTTGTGCATCGAGGCGAATTCCCCCCCCCCCCTAAATTCGTCCTCCGCCCCCCCCCCCCCCTCCACTAAATTCGCGAGTTCACGAGGTCAAGGCGGGCGCGCGCGCGCGGCCTTTTCAAAGGGCTATTAAAAATTTAGACTATGCAACGCTCATTCATTCCCCCGTTCGCAAAAGGCGAGTTTGAAGCTGTGAGTGAATCGCCAAAAAGGAAAATCACTGAAATCTCGATCACCGCATTGATTGACGACGGTGGAGTTGGGTGATTTGACTGCGTCTGCTCGGCTAAGTTTGCAAGCACCCTGTAAATGAACCGCAGGTAGAGACTCTGTTGCGTCATGTCCGACGTCAGGTGGATGTGCAAGGAGGCCAATCCACGATCTTTTTGCTCTATTATCAGTCAAGTCTTCCTTTGAAAGAGTCAAAGGATTCCTCCTTTTGCATGTGACCAACTTTGGCGATCTCCCTGATCATGACCTTTGCCCGCATAACTCATTGCTATCATGGTTTCTTGTAGGTCACGTATGCGACATTTTTAAGTTGAAGAAACTGCCAATGCTTTTTGCTCCTTGAGCAATTCCAGATCCCAACGTCTCCAACTTCATCGAGAACAGTTCAAGCTTACTCCACACGTGCGAGGTGGTGAATCGGGATCTCTTTCCTTTGATAAAGTACCGTCAATGAAGGCAGCAACAGACTTATGACAGCTTAATTTTGGCCCATTACTTATTCGATCACAACGTAATGCGTACAAAGTTACTCAACCCGACAGCCCGAATTTCCTGCCCGTGGAATCATCTAACACACCCGGTACGTCTTGATCACGCTTAAATGCACCTGAACACCCTGTAGCCTGGGCCTCACACTCATTGGAAGCCCATCGTTCAAGGTCATGATGTATGTTGTTGTTGTTGCTGCAGCAGCTGGTTGCTCAGCCCCCTTCTCCTTGCTGCTTCTGTTATAGTTATTGATGTTGCTATTATACTGTAGCTGGTTGCTCTTATTTTTGTTGTTGTCTCTTAGCTGTTGCGGTGGCTGTGACGTTGTTGCTGCCGTTGCTGTCGCCGCTGTTGTTATTGTTTGCAGCCGCTGCTGGCCCAGCCCAAACCTGAGCTACATATTTCTGTCTTATGAACTTGCCTGCTTTGAAAAACCGCACTACAAAAAGGTCTTAACATATTCCTTTCGGCACCGCAACATTCATTAGTCTGACTCACATTCTGTGGGTGCAAATTAGCCCGCATATTAATTGTGTGCGGTTCAAACTCGGCGAGACACGCGCTTATGCTAATGCAATTCTCACGAAGGAATGAGGAAGTTTTTTTGCGTGCTTGCTTTGCTTTTCGTTAAAAGAAGAAAAACCATTTAAAATGCACAAACTCTAGTGTAATAAACCCATTCGAGTCGTTGCATAGCGAAGCTGGAGATTAATGACAGAAAAGGTCCTGCGGTTTTTTTCTTTCTCTCAAGTGTTGGCCAAAAAGTTTAGACAGGGGTCGCATTCGCGCAGGGGTGGGTAAGTTTGTTCGTTCTCCCTCCATGTGGACATGTATGATCACCTCTCCATCTTCGGGAGGTAAGTGGACAAGGTAAAAAATGGCCGTGAGGAGAGGGGGGGGGAGCAAAACGATCCTTTTGGGGCAGTTGGGTCATCCAGGCTGGGCCTTCTTCAGCTCTCTGCCAATCAGAGTGTGTCAATTAGAAGAGGAGAATCAGGACTTGTTGTCTGACCGAGTGGGCAGCCAAAGCGAAATCAAACAATGCTCTTCAAGGTTGTGCTGTACAACAACACAAAGTGCACAACATTATGTGCATCCACTTTTCCCTGACCGTATGTGGACGTGCAGCAGCAGCAGCAGCAGATGCAAATGAGGCCCACGGTGCAAGTCACTCCTGGTCCAAGTCACTCGGAGAGAACATTCATGTCCACCATGGTGATATGATTTCACTGATGTCCAGGAAAGCAAGCATTTAGCACCCAGGCAAAAAATGACCCCTGCAAAATTTTGCACAGAGACGTTTTTCTTTTTTGCAAAGTCTCTGCACGTACGGGAGATAATTTTAAGGTGGTTCAAAGGAGGAGTTTTGCTTTGAGGGACGCCGAAGAAGAAGCTCTTATCCAATGAAGATTCTTGGCTTGACGAGAGAAAGTAGAGCAGCTTCTGCTTCTGCTCCTCCGTCAGCATCTAACGGGAGCAGCCAAAAGAAGAACAAAAACGGGAGTTTGGTGGTGGTGGCGGAACCACCAGGAGGAACGAGAAGAGGAGCTTCCATTGGCCAAGAACTGGAGCTGGAGGGAGCTGCTGCTGCCGCCGCACCTCTCGCAACTTGGGCCCGGCCATTTTTGGCATCTCCGTCCGGCCGCACTTTTTGGCAGTGCCGTCAGCCACGGTCGACAGGAGTGCCACGGGTCCGTCGGTGGCCGCGCTGCCCACGTCGGACCCGACCGGAGGCCGAAGAAACAGCCTCGCCAGAGGCCCTGCTCGTCGCTCGGTGATTGATCGAGCCTCTCTTCGCCAGGCCTAAAGCACGTGCCCACTTATTCCTTCTTTCTTTTTTTTACTTTCACTTCCTGTAAGGGATGACGAGGTCGGATTTCCCCACAATTCGCTCGTTACCACGTCTCATTAACGGCTGCTGGCGAGCCAAACAGCGATTGAGAGGTAAACAAGCATTGGGAATTACAAGCAAGGGCAGGGAGGAAAAGGGCCTTTAAAGCAGGCATTGAGGGGAAAAAACACAGCTTGTAGGGCCTGTGCACTTTTTAGGACTTGTGCACTTTTAGAGCGGATGCACAGTCTTGCGGGCAATGTCATGCTTCGCCAAAGTCTGTGGACAATATTAGGGCTTTGCTACTGCAATCTTGGAGTTTTGCGGACTTTTAAGCCTGGTGCGCACCTGTGTGGAGCCCATATTCTCGACCAGACAGTACAGAACAGCCCGATGAGGATGATACAGCAATAGCTGGAAGCTGAATACAGCAGTTAATGACAACGGGTCGAGTTGTGTGAACTGCACTGTTATCGAGCACCTTCCCCAAGTGTTTGCCGAACACGACTGCGTCGGTTCGGTCACCCAGTCCGGACGAGCTCGGAGCCAAAGAGAACAACGCAGAAGAGAACAACGCACTTTGGTACATGTCTCTGTGTCTTTTTTGTCCAGTCGAGGACGGCGCAGAAACCCCCGCATTCCTCCTCCGGGACTGACACGCCCCCTCCCCGCCCCTCCCCACGGCCTCGCAGGGGTTTGATCCAATTGTGGCACATGATTCAGGCCTCACATTGTGCCAAGTTTTCACCATTGTGGCGAGATTAAAGTCCCTCAAAAGAAGCCACTTCTGTGTCTGCGAGAAGGGCTCAAGAAGCTCGACGACGACGATTTTTTCTCTCTCTTTCATCTTTTTTCTTCCCAAGTCTCTCAGTCAAAATGTGGCAAAGCTGTCATGGGATCGGAATTCGCTCTGAAAGCGACTTCCAGAGTCATCTAATCATCAGAGCAACATTAACCAACTCTGTGCAGCAGCAGCAAAAAAAAAGCTTCTTTTCTCTTGGCAGAAAAAAAAGGAACACGCAAGAAATAAAAGACATACCCGATCCTTAACAAGTGCCGCTTTTTTCGCCAGTCACCCTGTACCGAGCGAAGTCCGACGTAATTACTGCCACCAGCCAGCCAAAAAGTCTGGCTCAAGCCAAACCTCGTCCAGAGGCAACTTCCACCATATTCAGTCAGGACTCAACATTTTCTTTCTCATCTCTCATGTGCATATGTTAAGGTGTTACTCCGGCTGGACTCTTTGAGGCTGCAAAAATATGCTCGATTGAGTCCGGGGGAGGGAGGACATCGTTGTGCAACACAGGAGGTCCTCAGCTTAGTCATTGGACCAATGATGAGCAAGATGGTTCAAGCCTAACATCATTGCCTCAGGTCTGTACTTGGCACTTGGTGTTTGGTACCATAGACGAGGACAAATACTTTGTCAGTCTGCCTCACAAGGGTCCAAGTTTCACTACCTGAGGCCATGAAAACAACCTCTAAATCTTGAGTTTTACCTTTGAGTTCAACCTTTTAATCTTAAACCTTGATTAAAACCCGATTTTCCCCCTTTCATTCGACTCCAGTGCTTTAAAGTCGAGTCGTTCAATGACGACAATAGGGAAAAAAGCAGCTTGGCTTTGAGCAAAGTAGGAGTTTCGACACCCAGCGCAGATATCAGTGAAAATCTTGCCTCGAGATGATGAGCAGCCAATTTGCCAAAATCGGAATTTTCATTAGGAAATTCCAATCACTACAGGAGCTCCCAAAGTTTATGAGGGAATGATTTCTCTCGCCCAGCAAATCACGTGCTCAGTTTGCTCATCTGATCGAAACGCATAAATTTTAACCCTTTTTTTCAGGCTCTGCTTCCCCCCCCCCTTTCTCCATCTCTGACTGAGGCTGGAGACTCCTTTGACCTCTGGAGGACAATGAAATTATTCAGTCAAATGATAACAGGCGTCTCTGGCGTCCCTGCCAAATCTGCCAGTGACATTTGTCTACTTCATGAGCGGAGGACTCAGACTGGTCCTTCTCATCTCCATCCACTTAAAAACCTCAGATCATTTTGGTCACCCACATGCGGTCACGCGTCAGAGTTGCCAAGAGGCTCGTCCGTCTTGACGCGTTTGCCAGGCCTGACCTGCTCGTGGAGACGGCGCCGGCTAGTTTGACTGTTCCACCGAGCACAGACACTGTTGGCCTTTGGCACCATCAGCCAGCCGTCGGCCTCCAACGTGACCGTCCCGGGGTCCGACGTCCCCGCCGCCGGCGAGGCTCGAGAAGCAGTGGAGTGACCGAGTCGGCCTGGTCGAACCGGGTGTGGAGGTCCAGCTCTGTTGCTCCAGCCTCGGCTACTTTGCCCTGGTATTGTGGCAACTTTTGCTTTGCCACCCGCTGTCCCTTGCATCATCCGTCATCGCGCTCTTCTTGGCAGGGGTCCCACCTTCCTTGTAATGAATCCAGACGCAGCCAATCAAATATTTATACTCACCCATTCGTCTTGTTTGACAAAGCTCTCTTTTTTCCACTTCAGTGCCTCTAAATCAGGGCTCTCAAGCAGATAAAACTCCAGAAAATTATTACACTCTGCTCCCCATTGTCTTTGCCCAAAAAACTTTTTGGGCATGGTGCAGCAGACAATAAGGACAGCAGAGTTTACGACAAGGGAGAAAACTGGCCCAGACAGATTGGCGAATCCAGGGGACGCATTTTTCGTCCCCAGAAACTCGTGTAAGCTGATGAGCTGCTCTGTCTGCTGTGCAGTGGATCCGAATCATCAGAGCTGTGCCAGGCCGAGAGGCCGGGCCAAAGCTGGAATTTCAATTGCTTTGGTCATTCTACTTTCATTCAACCGCGCAAGGATGACTCAGTCAGACCTTTTTCTTCCAGGAAAAGGTGGCACTCAACCTTGCCCCACTAGTGTTCAAGGCCTACTTGCATGGAGGCCTTGCAAGGATCGTCAGGGCAGCAGTGCAACGCTCAGTGAGGCCCAATTCAAAGGCACCGAACTTAAACGCACTCTTCCTGTGCGACTGACGTGTGTGTCTTCACCTGTTTGCACCTCTTGCGGAGCATCTCGTCCCAGACCTGATATCGAGTATCTGAATTTCGACTGATCTGAACGAGCCTGGCTGTGAGTATCGCGTCCGTCGATATCGTGGAGAAGAAGCAAGCCTTGTTTCTGCAGCGCAACATGGATAAAAAGGCACATCCATTATACACATGTAGCAAAGTTCCACTGTGCTCTGTCAATAAATTATAACTGGCAGCTGTGTTTGCACTCGGGCTTTGGAATGCCTGAGATTGTAATCAGAGCCTCTCTTGCGGGGGTGCCAATTGAGACTGAGCCCGATGCATCAAATTATATGGGAGAAGACGAAGAAGCAGAGTGAAATGGAATTGAAATCACTCTTCCAATTGGATTAAGCTCGTGGGACGCAGCAAAAAAAAGGAGCATTAATTCAGTAGCCAAATCTTCTTAGAGGCCCCCAATAAATCCAAGTTACAGGGTCCTCCAGACTCAGTTTCCATCCAAGACTTGCCAAATTTCGACCTTGTGAGGCTTCCTCAACCTCCCGCAAATGGAAATGTCAGAGCTTCTTCGCATCAGTAATTTTCCAATTCATGGATAGATAGGACGACAACGACGACGATGACGATGGTGACCAGAGAAACACACACAAATTGCAATGCCTTCCGCCCTGCCGGCCCTGTCTGCCGGGGCTGCCCCGCGTCTGCCTCCACCTGTGGACGTTTATTATCATTGCATCCTCAGATTTACACAAATTGGCTTCGAAATTTGCGTTGTAAAGCTAATCTGCCCAAAGTTGTTATTTTTTTTTCTTTTTTGCTCAGGCGGTAGCACCTTGAATTTCGGCGTCGTGATGAATTAACCTCTGGCAGAAGCCTAACCAAACTGACATCTTATTTTCTGGAAGTCCGGAGACTCGAAAGCAGCGTTTAGACGTGAAACAATTTCTGGGTCAGCCCCAGCATCTTTAAATGAGTCAAACGTTATTTCTAAGTCAAGTCGTCAAGTGTGAGTGGTGAAGAAACCACCACGTATCCACCCCAGAGGGCTCATTTTTGGCACACACACACACACGCGTGATATGCACACATCACTTATGAATACACTATACATCATGACTTGCAAAACAGCGTTCGGCGTGTCCGTCTTGACCAGGGCCTTCCCTTACAAGGCCGTCGAGATCTTTGCCCAACGTGACGCACCCGGGAACGGGCGGCAGGGGGAAAAAATTCTCCCCGTGCAAGCGCGTCTTTAAGTGCAACGAAGTGAGCAAGGAGGGGAGATTAATTCGATTCTCTTCTTCGAAGAAGGTAAAAAAAAAATAGTCAGTGTTGAGTGAAGATGAGGCTGCGAAGAGTAGATGAACTTGTCAGGGGTCCTTATTGCTCCTTGCTGCTCTTGAGGAACGGGCAGAGCTGCCACTTGCCGGAATTCCCAGCAAGCATCATGAATTTTTCTCTCTTTGCAGCCAAATGATTTGCATTTTCCAGCCAGTTTTTATCCCTTTTCTCTCTCTCTCTCACTCACTCACTCACTCACTTATCCCTGCCAGCAGAGCCATTTGTGGCATCTCTACCAGACAGGGAGTGCTCATCTTGGCCCCCTCCTCCTCCTCCTCCTCCTCCCCCCTCAAAAAATGGGCAGGAAGGATTGTTAAAGGTCATGCTCATCACCTGTTAAAGCCCCTGTTTCTCAAGGCTACTGAATAAAGATTGTGATATTAGTGGGAGACAGACGATCTCCCATATTTCATCACTTGATCAGAAGGAGAGGAAGAAAAAAATAGGCTGCCTGTAAAGGTCTGGACCGATTGCATGTCCAAGGAGCCCCTGGCTCACCTGTGATGATGATTACCTGGGTCACCACCTGTGACGATCCAGTCCCTTTTGCTGCTGCTTCTTCCAGACCACACTTTTAACGAGAGCTCTGATGTTAACGGAACATTTCTTCATCTGTGTAGCTTTTCTTAACCCTTTGCTGTTGATTTAGAGTCCAGTCTCCTCCTCTTCCCCCTTTTTTGGGCTCTTCTTTTGCCCTTTTGATCTTTCACATGGGCTTTTTTTAGGGCAAAGGCTGTTGAGGCCTCCTCTGGACTCGCTCTTATCATTTTCTTGAAGAGAAATTGCTATGAGTTCATGAAGACGAGGGATTCTCAGGGGTCGCCAATTAAAAAAGCAACTTTGTCCTTGCGCCTTCGCCTTTAAAAAAAACTCTTCACTCCCTCCTCCCTTTGATTATTTTTGGCTTTCCCGCCCCAACTTTTAAGGCCTATTCGTGGTGGGCATAAAATTCGTGTCTTCCGAGTCTCTAAACGTGGCCTCTTTTTTGTCCCTTCCTCCAGCCGAGTTGACACGACAAAAACCTACTCCCGTGCTACAGGGTGGGCAGAAAACACTGCAGTCCTCACTGCAGGTGAGCGCTGAGAACGAAAGTCTATTACATCACGAGTGACATGGTAATTCTGGTCTGTCAGGGCTGCCACTTGAGCGGGTCTTCTGAGTCCATTCTTCCCCACTGAGTCACCCTGTCGTATACCGGAAACGCCGCGTGTCCTCCGCAGCCTTCATGCAGTGCAGATTCTTCTGCCTTTTTTCTCCCCTTCTTTCGATTTTCTGCTCATCGCGATGGAATTTGCGATCCTTTTCCGCAAAATTGCAGATGATCCCGCTTCTTCTTCTACGCCAGCCCTGAAATTTTCATTAGTCACGGTCGAAAATATTGGTCATTCTCAGAACAAATGCCAAGGAGGGGGTCAAGCCCGACTCGGTGGGCACGGCCAAGGCCGAGGAAATAAGATCTGGGCTACATGAGCAGAGATTCGGTCAAATCCTAGGGCTGCATGAGGACTAGGGCAAGACAAAGAACTCACGACTCTTGGCGCGCACAGGCTTTAATATTGCTTGGCTCTCACTCACCGAGCCCAATTTGACATCATCTTCCTGGGTCGGGGTGGAGGGGTAATTAGTGCTTAAGTAATTGTGCTGTTTGATTAGGGGGAGAGACAATTAAGGTGTGAGAGTCAATTTCCAGAGAAAGGGAAACAAGGGGAGTGGAGGGGGGAGTGGAGCAGGGAGTGGAGCAGGTCATTAATCTGCAGCAGCTCAGAAGGTGGTGGTAAAGTAATAGAATGTTGGTGTCTGGTCGAGTTCTGCTCAAAGAAGAATTGTGTTTTGATTCCATTAAATCCGTTTTCTTTGTCGTTGCCGCTTCGTCTGTGTGAGTGTGCGTGTGTGTGTGCTCGGGTCTGTGTGCGCGCGCGTGCTTTCTTTTCACACGCGTGCGCACACTCGTATGTACGAACTCGGCCGGACAAAGACAGAGAGAAGCTTCACTCTACGAGCACTTTGGGAGCACGGCTTCAAAAGTCATTCCTGTGCTCTCACCTCTTGTCTGGCCGAGTTGGAGGAAAAGAGAAAAGAGCTTCTTCTTCGCCTCTTGCTCACCTGGGCAATTTCTCACCTGTCAAGCCTCCTCCCCCTCACCTAAGACTGGCATTCAGTCTATTAAAAGCCCAGCTTTTATCTCTGCCGAATGGGCCCATTGACGGCCAGTTTCACCCTGCTGGCATAAATAAACCTGGGCAGGCATTCAACAGTATCGTGTCTTGAGTCCTGGTCCAGACCTCGTTCGAGTACTCAGTGCACAGTTTGTGCCCTGACCCGAGCGAGAACCACGTTAGTCCTAACAAATAAACATAGCAGTGGGAGCAACGTACGGATAGATATTTTCAGCTTGTAACTCTCACCGGGGCGCCGGCTCGGCCGGACGCTGTACTGCCGGGCGTTGAAATCACCCGGAGCGAGGACTGGCAGAGAGAGGAGTGTGTGTACGTACGTTTGTGTGCGTCTGTGCAGTGGACTTTATTTTTTTTTCTTTTTCGTGTACTTGTGGCCATTCTGTCCGGTCGAGTGGGTCCCAACGACGACAACAACTGCCCCAGATATTCCTCCGCCTGCCCATTCTCAGCCCTCGTCTATGCCCATTTTTGTGAGACGCTGAAAATGCTGCCCGTTTTTCTTCTTCATTAACCCCTCTGGCCTCACGCGCGCAATGAATTTGTGGGAAAGTGCGTGCGTGACACCGGAGCAGCCACCGAAAACATCCAGATTAATGGTTCAGGGGTGACAAATTGCCAGGGGGGACAAATTTTATGGCTGATTTGGCTTATTCGTCTCCAGATCCATCAGAGAGCGGCAGAATCTCCTTCCTCCATGTTTGTTTATATGCCGTTTTATCACTACAGGGTGTCTCTGCAGTGGTTGCGACTGATGTGAAGATTTCTCGGGCTGCCCGCTTTTGGGCGCGAGAAAAGTCCCATAAATCTCTCTCTCTCTCTTTCTCCTCTACTCAAAGTTCAGAGATCTCCTTGATGTGATTCTCTTTCTGTGCGTGCGTGCGTGCGTGCCTCAGACAATGTCACTTTAGCCTCTTTATCTCGTCGAGTGAGATCCCATCATGTTGAGCAGGGATCGCAACTCTTTGGGTGCCAAGGATAGCCAGCCCAAAAGACCTGGAGAGACGAGCACCACTCTCCCCAAGTCGGACTGCCCAAAAGTAGGCCTTTGCAGGTGAGGAAGGCACTGCCCGCTTGGCCGGCACGCCCAAGGTGTCTTCGGGTCGCCCGTCCTCGCTGCTCCCTCCAGCGTCCACGTCGCAGTCGTTGGCCTCGTGAGCGTCGCGATTGTTTTTGCATCAACAGCTGTCAAGGCTCCACATCCTGCCAGGAAAAGGAGCTCGATTTATGCGTCGACTACAGTCATTAAATAGCCTCATCTGACCAGATGAAGAGATAGCAAAACGCTGGAGGTTTTTTTGTCTGGCAGAGTGAAGGAAAACAAAGAAATTTATGCTGTTCAAAAATGCACATTTTTTTTTCATCTTCCGACGGATTTTTGCTTGCGTGTCAGCTCCTCCTCGTCCTCAGATCATCCCCGTGGCTACCGGACGGAGCACGGATTTTTGTGTCTCCCAGAATACCTCACAAAGGCCTCGTTTGCACTTGGACTTTTTCCGTCCTCGCTCCTGGAGCGCGACGGAAAAGGCCCGCCGAAGCCGTCCCTTTAAGGCCCAGTTCGCACTGCAAATTTCCTCTTTGTCTCTCCGCCACTGAAACGTTCGAGGACGTAACCGAATCTTTTCTGACCGAGTTGATAACAGTCCTGGAGGGCATTTGGATCCTGCTGCTGCTGCTGCTGCTGCTGGCTCTTGCCTTAAGGCAGCGTTTCTCTCATCTCATTTCTAATTGACCTCTAATTTGAGCCAAATTACCTTTGGAGGCCGCGCGTGGCGGCAAAGAAAAGAAGATCATTCAATAGCAGATCACGATAAGAGTCTGGAAGTGAGGCCAGGGTTGCCACAGCCCCCCAGGAAGCCTCTCTGCGCCAGCCTTGAATGGGAGGAGGTTGATGGCGGCCAAGTGGGCCAACGCAGACCCGTCTTTGCCCGTGCGAACGCGACTTCAAAGTGTAATAACTTGTAGAAACAGAGATACCTTTTTTTTTTCTCTCTCTCTCTCTACTTTTCGCAACTCTCAGCTGACCTCTTTGGCCTTGGTCTTTTCATTTTCGCCGACGCGTTCGAATTTAATGGGGGCGAAGGAGCCGCTCGAGGCCTTCGCCGAAACCCCATTAGATGCAAATGCGGGAAAGGAGGAGAGGAAGACGCGGAACAAACAGATCTGGATGCATTAAATCGAACTTTTTCCATTATCTCTTCTGCTGGGGAGAGCGGGAGGAAGAAAAAAAAGGCTTGTGAGCTTGGGGCAAAAATGGGTCAACACTTTTTGGGCAGCGCTAACGTGGGTGATGAAGACATTTTCTCTCTCTCTCTCTCTCTGAGCTCTCAGACTTTACTATTGTATCTCTCTCTCCCACGGCAATTTCCCCATCACGTAATTTATAGTTCAGCGAAAGATAAAAAAATGCGCTCGGCCAGACAATCGTGTTCTCGAGCCTTTCCGAGCTTTGACTCCATTGACCCAGCTCGTCAGGAAAATAAACTGGAAGAAGGCAGAGAAAAACTGAGGAAAGGAGAGAAAGTTTTCCTAAATGAGAGATAGATCACGGCCTCCAATTCGAGTGACTGACACGAGGAAGATGAGTGAGATAGGCTTATTTCTGCGTGAGTGACACGAAAAGTGGGGAATCTGCATCTCTGGACTTTCCAAAGTCCCGGCCAAACAAAAGGGCAGGGGAGAAAATAAAACTTGTCAATCAAACGTTGCCAAACAAGGAGCAGAAATGGGTTCCCACCCTAGAACCCGACCCGACACCCCAAGAATTACATATGCCACTGGGGGGCCGAAGCCCAACCGACCCGCACACTTCCATAACCAGAGCTCAAGGCGGGGTTCAGGGGGATGGAAAGTTCTCACCTCTGCTGGACGTCGGAACAAGTCCGGTGTCCTCTTCTCTTCTCGATCGACCTCTCCTCTCCTCTTCAGCCACGACCTCCGAGTCCAGTCATCTCTTCTCTTCTGGATCGACCTCCGTAGTCCAGTGACCTTTCCTCTTCAGCCACGACCTCCGTAGTCCAGTGACCTCTCCTCTTCAGCCACGGCCTCCGAGCCCGGTGACCTTTCCCCTTCAGCCTCCGAGCCTCCTGGGAGGAGTCACAGTCAGATAATGCACTTTTTGAGCGTGTACGGGGCGTTCCCCATGCGTGTCAGGCCTCCATATGTCAAAGTGGTCACCGTGACATCACCTCGAGTGATCTCGGTCACTACGGGGAGGAGTAGATTTGCTCAAGCATTTAGGACTCACCTTTTTTTGAGCAGGATCCTTCAAATGGGTGGCCCAAACACATTTGTTGCTCGCGTTATACAGAACTTAAGATTCCCTCTCTCCGGGGGTAGAAAGGTATAGATTTTAAATCTTTCAGATAAGAAATTCCTCATTTTTTTCCATTTCATATTCCAGACATCTCCTCAATAGATGCCTGGCACATCCGAGTATGCGCCCATCTTCATTTTTGGGCGAACTGCTGCGCCCAAAATGTGGTCACATTAGGTCAGCCATAATGGCCACAAATTCTTGTGATGAAATCAAAAAATGTTTGACAATTTTTTCACGTTGAGAAAGAAAAAGGAAGCCGAGAACATGGCTCCAATTTGACCCTAAAAGTTTTTCCCCAGCGATGGCTTTTGTGCGATATGGATCACACTCTGCATGGGTCATGGGGAGGCCAGATAAGAGCAGCTCGACCAGACAAAAAGGATCCAACAGCTGGAAAGTTTCTTCAAGCAGATGGAGAAGATGCTCCTCAACTTGGCGAGCGGAAAAAAGGGACAAGACAAAGCGCGGTCCGTGTTCATCAGTTAAAGCTAACTCTGCCAGACACCATCTGGTGGATTACTCTTTTTTTTTCCTCTCCTCCCCATCTTCGTGACTGCCTGGTCGAGTTTTTGGGCAAACACAATGGCGCTGGCGGGGGCAGAGAGCAAAGTGAATTACAAAAGTGCCCAAGTATCTGGAGATGTGTATCAGTGATTGAGCGAGCAGGAGGAGTGGCTGGAATGTTAGGGCGGTAATGAGAAAAATGCACGAATCTCCCACGAAAATCCTATCCTATGCTTTGACAGATTTCGGGGGGGGGGGGAGAGGCTAACGAAAACGATCCTGC
>JAAUXU010110695.1_pt1 | contig 23772 bp, 14 predicted proteins | sample 7278151 | NCBI WGS metagenome assembly JAAUXU01 (sample SAMN14350113, study PRJNA611818) | marine sediment metagenome | isolation source: surface marine sediment (1.8m) | place: French Polynesia: Moorea | collected 2018-08 | reverse complement strand
CATGCTTAGCTACTTTTTAGATACTAACCTGTTAGATTAGATTGGGATCGAGCTCGGCCACTGGGTACAACCTTCACTACCTGGAAGCATAGACTGTATTTGTGGCCAGACTCTGCTCTATGTCAAAAGGAATGAAGCAGTAGTCAGTTTTGGGGGACTGTCGGAATTTTAGACATGGTTAGCTACTTTTTAGGCACTAAATTGTTGCCGAATGAAAATATAACTTGTATTTAGCTTTGCCCGCCGAAGCTGAACACCTGGTTATGCTCTGAACTTAGTAAAACTTGATTCCCCTAGAGAGGGCTAAAGAAATGTGACTGAATCTCCACTATTCGGCGTCAAAGGTAAGATTTCAAAATCTTCCTCTTTTTTTCGGTCCAGCCTAATATTGATATAATATATCCGGAAAGTACAGCATCGACAAGATTGATTTTGCTGTGACGCAACATTGCTGACTTGGCATGAAGCTTGTGAATACAATTGACCAAAGTCCACACTATAACAGTTATTCTACTGACTCCTAGCTTTTGTACTTTCGAGCAACACTCTTGACCGGGACTGTTTATATACGAGTTATGTGCTGTAAAAGATTCTCCTTTGATGTTATCAATTGTCTGCGCAACACTTTTCAACGCACAGATGTCCGAGGTGCAGAAATTTCAGTTCGCCAAAAAGTCACACACAGCTATCCCGAAGTGACAATGCAGTTGGTCAGCCCCGCCAAATGTGCGCAGACTTCAGGCCTGTGTACGTCTTCGGCAACCGCACATTGTGCTCGACTTTCTCGGGCTTGCTCGGGCTCCCGGCCAACAGCAGCCCGGCCCGACTCCATCTCCGTGCCGCACACCAGGTTGCTTTCGTACTGCTTTCTTTTCTCTCTCATCTCCTTTGAGCAAGTTTCCCTTCTCAGAGATTTAACGACTTCTAGCAATTGCCACTGCCACTTCATCCCGTGGGAAAAGGGTTGTAGGGGTCAAACGAAAAGTTACTCGGGCGTCTCCTCCTTCACCTTCTCCACGTCCTCCCCCGAGAGCAGAGAGCAGCTCACGGCGACCCATTTACAGATCTCGTCGTCATACGCGGCGGCGTCCATTGGGACGTGCTGAACAAAGACCACTTTGCATTCGGAATGCGCTCTCTTCTCCTTCTCCTTCTCCCCCCTAGCCAGAGGCCTTCTTTCCACATTATAGGTCCTTCATCCCTGGGCCTTTTTCCCCCCCTCTCACTTCCTGCTGAGAGGGAAATGTCTGCAGATTGGACAAGAGTAGAGGGGAGTTGACGCAGAGAGCGAGGATGATGACCTCTCGTGCTCAGTCTTCATTCTTATAAGTGGGAAGACGCTTGGACAACTCACCTTTCGTCATGTGTGCAGCTCACAGTTCAGCCAAATTCGCAATGTGGTAAAAAAGGGCCAAAGTTCTCAGCATCTTCTTTCCCCCTCCCTCCTCATCCTCTCTGCTGCTACCATTCTCATGCAAATTCCTCTGCTTTTGCCCCCTAGTGAGAGAGAAATTAATTCATCATGTGCGACAGAAGAAGCTTCACTACTGTCTTTAGGTTAAAGTCAGAACGAGGGGGGATCCATATTTCCCCCCCCCCTTCCATACCCCATCCCCCCCAGCTGCCGGAGCCCGTTCGTACAACTAATTATGCCAAATTATTCTATCCAGAAAGTGAGGGGGGGGAGCAAAGAGATGGGAGAGTAAGTGGATCAGGCAATCGCGGACCAAGAACGACCTCGACCGCCGAAAAGATCCTTTCCCCCCCCCCTCCTCCAAGGATGAGAAAGAAATGGCGTAGACAAAAGTTTTGCCATGCGGTTTCCAGACAAATCTGCACCTTAAGCTGGCGACGTCTGATGAGCACTTTGAAGGCTCCTTGAGACAAAAGTGCACAAAAACCTCAGGCGATTTTGATACGCAAACTTTTTGATCGCCTTTCAAAGCCCAGGATTAGATCAAGTTTACGTGGACAACAACAACAACAAGGAGAGGGGGGGGGGGAACAGTCGGAGCAGAAGAATTGCGCACTTAGTGGCAAATTCTGCGGAGGAAAAGAAAGTCGGATAACGAGAGTACGATGAATTGGCGACATTTTACCTTATTCACCACTCAGCCGAACTTTGCCCCTTTGGCATCTTTCTTGCTGCTCTCTTTTTTTGGGGCCTGAGCAGCACAAAAGAGAGCAGTGGGTAGATTGGGGAAGAAAGAAACCTAATTTCTCTGCGGGGTCGGACCCGAAAAGCGGGTCTAAAAGCGAGATCTTTCCCGTAACAAAGCTTAAGCCGCGTGTCTCAGCCCAAACTTGGTCAGATTTGTTGTGTGGTCGAGAACTTGAAACTGGGGTCTACATTCTTGCATCCCTGTTCCAGACCAACTTTCCTTCACACCGGCCTCCGGAGGCTCCTTTCCAGGTACTTTGTGACCGCGCACTTGGAGCGGGCCTCGTCCAACTGTCTGAAGCCATCCTGTCGGTGTGCATGAAAGTTTGGGAGACATTGATTGATAAACGGGGTCGGCTATTTGCCTGCATGCCAACCGGAGAGCTTAGACGGGGTCGACCCCGTCGAACTCATAGAGCTGCGCCAGTCCTGAATCATATTTTTCATTTGTCGATGGAGCAGAGAAGGAATTTCGCTAGAGGAGAGTGAACGAGCTAAACTTTCGGGGAAAGTTCGAGGAGAAAAGAAAACCATTTCTACTGCCAACCACTCCTACACTTTCCTACGTGTAGTACGCACTTGTGTGAATCTGCTATGATGCTTTGAGCCTTTCCTCTCGTTAAGCAGCGAGACTTCTTTTTTCTTCTGTATTTCCTTCAGTTTTTCGTCAGTTTGTGGTCCTTGCCAAATTGCGTTATCTCACAAAACACTATGGGGGAGGGCAATTTTTTTGCTGTTTTTCTGCTCTTTCTTGCAAAATTTTGATTGTGAGCTAACAGCACAAATGCATTCGTACGCACATATTTCATGTGCGATAAGGAGGATGCGTCAAACTTGATGTAGGATGGGAGGGAAAGTGAATATTACGAGAGAAGACGGCAGCACAAAGGCGTATGTCCATATATGACTTCCTGATACCGTATATATGGTCTGTATATGATTTGCCCAAGTGAGAAACATCACGCCAAGGAGCAGCGCGCAGTACATGAAGTTGGCACGTTGAGTGCTTTTAGCTCAAGCTGTAGATAAGACTACGGTAGAATAATAGTACATATTCAGGCCGTGTAATCAAGTACAGTTGTAGTATCAAGTACTGCTTTCCGCATGAACAAGTGCGCTCAGTCAAGGTCAGCACTTTGAGTAGGCAATGACGGTCAGGTAGGTCATTATCACTTGGAGCTCTAAGCACTGTCGATCATGTATATGAGACTAGGCTTGAGTAATAGTACGATCTCTATTCGGGAATCGACTCATCTCACTCACCGCCAGTTGCCAAAGGTATGCACAAGTCTGAGTAGAGAAATTGCCTTTGCCCGGCCTCATGAAGTTGCCCATGGTCGTGGTGATCTCTTGATATGGGAGGTCCAACACCAAAAATTCATTCCCTACTGTTGACAAGGTTTTTTTTTCACCCTCCAAAAGATGGTTCATGAAAAATGTCTAAACTTGGCGCAAAAAATCGCCAAAAAGTGAAGGCCTCTTCAACAGTGGTAATGGCTACTGGCAACTTCACGAGGCTTGGACCACATTTGATGCAATGAGCCAAAAATTTTATTTTTGTAGCCTGACTTGTGAGTGCCATTATCAACTTATGGTGAGTGAGATGAGTTGATTCTTAAATGTCCTCGTTTCACGTCCTGAAGAATTTTTTGCCTGGATGAGTGCATCTTGGGTTGGTATTTTTCTTAACACACGCACAAAAATGTACAATATTGGTGAGATCCCCCGCCAGGAGGGGGGGTGGGGGGAAGGAAAGAGAAAGCGTTTGCGCGCTTAAACTTAAAAAGGTTGCTCAAAGTGTGCACACACACGAACGTACGAGATACCGCATAGGAAGTATAATTTTTTTTTCGGTCTGCCCGCCAGGCAGTCAACTGCCTGTGAGGCAAATATTGTGCCTGGAGCTCTGCTGAATAATCCATCCATCACTTTATCACACAGAGAAAATTCCCGTAGGACGACAGGCTGGAAGAGAGCAGGATTATGAAGTTGTTCATGCAGTGTTCATGTGACTTTAACCCCTCCATAAGACTGTATAGTACACAACGACTCGTAAAGAAACAGCTTGTTAGACGAAGTGGATACGCTCACCCTGGACGTCTCAGTCGTCCAGTGGTCCTCCCTCTCCTTCCAGTCCTCCTTTACAGTGTAACTGGCCTGAGATAATACGCAATTCTACTCACGATTGGCGCGCTGAAGGCAGTCCTGTACTGAACAGTGTACGGTGGCTTGGACACTGCCTTCTCATCGTCCTATTCATATTCTTAGGTAGCGTCCTTACGTCCGTCCTCTCATAATTCCTGCTTTGCAAAATCGCAGTCATCCACCCTGACTGCGTGACCTTCAGTGGTCCGTACATGCCCGTCGTGACGTCATCGGGTTGAGCCCGGAAAGCCCCGGACTCGGTTGGGCCCAGCCCGAACCACTGAGCTTCCTTGTAACCTCAACTCAATCCCAGACGGTCCACAAAAGACTGACTCGACTCGATGGGGAGAATACTTTTTGCATTTTGAATTTGCCCTGAAAGTTGACAGTCGTTGTCTTGTTTCAGGCTGTCTTGTGACTCCATTTGGACTTGGACCTCTCCTGAGCCCGAAGTAGCCCGGACCGGACTTTTTCTCCACACCCCTACTCGCCCATTGCAATCATTCATGCTTTAAGCATGTGTTTACCTCTGCCCTTGTCGGTTTTTTTGTCGTCTCTCTGCTGGCAACACAAGTGCTCGTCCGACTTGTCTGCGACGCATCTCCCGGCCACCACCGTCTGTGACGTCAGCCGGTCGTCGTCCGCGCGTGTCTCCTCGACTTGAGGGAGGACAGCCCGCAGAGCTTTGCCTATTTTGCAATTTTGCGAGTTTGCAAGGCAATTAAACTGTCATCTCGCCGGAATTGGCATGCATGGCCAATAGCAAACTACGTGAGCTTGCTAATTCGCCTCCGAGGAAGAAGAAGAAGCGCCCACTTAAAGTTTGCGTCTCGCACAATCAAGGCTCCGGATATTGGGGCCATTTCGGGGAAGGCTAAGCCTATCGATCGCTGGCGACCCAGCCATTATGCAAAAGGAGGAAAAAGAGGCCTTTATACCTGAAGAAAGTTTATGCCACTCATCAACGGCCTTATTCATCTCCTGGCAGAAAGACGAGGGGAGGCTGAGGTCATCCTCGGGTCTGAATTAATCTCCGGTACAATGTAGAGAGCGGTAAGACAGGTTATAAAGGAGCGACTACGAGAAACCTTTCCCTCCCTCCCAACCCTCCTTAATAATTTAGAGAGGTGCCTTCTCCTCCTCTTCTCAGGGCCCGCCAGAAAGTGGTGGCCAAACTTTGCAATCCCCGAGAAGTCGGTGCGCTCTCAATGCATCCATTACGTCGTTGGCGAAAATCCGGGCTAAACATACACGATGCATTCATGCATCCATCAGTATTCGGCTCGGCTGGCGTTTTGTGTGACTCACACTGTGATTGTGCGAACACGGAATCAATGATGATAAATGAAGCTGACAGCCTGCTCATTTGTGACGATGCTTCTAAAAGCAAGAGTCATGACCGAGCTGCAGAGCTCCAGCATATGCAAGACAAGAGAGTATGGAGAAATGTCTCCGAGCAGTGCTGCCATTTATCAGGGGCCCCCCTCACTTTATTCGATCGTGACCGCCGGAGCAAGAAAGAAAAATGAGAACAACTAAACGTGATGAATTGGCAAAATGCTATTCGACAATTGAGCCGGAGAGCATATGTGATGTCTCATACGAATCACATTCATGAAAGCTCGGCCCGAGTGCCAAATGTCGAAATCGGGCATGAACGATTCGCCAAAGTCGGGGACGTCATCCGACGTCAGGAGTTCAAACTCGGAGTCTCCACTCGAGCTTGAGAGAGACCCCCAGAGCGTCGAATTCAGCTGCAACAGCTCTGGTAACTCAAATTGTTCGGCAGTTTTTTTTTCCGAAAACCTCCGTCTGTGACTGTGGAGTCTTTAATTTTGACATCCGTGCAACGTGGAGTGGGCACGGCGGAGATACTGTACAGTGAACTCCCTTTAACAGAGCGGCTCCAGTCGAAAGTCGACTGTAGTAAGAGGAGCACTGCTAACATTTAACTTTTTTTTTCTCCTTAGGAAAGAACTGCTTGGTAGTTGACTACTTCATAGAGTTTAAAAATGCATAGACTTTCCCATTGCAAGGCGTGCAAAATCAAAATTACCAACTTCCAGACCTTTTCTAGACATCACACACTTCTTTTGTCCAACTGAGACATCTTTGGAGAATCTTCGCAGTTTCTACAGTGGGTGTGAATTGCTCCATTAAGCAGAGAAGATGTAAAAACTCCGAAAAACTGTAGTCTGCTCTAAAATGTGGATGCTCCATAACTCGGAGTCCATTATTCCAGTGTGGTCTACACGTACTATTTTCACCATGTAAAGACAAAATACACTCTGGATTTCTCGATTAACCCTATTACTGGAGGTACCTTGGTGGTCCACGAGAATAACTTTTGTAATGCAAAGTCCTGACCAACTTTGTGGTGCAGAGTGGATGAACCCTATGAATGGGAGTCCACTGTACCTGTGTGCAGGTGACTCCTCAAAAGCCAAAGACGAAGCATCAATTACGTCGATTTCTCGTGGATGCACTTGGTGTAGAACATTGCAACAAGCCTCACGAGGACTCAAACAATGGGATCATTGTACAAAAAAGATCAAAGAAGCAAGAGCTGCCAGACGCCTGTCAAGAAGCTCTTCTTCTGTATCTGCATGATTAAATTTCCTTTGTGCCCCTGGAGTTAAAATTTAAGGAGGTTGTCGTCTTCAGCCCTTCGTCTGGAGACGCAAAGTGCTCAAGAAATTGCACATCATGAAATGCTTTTAAGCATTTTGTCTCCGCTCTGTTTGGCTGCAGAAGAAGACATTTGGAGCCATTAGCCAAGGCCTGTTCCAAGGCCTACCTGCGCCACTCAGTTTGTCGTATGCGGAAGCTCCTGTACGATAATTTTTCACAGCTCCGGGTTCACCGGGTTGGGTGGGTGCAGCAGAGAAGTTTCTTCACCACCTTCTCTTCAATTTCTCTCTACCCCCCCCCCCCCTTTTCTGTATTGCTGAGACCTCGCGGAAATGCTCAGCAGCTCTCAGAGGAAATTCCGACAATGTGAGAGGAGTTGGTAATGATGGTCGCCACACATATAAGACAGCTCGACGAGACAAAAAAAAGCCGCAGGGACACAAAAAAAACTTCTCGGTTTGAGACGGGGGAACCATTTGGGAACAATCATTGCGACTCTCACTGCATCAGTCCTACTACTTTATTATGCAATGTCTCCCCCTGGTGACTGGCGGAGAGCCACATTCCCCCCCCCCCCTTGTCGTGGTCTGGCCAGGAGAGGGAGGGGGGGAAAAAAGGCCGAGGATGCGAGAATGGGAGGGTTGAGGGGGGAGGGGAGCTGATGTACGTTGGCCTGAACGCGACCAAGATTGATGATAACTTCAATGGGAGACTTTGCAACGGCAATTCCTTCTCTTCTTTCTCTTTCCCCCTCCTCATCATGGTGGCGCCCACATGAAAAAAACTCTCCAACTTTTTTTTTAAGGCAAGTGGTGGCGAGGTCTTTAAAGAAATTTCCGTTTCCTCCTCTGACTGCGGTCTGTCTCTCTCGTCTTCTCTTTTATCTCCTTGTCTATCTCGTTTTTCGTCTACGCACTTACTGTTTCTGCATCCGACGATAAAAAAGAAGACATTTCTAATGAAAACACACGCTTTGCTGAGCTAAAAAAGTATGAAGAGTGGGCGAACTCACATTTGCAAAGGATTTGTGCTTGTCAGTCTGAAAACAGCCGTTAGATGTACTGCATCGAACACTCGCATCTGCGCAGATGCGAAAAAGTAACAATGGCTGATAGCTTCAGCTATTTATGGCAACACTTCAAGAAATTACACATTGCATTCAATGAAAATGTGCAGGTGATGCATTTTTTCATGCTGGCAAAACTGACTTTCTCCACCAGACATTCAGTAATGAAAAAAGGTCGGAGAAAAAACCGTCCACTTTAGTATGCATGTTTAACATTAATAGATTGTCTAACAGACTCGCATGCAAGTAGTACCGTAGCTGCAGCTAAGCCTCAATGGCAGCTCTGCAGACATCACTGCTCAAGACAGAAAATGGGTTATCCACAGACTTTTGGTCCAACGGTCCCCCCCCCCAAATCACACCCCAGTGGACCCCCCAGAGTGTAAACACATGTACGTGCAGACACAGCAAAATAGGGGAGGGGGGGAAACGACTGTGTGGAGGCCACCACCTGGACGAGTTTGTTACGTGACGATTCATCGAATGGGCATGCTCAAAAGTGCCTCGCCCAAAAGCATCTTCGGGCAGGTGCGTTATGCTTCTTTTTTCTTCATATCGTCTTCCCACACACGCAGGCAGTTTATGCGTGCGCTCGTCGCCCTCAACGAAGGTGATTTGTTCTCCACCTGCCTGTTCTCCAACTTGGCAAAAAAGGAGAGATGAGTTTTAGAAGGACAGGCTCAGTTTTCGACGTAAAAAGTTGGGGCGTCGACTTCATCTATGGACGCAGAGCCCATTGGCTGAGGCTTCAGAGTTGTCAGAGAAGATGAGACGCACTCGTCGCTCTTCTTCGCTGTCAATGGCGGCCTTGTGGCCGTTGGCGGTGATGGTGGCCATCAACGCAGCCGCCACCGGGGCCATGCCGGAGCCGGAGGCAGGCTTGACCCTGACAAACAGACTCCGTCGTCAGGCCACGGCCAAGGGGGGCAAGTGCAGCACCTCCGATGACTGCATCGCGCCTAACGTCTGCTCCAAGTGGGGCTGGTGTCAGTGGACGACCATCTACGGCCAGGACGGGCCGGCACAGGGTTCGGCCGCCCCGGACGGCGGTCACTCGGGGCAGTGCGTGACCAGTGCAGACTGCGCCAGCAGAGTCCCCTACTGCTCTCGTCTGGGCTTTTGCCACGGTGGTCGACTGCCATTCGACGAGGAGCAGCTTGAGATCGAAGGCTCGGACGTAGAGGACGAGAGCCAGGGCTACGTCAACAACAACCCCCCGAAGAACAGTCCCGTGTTGAGAGGAACAGTTGGGAGGCTGGACCTCGAGGACGAGAGCCAGGGCTACGTCAACAACAACCCCCCGAAGAACAGCCCAGCGTTGACACGTACAGTTGGGAGGCAGGACCTCGAGGACGAGACCCCAGCCTACGTTGACGGCGACAACAACAGCAACAACAATAACATCAGTCCAGTCTCGAGAGCCTCCGCCCGAGAGCAAAGTGCCATCAACAATAACAGAAACGTTGCGAAAAAAGCCAAAGTCAATAAAGCCTTTCGCTACGAAGACTCTCGAAAGTGCCCCACGGACGCCAACGACGCCGACGCCTGCGTGGCCGCTGCCTGCGAGGCCGTCAAGGTCGTGGCCCTCCGGGCGTACCAGGCTTGCGCCCGGGAGTGTAAAGAGCGTTGTCAATAAGGCCAGAGAGCATGAAGGAGGAAGAAATGATGATGGGAGAGGAGAATTCTGACAGCAGCTGCCCCTTTTTCTCACCAGGGTAACGTTAGACCGGGTGTTACGCGCCTCCTACTGTACTGACACGGAGCAAACTACACAATGCTTATCGTGGGAGCCGGATTCGCAGCCCATTTCCCAATGCGGTCGATCGAACAGCCTCTGTTTCTGCCATATTTTGAAGCACTTTACACGTTCTCTCTCGTCAATATGTGTGTGAGGGTTTTTTTTTTAGCAAATAACCAAGGGTGTGTACAACATTGCTAAAGGTCACTGAATTTGTGTCCATCAGAACAGCACAATTCCAGACTCTATGCAGGAAGTGCACGATGCATTCTTAACAGAGAGACAAGCCAAAATATACGCCACAAGGCAACATTACAATTGCACGAGTTGTCCGTTCGAATATAAACGTTATATTAAGCTCAGTAATGTGGAGATAGAGACTCAGAGAGCTTCTGGCTACCTCTTCAAGAGGAGGATATTATTGTTTCTCCCATTCCTCCACATACTTTTTTTTTACTGTCTGTAGGAAAGATCGCCCGCAGTAAATCAAAGTCGCATAGCCAGGAGTAGGAAAGGTGCGGCACCAACGCGAGGAAAAGCAATCCGAGCACATATAATAAATAATATGTCTTGGCTGGGAGAAAACAAGTCTGCCATACAGCAGAGATCCAAGCTGGCGTGTTTATACAGTCTGCCCTGCCAGAATTTACAGCGCTGCTGTCCTGGCGAAAAGCGGACACTAGCGTGATCAGATCAGGTCGAAATCTGACTTGGCCTTTTTAGCTATCTCAGGTCAAACTCGAACTATATATTGACGACGCATATTGTAGTACTATATAGTAAGAACCCGAGTGCCCAGAGGGTCAATATAGTACACATTATGTGTTCGTAATTTGTAATTTAATGCACAATTTCTGGAATATTTTCCCTCTTTCTTGATGCTTCCAAAAAAGTTGAAAGAGGTGAAACACTGACTTGGGTCAGCTGAACGTGAGTCAGCTGAATGCGAGTCAGCAGAATCAGATTCAGGATGGAGCACCCCCTCACCATGGGCAAGTCTAAGAGTGGTGATTCACAATATGTCCCTCTGGGAGAGGGAAATATAGGAGGGGGGGAGTATAGTACAACAATATTTCCCGCTAGGCAGTAAATAAGCGGGGAAATATTCCGGAAATCGTGCGTCAAACAGCTATATTCATACGAGATCGGACCGCTGAGCCCGAGATGTAGGTCCACGCGGTGAAAGCTCGCCTCCACGTTCGTCCAGAACATATCGTCGGCCTCGAGGGCGATGGAGAGCGACCCGTAGGGCCGTACTCACAATGGCAATGGTCAAGGGTCATACAGAATGATACAGTACAAGAAAAGACGAGCACTTTACTATACAGGTACATTCTCATTCTCTACATCAGCCTTAAGGGAGGATTGCACCCCGTATGACTTCCATATAAACTTCATGTGAGGGATTCATCATGGATTAACATAGATCTGTGACCCATATGACTTTGACGTGAGCTTCGTGTAATGGGTGAATCAGTGTCAGTGTCATCACCGAAGTCCTAAGTTAGGCTAGATATTATAGTTGTGTCGAACATATGAACGTGGCTCGTTGATCTTGATGTCAACTTTTATATACTACAGAATGAAGAAATCAAACACATGTAACCTCATTCAGTAGTGCGCATGAAGTTGGCACCAAAACTAACTTAACCGAGTTCATATGTACTTGGTGTGTACGAATCCGGCAGGGTTATTCCTGGCACTTAAGCCGCACCCCTCTTCATCGATTGAGGCCCACCCAAAATGCCTCGCTTTTTCTTCGCCATCGGGTAAGACGAGATACCTTGACAAATGGGAAAGAAGCGGCCACAAACGTTTTACTTCGCAGATCGGGGAAAAAAGGCCTGAACTGGCAGGAAAATATAGTGCGAAGTCTTCTTGTCCCGGCTCCCCTTATGTTTGGTGGGCCTGCGAGGCCTTCGGCACTTTCAAGAGATCGGGCTAGATGAAACGACGGGCGAAACGTGACGAGAATGTACTAACTAGGACCTCGAGCCATGTAGTATTGTGCTACTCGGAGTCTGGTGGTGGTGGTGGTGGGGGGGGGGGGAGCAGCCTCGACTATTGGTGTGTTAAGAACTTTCTTTGAGCCATAATGCAGTATTTAAAACTTCGGGGGGCTGCGACAAAAGCTGCGCTCTGTCAGAAGTGTTTAAATAGAGTACCTGGATCTGTCTTACTTGTGTTAGCACGAAAAAAAAAACCCCACAAGCAACACTGAACGAAAATGCAATCAAAATGTTTAAAGATGTAGTCTGCTGGAACAAAATATCGCTCTTAGGATCCAACGAGTTCCTCACATCCTCTAGATCTGCCAGCGAAAATAGGACGCAAAAATATTTTTGCTCCAGAAACTTTTTGAGAGCCCGTTAAGCCAAGGGTGACATGCAATGCACAGTTGCACACGTCTCTTTTTCTCTTTATATCCTTTTTTATATTATTTCACTGAGAATGTCGAGTGTGTTCATGGACGTATAAAACAAAGAGCGAGCGAGCGAGCGAGCGATGCAGATGTTTTGTCGATAGATTTGCCCTCTACCAGAGCCAACGCATCACACATGAGCCCTGAGACAAACTCCTCACACGCACAAAAAGGCTGATTTGCGCACTCAGACTTTAACCGTTCACAAAGTGAAAGCCAAGTGTGTTTACTTCGACGACTCCTCTGCCAAAAAAAGGAGATCCTCCCTCGAGGGAAAATCGCGTCTACAGATAACAATAATGGAAATGATCTCTTCTACAGAGATCTCTTGGGTCTTCATTTCAGTGAGAGAGAGAGGAAATGAAATGGAGCAATCCTTCAAAAAAAATGTGAAGATCTTGGTCCGGAGTGAGTAAAGGAGAGAGAGGAGATTGCGCTTGCACGCAAACACATTCATTCGTGGTTACGATATCGCTGGGCTGAGATCTCTGCTCATTTGGGGTGCCGGAGGCTCATAAATCGCGTCCATGTCAGATTCCGCAGACCAGCGCATCACTGAACAAAAAAGAAATCTCTCTTTGTCTCTCACACACAGAGAAAAGTCCAGCCACGATTGAAGGAGCTGCCGATGATCTCTTCTAATGTGGGGGACTGAGAGATGGGCCAACACTCGTTTGCTGGACACGTTTTTGAGCATGTTGTCTGGCAGATTCGTCACGTGACAAACCTGTCCAGGTGGTTGCAGTTTGCTCCCCTCCAGGCATGTACAGACCTCTTCCAAAGTACAGAGTGTACTGGCCATAAAGTGCAATTTTGAGTCGATTTTTCGCATGGAATGAGCTCTTCAGACAGTGACACATAACTTTGAGTACATGGGTCCACAGTTTTGGGTGCCCAGGGTGACACTAGAGAGCTCAAACCGTGGTGACTCACAGATCAACTGTTTTAGACTACTTTTTTTTTTAGTAAAAAGTGCAGAAACTTGTATGTAGTGCTTCTCAGCCCACCTTAACCTCGGGCTGGCTCCACCTGAACGCCTTGCATCACCTGTGGGACCCACTTTTCTATACGTCAGGACTTTCAGTGGCAAGTGGTGAAAAAAAAGGCGAGCGATTGCACGCCAAGAAAACTCGATCAGACAAAAAATAAACTCATCTGGGTACTTTTTAACTGAGCAGCACTCGGTTGAAGAAAGCAATGCAGCACAGCCAACTCTCGATTTTTGTAAGAAGTTCACACATTCATGGTGGTGGTCCCACTGTGTATTATTACTGTTACTGCAGCATTTACATTTATGCGACCTCTTGCTGACAACATACGAGATGCAAAAATTGAGAGCTGACTGCACAAAGTTGCCCTTCTTCCCCTCTGCTTGTCTGCATGCTTGTGATCACTGTCTGATCGAGTTTTCTTGGCATGCAATCCCTCCCCTTTTTTCACCATATGCCAAGTCCTGATGTACAGAAAAATGGGGCCCACTGGTGATGTTGGGGGGTTTCAGGTGGTGCCACCCAAAGATTTAGGCAGGCCCAAGGGGGAGAAGAACCCCCCAAAATTCCTGCACTTTTCACCAAAAAAGGTGGCCAAAAAACAGCCAGTGCCAGCATGGGATAATCTGTGGGTCACCACGGTTTGAGCACTCTAGTGTCACCCTGGCTGGGCACTCAAAACTGTGCACCCATGCACTCAAAGTTATGTGTCACTGTCTGAAGAGCTCATTCCATGCGAAAAATCCACTCAAAAATGTACATTGAGGCCTATGCAGTCAATTTCTTCCTGTGGGAATGACTTCGAGGAGATCTGCTTCATCATGTGTTTGCCAAACTGTGATTTTTGGTGCTATTGGACCAAAATCTGTGCAGAATGCATTTTGCACCTTCAACAGTGAAGAAGCAAGTTCAAATCTCAAAAGTATCGGCCATTGAGGCTTTGCTACAGACTCTTCTGGGGCATTGGGTGTGTTTACAAATGACTAATGTACCCCTGGCCCCGAGATTGTTGTTTACATGCACGATCTGTTAGCCGTACATGTTAAGCATCGGCTGAACTTACACAAAAATGCGTGGTCTGCTAAAGTAGATGTGTTTCAGCACATAAAATAACGAGTAACCGTTGTTGCCATCACAAGAGACAGCATAGGAGCTATCTACAGATTTTGCTCCAAAGGTGCGGTGTTTGGCCACGTCAAAAAAAGGAGCAAGGACGAATTGGCGGAGCTTCCTCGATATTGTACGCATGCGCGTTATCGGATTTTTGCAAGCCCAGGACGCATTTTGCACTGGCGAAGCCTTATGTAGACGCATCGATAAATACTGGTGCCCATTACTGCCTTGTTGCTACATAGATAATAATGGGGAGGAAAAGGCTTGTTGTGTTCACGCACTCGACCTTGAAGGACATGTGAGACAGCCACGTCTGTCCAGCCTTGATGCGATCAGATGCCACAATGGGTAATCATTCGTGCAACGACTTTCTCTGAGTACCAGGATAGGATGAATAAGTTAGTCCTGGCCTTCCAGTTGCAAGCTCTGTGTGCGCAGAATGAAGCTAAATGGAGCCGCAGACGTTTTGTGCAATAGTCAGCGATTGGATTTAAATATCCGAGAAGAAAAAAGTTGGCCAACAGCTGTCTCTGAATCGTGAGCCCACAAGTTGGAAGTTCCACAGCAGAGTGGTGCCTTCAGTACAGTCTCCAGATGGAGATTGGCTAAGAAAAAAAAAAACCCACCTAGACAGGTACTACTGCATCAAGATCAGTAAGATATGGCCAGGGGTAATATGCCCAACAAGGTCTTTCCTATTTTTTTATTTACGTTGTAAAGCACCGCCAGGTCCAAGAAGGAGGGCGTAGGTAACTCCAATCCCCCCTGAGTGCATACGCACGTCTACATAGGTGGCGTAACACCTCGTAATCTTACTCCCCGACGCCCCCAAGGATATTATTGCAGTAGAAGAAGAAGGCCTTGCTACGACTCTAGGTATAGGCCTGAGTGAGTGCCTGCTACGTACTTGCTGGGGAATGTAGTTAAAATCTGTTATATTGCTGAGGAAAAAAAATGTCCTAGATCGTAATGCTCGAGCTGTGCTCGTAACTGTGCGCGTAATTTGAGCACCTGCAAAGTACGAGACAAAGTATTTTTATTCAGAAATAAAGTACCCGCAATAATGAACGCAGAGTTGGTACGTGACCGAGGACAACATAAGGCCGGGGACAGGCCCTGGGGCCTCTACAACGTAAGGCCTGGGACAGGTCAAATCACCTCAATCAAAACAAGGAAAATATCGTGCACATCATGGCCAGGCAATTTGTAATTTAGCACGAAGTTGTTGCCTGGCGGAGGCCTCAAAATTTCCAGTAGGAAATATCTTGTGCAGGGCTGAAGAAACGGAAAATATTATAGAAAATTTCCGTTTCTATCGGCCCAGTATATATATTCGTTCAGTATATAGAATAGAAAATATTGCATTCAACAGTGCCTCTCCTCTGGGGAAAAAGATGCAAGGAAAAGCAACAACTCAGCGAAAAGTACATTATTACGCTTTGGAAGTCATGTCTGACGTGCTTCCGACCCAGTATAATGAATGACTCACTCATCTCATTGCTATTACTGGATCAGTGCGGCAAGCTGCACTGCTCCAACTGGACGGCTTAAGGTTACTCGGTTCAGTTGAGCTGGGCCAGGTTAGGTTGCAGCCACTTAGGTTACACGAGATTAGGCCACGTTCGGTTCACTTAGGTCACTGAGAGAGATGTTGAGGAAGTCTGGCAATCCTGTTGACTTCCAGGGGTGGGCATTAAACGTCAGAAATGTGGAGACAACCTTGTTTTGGTCCTGACATTTTTTCTCTCTCTTTCCAACATGTGTTGAGCAACATTTTTTTGATCCGCAGTCCCAAGTACACTTGTTGTTCTTTCCAGATTCCGTCGTGCCTTCGTACTCTGCACGTTTGTGTGTATATAAATATATATCTTATATATAGTGTCAGTATATAGCACGACCGGTACGTGCTCGACGGACATAATGGTGTCCTGATAACGAGAAAAAAAGAAGAAGAACGAGCAGGTCGCATGATAAAGCCGGACGCGTTGCAATTTGTGCTGCTTCCTTGTACTTGGATCATTAAAACTTTTGTCCATACTCGTGCAGACCTTGACTAAGGAGTCAGAAGGAAATGGGCAAGAAAACACACACACACACACACCAATTGCTTCTGACACGGGAACACCAGGGCGCAGGAGCGACTCAGGCTCGGCCGCGTGTGTGGGGCCGACCACGAGTGCCCCGGCTGCCATAAATTCGTGCTTTCTCTTGTCAGCTCCAGATGGAAAAGAAACATAAACCGAATTTGACGTCATCTTAGACCCTCTTCTTGTTTTTCTTCCTCGGCCTCTTCTCTCTCTGTCATGTTATACCTACAACCACTCACCATGCTTACCTGAAAGAAGAAGGAGGAAATGTAAGTAGGTCTTTCTTCCTGGCTTCCACGGATTTCGAGCCTCAAGGAATTGCAATATACGTAACATAGCAAAGGACAAAAAAAAAGAGCGCGTAGGCCTCATCCGTTTCAATTTTGGGTTAGCCAAAAAGAGAAGTAGGATTTCTTTGTTGGCCGAACAGCTCTTTGACATGCAAGCTACACTGCCTTTTATGCTTTATGGTGCCTCTATGCTTTCATAAAGTATTTGTTGTTACAGTGCAGTCTCGTTGGGACTCGCCGAGAAGTTCTGGCGCCAAGAAAAAATCATTTTACCTTTGGAAAAATATTCCGCGGGGACCCTCCGAGGGGTCTAATGAGCTGAGGAAATTCACCAAAGTACCGCAGCAGCTCATATTTTATCAGCCAAAGTGGGTTATGACAACAAGGGAGTTTCCCGGAGCTCTGGAAGGGGCTACTGCAGCCCTCAGGCATAAATAATACTGTGCTACGCACTGTACATATGTTTATGTAGCGCACTCTTTGGAAAGAGGGCTTGAAGAGATGGGGGGGGGGGTAAAGAAAAAAAGTAAAGAAGGTATAAAGCAGCCCATATTACAGCTTTTTGTCGTATGCGCTCGCCCATTTCTTCTAAGAGGCGATCAAATAAACAAACTTTAGCGGGATTTCAGGTACTTTAGTGTGCGCTCTGCGCGGGACAGAAACTGCGCGATCATAAACAACAAGCGTCCTCCTCATCGACCCGCTTTTTTTTCTTCCCCCCTTCTCCCAGAAAAAAAAAATTGCTTTCTTTTTCGGGCCTGTGAGAGCCAGTTTGTATCGTACAACTTATCGTGTGGTATCAAAAAAAAGGGGGGGGCCTTCTGCACAGTGGGAGACTTGTATGTGTGTAAAGACGTAATCGCAACAGCGCAGTCAAATCCATCACGTTTAAATTTCGCGCCTTTGAACGCGCGCGCACGCAGAGAGATTTTCTTTTTTTTTTTTTTGAAGTCATCACTCATGTGTGAGCTTCAAGGTCTGGCCGGGCTTCTGCCACAGCTGGGTCTGGTTGTACCACGCCGTCAAGGTGTTGTTCGGCTGTGACGCCAGATCAGGCTCCTCGGAAATGACGTTGCTCATTATCTCCCTCCGCCTCTTTATCTTTCCCCTCCTCCTCATATTTTTCATCATTTCCATGCCCAGATCCTTGACACTGAGGGAGCAGCCGGATTTGTCATTGGGGACTGACTCGACCAGACAAGGCTGGAGAGAGCCGGAGCGCGCGTCACTTGGCAGCGCCGGAACACGGCCGAGTCGCACGTCTGCCCGGTCCGGTGGAGTGGCGAAGTGGGGTTAATGGGCGACAGCACGAATGTTGTGATGCACGATCTCAGCCCCCCTGCGCGTACGTATGAGCCTACGACAAAGGCCTCCTTTTTTTTAAGCTCAAAACCTGGACAAAGAAACAGGCACTGACTAATCACCCAAGTGTACTTGCTCTTGGGAGGGGGGGGGGGAGGAGATTTATAGTAGAGCTGCCACATAAAATACTGAAGGGTGGGGCGAGCAAAAGCGAAGACATCAATCTTCTCATTGGATTTGCTGATCAACCGCGTTTTAATGTTGCCCCATGTTTCTCTGGCGGGGGTAAAAATGCGCACTGTCATTATTTGCCTGTATGACGTGTTTCTCAGCGGCTCTTTGTCATTTGTCTACGAGGCAAAGGCTCTGCAGAGAAAGAAGAGTAGGAAAAATAAGAAAAGTTGGACAGCTACCAGGAAAATTACGTCCCCAAAAGTTTAATCAATGACACCTTGAGGACGCGGACATGGTGTGTAAGCGTTGCCACACTTGTACGTACATACCACACATATATTTCATACATGAAAAGAGAGGGAGAAAGCTGCCATGTCACTCCAAGACAGCTGTCGTGCCTGAGTCCACTCAGGGATGGAAACATTTTTGCATGAGAGAGCATTCAGTTATTCGCCGCCGCCGCCGCCGCTGCCGCCGCTGCCGCCGCCGCCGCCACCTTGGCCGGGGCCATAAATCTCTGCGAGGTCTCGGCGTCGAAGTCGGGCCCGCTGGCGGCGCCCAACCTGGTGCAACAGTTTAACTACTGAGAGCTTTTTAAAGAACAGGAAGGCTTGGAAACTTATTGGTCTGAAGTCGTCAATCTTTTTTGGTGAATGCGGTTTTTCACGCACCACCGGCGCTTCATCGCTCTGGCTGTCTCTTCCAGAAGAAGAGAAATGGATGGGAGAGCGAAAAAAAGGGGGGGAACTTTAATATTGAATGCCAGAGTTTTTGCTGACTCAATCTAGCAAAGGCAGTGGTTGGGCAACAGTCCTGTTACTTCCACCACTCCATCGTCTCGCGGATTCTGACTTTGATTAAGAATGGCACCGCCGAGAAGACGTCTTCTGCTCTCTCGACGATTCTTCTTTGCTGTCTGCACGGCCTTTTCCGATGATTCAGGCCTAAGCAGTGTGCACGATTTCAAAGATCAACAAAATGGGCCCAAATACCGGGCGGATAAATCCTGGAGACGCATTAGGGGAATCTTTGAGTTGAATTTTTCATGCTCGTAACCCTGTTTGCCCCGACTTTCACGGGGTCGCCTCCTGCAGAGGACAGGAGGATACCAGCACTACATAATCAATGCAGTGGAACCCGCTTATAACGATCAGAGCAAAGAATTTTTATCCCTGGGACTAATTGTAGAGCAGCTCAAAATCACCCTCAGAAACAGCTACCCTCTTCTGGATTCTTCCTTTGAAGGGCAGAATTTAGGTTAACACCTCAATTGCAAACATTCTATCGATGTTGGAAGACTGTGAATGAATAATGATCGGTAGGCCACAGTAGAAGTTAATTTCTTCATACATGAACACTTCTGCAATGTTTTGTTCACAATTGAACTCTTACTTTAGTGTCTTCACCAGTAGCAGCAAAAATGTGACTGAGTCTCTGGCCACACCTGGGTGAGGGAGTCTCTTGAACCGAGAGTCAAATTGTTCGAGTCATTTTCTTCCTTGAACGCGTTGACTCTCGGTTTAAGAGACTCCATCACCAAGGTGTGACCAGAGATTGAGAGACTCAGTGACATTTTTGCTGTTACACCCTTTATCTCTGATCGATCAGCACTTTCTGGCAGTCCCAAATGAACTCTCAACAAAAGGACACGTATTGAACACAGACTCACTTAGTCTCCCTATTATACGGATCTTGACAAGGATCATTTACTCAACTTTTTGCATAGTTGCACTTTCACACTGATCAAAGATGAAACCCACGATGAATGAGCTCCTTGAACAGATCTTTGCATCCAGGACTCCAATGATTGCTATATCCAAAACCCCCAAAAAAAGCATCCGGTGATCCTTATAAGCGGATGCCACTGTTCCTACACATGAGGGAGTTCGTAAAGACAAAAAAAAACAAATAGGCCACTTGTATACCACACAGTTGACCTGGCCAGGCCGAGGCTGAGGTGCTCAAAAAAAAAAACTCAGAAAAGACGTTAAATGAGACGTGTCAAAAATTTCGGAGGCAACAACTTTAATGAGCTGGCGCCGACCTAAATTGAGGGAGGAAAAACTGTAGAAGGTTTCGTCCCCTCCCCTATTTTGGCGTCTCGGTCTGTCGCCCTCTCACTGCTCCTTATCGCGAATGCTGCGCAAAAAAAGCCTGGTAAATACAACGGCTTCCCATAATCGGGAGATTTTTGTGTTTATAACTGGGATATTTTTTCCTCCTTTTTACACTCATCCGGGCAAAGAATTCCTACGACGGCTGCGTTTGTCACAACTTTTAAAGAGACGAGGAAAATGAAACTGGACAGGAAAGAAAGCAAAATATCCACTCGAAGCACTTTTACCAGACCCTGAGTGAGCCGAACCTGCTGTTATGCCTTCGTCCCCTATCTGTGTGGGTCTCTCTGCTTCACCGCGCTCGGGGGCAGGAACGTTTAGGGAAAGTATGTCAAACATCCCGTGCAAAAAAATAAAGGGGAGCGGAGATAAAAGAAAGCGTTGACGTTCTTCTTCGACACATGTGCTAAAAATCTCTCATAGATTTGCACACGCGCAGTTTGGAGACGCTGAAACCTGAGCCCGTTGACTAAACAGGAGGCCTTTTTTTCTCTCTCTCTCTCTCTCTCTTTCTCCTACAGGGTGATGGGAATGAATTGTGGCAAATGGCTATGAATAATGCATAAATGGTTGAGTTGATGCTAGATCACCTATGCAGAACACAGACTTGGCTTTGAGTCGGCCCCGGACACCCGGTGCGCACCCCGGGAGGCCTCCTGTTCAGTAGGACTTACTTAGTAGCGACGAAACCGCCCTGCTCGGGCTGCTTCTCACTCACTCATTTGTGCTCTGCGGAAGGAAGACGCAGATCCGATTAGCGGCTCCCAGGGAGGCTTTGCCATTATGAATTCACGACCGCGCTCAAACTTCCGTAAGAAAGTTGCCGTAGTGTGCAATAATAAGGCCCAGGCACGCGAGGCATAAGAATTGTACAAGTTTTGGCGGGCCATTCTACTGTAAACTGGAGACCAAAGAGGAGATGACGACGTGCGTGCCCGGGCAAAATCAGGAGCCATTTTCTCTCTCGCTCGCTCTCTCTCTCTCTCTCCGGGTACAATTGCTCGACCCTCAACACGTTGGCGAATGTCAAAGAAGCCCTCGCCTTTGTCCTCGTCCACACCTGTGGAGTGGCAGCCCGACGGCGGGAGAGACACATCATTCCCCATTCAAATGGGGCGAACCTTGCCAAAATTTTGCAAACGACCACAAGTGGGGGTCGTGTTCGTGATAATGTGGGCGAAACTTGCAAGTCAACTTGCACTTGAGGACTTTGCCACTGCGCGTATCGATCAGACCGTGGTGTTTTTCTTCGGGCATATGCATATTCGAGACGCGGGTTGAAGTGCAAATGGAGAAGGCCCTAGGCCTACCTCAGTCACATCACACACACGAGTCTTTTTGCTGTTAAAGTAGACGTGCCATAACTGGGAGAATTTCTGCGCATATTGTTAGAGAAAGTAAAACGTTTCCGTTTTTTTCCATTTTCTTCCACTCTTGCTGCCAAGTCAATGGGGCTGTGCCAACTTTTTGTGCTCATTTAGGCAGCAGAAGAACCAAAAAAGGTCTGAACTTTACCAATAGGGAGAAGAAGCCAGAAAAGAGCGGCTCGCACGATTGTTTCTTGACGTGTCGAACCACAGAAATTATAATTGTGGCGCTGGACCTTTTATTTTCAGCGTGAATAACGGGCCAGTGGGATGATGAAACACGGTTTACAAGGAAGAGCCTAATGATGAGTTAGGTGGGGGAAATTTGTCTCCCTAAATCTTGCGGTCGGTGTCTGCGCTACATAGGTGTAAGTAGGCCTTGTGCGGCCGACCAAGGAAAAAGGCAGAAGGCCCAACAAAAAATTGAGACGTACCGTAGCATTAACCCTAGGGAGGCACAGAAATTTATTGCCCTGATTATTGCGTGGGAATGTCGGGTAGGTATTGATTTACTTTTTTTTTCTCCTTCTGGCTCCGGCCCAAGCTGCCCCCGCCGCCAGGCCCGGCAGGCCCACAACTTCACTACAAATAAATATTGCTCCTTCCAACAACCTCACACACACAAGAGAGTTGTTCATTGACGTTTTACAACCACCAATTTGACCCCAGTGTTTACAGTGTGCCTGCCAGGAGTTGCGACGTGAGCCAAGAAAAAAAAAAGAGAGAGAGAGAGGTGTATGTACCTACATAGTGTATGTACAAAAAAAAACCCGAACACGTGCACGCACGTTGGATGGGGTGGTTGCGTCAACACGCGCATGTAACTACAGATCCACCGCGTTGCTCCTGGTGCTGGCGGGGGGGGGGCAGCGTCTCGGAAATGAAACTGTATCCACCCCGACTGCTGCCACAACAAGCTTTGAGCAATTCACAAGCTTTGTCCCTTATCAGGGAGTCCCTCCAGGTCCCTGCACTGTGCATGCCACTGTTACAGTGCTAACAAGCATGTCAATCCATAATGCCTCGGCTGAGTATTGGTTACCACGCAAAATGATTCGCGTGCACTGGACCTAATGGATCCTTCTCTACAAACACACGCATGAACTGTGGCCAATAAGCAACGTTGTTAGCTCAGCAGCAGGAAATAAGATAAAAAAGTTTGAGCCAAGAGAGCCCCGTGTAACAGCCAGGGCTTACTACACTCCAATTGGCCATTTAGCTAAGCCTGTTTTCCCCCACTGTCAAACTGAAAGCCTCTCTTTATGGGTGAATGCAAGGGGGAAAATGTCCCCCCCCCTATGCAGAGGCAACAGCCATGGCTCCATTCTTCTGAGAAAGAGGTACCTCTGGGACTTCTTCCCTACTGCTATTTTTATGGCAAAACTCTCCCTCTGTCGCAGGAATGTCTCACATCATAAATCTTGGAATTGTCTTCTGCTCCCTGGGAGGACGATGCTCTGGATGTAGGGGAGGAGGAGGCTTCATTGTTGTACCACGACACCACCGAGTAACTGGGAGTCAGTGAAGAAACTTTGTCACATTACGAGGGATTCGACCACAGATCACGTGAGTCGTTCGGGATCAGGCGAGCTACTCCACAACCCGCTTATTGGGCCAGCAAACGATTGGCGAACCAGCGGTATTAGCAAAATTATTCAATTCCCGAAACCATGATTCGTGTCCTTCATGAAAAAAAAGGCCAAACAATCCCGATTTATTGGCAAATTTTCCCTGATATTTCCGAACACTCCAACTAGATTACTTCTTGTTCTCATACTGACTGGATTTTATTGTAATCCTCCTACTCATGTGGGATAAAAAACAATTGTCTTCAACAGAGAACAACTGATATTCAGCTTGCCCAGCAGAAAAGTACTAGTTGAGCCCTGAGTTGCCAACCAGCTGACCAGTGAGAAAGGGCGGGAAATTTGAATCCGATTCATTGGTCCAAACATGCTTTTGGCCAAAATGAGCGACTTCCACTCACTGTCCGCCATTTTCGTACATGATCTGTGTGATCCCTTCGCTGTCGTGTTTAGTGAGCAGCGCTTGGCACAAGGACTGGAAGGGGGGGGGGGCGGGAACAGGAGGCAACTGTGTGGAAATGTCTGTTTAAGGCAGGGATCGCATGCAAGTGCTACTATTACAAGCCGGTAATTTCATGAATGAT
>JAAUXU010134207.1_pt1 | contig 23774 bp, 24 predicted proteins | sample 7278151 | NCBI WGS metagenome assembly JAAUXU01 (sample SAMN14350113, study PRJNA611818) | marine sediment metagenome | isolation source: surface marine sediment (1.8m) | place: French Polynesia: Moorea | collected 2018-08 | reverse complement strand
TACGGCTGGACCGTCGGCTTCGCTACGGCGGGTCCACCCCAAACGGCCCCGCCCGCCCCCCCCCCGCCCCCCCGCCCCCCGCCCCCCCGCCCCCCCCCCCCCCCCCCCCAAGAGCGAACAGCATCTTCAAGGCTTGTGATTTTGTGAGTGAGATATGTTTAATGTACGATAATGACGTCCATTTAAGGGCTCATTTACCCTACTTTCTTGCCAAGCCATCATTGTAGTCACCAAATCAAACCTTCATATGAAAGTATCCTATGCGTTCTCTGAGTGTTGCTCATATCAAACCAAGCATAAAAGACTTCTTCCCTGTCCTATGAGCAGAGATTTATAGTTAGGCATGACTTGTAATCCATAACATATAGTTCATGTAATATAATTACTAGAGATGTAACATATGGCAATTGTTTACTCTCTAGCTGAATTCACATCCGCTTTGCTCGGGAAGAATCAACAAAGCGCTATTTCTGTGGTCGGAGTGTGTCAACTTGTACTCCTTCCTCTCCGGCTCCAACCATTGACAACTGTACTAAGTAAAAGCTACTTCCCATTTGGAGTAGCTATCCAAGACTTAAGCAGTGAACGATTCAACTTTGAGTTGGACTTCAAAACGGTCTCAAACGTAGCAATCTGCCTAAATCGATTCCCCCAGGCATGAGAAGCAATGTGTTGGGGACAATCGGAGCACCAGTTCAAGTACCAACCTCATGACGGACTCGTAGACTCACAGACAGAGGGACGTACATACAGCCTCTCCTTTGTATATAGCGATATTCACGGCAAGCCCGAAAGAATCAAGTTGATGGCATTAAGACAAGCTCTTATAAAGTAATTATTATAAGTTATGCATTAGGTATATAGTACAGCATGTTGAACAGCATACAAGAGTACTTCAAGGCCATGAACTAGCTGGGATCGGAAGACTTCCTTACATGTAAACATATGGATAACAAAGCATCCAGTCCAGGAAGCCGGGGACTGGACATTATATCAGACTTAAGGACCCTTCACCCTACCAGTCATCATCGTCACTGTCTGCGTCATTCTTCAACTTGGCTAACATGACGTCATTGACCTTGGGCCGAGGATCCTCTTTGATGTCCGTGTTGTCGATAGCACCCAGCTTGCCGAGCATGAATTCCAGTTCGTCCCTAGTCATGCTCATTCCTCGGAACTCCAAAGGTCCGGCCAACTGCCCCTTAAGGTCGCCGTTACGGTAATAGAACACAGTCGGCAAGTTCCTGTCCGGGTAGTTGGGGATGCACGTGGTAGAGATGGCGCGCAAGAACTTGACGTCGGGGAACTTGCCCGCCAGCTCAGTCATCTGCTGGTTGAGTAATGCGCAGAGCGGGATGCCCTGTTTGTACAGGTGGAGAACGACGGCGACGCCCTCGCCAGCCTGGTTGACTTCGCGCACGTAGTCCTCTGCGGATATCTCTCGGATGTCGCCAAAGAGGGCCTTGGCTTGCTTCGCGCGAATCTCGGCCATCCGCTGGCGCCGATATTGCTCCAGCACCCGCTCCTCCTCCTCGTCCTCCAGCTCGTCAAGCTCATCCAAAGACATGTCTTCCTTTTGCTTGCCTAGCAAAACAAGGAAACATACAAATATTGATGTTTTTAGTGTTGGCACCAGCGTCAGGACCAGGTAACTCTGACCCTCTCAACATGCTCTCATTTCACGCCACCTCACCTCCGGTCTTCTCCTTGATGGAGTCCTCGATCATGTGGACGAGATCATCTTCAGTTACTTCCTTCTCCTTGGGCTTCTCGGGGATGATTCCCTTGGCCCGCAGGATGTCGTTCCACTCGGTGTCTTCATTGGGGTCCTGCATCTTGTCGCTCAGAGTGCAGAATGCTATCCGGACCTTTCTTCTTTGTCCTACTTTTGACTGCTGAGTGTTATGGGCTTGGCAGCGTTCAACATTACGGCGTGATGATGACGACGACCCTCGTCTGCCTTGCCTTGTCTTGTGAGTTGTTTTGTTTTCTCCTGCTTGTGCAGCTGACGCCATCAGCAGCTGACGTGGCCAGTTGTGGGTGACAGAAAGAACCCGACGTCGGATGGCGAGCGCGACGACTGCGACTCGTTTAACGGCTCTGCTCTCGGTTCCCGCTTCGTGCACTTTGACGACTGCTTTAGGAGCCTCAACGTCTTTTACCTCCATCAAGTCCGAAGACCTCAGGTGTCTGAGAGCTACCAAAGAATCCGTGCGTTGAAGCAAAGAAAAGCTATCTCAGCAGTCTTATATACAGACCACTGTAAGAAATGCTTACAGCATTTAATGCTTAATGCATTTATGGATCCCTACAGAGCACTTTGCAATGTACATGTATAGAGTAAGTTGTGCAGTACAGGTAATCCGGATGTATTGACAATGTGCCTTTGGGAATGATCTTCTCACACTCTTATTTCTAGAGAATGTTTAATGCTCCCGGCGTGCGTTCCCTTCAACTTTTCCTGGCCGAATTACCTCACCATCTCCTCATTCCCTTTCAACTTCTCGATTGATGACTTCTTGACACTCTTGATCAATCTGGTGGACCAGGTGGAGGCTGCCCTACATCATCAGGCAGCCAAGCAGCTGATCGATATCACTTTGGTGGCAAATGATTCTTCGCATCTACCAACAATTTTCTCAGGTCCCGAGGATGTCGGTATATCCACAGATTGCACATGTACATTCAACTGTGCTCTTTAGTGCTGAGACTGATGATCGTGGTAAAGCGTGATGAGCGATTGGGACGTAACGAGTCCCTGATCTGCATTATTAGATCATGCATGTACCGCAAGGGTCTGGTGACCGTGGTAAAGTGATTATGGAGACAAGATCAACGCAGCGATGTCAAGGAAAATGTCTTCGTTGTTAAGACTGTCGTGTTTCTCATCCACCTGTCAATGTTCCCCCAGGCCAAGCTCGACTGCCTTCAATGGGAGCCCTCAGGTGCCAAGGTGTGTCACAGGCTTTTTCCAGGCCACGGAGCAGATCTTCTCCGTATTGTCACGTTCAAGGATATCGTGATACCAATCAAGTCGTCGCGGGTTCTTTGTTCTGTCGCATGCAGCGGCTGCCAATTGGTTCAAGTTCAAGTGAACATATACGAGTTTATCAATTAACGAGAGTTGATGATGTATCAGAGTTGTGGCGCAATCCAAAAACAATTGACCATGTCAATCTGTAGTCTGCATCCACTAGACATAGTTCCGGTTGACTGGGTGATGTCCGCTACGCTTCTCATGACTTCACTTCTCACGGTGGTCTCATGACCACCTTCTCAATCCTGTGAGTGCAGTCCCGTTCAGAAGATACAGGTGGCGGTGGCTTACAGCAACATGCTGATCAGCAATGGCCCCTATGTGGAACATCAGCCAGGAATACCCTGCCCCTGCCTCTCTCCAGGGCACCAAAGACCACGTTCACACTTCCAAAATTGCCCTCTTCTCCATCCATTTCATTAGATTAGAGTATGCGAGCATACTTACGCTGCATGGTAGCTTTTAAGACTCCAGACATGAGTGAAGTCACTTGAGATGGGTTTCTTGAACATATGATCACCACAACTGAGCAGTCACAACTACATATCGTTTAAGGAACGCAGCAACATGTCATCAGAAGAGCACACCCCAAAATCACGCCATTGATCTCACATAGTCTCCAACTTTGTGTTCTTCAAGAAAACCCACCTCAGCTTGTATGACGATATGCTGCTGGGCTCCTTAAACGATATGTAGTTGTGACTGCTGAGATGTGATTATGCATGAGTTCCATGAACCTGCCTCTGGTTAAGACGTCACTTCGGTTTTTGCGTCCGTCTTCCTCAAACACGGTTCCCTTTGGATCACCCGAAGTCCTTCGCCACGAACCAGATGATGCCTCGTGTCCCTTGTGTTCCTTCTTTGAGTTGATGCTCGTCGGGCTCCGCCAAAGTCTTGTCCAGCTGCCACGCTGGGATTGACACGAACCCGGAGGAGAAGGATCAGGCTCAACGCAGGATGTCCGCAGTGGATGCCCACATTGATTCGGTGGCCCGTGACTCGGGATGGCACCGGTCCGTTAGTCATCCCGATTGTCGGACGCTCCGGGCTCGTCTACTACTGTACGAAAAATAACAAGACCAGCCAAACAAATTCTGTGGAGTGTAAAATGGAAAGTCAGTCTGGGTCGTAGGAAAAAAACCTCAGGAGATTCTACTTCGACCTCGTCGACCAAGATCAAGATCCTGTAGGGACAGAGAGGACTTGGAGGGGTCGATCTACTAGCTCGATCCGTCCTTTCCAACACCCCGACTCCGACTTCTTGAACAAGTCGTTGAAGACGGATCAGGAGAAAGAAAGAGCAAAAAGGTAGGACAAAAGCACAGTCTTCTCCACAATCCTATCACATCGATGTGGTCAGAATGGGGCCGGTGTTCATCCGAGTTCCCTTCGATCAGGTTTGGTCCTACATCAGGGCGAGAGAAACTCGTTTTCTCCTCGGCCGTCACGGGGTCAATTGGTGGAGAGACGTCGGGTAGATATGGCGATATCGGCCACCAGGGCCGTGTCGGAGGCCACCCGCGAGATCTCTGCCATACTCGAGGTGGCCGGGGAGACGGCGGAGGACGAGTTGGCCTCGGCGCCGGCAAGATATCTAGGCAAGCTCGAACGAAATTTGTACTTGTAAGACTGAGAGTGAGGATACATTTCCCTGGCAGGAGGAGCCGTCGGCGTCTACGAGCGCCTGATCAGGTCTTCCGGGGCTTCCACGGCCCAGGAGCTGGAAGCCACTTGGCGGCGAAACTTCAAGGCGAATCACTTCTCTCCGAGCGTTCGTTCCGCTGTATAGGTTCATCTGCTTAGTTGACGGTTTAAAGTCCAGTGGTGGCTGACATAAAAGGCGTAGACTTGAGATGTGGCCGGAAATGAACGCTCGGAGGATACCTCAACCTTTCACGTCAGGACGCTGGCTTGGCCGAGGCGGTGGAGAAGCTGTGGGAGGTGGAAGAGCAATGGGACGCCTTCTTCGAGAAAGTAGACAAGGTGTTGTCCGCAATCATCAGGAATGATCCCTTCCATAGTTCAAGTTTCGGTTGCACATCTAGAACTTTCGTCGCGGAGCCGCCGCTGCTCCCATCCGGGTTGGGGATGAGTTTCCCCGGGACTCCTTGCTCGTGTGCTCCTCGTCGGGAGAGGAGAAGACCCTAGGTCATATCGCTGAAGAAAGCCTGAATAAGGGCGGCCGTCACGTTCACCTCGTCCTTCTCCGGCACTTTGCATGACTGCCTTGACGTGACCACGTGGCCACCCTGCAGACATCGGCAGGAAAGTTTGCCTTTGGAAAGACTCGCAGAACAGTTGTACATTGTGATGCTTTCGTCCAGATTTGCTGAAGTCCTTGGGGGTGGTCGTGGTCGTGGTCTCTTTCGGCTCGAAAGAGGCTGGCAGGCGCTGGATGAGCGAGGTCAACTGCGACGCCTTCCCCCTGTTCGTGGACCCCGAGAGGAGGCTCTACAGAGCCTGCGGACTCCACCGATCGCTGTCTAAGGAAACGATTTGACACACGCGCGTCCGTTGCAACGCCAACGTTCAAGGGTGTGATGTTCATGGGTGCGCAGTGCACATTGGTGCACGTACAGCACATTTAGGGCCCTGTGTCTTTGAATTGGAAGCTGTGTATCAAATCGTATGTTTGCGTGGCCAAGGTCTTCAATCACAAGGTTATGTCGTACTACGGCGAGCAGAAGGCTTTGGGACGGCCGCTGCCCAGGCACGCAGACATGCACGCTGACGATTAAGGCATTAGTGTTTGGCTCCCTCTTTCTCGTCGCTTTCTATTCATTGGTGGTCATTGCGTCCATGTCTGCGTGCAGGGCACTTGAAGGATTCGAGGATGATCCTCTCCAGATGGGAGGCGACTTCACCATAGATCTGTCCTCCAAGAAGATGACCTTCGTCCATTTGAGCAAGGTGGTCCATGATCGGCCCACCCTAGAAGAGATCATCTCTCACTTGGGCGTGTAGGAACAGTGAGTGACGCGCATTATTGTATGACGACGTGCAGTGAAATGTTATGTAGCATCTCTTAGCAGCTGTGGCGTTAGATGTGTTTAATAATTCGTGCTTGCTCGAGCAGAATAATAAGCATCCTCTCTACAAACTGTACTTCATCAAGGTGCTACGTATGCACGTACTCACGCCGAAAGACTTTGCAACATTCCAAATTAATCCATAGCGATATTCGATGAGTGCCCAATTGTCAAGATGACGCTTTTGCTGATATTTCAGAAATGTCTCATGCATTGCAAAGCCTCAAGTACTGTGGCTTCAACATCTTTAGCTTCTCCCTGGCTACTTTGTCTTGTTCGGGTCCTCTGTTCAGCGCCACATGGCTTTCACAGCATCACCTGCTCCTTGTCTCAGTCTGGCATGCATGAAGTCTTGTATAATTCTGTACTTTGCACGCATTGCGATAATCTATATCGATGCGATGGATCACGCAATCATAGCCCGGAGTATAATTATACTCTCATTAGGTTGTGCCGATGTAAACCTTGGCTTTCGTATGCACCAACTGAAATTGGACCCTCTTGAGTAAGTGAGACAATCAGTCGACCTCCGCACAATGCGAAACTGCTGCAGCACGTGCATAACTATACAGGGTGCACCATTTAGCGATGCGAGTAAGGATGCTGAGTCAGGGAGAGCTTCTTAGCAACATCGTCGAGCAGGATCAATGAATCTGCGTCAGAGACTTGTGCGGAGAAGTCACTTGGTTCCATTGAGGAGTAGGTTAGTAACCTGCGAAGTGTCCAAGACTCCTTAGGTGCTTATAGCTTTAAAGGTCGTACACAAAATAGTCATTCGCACCCTGTGGCCGGTTCGTTCATCTTATAGATAGTCCGTACGCATGGTAGTACGAGGGTCGTACAAACACATTAGGCAGAAGTTGTGCATAGCATTGAATCACATTGCAAAAAGCCAATTGCGTTACGTAAGTAGAGCATTGGATTAATCTCTGCGCAATTGTCAAAGCAAACGTACATGCGGTATTCTGTCAAACAAATAGTAGATAACAGCTCATCTCATGAACTGGAAAGAGCTCTTGATGACACTCTCAGCACTCCTGGCTGTCTTGGTCAGAGATGCGAGTGCTCTAGTCAGACCACGTCAGAGGTCTCGATCACAGAATGGGGTCTTCATCCAAAGCCTCTGGTGACTCCGACTCCCGAAATGACGTGGAACTCAATGGAGTGGACAATCAGCCGCAGAGAGGAGAGTGGAACAACCACTGCGAGTTCTTCCTCTCCAGCCTGGGGTTGGCCGTGGGGTTGGGGAACATCTGGAGATTTCCCTACATTTGCTATGCCAATGTACGTATTCCTTCTACTACCTATGTGATACGTTACAAAAAAAAAAGGAGTTCAATGACCTTATTGTCCCCGTAGGGCGGCGCCACCTTCCTCATTCCCTACATCATCATGTTGCTTGTTGTGGGGGTTCCACTTTTCTTCTTGGAAATGATTCTTGGCCAATACGCAGGCGTGAGCTCTACCAAAGTATATGCTCGCATGGCTCCAGGACTGAGAGGAATGGGCTATGGAATGGTGTCGATTCCTATGCTCATCAACTTCTACTACGTGGTCATCATGGCTTATGCCATGTACTACATGTTCATGGGCTTCCGGACGGAGTTGCCGTGGGCTACCTGCGGGGACTTTGCCAGTGATCACTGCTACACAGTGGAAGAGGCTGAGAAATGTGCAGAGGGAACCGTGTACTACGCAAAACAGTGCATGGGAGGAGCAGACTTTTGTCCCTTATATGATTACACATTTGACCCTGCAGCTCCTAACAACTGCACTACCATGGATGGACAGCAGATTCCTCTTGATCAAGTCACCTACAGGTCGTCTGCCAGTGAAGAATACTGGTTCAAGGAAGTCCTGAACTTGGCAGTAGAGAACGGTCACTTGGATACTGACGTCAACTCCTGGACCAAATGGGGGAAGATGAGGTGGGAGATCTTGGGCTGTCTTGCTCTGTCGTGGGCACTGGTGTGTGGCTCACTCATCAAGGGCATTCAGTCTTATGGAAAGGTTGTCTACTTCACCACCCTTTTTCCATACGTTGTTCTCACCATCACACTTGGCTACGCTGCGTCACTGGAGGGCTTCATAGACGGGATTCGCTACTACATTGTGCCGGAGGACTGGAGTCAGATCTTTGAGGTCACAGTGTGGAATGATGCAGCGGGCCAGATCTTCTTTTCTCTGGGAGTGGCTGTTGGTAGCCAGCTCCTCCTGTCATCATACAATGGATTCACCACAAATGCTCATCGAGATGCTGTACTCATTGGATTGTGTAACTCCCTCACATCGATCTATGCTGGATTTTCAGTCTTTGGAGTGATTGGGTATATCGCCAATAAGAAAGGAGCTGACATCAGTGATGTTGTCAGTGAGGGGCCCGGACTTGCTTTCATCGTGTATCCTGAGGCTGTCTCTCTTATGGCTGTCCCTCCATTGTTTTCATTCCTGTTTTTCTTCATGCTCAATCTCCTATCAATCTCTTCAGTGTGTGGATCTTGGGAAGCTTTGGTAGCGGCAATAATGGATGAATTTCCTAAACTGAGGGAACACAGAGTCAAAGTTATGATTGGCAGCACCTTTGGTGGATTCCTATGTGGCGTGAGCATGTGTTTTGACTCTGGCTTTCTGATGTTCACCATCTTGAACAACAGGACTGCACATGCCATCCTCCTCATGGCAGTTATTGAGCTGGTGACGGCAGTGTGGTTTTATGGAGCAGACAAGATTCTGAGACATGTTCGTGAAATGGGGATGGAACTACCAAGGCTAGTGATCTGGTACTGGTGGACTTGTTGGGTCGTTATTACTCCCGTCCTGGTGACTGGAATTATAATTCTTGCCTATGTCTACTACCAGCCCGACTATGTGGAGGACTACACATTTCCACCAGCTGCTCAGTTGCTTGGCTGGCTACTGGAACTGTTTCCACTTTCTGTTGTGATATTCACAGCAATCTATGTGGTCATCAAGCGAGGTCGGGCGAACAAGCCAAATTCCTTCCTTAAGGCAGGACCACTGATGACTCCAAACCGCCTCTGGGGGCCAAGGCCAGACAGGCCCCGTCCCACTGGAGACTCGAATGAGGCCTTTGAAGAAGAGGTGGAGAAAAGGGACTCGGTGATGCATATCTAGCATAAGTGCCCTCGTGTATCGATTGTTATGACTGCTGTATACGGGTGTAGAATTCTGTCAAGCTTGCGACGAATAAAGTGCTGATGCTGAGTGTTATGTCTCTCCCAAGACTTACTGAAGTTGATCGTCGTATGTAGGCGAGTGCTAGCCAAGGGTCACAGTGGCAGAACTGCTCTCTGTCCAGTGCTTTTGCAGCTGCCCATTCTTCAGTACTTTAAATGCATCAGTTCATTTGACCTTGGATTATTCTGAATTTCACTGTGTTTGGAGGAGTTGAGAGGCAACAAAAATGACAGGAGGGAAGAGGACACCATTCTGTGATACTCTTGAGGAAGGGATTGGCACTTTGGTGCCAGCTAGAACAATTGGTGGACTGATGGTGCAATTGGTGGACCTTATGACAGCTCCTCTTTGGCGCCACCTGTGGCAGAGTATGAGCCAAGCAACCCAAACACTTACCTTGCACCGGCCGAGCACACGTTCAAGTTGTTCCAGGTGAGGAGACTGTTGATGATGAATTTATGGTGGTCAGTGAGCATGAAGGGAAGGACACAAAGGTACCAAAGGTCAGACTTTCAGAACCTTAGGCCAGCCTTCAGGGTGATGCCAGTTGTACGTGGCTACACTTGGACTCTTCTCAGCCGCATCCCCTGTCTTCAGGGTGAGCAACGAAGAGCCGTAGTTTGTGGTTAGAGCAGCAGGCGGTGTTCTTGATGAAGTTACCAAGGGTTGTGGACATCGTTTAAGAGAGCATCGTCATATCAAATATGCGGTTACTACACAAGAGAGCGCAGTTGTCAAAAGCGTTGCCCTCCAGAGTGCACTAACCAAGCCTAATCTTATCGAGTACTGTGTGTGTTCTGCCTGGAAAACACAATAGTTTGACCCGACTAACAGTAGCTCAGAAAGAATGATGGCTCTTATGCAGCATCACACCCGGACCCCGACCCCGACCCTTCACCCCTCGGGTCGTCAAGACCCGTAAGCCGCAACGCCCATGGAGGTCTCGCCTTTGCCCCGCTGGACGTTTGTAATGTCGCTCTTTGCTGCCCAAACTTTCCCTGCCCAGCCACGATTGTTTTGTACAGTGTAGGGTCGAATGTCTTGGGGCAGAAATTGGGCGCATTAACTTTGATGTCATTTTCCTACTGACTGTTCTTATGTAGTGAGAGCGGGTAGGCAAGAAGCACTTACGCCGCAAATCGGGCGTGAGGCAGGCCAAATCGGCCAGTGACAACCCTAGTGCATATTTTGAGCCTCAAAAATGACCAGAAATGTTGATTATTGAGCAATTTCTTCCTAATCGAAGTTGTAGCACAAGTCTTGCTTGACAACATTGGAGAAACAAACATTTTTGTGAGCCTGCGGACAATGCCATAACATGAGCATGTGTGAGCTGTAGCAGCGAATCCATCAGAGCTCCGCAAAATTGATCAGGGTGATGATGTCCAACATGGGGCAAAATTGTTACTGCAAATAGCCTGGACACCAATACATTTTTACAAGTTGTCATAACGTTGAACCTGTTTGAAGGTCATTCTACACATTGCTTACCGTGTTTTTGTGAATGTCTTTGATGGGGTCGTAGGGTAAAATTTTCTCACGTAGCTTAGACATCTTGAAACTGTGGTGTTGTTTGTCACCTGACAAAGAGATTCTGAAAATTTGTCGAACACTGACCTTGCAATTCCCTCTACATACGAAATGCTTATGTCATTAGCGACAAATCGCCTAGTTTTAACTATTTCGCCTTGTATTTAAGTTTAAAATATGCACAGGGGCTTTCCATGCACGTCTCATTTCGACTGCTTCTGTGTTATCAAGGGCTTTCTGCTCACCAGCTTTCAGTTCATAAGGACAGAAAAAGTGACATCAAAGTTTATATACCCGAAGTTTGTGCCCTGAAAACATTGGACCCAACACTACACAAAATAATGTGTGCAGGGCAGAGAAAGTAGAGGTAGCTCAACGTGATGTCCAAGTGCCACTGCGTGTCCGAGCAAAGCCTCGACTCCCCCTCGGATTTTGCAGCCTTCAGGTCCGTGACAACCCTAGGGCGGCCCCAACCCCTCCCTCCGCCCTGCGGGCTGGGACCCACTGGTCCTTCGGGATTGATGTCATACACAAGTGTGTGTGTGATGCAGAATACCTGTGAATTCGTTTTACAGCGCTTTGCAAAGAGATATAAAAGCAATGAGGTGTAAACTCTTAGTGTAACTGATATGAGGACAAAAATGTATGAATAAGGTACACAGGCTTATACTTTATTGCTCTAAAATCCCCCTGTTCTCGAAAGAGATTGGACGTATCTTTGTCATGCTTGAAGTCAATGTGCCAAACATTCCAGTGGAGGAATCGTGCGCACTATAGCGAAGTTCAACACAGGAGAAAAGTGGTTACAGTCACTGTAACTCACGCTAACAGGTCACAGCTCCATGAGTGGAGGTGAACTCATACTTCTGTACAAACATGTCCAGTAAGAAGGATTCCTCGACGAAGTTGGACTCCTCCAGCTCTTCAGAGGATGACCTTCAGCTACAAGTGAAAGCTGAGTCGACCTCTGGGCAGAGGGACAGAGCAGAGTGGAACAACCATTGTGAATTCTTCCTGTCCAGCTTGGGATTGGCCGTTGGCTTGGGAAATATCTGGAGGTTCCCTTACATCTGTTATGCTAATGTAAGTCATTGCTGAAACCTCTGAGTGGGGAAATTGATGTTGTTCACCTCACTTTCGTTTTAGGGAGGTGCCACCTTCTTGATCCCTTATCTCATCATGTTGGTTGTAGTGGGCATCCCACTTTTTTTCTTGGAGATGATCTTAGGACAGTATGCAGGAGTCAGCTCAACGAAGCTGTATGCTCGAATGGCACCGGGATTGCGCGGGATGGGCTATGGCATGATCTCCATCCCCATGATGTATAACTTCTACTTTTGCATCATTATGGCTTATGCCCTGTTCTACATGTTTGTGGGCTTTACATCTGAGCTGCCATGGGCCACTTGTGGAGATTTTGCTGGTGATCACTGCTACTCTGTCAAAGATGCAGAGACCTGCACTTCAGAGCAGGTTTATTTCGGCAAAAGGTGCATGAGTGGAGAAGAGTTCTGTCGTGCTAATGATGCAGACTTTGACCAGTTTGTAGATGGATATTGTGTAGTAAATGGAGACTATGTACCACTTAGAGAAGTAACTTACAGGTCATCTGCAAGTGAAGAGTATTGGTTCAAGGAAGTGCTTCATTTTGCAGTTGAAGGAGGTCACTTGGACACTGAACAGAACTCATGGAGCAAGTACGGAAGCATGAGATGGGAACTCCTGGGGTGTCTTGCCCTAGCTTGGGTCATTGTTTGCGGCTCACTCATTAAAGGTGTTCAGTCATATGGAAGAGTAGTTTACTTCACCACTCTCTTCCCTTATGTCATCTTGACCATCACCTTGGGCTATGCTGCCACCTTGGAAGGTTTCAAAGCGGGTGTCGAATACTACATGGTTCCGACTGATTGGAGCAGAATTTTCGAGATTGGTGTGTGGAATGATGCAGCCGGCCAGATCTTCTTCTCTCTGGGAGTGGCTGTTGGTAGCCAGCTTCTGCTCTCTTCATACAATGGTTTCAAAACAAATGCTCACAGAGACGCCATCATCATTGGCATTTGCAATTCTCTTACGTCTGTCTATGCTGGACTCACAGTCTTCGGAGTGATTGGCTACATTGCTTATAAGAAGGATGCTGATATTGACAGTGTAGTGACAGAAGGAGCTGGTCTTGCCTTTGTTGTGTATCCTGAGGCGGTGTCCCTGATGAATGTGCCCCCATTGTTTTCATTCCTCTTCTTCCTTATGCTCGTCCTAATTGCCACATCATCTGTCTGTGCTGCATGGGAGGCAATGTTAGCTGCCATCAGTGATGAGTTCCCTGTCTTGAGAAGGCACAGAGTCAAGCTCACCATAGGAAGTGCCATCTATGGCTTTCTTTGTGGCATAAGCATGTGCTTTGACTCAGGATTCCTCATGCTCACCCTTCTCAACAACAGAACCGCTGCTGCTATCCTTCCCATTGCATTTGTTGAGCTGATAACAGCAGTGTGGTTCTATGGAGCAGACAAAATCCTGATACATGTACAAGAAATGGGCATGAGGTTGCCAAGACTGGTGATCTTGTACTGGTGGACTTGCTGGATCTTTCTGACACCTGTGCTTGTGGGCGGCATCATTGTCCTGGCTTATGTCAACTATGAACCAGACTATGTGGAGGACTATGTGTTTCCTCCAGCTGCTCAGTGCCTTGGCTGGCTGGTGGAGTTGTTCCCCATGGCAGTTCTCATTTTCACAGCCATTTACGTTGTGATCAAACGGTCCCTGTCCGGCAAGGCCGTTTCTTTTCTCAAGTCAGGACCACTCATGTCTCCCAACTCACATTGGGGACCGAGGCCAGACAGGCCAACGTCTGGGGGACAGAAGAACGAGGGGTTCTCCGGAGATGACGCCAGTGCCGTTGTCTAATTGCTCATGCGTGCGATATTCCAAAGTAGCATAATACGTGAATAAATGACTGACTGACTTCTGTTCATCATTCAAGATTTGCGTATGTTTCCATTTCAAGTCTGCGCTCATTAGTTCAGTTACACCTTCGACTGCAATTTTCGGCATGCTGAGCAGGGTCTGCCTGTACAGACCGTTCTACTACTTAGGGTAGGACAGGAGAGCAGCTCCAATGAAGCTTCAAAATGCTGGAGTCCCCTGCTGACTGACATGATTGGTCTCGAGTACAAACCGACTCTGCTGAACTCATTCATTGCTCTATTTGTTTCAGGCTTGAACAAAATGCCATCCTCACCGACAGACAAAGGCTCGTCGTCGTCGTCCTCGTCCTCATCGTCGCAGCCGCCTCCCAGGTGATTGGGCACTTCTCTCCTATGCGTATCTATACTGAAGCCCTTCGAACTAAAAACTTAAAGCTTGTGATCAAATGTATCACGTGTAGCCATGAAACCCGCCAATGCACTGTTTCTGTTGTCGAACTTCCATACTCGGCTTGATGACGTCATCCTACAGCATGAGACACAACATCTTCTAAAGGTTCTTCCCATCCATGCTAAATGTCAGCACCCTGTCTTTAGATTGCCCCTGGATTATTCCATCAGCTCCTATTCTATGGAATCTCCTTTCTTGCTGTGTCTTAGGTGTTCTTATAAAGATGTGTGCGTTAAAAGTCTGTTGGGGAATGTGTGAGTGTGCGTTGGGCGTCTGAACTTTGCCCAGCGCACGCATGCAGTGATGAAAGGATGGCCTTCAAGGCCGCCTGGATGGGATGACCTGGACCAGTTGGTATGAGTGCGAGACAAAATCAACAGGGTCATGAAAGAATTTTGGGTTCAGCTCGAAGCAGCTTCATTTCATTCCTTTTGCAGACTGTTCAAGTTCCCCTCGCACCAGTCTCACACGCTGCACCTGGCTCGGATGTGCCGCGAGAACAACACCTTCGCGGACTGCGTCATCCAGACCGACGATGCCGACAGCAGCTCTCAACTTCGCGCACACCGGTTGGTTCTGGGCGCTGCCAGCGGGTTCCTGCGCTCGGTGTTCGCCGAGATGCCGCCCAGTCTGCCTGAGGCCAACGTCCTCGTGCCGGGGGTCAGGTAAGCGGTTGAGCATGTCTGCCGTCGGCAGAACCGCCGTCAAAATGACGTTGTCACTGCAGGCAGGAAGTGGTGCGTGCTCTGTTGGACTTCCTCTACACTGGCGAGATGAGGGTGGAGAGGAGGGACACCGCGGACTTGCAGTTGCTCATCCACACCCTCCAGATCGACCCGGACCTCATCACTGTCGAGGAAAAGGACACTGAGGAAAGGGATGCGGAAGAGACTGACGCAGAAGCCAAGTGTTCTAAAGAAAGAGATTGTCTTGTTGACAACGATGCCGAAGAGAAAGTTGAGACTAGGGAAGACGCCGAGAACACGAGTGAGACAGCCAAGGGAGGATCGGATGACGAGGACAGGGAGGAGAAGCAAGCTGCAGAAGTGGAGCAAAGCAAGAGGAAAAGAAAGGCCGTTGACGACGTTGAGGAGGCCTTTGACGATAAGAAGAAGAAATAGGCGATTTGGAAGAAACTTTTGACAACTGTGTTTTGTGATGCATTTATTTCCTCTGACTTTGAGTAGTAAAAGCCTGGTTCAGACCGAAGACCTTCCCCTTCCCTTAGTTGTACTACAGCGTCATCTCGCCCTCCGTCATCTTGTTCATGGCCCTCAGCTCGTCCCACTTAAGCATTTCGTGCACACAAAAATATAAGCAGTCTCCCCCCCCCCCCGGACGCAGTGGCCAGCTGAAAGTCACACTCCGCTGAAAGATGATGTGTTGACGTCCTCAGTCATTTGCCGCATGTTGTTGAACTTGAGGAAGTTGTGCTCGTGCACTGCCAAGACCCGCTGACTTTACGTATGACTATTGTTAATACAGAATTCTTGACTACAACTGAGGTCATACCATAGTCCGCTCCTCACCACTGACATCCATTGACCACTCTCAGATGAACAGATCGTCTGAGACAGCATGTGACTGTGGACAAGTGCTTTCACTTTCCTAGGTACTGCGTCTTGTCCTCGTTCAGGACGAAGAGGAGTCATGTCTTGTCCTTTGTCAGTCTGGGGAGCGCCTCCTCCAGCATCGCTGAAGTAAACTTTTCAGCTCAACCACTAGTGACTTGAGCCAAAAAGTTTCATTCCAATGAAGGAAAGACTCCGATGTTATTTATTTGACGTATCTAATCCATTGAGCCTCCTGAAAGGTGAACCCGTTCAGTTGTCCCTGCTACGAGTGGGTGGGTACACTAAAGCATCAAAGTACTCTCATGTAACATATTGCACGTATAAATGTTTGACCGAGTATTTCTTCTCCACGTTGAACGTGTGTGCGTTTGAGGTAATTTCCCTCCTCTCACGGTATAGTTTCATTTTTTGTGTGTTTTTTTAGAACTTTGATCACTTTTTTGCATGGTGAGTCATGAGCTGCACAAACTCTTCGTAGTCCAAGTTGCCGTCGCCGTCCTTGTCCGCCTCCCGGATCAGCATGTCAAACTGCAACAACACAGACGTCATGTGGGAGGGCGCGCTCCCCCACCTTGACTTTGCTAACCTCGTGCTCCGTGAGTTTGTCGCCAATGTTCATCATGAGGTTCTTGAACTCTTTTCTCTTGATCCTCCCCGAGCCCTTCTTGTCCAGAACTCTGTGGAGAAACAAACAAATGTGGCGTTGCTCCATCATCCTGGACGCGCGGACGCACCTGAAAGCGATCCTGATGAGCTCCTCGTCCGTGGAGTCCTCGTTCATCTTGACCGCCATCATGTTGCAGAACTCGGGAAATTCTATCTGACCAGAGCCATCAGTATCAAACTGTCACGAAAAATGCGCATGATTGTCTCCAAAGCTCAGAAGATGTTTGTGATGTGTGCTGACGTCACATAGGCAGTTCATAACCCTTGAGAGCCATTGACGTGACTCTACTGCAGAAGGTCAATAACATGTGTCTACTTTGTCCGACATGACAAATAAGATATTACGTGCACAATGAGCGAACACGTCCTGTTGTGTGTTCAACTATGTGTGTTGAGCGACATGACATACACAAGCAGACGGACAGACAAACAGACAGGAAGAGTTAGGCTTGTACAGAGTCTGACATAAATCAGGAGTATTTCCTGTTTCCGCTGCAAGTAGCCATACACTTTCTACGTGGAGGAGAGCTCATCAGACTCTCGTTGCTGTTCACGGCCACGTTGGACAACACGTATTTATTACTTTAAATGGGCCACGGTCAGGCCTCAGTATACGGCTTCAAACGAGACGTGAAGGACATTAACGATGTCGCATTGTACACGACGAGGCATTCGTTGCCCTCCAGCTTCATGTTGGAAGAGACATTGGGGTTTTTGTTGGGTCAGACTTTCTTGTCATGCTCGTTCTGGCTGTCGCTAAAAGAGCAGCCCCGATCAATCTATTCGACCTCGAGCGAGTGTTTGAACGATCTCTCATCCTTTCTCTTGTCAGGTCACATCGTCATTGCAGTGAAGTCACCCTCTAGTAGTACTGACGCGTGTACGGTGATGTGTCTGCATAAGGGCTGATAGATCAAGGCAATAATAATATATGCTGATAACACCGCCTTCTTTGATGGCTATGAAGTCGACCATGAAGCAGAAGTTGAGGGGAAAATCGAGATAACCGAGTCTAGATTGAGGCTGAAAGTGTTTAGTTGCACCTGATGTTGCTGTTCATTGCTATCTTGCCCGTGTTTGCTTTGGTAAAGGTTTGAAGAAGTTCGAGGACGAGTATGAGTGACTCTGAACCCCCCCCTACTCTAGACGGACAGAAGTGTGAGCTCGGGACAGTGCGTGAGGCCACGCAGAGCAAACAGGACTTGTTATCTACTCGCCATCCCTCACCTCATTGATGAGATCGACGAGCTCGCTCTCAGTGGGGTTGTATCCCATGGCCCTCATGGCGTAGCCCAACTCCTTGGTGGTGATAGTGCCCGAGCCGTCGTCATCGAACTCGTTGAATGCCTCCTTGAGCTCCGCAATCTGCTCCTCTGTCAGCTCAGTCGCGACAGCCATGACCAAGGACAGCACGAATCAGATGAGGGCATCATGTTGGGAGTCCCCAAGCTGCAAAGTACTGAAGAGTCGTGGCAAAAGCCAGAAGTAAAGGGGGCGACTTTACTCTTGCCCCACCTCGTTGTTCTTGAAGGCAGCTCAACTCACTCAGTGATTGGCAACTTCTCACTCTGCCTGAGCTCGAGCACTTCAATTAGAGAGCTCGGGAAGAAAAAGAAATCTGGGTAGGCAGTAGAAAGTTCTCAGTGTCTTTTCTTTCCGTGCTGACTTTCTGACCGCTGCGTGCACAGTAAATGACACTTTTTTGTACAGTGTCAGCAGAAGAAGATGGCGCGCAAGCTGAGACGGACGCTCGGACAGACAGACAGACAGACAGACAGACAGACAGACAGACAGACAGACAGACAGAGCGCTCAAAAATTCTTGCCGAGACCGAAAGTCTCCTTTGCCACATGAGAGACTCTCCTGAGACTCGTCAGAGGTTTCTACGTGCCAGCTCAAGCACTTGAGTGATGAACTCGTGCGAGCTCATGAAGTCTTGTCCGCCGGGGATTTTTTTTGCATGTGTGTTTATTTGCACGTGCGGAAAAGTCATGCAGATTTACATGTGTGTAAAACTGCAGTGACATCTCTTCTTTTTTCTCTCTGGAGCATTTTGCGCTGTCGCAGCAACTCTTGGATGGAGGAATTTCCAGATAAATTTATCATCACTTTTTTTGAGTCAAGAGGCTATTGCCAAATTCTTGTCTGCAGCACGCTAAAAGTTCAGCCGAGGTGGAAATGTCGTTATCAGTCTCTTTATCGTGCCGATCCATATGAGCTGGGGAAACACAAGAATGCATTCTGTCAAAAAAAACCCTGACATTTTTTGACTTTGGATGAAAAAGTCCGTAATGTCTGCCAATTTTTTGGCCACTTCTCTGTCAGCCGATGCATTTTCTTCATTGTCTCTGTTACAAGTGCTACCAAAGTCATCGTCCATGTTATTGCAGCGCATTTTGACTCACGCACTTTTTTTTTCACTTTCTCTGCCTTCAGCTGAAAATGTTACTAACAATGAAGACAGAACGATTTATAAGCTTCAATTTGCACCCGATCCCAGCTCTCAGTGATGAGAAGCAAAAAAAAAGGAGTCACGGTCGATTGAAGTCTAGAAAGAATAAGTGAATGCAGGAGCTGAACTTGACTTCAAGATAAGTGGACTTGGTTAAGTTAGACGTGTTTGACATCACTGAGCACGAGGAGATTTTTATACTTGGAAGATTTATCTTTTTTCTGGCTTTCCTCATCCCCTTGGCTGTGTCTGAGCTTTTTTTTTCCTGTCTAACTTCGATCCATCATAATTTTTTTGTTCTTCATCACAGAGAGCTGCTATCAGATGCATATGAGAACTTAAAAACTGCTCAGTGTTCATGGTAGGAAACATTTTCAGCGCGGAGAAAGTGCAAGAAGTGTGTGACACAACTTGCACGAGTCCAACAGCTCACACCGATCATGCATGTTTGGGATGTCATTAATTTCTCATTGCAAACTTTCATTTCAGACACAAAAGGAAGGAAGGAAGGAGTGAAAGTGCCACAGAAGCAACTGGAACTTGTCTCAAAATGTCATTGTCACTAAGCAGTGGTTATGTACCATAGGTATAATAGTAATGTGACTTCAGTCACCTTCAACTTTGTTCAAGCCATGTCTGGGATGAGTCTTCATTCCTTAACCCACCTCTGTCTATGCCGTGTCTGGGATATTTCATAAGTATAATAGAAATGAGTCTTCATTCTTTAACCCACCTTCAACTTTGTGCCGGGGCTGTCTGAGCCATGTCTGGAATGTTCCATAAGTATAATAGTAATGTAACTTCAGTCACCTTCAACTTCGTTCAAGCCATGTCTGGGATGAGTTTTCATTCCTTAACCCACCTTCAACTCTGTCTAAGTCATGTCTGGGATGTTCCATAAGTACAATAGTAATGTGTCTTCATTCCTTAACCCACCTTCAACTTTGTGCCAGGGCTGTCTTAGCCATGTCTCTACATGAAGTATGTAAAAGCATAATAATGAGTCTTCTCGACCTCTGTCATACCTCAACCTGTCCTCTTCAACTTAACTTCTCCTCTATGTCATTCCTGCTAAAAAAAAAGTCCACCAACCTCGTGATGACCGCGATTGCTTAATCAACCTGCAACATGTTGCACAAAGACCGAAGTGCACACTCTGGGCTCCACTTGCGTAAGATGCATATTACTTGGATAATGTGCATATGACGTGCATAATATGCATATTATGAGCTCCCTGAGGGTGCCACAATCTTCTCTTCCTCGAACAAGATGCTTCCACTGGACCTTGATGGCGCAATCAAGCATCTCCTTCCACCCAAACCTAATTCCAGCCTAGAATTTCACCTGGAGCCGCCAGGGCCGAGAAAATGGCTGAACTTTGGCACAGACGATATGAGCGAGTGGGACTTGTGGCTCATACTGCACGGCCAACTCCTGGTCCGCCTGTCACTCGTGTTGTTGCTGAATGAAATGTCTCGTACTCGTTTTTCATACACAATTCAAATCTATTCTCTAAAAGAAAAACAAAAGTATAACAAAGTGGCGTTATGGTGGTTGATGTTGATGACATCGTTCTACTACAGCACACATGCGTTGTTAAATGGCTCGGGGTTGCGGGGAAAGTGGACAAACTAGAGAGTTTTACGAAAGTTATGCTGCAACGTTTCACTTTGAGCGTTCCACAAAACTCCGGTGAGCGACATTTTTTGCATTTGCCTCAGCTGCTGCCGCCGCTGAAGTAGTTCTTGAACGCGTCGTACGCGGTCGTCACCACATTCCAGACGACGTCGGCGATCTGAAAAGGAGAGTTGCGTCCATTGCTTCATCTCACACGACTTGGATAATGGAAGGGCTTAACAGTGCGCCATCAAGCTTATTTCATGGTCACCTGTGGCGCATAAACTTTTCTTTTTCTCTCACCTGTGAGATGTTGTCATTCTCCCTGCCGAGCCGAGACACCCTGTAGCGCAGAAACCTAATGCCCTTGAGAAGGTCTGTCTGGAAGTCCTCGGGGTCTCCGGCCACCACGTCCTCCTTGGCCAAGGGGTGGTCCGGGGACAGGCCCAGGCTGTTCAACCTCAGGGGATTGTCTCGCCAGGTCTCGATCATGCTCTCGAACATCTAAGAACATGAGCATCTGTTACGCGCAGCTCGCTGACAACCACACAGTTCAAGAACGGCACTTTGTAAATTTAGCAATGTGAGACCTGATCTGAAATGTATTATTTGTCTGGTGAAAGTATAATCTGCGGCTACTGTGCGGTTTTGCGGAGCTATCGAATCTACATGCTTGAACCGCACGCACTGACAATAAACCAAAGTTTAGTGTTCCAACCTTGAGATTCTCTTGGAATCTGTCTAGGAAGAGCTGTTCAATCTCCTTGGCGTAGATCTCATCGTCAAACTTCTCCTGGGGGATTTCGTCGCCCACGAACACTGGCAGCAGTCGGGGAATGATCTGGAAGTGACGGACAATGTGCAACAGCTCCGGACGGTCCTTCTACATGTACGCAGGAACCTTTGGTAGCAGGGCCACGAGGACTCCAAGAAAGACTGTGTACGGACAAGTCCCGCAGACTCCGTCACTCTCGCTCAGGTCAACGCCAGTCTGAGAGTCGTAGATCTCGTTGGAGAGTTCTGACATCAGGTGCGCCATGTTCAAGATCGCCTGCTGAGACATGAGGGAAAGGGTGAGGACGCTCCCGACGTTCGAGTGCATGCTGGACGCCAGTTGATGGAGTCTGCAGTGTTCTTAAAGCAGTGTACGTGAGCAGCGATCATGTCAGGCCTGCATCGTGGCAGATCTCTCTTCCAAAGCTTGACAAGTCATGAATGCGTGTAGGCCTACGTGGCCCAGAACAACCAGGAGGGTCTGATGCGGTTTTTCCCCTCTGAGAGTGTACTGGACCAAGTCCGACGTCACCTCCCGGTCAGAACCAAGCAAGCCCTTTGTTGCGGCCCAATGACCTCTCGTTCCACTCTTTGTTACTCACCCCGCCTTTCTTTGTTCGTCCGTGGAGACAAGTTCGTCCTCAGCACTCGAAGGAGAAAATCCTTTATTCGCTGAGTGCTCCCGACCGACTGAAAGTGGAAAATGGGAGACGTGTACAGCACCGTGGACTACCTGTCGGGGGCACGCCTGCATTAAAGACGGCGCCCTCGTTCGTACGCATCCAGCTGCGTCAAAATGGTGTACCGGGAATCGGCCCGCACCGACGGCGGCGGCGGCGGCGGCGGCGCGGAGAAATGCGGCTTTGTTTCCGCAGACACATCCAGGTTGTTATTGGAACATGCACGAGAAGGGGTGCAAGATTGATTGCATATCTCAGCTCGGTTCAGTGCGCAGGCAAAAAGTTGGATTCTTTATTGTACTTTATTTGATGCCACAAAAAAGAGGGGAGAAAGAGCCTCATTTAGGTAGGCAGGGCTATCTCTTGGATATGCTTAAGAGCCTCCGCTACCTACGGTGTGGATGGAGGTGACGCAATCGTCGTAGGCCACCAGTCCCCGCTGCTGTAAGTATAACAGCGCAGGTTCAGTGGCCTCGCGCGCGCCCGGCGCGCTGGCGCTCCTTCACCGGGGTGACGACATTGCACACATCGCCGGGTCAAGGAAGGATTATTTACCTTCCCTTCAACCTGTTCTCGCAAGTCATGCAGAAAGTGTGTGCGCTTATGTAGGCCGGGCCGATGTCCATGGCATTGCTCTCGAAAACAAAGCTGCGGTGGGAACTCGAATTGCACAAGTCAAGCTTTGTAGGCAGTAGCCAAAAGAAAGAAAAGTGACTGCCTTAAATGTCCCCTAATGGTAAGTCTCTTCTTTGTCTCTCTGGCTGCTCTTTCTCCAGGAGATTACTCAAGCTCATGCGTAATACATCGTCCTATGACCTCTGCGTCTGACGCATGGGGTGCACCGAGAGGGAGAGGTGCATGGTCTCATTACCGCGCAGACCTTGCACGCGATGCACACCTGACCACGTTTTGAGCGTCCCGGCCAGGACCATTGTGCATGAGCACTTTTGCCACTGATGGATCTGCGTGGTAAAGAATCGAGCCCAAGGACGGGGACATGCAGGCATGTGTCCACCTCCACAAAGGCGCCGCAGAAGCTGCCACCGCACGTTGTCCCCACGGCCGACGCTGCGTCAGAAGCCCCGGCACAGATGGACCGTGGGTACCGACCGTCAATGATGCGTCATTCGCCGTTAGAAGCCAGAATGCACCAGACGACGACGACGACGACTGTGAAATCTGCCCTCGGAGCGATTCGTTCATCCTAGATTGTCCTTGGACAACTGATCTTCCCAACGGCCATTGGCTCCGCCTTCGCCGTTCCAGGCAGAGGCGTCGAAATGTGTCTCAAAATTGGACTTCTTGGCAATGGTCCGAAACGCCTCAACGTGCGCTGTCACCCTTCATGTAGGGGCCGACGTTGGCGGGTTGGATGGATGACGTGTGGTGGCACAGAAGCACCTTAACCTTGGCCGTGATGGAGTGTTACAAATGACACTCAACTTATTGCTGTCCATTTAGAGTTGACAACGACTGCACCCTCGACAGGCTGGCCGAGGCCGCCGCCGACTTCAAGAACCCTTCTGGCCATTAGGCGGAGAGTGCCTTAACGGCCGCGAGGTCACACACATAATCGTTTGCCTGACTCTCCAGAGGTTGTTTCACTCCGAAGACCTCGACCATGGTGTGCGCCGGACACGTCATCAGCGGAAATGACACCTGTCAGGTAAGCAGTACTAGAACGTACTAGGATTGTTTTATCCGGCCGATTACAGCGTGCCAAACTTCCATCAAACGGTTCGTGTCTGCGCACGGGGGGGGGGGGGCAGGGGGAGTCCCCCCCCCGGGTCCACGGGGCGGCTTAAAACCCCCCCTGGGGGGGGTGCACTGGCGGGGGGC
>JAAUXU010012959.1_pt1 | contig 23776 bp, 22 predicted proteins | sample 7278151 | NCBI WGS metagenome assembly JAAUXU01 (sample SAMN14350113, study PRJNA611818) | marine sediment metagenome | isolation source: surface marine sediment (1.8m) | place: French Polynesia: Moorea | collected 2018-08 | reverse complement strand
CAACCATGAAAATAAAAGTGCATGTTTAATGCAGTCAATAACGTCGTGCCCGTTGTTTATGTATAGTGTTTGACCCAGGAGGAAAAACGACGAGATTAAAGGTTCTTGTGGTCAACGCCTTCGTCTTGTAACTTTGTACAGTACATAGTACGAAATGTTCAAGTATGTTCTACGTCCATATGAGTAGGATGCAGTATGAACCCATGGAGAGAGAAAATGCATCAAACAAGAGGTGCTTTGGCGGCAACAGCGTGAGAATCATCCATGTCACCGATATTGTTATGCTAACGCATACGAAATGGACAAGACACTACTACTAGGCTACACTTTTATGATGATAGAGTCTCTATGTTGTTCAGGCATTTAGGTGTTCTATGCAACACATAGAGGAGGGAGACACTCCTGGTACAAATGAGCCTTAGGTGGGTAGGTAGAACCAAAAAGAAGGAAACGGAGGAAGAATCCATCCATCACTTGCAGCCAGTACCTGGAAAACTGTGTACAGGCTGTTGAAGAAGGAGTCAAAGTTTGCCCTTGGGGTCAACACCGAGGCCTCGACCTTGCGCACCCTGAACTTTCCTCCAAAGACTTGGGTGCCCAAGAGGGCGAAGATACCGAGGAAGAGGAAGAGCAAGACCAATAACGACACAATCGCCTCGATACTGTTGATCAGGGAAGCCAGAAGGTTCTGAAGAGACCTCCAGTACCTGAAAAGGGCGAGGGCGTGGGCGTGTGTGTGTTTGGAAGGGTTAGCTGTATCCTTTTTTCTGGTCTGGCATCAATTAATAAGTAGTACTGTATGTACTAGTACTGTGTGTACTGTAGACAGTCTAAATGATACCCTGCATGAAATGGAAGATTAATCACTCTCTGTTGAGAGAAATTCTACACATGTGTGTTGAAGATAGATTGAGCCCCGTATGATACGTGGATCCTGATATCGCTTGCATAACCCCTTTTGGACTGGAATTTATGGTGATGTTATGACAGTTGTTGCTGTTGTCTCGTCTTGGGTGACAGTGGTGGCCTTTCTCAGACATGTTAGTTTACCTCGACCTACACACGTGCAACATACGCAAGTGAAAGCCTCGTCTGGCAAAAAACAAGTGCGCAAAAATCCCCTGCAAAAAAGGTGCCTCTCGTCTCGCAATCGGAGAAACTGTGGTTGAAAAGTCGAGGTAGCAGCAACAACAGCAACAGCTCGGTCAGACGCTCCGAGCTTGTCGTGTGCTACAAAGGAGGGGGGGAGGAACTGTAGAGTGAGTATGCTAAAGTAGAATATTCGCTCGGACGCTTGAAGGAGAGAAAAAGCAGATTCAATCCAGCGGTAAGGGAAAGCAGAAGTTGCAAGCAGCCAAATGTCCAGGGTTAGTAGCAGAAGAGAAAGAGACGACGACTACTTTTGCACGCATCTTTGCTTTCAGGCTTGTGAATGAAAATTTCATCCAAATGCGCTCCCCCTGCAAGGCCAAAAGAAGAGCGCATTCATTTGTTATTCGGATGAAAAATTCGCCCCAAGACAAGAACACAGATGAGTAAGAGTGACTAAAGTAATCGTTCCTACGAAGCTTTTGAAGCTGTTATCTTTTTATTTCAACAGATTCCATTAGCGTCAAAAGTGTCGTCAACCTTTTGAACTTTCGCTATGCAGAAGTTAATAAAGAGAGAGGTAAAGAGTTAGAGCCCGGAAGCAGCACGAGGAAAAAGCAAGAAGGAGGAAATGAAAGGAGCAGCATCAAACAGTCTTGCCATCATCACAAGAGACAGAGGAAAGAAGGAGGGAGAAAAGAAGCTTTTGGAGAAGCTTCGGCCTCCACCACCGAAGTCCTTGAATTTGTTGTACCTGGAAAACGGTCAAGCACGACTGCGGGAAGCTGTCGAAGTGGCTCCTGGACTCGACTGCGTCCGTGAACTTCCCGCCGAAGATCTGCATTCCCAGCAGGGAGAAGATGAAGATGAACAGGAAGAGAATGACGAGCAGGGAGTTGATGGAAGAGATCGAGTTCACCAGCGACTTGACGAGGTTTCCCATGGCCGCCCAGTACCTAAAAGCCACGCCCGGGAAGGCGATGATTAATGCATTCAGCTCGTGTGAGCGTTGGAGGAAGGGGTGGGAGGTGGGGAGGGCTGAACTGTTCGTATAGGGAGGAAGTCCCGCGCTCTGCTAATGTCAGCGATGCTCCTTGAGTCAATCATGATGGAAAGGGGGGCTGTTGCACAGCCATATGCAACACCGCAGGTGCAACAAAAATGTGTCAAGCAACTCAGCATCAGCATATTGGGACTTCGGCATTCGTACCAAAAGTCACACCTTCGTATTCGTACTTTGAGCTGGAAAAAAAATCCAATGTGTGTTCCTCTCATTGAACACGCCTGTTTCCGGCTCAAACAGAACAGGCGAACTACTTAGATCCTTACAATGATGCCTTTGTCCTACCTGGTGACTTTGAAAACTCTCAGCAGTCTGACACATCTGAGGACGGAAAGGCCGAGTGGAGGCATCACGTTGGTGTTGGTCAAGATGAGCTCGAGGATGCTGCTGATCACCACGAAGCAGTCGAAGCGGTTGAACAAGGAGACGAAGTAGCCCTAAGCAGATTACAGCATGTAACGCTCTTTGAGCATGAGCTAAATCGTGACCCCCATCCTTGATGTACCTGGAAACCCAAGCTGTACATTTTGAGGAACATTTCAAAGGTGAAGAGCACCACGAAGAAGATGTTGGTGATCTCCTGGAAGTCGTCGAGCCACGCGGGCTGCCTATAATGCTCGGTGGCTAGAACGCAAGTGTTGAGGAAGACGAGCACGATGATGAGCCAGAACATTGCTTGGCTCTTGACTGCGCGCCGACACGCGCGCCGCGCGCGCCGATTCGCCTTCACCAAAGACTTCTTCTTCTTTTGCCACCACGACTCCTCCTCTAACATTTCGTCCATGCTTCCGCCCAAGCCGCCGCCAGTGGCCGCCGGTCCGCTTCCACCGCTTCCACCAAGGAGACCGCCCCCGGTCAGCATTCCGCCTAGGCCGCCGCCGCCGCCGCCGCCGCCTCCGCCGCCGCCGCCACTAGGGGCACCCTTGGCTTCACTCTCGCTTGTGAGCTTTGCTGCAAAATATAAACATTTCATCCTTTATGCAGAAGATTGTTAGCATAAGAAGCGTTCTTTAGTGCGCTTATGATTCGCGTTGCATGGACGCTATTAGGCAAAAATGCAGCAGACAACCCGATGTCTAGTATACATATGTACACGTACACACACTCACACTCACACACACACACACGCACACGCGTTCCATGCAAAAACTCATGGCGGAAAAATGCGGCCGCCTCGACTTTTTTCACTCTATCATCAATCTATTAATGTTAGCAGAGTCCGGACGTCTCCCGCTTTATGGAGGGGCTTCGTCCGCCTTTCTACGTACAAAGGCTTCATGTGGTGCATTCATGACAGAATAGACCTGGACAAGGTAGGAGAATTATATGGAAAAAGCTTCTAGGCAACTCTTTACTAGGGGTATCCTTAGCGTACACACGGTCTCAAGGTACATATTCTCCTTTTCCTGCGAGAGAGACCCTAATCCACACACACTTGAAAGAGAAAAGACGATGACTTTGGGGTCATAAATAAGCGAGAGCTGTGAGTGGAACTTCTGAATGAGGTGTACAGTATATGGACCATACTGTAATAGGGCTTATCAAAGAAAGTGTATATACATTAAATAATCCACAATCTTACATGACTGGCTCAACTTATGCGCAATGATACTTGCTAACTTACTACTGTACGGTATAAGTAGTACTGAGGTGCCCAGCTCTAGTACTAAGACTATACGAAGCACAAAGGCAGCGCGTACATAAACAAAGATACAATTACATGTAGAACAGTATTAACATGTGGAAGTACTTTAGTGCTACAGGACATACAGTACGTACAGGACTGTACGATGAAGGCATTCCTCTACACGAGACAGCCTACTGAGTAACTAGTACATGCAGCAACATGGATGTCGAGCAGTGACTCCTATCTACGCCGACTCCACCGACGCTAAAAACCCCTACACCAAAAAGGATCACCTAACGAATCGCGGGTGAGAAGACGGTCATGCCAGTTTTGCCAAGTTTGTACTGGAAGAGTCTCGCCAAGACGCACTTTTCTGACCTTGCACGACTTGCTGCACCGGAACCATAGAAGCCCTAACGATTTCCACTACGACGGGCGATGCTCCGGCTGCCGCGGCGGCCGCCGTCGCGGCTGCTGCCTCATCGGCCGCCGCAGACACCGCCAATTCCGCTACATCTGCTGCGCCCGGCGGATTCTTGCATGAGCTCGACCGCTTCCGCCGCTGCAGCGGCTGCGCCTGCTGCTGCTTGCGGCGGCTGCGGCGAGTCGAACGACGCTTTTGTAGCGCATGCGCGGCCGCACCTGCTCCACTTCCGTTGCCGTCGGCCGCATCCTCGTCCTCTGCAGTGGGATCTGCCTCCAGATCCTCGCCCATGTTGATCCACTCCAGATAGCCCCTGAGATCTTCCTCCAGCTGCTGTCGCTCACGCGTCTTCTGGAAGTCCCCACGAGACTTTGCCTTCTCGCGTTCCTTCGAGAATTCTCTTTTGGAGAAGCGAAGAAGAAAATGACGTGAGCCGCATATGTGTGTATGTGTTACAATATATCTCATAACAGAGAAACCAAGGAACCAAGAAAGATACACCGTGCGCACGCGCCTGTGTAGGTGTGCTTGCATCATGCACCTCTTCACCCCCGTCACCTCCCCTAAGAAAGAGGGACTCAATTCACAGCGACAAGAGACAGAAAGACAGACGGAGAGAGTGACAGAGTCAGAGAGAGAGATTTGGCCGTGTGTCTTCCTCGTGACTTCTTCGTCTTCTTTCTTGGACGTCGTCGATGGCGTGACACCTGCTCTTGCCTCTGCACACCATCGAGGGCATTCAGTCTACGTACGCTGCCAGTGCTTCACCCAGATTGCTGTACACACCGCACCTAGCCTGTCTGCTACACATCACCCGGATATGATTTTGAGTGAAAGCGTCCCCAGGGCAAACGTGAACCATCAGGTGGTAAAGCAAACTTTAGTAGTAATACAATGTAAGTCAGTAGGTAGTATTTCCTTTTATAGTACACGAGTGTGGTGTTGCCAGTATATTAATCTCAATCTCAGGTGGGGTGAGAAAAGCTTTTTTGGAAGCCAAGGCTATCTCTTTTTCAGACGCGCACTCTTCCACGTTTCTACGGTAAGTAACTACAGGGTCGCGCATCAGAAAATGAGAGCGCTCTGGTTAGTCAGTTGTCCGTGTGTCCAAGCGTCACAGACAAGCAAGGGTGGGGTCAAACTGTTCTACCTTCCAGCACTTGCTGTAGAGGGAACATGGTGCTCTTGAGCAGCCCCATGACGACGGGGTCGCCCTTGTGCTTGCCCATTTCCACCTTGAGCGATTGTCTGGTGGGGTGGGATCGCCCGGGACCATCCTCCATGATGGGGCCGAGGTCTTCAGCCTTGGCCAACCAGTCCAGGTAGCCATGGAGGTCCTCCTCCATCTGGATCTTGCGCCGCTGCTTCTGGAAGTCACCCCTCGACTGGGCCTTCTCTCTCTCCTTGGAAAACTCTCTGTGCACAACGCAGAAAACAACGTAAGGAAGAAGAGGAAAAAGTGTGCGGTGTTTTTTATCGCTTCCCCCTGGGACTTGAGGTTGAGGAACCCAAAACTGAATAAAATGTGCCAAACAACGTCGAGATAAACGTGTTTCTGTAGAAAGACCGACATTACTGAACGTATACGCAAATGGCACAGCACACAGCACACACTTTCTAGTTTACTCACCCGCTCAAGACACCGAGGATGAGATTCATGACAAAGAAGGCGCCCAACACAACCATGGAGACGAAATACACGAACTGCCATGAATTTCCCATTGCATCTTGGACCTGATTGTGTTGGTGGACAGAGAGAGTGAAAGAGGGAGAAGAGAGAAAAGGCTCGCATTAGAAAGAACCAAAGACCCTCGACGAACATTTGCATAAATGCTTCTATACTGAAGTGGACCATACAAAGAGTCTCTGTGTTAGTGTCTGTGTATGTTTCGGGTTACAAAGCACAGGTGATAGAGGCATCCATCGAACAGGTTAGTGGTTATCGGGCAATACATACAAATAACGTAGTGACGTAACTTTAGGTACGTACACCTACTGTAGAAGTCATCACTTACCCACAAAGCGTCCCAAGAATGAGATTCATTATGAAAAAGGCACCGACCAAAACTAAACTGACAAAATAGATCCAGGGCCACGAGTTTCCTAAGGAATCATTCACCTAAAAAGTGGCGTGGCCAAAAAAAAAGCACAAAAATAGCCAAGGTTAAGCAAAACAAAACAAAGGGCCATAATGTTCTTGCATGCTTATATCACTCAGTCTGTCAGTCACTAGGGACTAAAAAGTTGCACACTTTTTATTTGGGGCACAGAAATTAAGAAGACAAAAGAGCAACACACACATGCAGGTAAGCAGAAGTAGGTAGAAGTGTCAGGCCTTGTTTCCTATTTGTGTGCTTACCTATTCAGGTTACTGCTGTACGGGTACGCATGTGTACGGCATGTGGGTACGTATGTTCTAGCTTGACTTTCTTTTACTTTTCACTAGCCGTCTGTTCATTCGCTCTAATTCATCGCCTTCTTTTTTCCTTCCTCACCCAGTACAAAACGTCCGTCCACCCCTCCAAGGTGATGCATTGGAAGACTGTGAGCATGGAGAGACCGAAGTTATCGAAGTTTGTGATGCCGAAATTGGGTCCGACCCAGAACTCTTGACAAACGTGGCCAGCCTCAGAGTCGCACTGGTAGTTGCCGCCACAGAGGGTGGGGTCCTCCTCGTCAACCATCTCGCCTGATTTCATGACAGTCAGTACTAGCAAAGCTATGCATACGCATGCTGAATGAGTCAGAAACAAAATATGCGCAATATTTAATACAATAGGTTTGTGGGGTTTTCTGTACACTCCGCCTTCTGCACGTGCCTCTGCAATCGATTATGTAATTTGTCAGTCATGCATGTGTTACACTAGTGCGGTGCTATGATTACTCTCTTAAAAAGTCAAGAACTGACATTTGTCATCGTTCGTTGGCGAGCTTTTTCTTCTTTCTGTTTTGCAGTACTTTGAAAGCTCCACTTTTCGCTGCTACGTTAAAGTTGAAAGTAGCTCATTCATCAGTCTATCCAGGTCAAAAAAAGATAAAAAAAACATGCACAGGCCTCACAAAAAAGATCATGATCGAAAGCAAAGTCCTTACCAGTACCCCAAGCAACTCACCCGTGACCTTATTGAAACAAGTCTTGTGAAAAAGCCCCGAGAAGAGCTCGAGTCCGATGATTGCAAAGATGATCATGACTAAGAGCACGAGCAGCGCGATGTGCAGCAGCGGAACCATAGCGCGGATGATGCTGTTCAGCACCACCTGCAGACCTGGGAGAAAGCACAGTAATTACCTGTAGCGTTGTTGAAGCACGTCTTGTGGAGCAGCCCAGAGAAAAGTTCAAGACCGATGATAGCGTAGATGATGATGACGAAGAGCACGAGGAGGGCGATGTGCAGGAGAGGAATCATCGCCATCAGGATTGCGTTCAGCACGACTTGGAGACCTTTGGGAAGGGTTTAATTTGGGGAAGAGAAAAGGTTTTGGGTTTGTGTGCACGTGTGTGTTTGTGGCACAGGCAAGCACGCGGCGTGCAAAAGAGACACACAGACAGAGAGAGAGTGAAGATGACAGAGAACAGGTGAGAGTTGGAAAGCACAAAAGTGTCATCAAAGAAGCAACACACAAAAGGTGGGAGGAAACAAAATTAAACAGCGCAATTAGTGGGCAAAATTCGTTGCAGGCAACAGATTAGTGAACGGTTTCATTCGTGTTTTTTTGAAGGGGGGACACGGAGAAGCAGATGAGGGTCGAGGTCACAAAACCAGGGTGGTGAAGTTTTTTTCAAGGATTGGGAGCAACATCAAATAGCAGCAACATCGCGGGTGGCCGCATACATGGACACATATGGAGAGGGCATCATTATTTGTACAGAGAAAAAAAAACCATTGAAAGCAGAGTTAGAAAGAGACATTTATAGAGAGAAATGAGGAATCGCCGCGAGGAAAGAGGAGGGAGAAGGAGGAGGAGAAGAAAAGAGAGAAAAGTCGTTAGAGAGATTCTGCTATATTTTCCTCTTTTGAAGATTACAGAAAGGATAGCTCGAAGTATGTGTACTTACTTGGCACTCCAGATACGAGACGTAGAGGTCTGAGGACTCTGAATGCCCTGAGAGCTTTCACGTCGAAACCCTCGATTTGTAGCGTGGACAAAATTGTGCTTATTATACTGAAGAAAAAAAAAGGAAAAGGTCACAGATGCGGGGATATACATAAGATTTCTGGATATTACCCTATCATCACAATTGTAAAGTCCAGCAAGTTCCATGCGCTTCTTAGATAAGCGGTCGGATGTTGCCAGAAACCGTAAGCGATTATTTTCATCACGCACTCGCCCGTGAAGATCACCAGAAAGACGTATTCAACTTTTTCCTGAAAAAAAAAGTAGACTGAGTGAGTCTAAACATGTCTGAGGCCTCCCTCTTTTCACGTCTGCCAAGCCTTCCAATTGGACGCATTATGATACCCCCTAGGGTCACTGCTCTTGATCTCCTTCACGACCCTGGGTCACGCCTTCTACGGATCCGGAGTCCTCGAGATATTTTTTGATTCAAGTTGCACAGTAAGTGGCCAGATATTTGACTGTTGCAATGTGAGTGGGTTTCCTTTATCTCCCTCTTGGGGTGATCAGTGTTGGCTTGATCATTGACACTGGCCAAAGTCACTCCAAGTCATGGTTTGAGTCTGGGTCTCCAGCTCCAGCCTTCAGAGCTCCTGGTTCCCTCTTCCCGTTGGCAGAGATTCCTGTTTCTTTTGGACCTTGTGCTGTTTTTTCAACTCGGAAGGGTCACCAAGATCATCTCTCTGGAGGACAGCTGGTCAGAACATCCAGGGCCTTGTCCTCCTCACAACGTCCGACCCACCCATAGATAATTTCAGGGCACAAGCCAATGACCGAAGTCAGATCTCCTCAACGAGATTGATCAAAACACTCCTACGCGTTAGCGACCGCAACCAGGTTTGGAACCCGACACACCGGGACAGCTCTGCTACCCAGCTGTCTTCCGGAGAGAAAAAACTTGCTACACCCGGCGTGAAAGTGAACAACTTCCTTGCCTTCCTTCCTACCTTCCTCCTAGCATTAAGTTCGTCATATTCCAATGGGTGGAGCAGCATAGTTGGGTGTCCTCTGAATGTTTCATGAGGGATAATTACCAAAGGCCGTTCCTCGCTGTCGCGTGCTGTCTAAATTCGTCATAATATGGGTGACTCGATCCACAGCAGCAGCAGCAGCAGCGGCAACGGCAGCTCGTCCTCACCCACCTAACTGTACGTATGGAATAGGTCCCAGGCTACGCGGATGTGGGAGGAGGGGAAATCATCTCGCATGCGCGTGTGAGTCAGAAAAAAAACCGAAGAATCTTCCCCAGCTCAAGCTCGACCTTCATCTGAGCTTGCGTACATACGTACGACTATGCACAGATGCACTCAAGGATAAGCACATGGAAGCTCTTGGTTCAGTTTGCTCTTTTCGTCCCTCCGCACATTACTGTTCGTATGCAACATCGAACGAACACGCATGTAGGAGTCGAGTCGTTTACACAGAAAGCATGGGTGTGAGTCAAGAAAAGAACGGTAGAGCCTCTAAAGCAAGTGTTTCTAGGATTGTGCTCCCCGCATTAGCCCCGTGTATTTGCGCATCCTTCATAAGTCGTCGAGGTTCCACTCGTATTAGACGTTTAAGCGCCTTCACTTTGGAAGTATGATTATTTTTTCATATGTGCCTACATGCATGGTTCCATACCTATGTACAGTACGCACGTTCATGTGTGGCTGAGCAATCCCTATGTAGTAGAACATGTGGTAGCGTAGCTTAGATACTAAACGTAGGACAGAAACGGAAAAGGGGCAAATTGCAAGGCCTCCCTCGCTTCCTCCCTCCGAATATAGGACAGCCGCCATGTACCGGTAGTCCACGTCCGTACAAACTTATGTATGTACATACTACATGCAGTACAGAAGTATCGATTTTCCTCACGTAGATATTGTAAAGAGAATGCTTTTTCCGAGCATAAATGGACAAGCAAAAGGTCTGAGGGAGAGAGCTTGAAATGTCAGCAGGCATGAAATCGGACCCAAAGGAAAGTAATTCAGGGTTTGACCAAGTAACTGAGTTTCACACGTCTACTAGCACAAACTGAATAATCGTAGTGTTATTAATGTTCACTGATCACGTGTCACGAAACAATTTCTGTTGCAAGACTGACGGCATTCCAGAACATGGGGAAAATCTGGTTGACGCCCAGGGGAAAGTCCTTATTCTGTACAAATCGCGAGGAGGGGGGAGGAAAGCATATGGTGTCTCCTTTTTAGAGATCGTGCATAATTTATGCCCAAATGCCCTCTATACATACCTAAGTTATTACGCTGCTTCTACGACTTTCTTCGTTGTGTGCCGTTAAAAGAGTTACGAAGGAAAGTGGTCTTACTTACCAGAATGAGATTGATGTCGTTTGTGTCTTCTGCGGGAAATGGCGTGTACACAGCCAGGGCGACGCAGTTGCCCAAGATGGTGAACAAGATGAGGAACTCGAAGGGCTTCCACTCAACGAACTCGATGCATTTCTTGCGTAAAGGATTCTTCACCGAAAAACAGTAGATGGACCGAGGAGCACGATCCGGTGGAGGCTTTGCACCGATGCGACGTGCCGGCTTCTTCTCGGTGCCAGCGGCTGCGGCGTTTGCGCGGCCGGGGGCCGCGGCAGCAATGGCGGCCGCAGTCGCAGAGGTCGGCGGGCCGCCGTTTGTCCCGCCCCCGGGACCGGGACCCGAGGGGGAAGCTAGAGAGAAAAAGGCGATTTCTTTTCAATCGTTCATTCAACAATGTTACAGCTGTCCTTGGAAAATCTTCCCGGTATCGTCAGGGAGTCCAACTTTACGGGATGAGATGTAACAGACATGTACTGTACAGGTGAGGGGAATAAAAACCAAGACATCCGTACTTTCTCAAGTTCATCCCAACTTGGGTCTTCTGCCAGATGCTCAAACAACTCGTGTCGGGGGGCAAATGAAAAAAGTAGCAGAATCTTCTACCCTGCGTCCGTCGAGAACGTTCTCAGCTTGAGTGGCGCAGTAACAAGTTGTACAGACGTGCAACGCATGCAACTGTGGCTTCTCACCAATCTGTTTCTTACCAGTGAGGCTAGGATTGTTTGCCGCCATGCCTGATGCTTCCCAGCTCAAATCCGCAGGTGGAACTGAGTAGAGGCTTCCTCCTCCTCCTCCTCCTCCCCCTCTGTGTTGCTGTTGCAGACCAGATCCAACATCGGCTGCAAGGGAAAAGCAAGACACGAGTGTAGATTTGTGACCTAGGCTTTGCTTTCCTTGCTTTGCTCTTTCTCTCTCTTTTTTTGCTTGTTTCTGGCGTGACGCCATTAGTTACTACGATACGAGTCCAATTTCAGCATACGAATTAGTCTCCTTTTTGTAGAGTCCATTCCCATCTGGGGCGATAATCTCTTGCTCGCTCGCCTGCTCGTCCTCGAGAGCCCACGGCGAGTCGAGCTTCGCCGTCTGAGAATGTGCGAAAGAAGAGCTTTGCCTTGGTTTCTTCCAGCTCTCCCGTTGTCTACGACTACAAAGCTTTTTGGCAGCCTCTTGGCGTTGGTGATTTTCTTTTCGTTATCTTTCTTCAATGTCTTAAAACAGTGTGTTAAACTCATGTCCATGCAGAAGCACGAACTCGCCCCGAAAGGCTTCACAGTGAACGGAGTGCTGACAGATCATTTGGATAAGCTGACAGGATTGAGTGACGTCCCCCAGCAGAAGCACCTTGAACTCCATCGGGCACAAAAGAAGAGATCGACCTGCTGTGAAAGCTTGTCCGCCCCGAAAGTGGCCACGGTGACTTTGAGGCCTTTTCAAGTGTAGTTAACGTGCTCAACAGTTTGGCCGGCGTCCCCGTGTAAAGAAGAATGAGGAGTCCACGACTGTCATTACCTCATGTAGGCTTTTGTCGTGAGGAAATGAGATTACATGCCTTCATTATCTATCGCATGCTGAACAAAAGAGTTTCTTAATTCCCACTTTCCCTAAAGAAAGTTGCAGCGCGTGAAAGAGGAGGGATTAGGCCCCTCCTTCTATATTAAATGTCTCTCAGAACTTTTGTAGAAAGCCCTGCTCATATCAGACTGGTGGTAGTCGAGTACTATGTACTACAACCTGCTGCTGTTATGCAGAATTAGTACTACACAGTAAAAAAAAATCCTGCTCACAACATGTTCTTTTCATTAGTGGGTCTACTTTACCACTTAATAAAAAGTCCTGTCTTTAGCTCACACGCGAGGCAAGGGGACTGGGGAAGACTTTAAAGAGCAATGTTTGAACAAGAGTCACGTCGTGTGTGCACAACTGCAGTGCCTGGAGCGGACAGAGACGGAGGATGGACTTTGGTGTTGCCAAAACAGAGAAACGATTCGCACTGTAGTCATCATGTGTCCGGCCTGCCCGTGCCTGCCTGAGTGCGTGTCTGCCCTGCCGCAGAAGTGGCCAAAGTGAGCACTGCCACTTCGTTCAGCTTCTCTTCGCGTACCCTACAATTCTACCCCCCACTACTTTGTACTGAAGTGAGAGTGAGCAGCAGGAAATTTTTTCCATAGCACGGTCCATTGGATTCCAGCGGTTCTTAGGGCTTCACGAGCGGGCGAGTGGTGCTGAAGAAGGGAGCACTGACTGCGTAGTCTCGCTCTTTGCACCACGTAGAGCAGAAAGTAGCATGTGAGCGAACTAGGACGCATTTCCACACCTGCAGTTGACTCCATACGGTTTTTTTAAGTCTTACGGGCACATTTGGAGAACTTTGCTACGACATGAAAGTCACTTTGGGGGATTCGGGATCTGTGAACCTTCGCATCCTCAGAAATTTCTAAACAAACTCGAGAGATTTTTTTTCTCCTCACTATAGAGATTGTTTATGTCTGACAGAGTGACCATTGACTGGCGAGAGTTTGGAGTGCTTTTATCTGACCAACTGTAGTAACAGCATTCACACTTCCGCCGCCCCCCTTTTTTTTTTCTTTTTCAATAGCGTCGTCGTGCAGACGATGGCATCAATTCCACGTACACCGTCTTAGTCAGCCCGAGAAAAATAAAGCTGGCTTCACTTGGAGAAAAACGTGACTGATTTCCTGCTTACGTCTCGCTTGCCTCGGTGACCCAGAAACTGTTGGCAAGGTGGAAAAGTCTGCGAGATGAAAGAGGTTGAGCCAGGACAAATTTTCGGCGAAATTCGTGGCTGCTTTAGAGGGTGAGAGAAACAAAGGGCATGGGGAAATCTCATCGTTAAGATTGTCGCGATGACAATTGAATTTTTGAGGATGCGATTATGTCCTGACAAAAGGAAAGGGAGGCTCTTTTCCTTCGAGGGCGACAAGAGAAAGCTGGCATGACAAGTATGTCAAGACTTCGGATGCCTAGTAAATACCGCGTCAAGTGGATGACAATTTGCGACTGGGTGCACGAGTCCGTGGAAACCCCGCTCGTGCACACCAGTACCAAAGACGCAGAGGAAACTGAGCTGCCGATGAGACAAGTGTCGCATCCGCCAAGAAAATTGATCTGGATACAAAGAAAAAAAAGGCGCGAGAGCATTTCCCGAACATATTTGTTTTTCTTTTTACACCAGTGGCCTTGACTCTCAGGAACTTGTAGACTGAGGACATGACAAAAAACGTTCCCCATGTATGTTGGCCTCCACTGCATTGTAGCTGTACGGCGAAGGGAAAAGATAACAAAGCTGAAATCCTCCTCGCTTCTCTCCAACAAATGAGGTCAACAGGTGTAAGCTCACCTTGGAGGTCATGACAAGATGGCCGAGGAGATAACCTTGGCGAGCGCACCCAACTTGTGAAGTCCAATCGTCACAATCCAAAACGGATTTGATTGATTTAAGAGACCCCAAGATCTCTCTGGCCAAACTGAATCAGCACTTTTCTTAAGGATGTGACCAGCCTAGCCTTGCTTTTCATAGTGACTTAGTTGACTCTGTGGATCATATTGGACAGGCACAAGAGTGATCCTCATCAGATCTCTCTTCTCTGCTCCGAAATGATTTCCTCTGCAGAGGGGGTCAGATAGGGGAACCCTGGAATCAGTTTCTACCCCACAAGTCTGACAGAGCCCAAGAAGTTGATGTACGTAAAAGTCTGTTTGTTGCTCTCTTACACCTCTATGTGAGAACGTGCAGGTCTTTTTTTGCACATACTCCTTCCAATGTTGTCTCTCCCACTGTCAACTGCTCTTATGTACGAGTGGGTGCAGACCCGAAGTAAATGAAGTTCATGCTCGTCCGTGGTCAGAGGTCAAGAGTGGACAGAAGCGTCACCACGAGCAACTGTGTCATTCGGGTTCCTCGTTCTGTGTGTGCCGAGCAAAAATGACTGGCCGAGCTGTTGCAAACTCGTTCGACTGGATTTGAAACTTTCTTGGGGATTTCTACCAATAAAAATGACAACTGCTTTCTCTCTTCTTCCATGTAAAAGAGACAGCTCTTTCACTCCATCCTCCTTCTTCATCATTCACTGGATACACGTGGTTGCATAATTCCCCCTACTACGTAAACAAGTGGAGGAATGTAGACTTGTAGGAGTAAGTTCAGTCATGCTCATACGAAAGGCAACCTGTTTTTGCGCAGAGAAGAAGTGAGTTTTTTTTGTTGAAAATGCAACAAAATTGATAAGCAAACTGTGACCTTGACTTTGACACATCTCGATATTGGTCTGGGCTGCATTTGCTGACAAGTGAGTAGTTGCGACGAGACTTTGTTTAAGAAAGATAATCGTTAATTCTATTTTCTGTACCTGTCCTAATTCCCAATGCATTGCATTAGTGAGTCCTGGAAGTCATCCCAGACGTCGTTGCCAGTTACTCCTGGCGGACATGGCGAAATTCGCCAAAAAAGACACCCTCACTAACACCACCACCACTTCCACCCGAAGTTGTTTATCTTCACTCTTCCTGGCTCTGTTAAAAGATGCTCATTTTCTGCTCTTGATCCTCGAGAGAGGGGGGAACAGATTTTTCTTCCCACGGATTTAGAAATTGAAAGTGTCTGTTGAAGCGTGCGATTTTTTCTCTTGCTTCCCAGGAATTTGAAAGGTGAAGCTCCTTTTTTGATTGCCAAATCCCTCCCAGAGAACAGGCGAGAGGGAACTTTTTCTCCCTCCCCCGGCCAATAAGTGCAAATTGCAAGCTCGAGACGATGCCCAGGACAAAGTCCAGTGACACTCACACCTTCTGGATCGAAGCACAAAGCTGACACTGGTCCACAATCTGTACAAAACGAGCACTGCACTCCTGTTCCTATACAGCAGGTAGGTTATTTGAGGCACGAAGTCTTAAAAATGGACAGCAACATTAGAGTTCTGCCCTACACTGATTTACGCCTGGAAAGACCTCTCTCTCTCTCTCTCTCAAGGAAAGAGAACTTGAACACAGGGGGGGCGGCAACGAGAGTCGACTGAAGTCAGGCCTTCGCAGCCGCTGCTGCTGCTCCAGAGATGCAGCAACACATCCTGACTTTTCAGCCTGGATTCTATGTAGTCACTGTTGCAGAGGTGCTTTTTCTGTCTGTGTCTCACTGCTGCTAATGCTGCTATCGAGGCCGCCGCCAGCTGCTCTCTTTCTCCCTCCTCCCTCTACACTCCCCCCTCCAAACACTCACTCACTCGCGCGCGCTCGCTCGCTGCGACCGCCGCCGACACCGCCACCGCCGCCGCCGCCGCGAGACCGCTGTAGTACTTGGCTGCCTTTCTAGTCCGTACTACTTCTAAGTATAGTACAGGGTAGTCACCAAAAATCAGCACGTAATGTAACTGCATTAAGATCTTGGAGGGGGAAAGGCAGAAAGGTTTGCTACATGATTGTGACAGATTTTGAAAGTGTACATCATCTCAGGTTTAGTAGAAACAATAAATGACAAACATGGGATAGCTTAGGAGAGACAACATTTGGTCAACTCCATCACGCGGGTCACATGACTAGAGTCAAGAACATCACTGGATCTCCAAAGAGCACCATCCTCGATTTTGTGAACCACCAGAAAGCTAGTGGGGATATCCCACACCCACTCTAGGCCAAATCCCCCCCCCCTTCCTGGCCGGCCTGAAGCACACCATCAAGGCCAATCCTGGCAGTGTCCATCTTGGCCAAGAAGAATAGTGTAAGATATGCCACTATCGCCAATGCGGCAGACAAGCAGGGGATGTCATTTTACGCTGGTGGCAAGTATCACTTCCTGACAGGCAAGATGAAGTAGGTCTGTCTGGAGCACTGTACCCAAGCCCTGGCTGTGTGCTCCAGCAAAGCTGACATCATGCCTCTCTACTTTTTGAAGCAGGGAAAGATAGTCAAGTGACCACTTCGTGGAGATCTTAAGCACTTTGGTGATGCCATAGATGGACAGGGTGGGTGCTGGGAGGCCGTTATCGTTCCAATGGCATTCAGCACCAGCACATGCAAGAAGTTCCTGGTCACTAATGTGCCTCGTTTCTGGCCTTGGAAGACTTAGCCTTGCAACTAACTACCCTGACTATTGAATCCTGTGGACTATTTCTTCAAGGGGGAATGGATGGAGACAAATCTCCGGCGTCCCCTGCTCCAGTGTCAAGCAGCTGGGGTCCTCCATGAAGTGGTCAACAGCTGCAAGGTGTTTCGCCCCTAAAATTGGAGCTGTAATTGCCACCAACAGCGACCACATTGAGCAATAAGTAATGTTCTCGTCCAAGGAACAACAAATATCTCTGATGATTCGTTCTCCTTACACTCCTACTGGATCTGGACGCAGTCCTTCCACGTCCGTATTTTTGGTGACTACCCTGTAGCTCAATAAATACTCTTCACTCCAGCATTATTGCAGCTCTTGGGAGGCTGCTCCAGAGCTGCCAAGAGGCCGCCTCCGCCGGTGTCCTCGGCATTTATAGGTTAACAACGAGCAAATTGAGATTGGCGCTTTATATCCCCAGTAATTTTTGCTACGTCAAAGTGAAGTTAGCTAGATCATTCATTCTTTTCTTGCCATCTTTGTTGGCCTCTCGTAGAAGAGCAAAAAAGCATTAAGATCCGTCCGCTTTTCTCTTTCTCTTCTTGTTTAGAGACAAGTTATCCAGGGCACAGTCGGCCAGCGGCCACTTGCTGTCGTTCTTCGCAGTACTGGCCTGCCTGCATATGAACGGGTACGGCACGTACATGTGCACCTCGCCCGCCTGCAGCGAGCAGAAAATCTTTACAGTGCTTACCAAGCCTTCTTCATTAAATGCAGACTCCGTGCTGAGGGAGACCTTTACGCGCAATCGGAATTCCTGAAAGGATCCGAACTTTCCTCGGCGGAAAAAGGTGTCATAACTTTGTGCAGCTTCATATTAGACATCCGTGCGAGGGCCAATGCTTTTTGTTCTACCTTACGCGCATGTGCAGCACATCTGTGTGCACTGAGACTTTAGAAGGACACACGCAGTACTGTACAAGTATACGAAGGTAGAGAGGGAGCATGAAGACTCTTACTACGTACTAGTACAGTGGAATCCACGCACGAGCTACTTTTGAGCGTGCGTGTAGGTTAAGGTTGGCGCGTGTCAGTCAGAAGAGAGAGAGAGAGAGAGAGAGAGAGAGAGAGAGAGAGAGAGAGAGAGAGAGAGACAGAGAGAGAGACAGAGAGAGAGAGATTGTGCGGGCAGGCCTTGAAAGAATTTGAGCGTTGGCGGAAACGACGTGCGCGCGTGTCGATGCCAGCGCGTGTGTGCTCGCACACACGCACGCGCCGGCGTGTGCGGGCGAAGCGCTTTCTCTCACGTTCAGGCAGCAGATTCGTTGCTTTCTACCTTCGGTCGGCGCTGCCATGAGGAGGAAATTCGCCAAATTGCAAGAACTTGGACAATGAGTGCTCGATGCCAGGACTTTCTAAAGCTGTTCCGTTTGCCTCTGTGTAGGCACATGTGTGTAAATATGTTCTGAGGTAAATGCACGCACCTCCGACGTGAATGTGGGCTCACGTCCACATTGTTCAAGGGTGTAAGCAAGAAAAGAACAGTCATGAGCCCTCTGTCCCTCCGCTCTTCGCAAAAAGCGCTCCTATATAAGTCCAGCACCCAGTTGCACTACTGTACTGTTACTACCTAATGACCCTCACATGAGGATCAGACCTCGATCATTTGCACGGCACGACCTTGTGCATCTTGGTCTCTTTCTTTTTCCTCCTTGCCTGTCTGACCTTGGACGCACGACCTTCTCGCAAGTCCACCGATTGCCTCTTCATCTTGAAGGCACGAATTGACCAAAAAAGTACTTATTGGTTGTTCGCATATGCTGCAGACATGACTTCACACGTCACCTTCCAGTCTTCTGACGATCTAAGTACTGCGGCATGTCAAGAACAGCTACTACAGTCGTCTGCATATTTTCCTTGCTACAATGACAAGTACCATCCAGGACTGACGTCAGCCACGTACCTCTACTATGAAGGGCAGACTGACCTCTCTCTAGACGAGCACAAAGTAAAGTGGTAAATATCATACGGACCTTGCACCTGGTTGCCCGGAGAGTGCGTGTGTGCACTACATGACAAAGACGCAAATGATGCGACTCCACTGCTCTTCGTCTCACCACCACAATAAGACAGCAACGATCTTCTTGGCCGAGTATCAGCCCTCCGTCATGCTCTGTCTATCAATCTTTCACCAAAAGAGTGGATTCCGAGGAAGAAATCTTGCGTTTTCTCCACGTTGCATAAGATGTTTCTTTCTGCGCACGTCGATCTAAGCAACAACACCTCGACAGCCGTTCACAGGCAGCCGACGAGACAACATCTCCTTTGCTGCTGTTGTTGCTGCTGCTGCTCCTGCTGCTGCAACAGCCGCTATTTCTAGCCCATCAACAGCAACAAACAGGCTTTTGAGGTGGGCGCGAGGGAACGAGGGCACTTGTGTTGATGATAGGTGGCGGTGCTCGCGCGCCTTTTGGCGCCACAACGCACACAGACACACGCGTCCACGCGCGCGCACGCGCGCGCAATTGTACTGTAAGTAGCAGACATCAAAATACTATCGTCTTGCACTTCGACCAAGACGTACTTGTTGCGCGCCCGCAAAGACGTGTACGCACGTGGTTCTTCTCGTTGTACTAGAGCCTTAGTACTAGCGATGTACTGTCCACACACGTCGGAGGTGGCGTTGCAGCGTCTAGAGCGCCAGCACCGCCATTAATGCTCTGACACACAAGTTCCATTGTTACCACGCCCGTCACTTCTTCTCGCGTGTTGACAGCGTGTTATTCTCGGACGGACACATGAAGTTACAGCACTTCGATTGAGTTCCCAGACTCGTACATTTGCGTCGGTAACAGTTAAGTGGTTCTGGGCAACATTTCTGCGCACGTCTCTATTCAAGTCGCACACGTGTGCGACGCCAGCCTCAGGAGGCACAGCTTAACAGCATCTTGTGAGGTGAGACAGCAATGAAATGTGTCTTCTGGATGTCCAGAATATCAGCTGTATTGAGCGTACGCTGAGCCGTGGATGAGTCTCTCCTGCAGCTCCTTGAAGCAACAATTAAGAGGCGAAGAAGAAGCAGGTTTTCTCCTATTCTTGGCCACCTTGTTGTTACCTGTCTTGTGTAATGTGCAGTACGCAACAAAAAAAATGGCTACTGTTAAGTTATTCGAATTGTGCGCCGAGCGTGCCCGTCTTTGAAGCAGTGCTGCCCCAATAAGAAGAGAGAGAGCGAGCGCGCAGAGAACTGAATGACACTCTTAACTTTTACATCCGTACACTTGGTGGGCACCCTAATCTCTACGAGAGAGAGAATAAAGAGAGCTGGATCAGCACAATGTGCGCAGGCGAGGAGACCATTATCTTTTCATTCTCGGGGAACATTGAGAGCACTTGACAGTGCATTACGAAGGGAGAATTCTAAGCAACGCGTTTTCTTTGGGATTGCTTAAATACAGAATCTTATACTTCCAGTTTATGCGGGGCAGGGAAATAAGAAGGCGACGGACGGAGGAAGGGAGTTAAAAATTGCCATCCTCATATTCTCTCTTCTTCCCCATTCTTTCCTGAAAGGGCCTTCGCTCATCTTCGGTCCATTTAGGCCTTCTCGGGCCTGAGACCAATCGGAAAGAAAGGCAGTAAAACAGAGAGATTCTCTGGAAAAAAAAGTCGTGGGAAGGACTAAGCCGGATCGTGTTCGCTAGACAGCGTAGATAAGAGAGAGAGAGAGAAAGACGTGATCCTGGATACGTTAGATGTGCGTATCTGCAGAAGATATTATATTGGGTTAATCGCGGGGTCTGGTTAGAAAGGCAGCTCAGCAGTACAGAAGCGTTTGTAATGTGCTACTTATTTCGAGGCTAATCGTCCTCTAACCCTTTTTCTCCCCTGTAAGCAGTTTGTCAGACCCATTTTTACCGTCGTCTGACTCAGCGGAGAGAATCGAGAGAAGCCTGCAAAACTCTTAGGAGCTTCCACGTACAATAGATGCCTAATGACGAGATGGAAGAGTTAAAAGTTTCCTCCTCCACCCACCTTCTTTAATCAACACCAGCTAACATGTAGTAAAATGTGCATAATCCCTTGGAGAGAATCTTACGATGGTTGGAAGAAAAGCAAGAATTGAAGTCCCGCGTGCACAGGAGAGAAAACCGATATCGCCAACTGCGTGAGGTCGGTTAACATCTCGTATTTTCTGCGTCACTCACGTGATTTCACTCGAACGGAGACGCATCCATTCACCCAGTCGAGCTGAGGAGTCCACCAATCTGGCAGATTGACTCTCCATTCCACTAACACTCGTTGTTACAATCATATCATTGCCTGAGTAAGTTTTACTCTCTGGAAAGTGGGGAATTAACGTGATTAACGCAAAAGTTCTAGCATGAGCGTGCGAGTGAGCAGTGAGCGAGTGTGTGTGAATGAGAGAGAGATGGCGCCCCTGGGCGCATCTATCCATCCATTGAGTATCGATCCAGCCCTCTATGAGGTAGAGGAGAGTGCAGTACTGACAATGCTACGCGCTCTTGTGTGCCAGAATGCAGGACTAAGGGTGGACTTGACTTGGTGGCAAATGTCGGCAGGTGATGGTCTGGACAGAGGAGATGGTCGGTCTCAAGTAGCGCCAGTGTTCGCTGGCGCGTTCGAAATGTGTCACCAAGAAAAGTAGGCCTAAAGTGTTGGTTTCCCAGGTCGACGACAAGTAAAAAAAAAGGTCGTTATACGAGGGATCCTCGATGCAGAAAAGAAAATGGGGACATCATTCACCCATGGGGAAAAAGTGGCGTTGAGGAGACGTCAGTGGTTCTTTATTCTCTGGCATCCTCGTGCTATCAGTGCTGAGCGCGGAGCAGAAGGAAGGTGAAGTGAGAGCTCTGAACGGTGATAAATTAGTTATTCATGTTTGTGTGTGTATGTGTGAGAGACACAGAGATGCACGCACGCACGCGCGCGCGCACGCACGTACACACACAAACACATTTCTCCGATGCGCGCACGTGTCTGCACGCTGTGATCAACTACAAGGGCAACAACACCCATCCACCCTCGGAGATGCTCAAGGATTTTATGCTACCTCACTATTTTTCTCTCCTGAAGTGTCGAGGAGCTCGTCAGCCTGCGCATTATGCAGGCATACACAGGGGCATAAAAAGCATCTGTACAAGTGGTAACCCTGCCTTGCTTTCCTTGTTTGCTACGCGTGGGGTAAACGGAGGCCTGCGTGTGCGTGGAGAAAGAGAGCTTGTTAACGCGCGCGTGTTCGCCATTACTGCGAGGTCGTATCAGGCCAACCTGTAGCTTCGAGTTGCATATTAGCAGCCAACTTTTTTTATGGGGACCGCCAGACCAATGCAGATGTCAGAGCAAATGGAGGCAGAGAAAAGGAAGTGAGAGAATAGCGTTTGCTACAGAGGAGAAGAATCCAATGGATGAAAACTCTGTTTTTTTTCCGCGGGGATGGCGAGGGAGCTGATGCCTCCCAGGGGCCCCAGCAGCAGAACGCAAACACTCAGAACTTTCCGAACTCGAGTGTTATTGTTTCCGCCCATCAAGGGGGAAAAATATACTGGATTTCTCCTTACTTCAATTCAGTCAATGCTGCTCGCACGTACCAATGACTTTGCATCGTCACGGATCAGCGTTGGGCGGTCCCCGCTCGACAACGCGGCCTTGAGGGACTCGTCTGTGTGCTTCCGCTGTACGTGCAAGACATACATGCCATACACGAGTGGCTCTCCGCGGTATGTACAGTATGTGCCTGCAGTGTGATGCGTCACTCCTGTCAGCGCGGCAGTCACCTGAAGCTGTGGCAAAGCGCATGAAATATGCTGAAGCAGAGCGGTCAGTGAACCTTTTCTCTGCCTCTCATTGGCGAGTGTGCAAGATCCGGTTAGCAATGAAGCAAATTAGTTTGGCTTCTTCTTCCTCGGCGAATTGGTCTGAAGTGAGCGGCCGCACCACACAAGTCGAGTATCTGCAATCATAGATCCCTGCTCGTACTTTCTCTTCTTTCGGTGCCTGCATTTTCGCAGATCTTGCTGTGGAATCAGGTAGACTGAGTGTGTCAGCTTCACATGCAGTGCAGTACGCATGGCCGGACGTGTAGGCTGAACCTGATGTCAGAGTTCCGACGGGAAGCCGAGTCCTGCGGGGCTGCTGTTGACGCCGGAAAACGCCTTCTCAGCCAGCAAGTGGACGTATGATCTGGAAGTGTCTTTATATCGCCCTCACATAGCTCAACTTCTTTTTGCACGTGATCCGGGCAGCGGCGACTTGTAAAAATGCAAATACACTTCCAGTGGCCATGAGGCCTCCAATAAAAATTCCAGAGAGAAAATCAAATGGGTGGAGGGTGCTTAAAATGCAAAGTGCCTCGAATTTTTCTTGAGCTGCAATTATCTGAGAGAGAAAGAGAGAGGTCAGGGCCCAAATCCTTCTCTTTCTTGTGCACAATGCTTTATTACGCAGTGCGAACGTACGACTCGTATCTGTCGTCCAGTGAGATGAGGAAGCATCACTTCATCTCCCGCAGGCTACACAAAGTGACTGTTCAAACACGCATGTGACAGGCCTGTTTTACCCATGACATGGCGAGAAATCCCTCCCCTAAATTGCCCGGACCAAACTGTGCAGGTATCCATTGCACGTCCGTCCAAGACGCCGCCGTTGGACGCGATTGTGCAATCCTGCGACCGCCACACGAGACCGGAGCGTTGACAGGAGCCTCACTGCGGAAAAGGTCATTCACGTCTTCTTCTTTCATCCCCGGTGCAACCTCACGAAAATGAAATAATGCTGCCATTCATCGTGTGAATGAGAAAGTGCTTACATGGGCTTATTTACTGCATTTCTCTCTGGCGCTGTCTCATACACAAGCACTCGCTGCTCTTACGCGACACTTTTCTTTTTTTTTTTTTGGCAAGAGTTGCAGGTCTGTGCAACTTTTTAGACGAACAATGGGAAACAGCCCGAATTTCCACATCGTATGGAACATACAGTGGGGGCCACAAGTGAGCGTACAGCGGCGGGAAAGACGGAAAAGTTGATTTTTAGGGCCTTCTTTAGTTCTAAAATGTGACCTTTTTTTGTTAAAGGGGGT
>JAAUXU010008564.1_pt1 | contig 23783 bp, 23 predicted proteins | sample 7278151 | NCBI WGS metagenome assembly JAAUXU01 (sample SAMN14350113, study PRJNA611818) | marine sediment metagenome | isolation source: surface marine sediment (1.8m) | place: French Polynesia: Moorea | collected 2018-08 | reverse complement strand
CTCTACTTCAACTAATATTTGCGTTGTTTTGCGGGGAAGGGGGGGGGGATGAAACAGCCATTCTGTGACCAGGGTGACCATGTTTTAGAGTTCGCTGTAGCTACAGAACTACGAATGCTGACAGTGGCTGTCTTCAAAAAGAACGTTTGCTCCTTCTTTCTTTAAAGTTCAATACTGGACTTTGGTGCTTTCAGGGCTGCAAATGTGGTCACACGTTGATGATCTGTCGTCAGATCGATATCGTCACACTCACTCACTCACTCTTTGGAATCCACCGCTTCAGTATCGATCGATCGAGTCGCGCCACCCCCAGAATTCTCCTGATTTAATCATTGAGTGGGATAGGAAAAGAAAAAGCTACGCTCAAAGCCGGCAAAATGTTGCCTGATTCTCCTTTTTTCCCCCGGATGCTGTATTGCTACTTCGCAATCACTCCTTGACGTCGCGATCACTAAATGTAATTGAAACCACTCGTCTCGCTCGGCTGCAATCACCATTTTTGACCCTGGCCAATCAGTGCAGCGCCCCCTCCTCCTCCTCCTCCGTCGGTACAGTGAGAGCCGCAAAAAAGGCTGAGGCCGCAGAGGAAGGAGAGTCCCAACATGAACCGACATGAGCAGCGCGTCCTTAAGAGTGGCTGTCACACGCCTCAAGACAATTGATTTATTTCTCTCGGCAACATCTGTTTTAATCCTGTCAAGCGTGAACACGCCTTCCATTACCTCCTGAGGGACGAGTTGGCCGGCAGCGAGATCGCCTTCGCCTTGTAGGGTGAGTGCGACGTGAGCGCGATCTCGCTGGTTAGCAGCACTACAGGCTCTGCCTTGGAGGCTTGCATTCATTTGCTAATGTCCTCTTGATTTATGCCTCGTCCACCGCAAAACAGGTTGGAGAGTCCAAACCTGTGTGTGCGCGCACGCGCAAACCCGCCGGATATTTGGCTTTGACAGGGTACAAAGAAGAATGAGCAGGAGCTGTGACGCTCCATGCTGAGGAGAACAAAGAAACTGACCAAAGATTAATCAATAAGCTCAGTGCTATTTGTATGCATATGTCTTTCTTGGCCTTTCCTACACATTCACATCCTGTATATTGTCACAGACTGGTAGAACTTTTTCAAGTACTTCAAGGGGGACGAAATCAGCATCACACTCGACTTCCTCTCCCCCCCTCCTCTCTTTTCTTCAGCAATGCTTCTTTCTGTGTTTAGCATGAAAGTGATCCATTGTTCCACAAAGGGGCGAGATGCCGTCTGGCCCCTTTGACTCCGGCCAGATGACCAAACGCATTTTTCATGTCCTCTCTATGAGCTGCCAAAACCAATTTCGCGGAGAAATGGATGATGGGAGGACAGACAGATCGATCCAGGCTGATATCATCGGGCAAGAGCAACAAAGCACATCAAAAATGTTACATTTGTTCGGCCAGAACAGCCTCAACGAGCAAAAAGTGTGTGAAAAATCAGGGACTTTTTTTCTATCAATACTCCGACTTTACTTATCTGAGTGAGTCAACCCTTGATGACGACTCAGCCGAGCATGACTTCCTCCAGCAAATATGGGAGTGAACGCCGGAAACAGAGCAACGTATGACAGGTCCGGGTCCAGTGGAAGAAGCAAAAAAAAATGGGGGGAGGGGGGAAGAATTGAATTTTGCGTGCACCGAATTTTCGCATTTTGCATTTGCCAGCGAGAAAATTATTCAGAGTCAGCAGACGCAGAAAACAATTTCTGGCGCTGAACTGAGCTCGTGCGTACGTGACAAGTGGATGGTGAGCTGGAAGCTTCCAATTAATACAGAAGTTGTCTCTCCGGGAAAATAAATCACTGGGCCTCTCCAGTAAAAAAAAAAATTAAAAAAAAAGTCTGGTTGGTGTCACTGAAGAATAATTCTTCTCGCTGACCTCTTCTTGTCTGCCAGCCAGAAGCCTCGCCAAAGAGAGAAGAAGCATGACTCAGTCGTGAAAATTAAGGGTCTGTGTATTTGAGCACACACGCGCGCGCGCTCCAGCGCACGCACACACGGAGAGCGAGATGGAGAATAGTCAAATTACATAGACAGACAGGAGGAAACTTGAGAGGATTTGGCCCTGTAATTACGGAACATTGGGAGAAACATAATCAAAATGGACGCGGAGAAGAGGATCAGACGTCACGCCATCGCCACATACGTGGCGCCGGCACCGTGTGAGCCTCAAAGAGACGCGTGAGCAGAGCGAGTGAGCAGCCTTGGCAGGAAGGAAGTGCGCAAGCTCGGCCTTTGCCAGGCCCACACACTTCCAGATGCGGGAAGGGGGATGCTGCATTAGGCATAATATTTCTCTGGAAAAGATACGAGGCATAAAGAAAAAAAAAAGCCCAATATTAATGACGTGACGCTGACAAGAGTGACTTTTGCGTCCCTAATGATGGACATCTTGTACCCTCTCGTCCTTCTCCTCTTTGTGGTCAGTCCTAGGAACCAAATATCCTGCCAGCACGGAAGAAACTCTCTCGCTGATACACACACGCTCGCACGCACGCACACACACACACATGTGACCACAGTCTGGGCACTGTGGAATGACGTCGCACACTCCCCGTATGCTGTGGCAGGAAACAAAGAGAAAATCAGATAACTTCGCGGCCAAGAACATTAACAGTCGTACATTGAAGCTGTCAGGATTTTACGATTCTATTCACTCTCTGTGTGGTTGTGCACAAAATGTAATGAAATTTTCTGTGACTACCACTACCTATTAACCTAAAAGCTGGATATTTGCTCTGGCTTCCTGCCATTAGTGGATCCCGCCGGTATCCCTATGTCCCATTTGTCTGGCCTCTTTTCTCTCCCCTAAAAGCGTTTCTTTGTGCGTGTCTGAAATATATGGGCACAATTACGCATCTAAAGGGTATCATCCATCCCAAATCGGGCCATCTTAAGGCCTACCCCCTCCCTGCCGCCACCGATTCGCCACTGCCCGGCCTTTTTGGGCGTCGGAGGGAAAAAGCACACCACTTAATTGTCCACTCTCTTATGTGAGTAAACACACGGTCTGACGCGCCAAACAATAGTCAAAAAGGTCTTAGGGAAGGTGCGCAATGGCGAATCTGGGCAGTGACGCAGTGCGTGAGAAACCAGGAAAGGCACTGCCCGGGTCTTAAGATTTATGGTGAGATTCATAACCGCCCATAACGGTCTTGTCGTGCGATAGAGTTAATTTGTTTAGGGCTCAGCAGCGCACCGCTTTCAATTTCGGGTGGCGCCCATATTTGGAATGGGCACTGAGCGATCGACACATTTTTGAGCTCGTGCCCCGCCACGGCTGCGCACTACAGGGTGACGCATAAGCTGGAGATCCGGCGGACTGACCCAGGAGAAGTGGCATTGGTAGAAGTGCGCTCTACTAGGTCCATATACATAATGAATCCATACATGCCAGAGTGTTGAAGGGGTCGGTGCGCGCGCGTGCGGCGCGTGCTGCATGGGCGGGTGCGCGCGTGCTTAATCGATGTTTGTTCAAGAGGAGCAAACAGCACAGGGAGAAAAAAAAACCGCACGCCAAATGAAGGAATGAAACGTGTGCGGTTTGATCCATCATTGATTGGGTGAGCAAATGTTTACTTTGGGGGCTGCTGTTGGTTTGTGTACGCCAATTACAGCGTGCGCAGAAGTCTTCTTCTTTTTTTCTGCAGTCCGGTATGGAATATATAAAAATTCTACTGTTTTTGCTATTCTATTTCTACAATGGGACAAGCATGAAATATTCAACGCCGAGGAAACCATCATATTTCACTGGCGCCAAGGAGAAATGGCCTCTCGTCCATAAGCAGTAAAGGAAACTCCACCAGACAAGTCCAGGACTGCTCGACGGCGCTGGGTTTCTCTCCCGCACCGTCAAGTACTCGTCTCCCACTCAAGTACTCGGGTCAAACTGTCTGGTGGGGAGAGACCTCTTTACCTTGCTATTTTGATAAGTGATTCATGCTTGCAAAAGGTAGTCTCACCCCGCACGCACGCGCGTGCGCGTGCGTGCGGGTGAGCCAGAGTGAGAAGGTTCAATTTTCTTGCAACGAGATAGAGAGATAAATAATGTAAGAGTCAGTATACAATTTTGCACTTTTTGCTGCCACCCATATCTTCTGCCGCCCCCTCCTGACAAGGGTGTTTTCTCGGTCTTGTATGCTAAGATAACTCGAGCGAACAGAGAGGGAGAGTAGAAAAAAAACCCGACCGACCCCGAACCCCATAAGAAGTTGGTTGAGACTGGCAAAAAGCGCCTCTTTCCTCACATTCGTCATGCGAAATTCGCTCCGAGCCCGGCACTCAAGTCGGTATCAGCCACGATTCCTGACCCCATTGGAGATTTGTTATCATAAAAGGTTTTTTCCCTCTCTCTGCCCCCTTTGTCCAAAGTGTCTGCGTCATTGCTTATCTGAATCCGGCCAGGCCCAGCCAGCCAGGCCTTCACTCCTCTAATTGGATTCCGTTTAAGGAAACCGCCAGACTTTTGTTGTCTGATTATAAAAAAGAAGAAACAGAGATAAGAAAAGTTGACAATCATCGGCGAGGAACAGGTCTTTCTCGTCACCTTTTGCCAGGAATGCAGCGGAGAAAAGAAACAAGTGGTAATAGACGGCTTAAGAATGTTGCTCAGGTCGGCGATTCCACACATACGAGGACAGAAAAAAAGTGTGCAATGCCAAAGACCTAAAAACGTCACACTTTCAGCTCCTCTCATCCATCAACCACACACAAACTTTGCGCAGGTGTGGAGTGACAATAAGACAAGGAAGAGGGGGGTGATTTTGTTCTTACACATCTGTGTGGACGAAAAGGGCATCTGAGCAGTGAAGTGACTGAAAGTGGTAGGAACAAGCCTATATTTTCACTTGGCTGTGAAACGCTTCAGTCCCCCAACCTCGTAGCACGATTGTCATCCAGTAAAAAAAGAGGGCAGTTTAAAATTGGTGTCCGGAAAGTTTGGCAAACTTTTTAGACTTGAGTGTCATACAGCCTCTTTCATTTATGTAACGCTTATCCTGAACTTCCAATGTGGCGACGGAGGAAAAGTTTGGTGATTTTTTTGGGACCCGATGCAACTTTTCCACCCTTCGTGGCATTAAGCGACAGGAAGGGGGAAGGGTTGAGTTGTTGGTCATGAAAGTTTGGCCGTGTGATTGTCACGAAACTCATGCAGGCATTCCAATTCGGCTTCGCTCTAAGGGAAGTCATGTACAGAGGTGTCCGACAGGTGCTGCCTCTTCACACCAGCGCATTTTAAAAGTCACTCATGAATAGCGAGGGCAAGGAAAATGCAGGAACAAATGTTGCGATGAAAATGCCAAACTGTGCAAATTTTCAGTATGACTGCAGTGCAAGACCGAGTTCCCTTAACTACTCCGTTGTACTCAGTTGAGCTCGGCCATACGAGCTTTCAAGGAAGTGTAACAAAGAGGCTTTTGGCCTAGTAAAGTTTCAAAATGTGGATCTGACTCATTCGTTACATAATGTCCGTGAAAAGTATGTTTTGGGCTTGCGGTGCTCAGATGCCGGTTGCTCACTGGCATCACCCAAAAGGCACTAAAGCACCTAATCTGGGAGTACTGGCATAAATGTTTACTTTTTTCTGTCCTTTTAGCCCAGCTATCTGTCCAGTGACTCAGTGTCCAGGCCTATATTTGGCTGAAATTGACATCAATCAGCTTTAAACTAGTGCGTGTGCAGTCCCTCATAGAACAACTGATTCAGAAATTTGCCATATTATGCAAAACTAGGTGAAATTATGCATCGAAGACTACTTCCTCTGTAACAAAAAAGCTGAGTTGTCTTCAGCATATTTCATTTGATAAATCAAAATAGCATGAAATAAGGTCTTTTGGGGACACTTATTTTGGAACTTCCCGAGTTCAGAATCGATGTTCCGGAGATTCAAGCCATAAAACCCCGGAAGTTAAAAAAGTGTCTCCGAACCGCCATGTTTATGTAACTTTGGTTTCTCAGAGAAAAAAATGCTTTAAACACAACATAGCTTTTTTGGTTCCACAGGAAGTTCATTTTTATTTTCTTTCATAACTTTTCCCCCTCTATTTGTATGAAAGGTTAGGGGGGTTAATGCGAGGAAATTAATGGCTTTATTTCCTAATTTACCATACCTGCAGCAATGCTGTGTCACCGAGGCAGTCATTACAAGGAAGGAGTGGAGTGGAGCAACCGCATGTTCGCGGTTGCTCTCTAGCGCCCTCTGGGAGGAACAGGAAGAACTAACAGCACTACCTTCCAATACACACAGCGAGCAAAATATGCGTCAGACATTTGAAATATGCTCATAACTCTGCCTTGGTAGCTTTGATAACATTAACGTCAAGTATACCTAGATATTAAAGAAACATTCCAAAATATGGGTTGCTCTTTCTCGCACAGCCAATGTGGGTGTGATCCTGGAGTAAAAATGCACAATACCTTGGTTCCCAATTCCTCATAAGGTCCCTCAAGCACTTAATGATTTCAATACTCTTCAAAGCTTTTCCTCTGCAGGTGATGGAGAAGCATTCGTTGCTGACCAAGACTGGGTTGTGTTACCACTGCACAGACGCATACGTGCTTCTATGAACTTAAAAGCGTCCAAGCTACGGTTACACGCAACTTTTAAGTGTCGGCCCTTTTTTTGTACTGCAGTGTTGACAGTTTTTCCTCTCGAGGCCAGAGGGCGCTAGAAACCCATCGGGCACAGCCTGAACTGACTGTATTTGTCCACCCTGTACCTGCCGCCATTCGTCGATTCCTAGTTGCAAACGGTTTCGTCGTCATTGACGTTGCTCTGGTCATGGTAAAGCTTTGTCTGCTTATTCAAAGGATTAGCAGCGGCCTATTCAAAGACTATAACCAAACACAAAAATAACGAGGCACCACGAGTGAATATCCCTGCATGCGGTAAACTGTAAGTAGTGTATGTAGAACAACGAGGCTTTACGGAAAAGAAGTCATCAATGCCAACTCTCTCCCCACTTCATTAGTCGGAGAAACTAACTACGCCAGTGTCTGAGGAAAAATGATCTCTGACTTACTTAATGAGTTCTCCACTCCCCTTTTTTCTTCCTCAATAAATGTCTTCTGTCTTTTGTGTGGCGGCCTCGGGTAATTCTGAACACCTCTTAGACAAATGATCCAGGTATCTCTGACGTGATCTATATACACGCAAGAGAACCCTTCAGGGGTCAAAGTGGTCACAGACGCTCCTATCCAAAGCTTCGTAGGAACTCGACGTGTCTGATCGAGTTCGTAAGACCAATTTTTGTAGCTCCTGTTCTTGCCCGATGACGCAACTTTGGGATCAAAGAGCAACTTGCCATTATTATCAGAGAAAGTTTTTCTTTGGTCAAGGTTGTGTCTGTAATCAGACAGTACAGTCAACCCTGAAGATGCCAAAACTGTGCCCAACCTCAACATTGACAATAGGAGCAAATTGAGAGCAATGGCAGTGAGTAAGCTCTCAACTGCAGTTCAGTCAGGAGGCATAAGCAGAAAAACACGAAAATGGGGATGAAACCTCAGACTGAAAAGAGCTGTCACTTGAGTAAGAGCAGCAATGTAGTTGGCACATCCGAAAATTACGTGGCAGACATCAACATAATCAATCTACCCCTGAACAGCGATATTTTTCGCCTAAAACTCCATGTCCAGTAATGATACGATACCTAAGTCCCTTCATTTGCAGTCAAATCAGAGCTCAAGTCCAGACGAGAATTAATCACTTGCATCAGTGACATCAATCTCTTGTTCCAATAGCAACTTCCCTCCATTATTTCTTTGAGTGGTTGAACGGATGTAGCTCAGATTCGCCAAGGCTCTGTGTGCAGAACTTGGGCAATATGATCGTCCAAGTGTGGACTTAAGGTTCCTGGCTGAAAATATTCTAGAATGTGCAGCCACCGTGGACCGTTCAAGTAGATGCCAAGCAGATAGAGAAGTTGTTTGTGCTCAAAGATGGATGGCAGGAATTGAACTGAGACAACCTGCGCATATAATAGGTGAGGAGACTGCAGAGAATAAAGGTTTTATGTCAGAGAAGAGGGTCCTTTTGTCTGCTGTCGTTGGATGACTCGACCTTCGCTATCATCTCCTAATGCTCAGCTTCTCCGTCGTGACGATATTAAGGATGAGCCCCAAAAGGGATGCTGCAAAAGTTGCCACAGAGAGAAATCCCCGACTTTTTCCTCCGTCATAACATCAGTCACTGGTTGCACGCTGATGTCGTCTCTGTCCTAAGGAGCTTTTCTCCCTACATAATGTTGTAATCTGGCATGAAAGTGAAGCCAAAATCAATAAGTTCTGATCAGGGAAAGACTTTTCCCCTAATCCCAGCGGGAGTCTCATTTCTCTCTCGACTCGACCTTTTCCTTGCCTCTCATCTTACCCCCCTTCCTATGTACACTGTATGTGGTCCTTGGGCTGCTTTCAACGAATGTCTTAAAACCATGAATGCTTTTATGCATTGGATTGGAGGCCCACGGCCTGACTAATAAGGAACCCCCATACAAAGCTTTGTTTAAGCTGGCTGTGAATTGAGGTCGCCAGCACCAAGAACACGGATGAACGTGGCAATTCTCGCCGTCGGCAGCTGGCAGAACGCCAACTGAAATAATGCGTGACCTGAACTCCTCAGGGACCGCGCCGTACCGACTCGGGATCAGTGGAGACAGCAGCGAGGACAATGCGAGGGACAACGAGGCCGACTCACAAAGGTGGATAAAGTCCAGACCGCCATTGACCGGAGGAGGGGTTCATTCGCAGTTTGCAACAAGACCTGGGAGCCACCGACCTCGACAGTTTCAGACTTCACAGACCAGTCTTGAGACCAGAAGTTTCAGAGATGCAAGAAGCTTTTCCACAAACTAGAAAAAAAAGGTCGGCTGCACTTCAGAGTCTTCACAGATTAAACACCGTTTAGCGTCGGTAAGATCGGAGCCTCGGTTATCGCTTCTATCCAGCTAACGCCAAAGGAAGAGCAGATCTCATGCACACCAGTGAGGAGCCACACAACGCCAACCTCTAGTTGTTGGCTGCAGTGGCGTCGGACAGAGGCAAGTGTCCACTGATCTCGCTCGAGGAGAAGGGGTGGCTCACACATCCATCCAGCACTGGGGAGGGGGGGGGGACAAACGTGTTGCCATGGGCTGACTATAATGGGTAAGTGGCCTATGTGCTGCGTCCCCTTACGACCTACACTGGGCTGTCTGGGTAAGGTGCCTACTTGGTAAGTCTCCCTGCATCAGTGCTTTCTGGCAGGCAGTAAAAAAAGGGCCCAGTCACCGGCCTGGTTTACCAAAAGTGATGCTTTGGGGCACTTTTCCGTATACCTACATCACGGCCCCGGCATACTCAAAGTGGAAATTCAGGGCCCTCTTTAGTATACCTACATCGAGGCCTCAGTACACCCTGTACTCGGTGTACTGAGTCCACTCACCCACTACAGAGGGCGGAGTGTACTGGGTAAGTGCCAGTGTACTGCGTCCTCTTACCCATTGCGCCCGAAAACGGGTGGAAGTTTCGCAACAGGGTGGAAGAAGTTGTTGACACAAACGGTCGCCACACAGAGGGATGAGAAATATAAGAAATATGCCTTTTCCTTAACTAATTGACCCTTTTTCACTGAAAATCAGTGACAAAAGTGTTAGTTTCACTGATTTTTCTCCTGAGCCTTGTAACACTTTTTTTCACTTGTTCCTCGTGAAAAAAAGTGTTCAAGGCTTACTGAAGGGTCAATGAAACTTGCTCATGAGAATAACTGTTCTCATTTTTTGTCAAACAGTCTTATGCAGTCAGGCATAATGTGCATCTGCGGAGTCGATGAAACCTTTTCCGATCAGGTGGACTTTTCATTCAGATGTTGACATACTGCTGACACATGGAATTATTATGGACATAGCGAATTAATGAATTTACTAGTGAAAATTTTTGGCAATTTTGGCACAAAGTGCATAAGAGAACTTGAGACCGAAGTGGCGGAAAGTGCCATGATTTTTGAACAGTGACTCTAAGAGAGTGCGGACAAAGATGTAATGTGACCAGAGACTATTTCCGATCCTGATTCACAATAGACTTTTCTTTTATACAATTTTTACATCGGATAGGCCTACTTTGTCCTCGTAGATTCTCATAGGTCGCCAATGTTGCAAAAGGACTTGTTGGGACCTCTCGAGAGGACTCGGTCTTTTCGTGTGCCCCGGAAAAACATCGAAAAGGCCGACGCAGCTCGGGTCGCTAGGACTTATGTTGTAGAGAGCAAGAGGAGATTTGTTTGATATCATTGCTTCTGTATTTTTCCAAAGATGTTGTCGAATACCTACCTAGCAGTGGATACCGACTGACTACACTCTCTCCCCCAGTCTTCAAACGTCTCTGGGGATAAGTTGACGCCCTTCTGCGTATCGGAGGAGAGATCCCTCATCCCTCAAGAGAGACCTCAAAAGACTATAACCCTTTTTCCCACTAGTACTATTAGCTCTGTTCTTTTCTGCCACTCTTGCGCACTAACTCAGAGCAGCTCAAAAACTTAGGTAAGCTCTTGACACCAAAAAAGGTGTGTGGGTGTGTGTGTGCTTCAATATTAAGGTTGCGTGAGTCACAATTGTCGAAGTCCCGTTCAGTCAGCTCCGTCTTCACTGCCGATGTCCCGGCATACGAGGTACTAGGTAGAGAGATTCGACTCCAAAAACTGGAACGGAGAAGCAGGAGCAACGAAGACCATGGAAGCAGCACTCAGAATTCAATGAGAACGATAGCAGTGATAAATAAGATTTCTTGAGTAAATGTTTTATTTGGTGCCGGTGACGCTGCAGGTGAGAAACCATGATTAAACCACGAATGAGGGCAAGTCTATGGATTAGGGTGAGGTTGCTGTCTTTGGGCACTGCTTAAACGTGGCGTGTGTTGTTGTTAGTGGTGTTTGTTTACTCTACTTTTGGATTTTGGTGGTCGGCCTGATCGGCAGTCAAAAAAAGAGGGAGAGACCTGAACTTCTTTTTACTTGCCTGTTGTCCCATCTACCTGTAAGGCAAAAAGTTTCTTTAGAGATTGTATACAGGACCAATGTAATAATGACAAGAAGGATATTGTTACTAGTTAAGCATACTTGTACACATCTGCCAATATATTACAAAAAGTGATCATGTGGCTGCTACATTATCTCAGTACCAGATTCATTAAGACCTACACCGGTCTACAAACAATCAGCTAAGTTTGTACCCACCTGACAAGTGCAAATGACGTAAAAAGGCTATTGCGACAACTGTTTCCCGTCGACAAACGAGTTGACAAAATTTTGCAAATGCCTCACAGAGGTGGCCCGTTTCATGTGCACCGGGACATACGAGTACCAGTATCCTTAGTACCTTACCTTAAGTAGTTGGTCGACGCATGAGCGTGGTCCTAGCTTTGTAGCTTCGACCTTGGCTAGTGCAGGGTCACGCCCAAGAGAGCATGCCTTACGTAGAAAGGGTTGTGCATGCGTGGATGAAGTTGGATGTGGTCATGATGGCAGCAAAATCATTCCGTATAAACAGCAGTCAAAGCAGTTCCCCATTGATGGCTGAGAATTGTGTTCCCGCAAGAGGTCTTGGAGACTGCATGCAGCCAAACTGGGTGAAAATCACTGACCAAAATGCTGACCTGCTCCAGTTTGTCACAAAAATATATTACAGCCAGTCCTGAAGAAAAAAAATTACAACTTATTTTATAATATTATGCAACTTCAGATGCATTTGGGCATAGCTAAAACTCCTTTTTTCACTTTCATTTGACTACAAAGTCTTCTAATGGGATGTGGTTACAAATTTTGGGCACCCATGGGGAAATCCAATTTTCGACCTAGCCTAATATATATATTTTTTAAATCTCGTGTTTATCAGTGAGCAACGAACAAGATTGAAAGGACGAAAATCCTTTTGGGTCCTGAAAACTCAGATGTTTATGACAATCTCCGGTCAATGACGAAGAATGGCCAACATCCATATGGGTGCTCGAAAAAGACAGCAGAGAAGCACCGTGCATCATGTTCAGCACGTTCGGATCAGGGGACAGCCGCTCATTGCCCATTGCAGCCATGGTGGCCAGGGGAACCATGATTTACAAGACCAAGATGTCAGTGAAATTAAGGCTATGTAGTTTTATGTGCCCTCTTATATGACAATGGTTCAGTGTGCTCGACATTTGCAATAAAGAAGTTCGTGTTCATTCACAACTATCGGTCATACAGAGTTCAAGATCCTCCGCAGCCTGACACAAGGAGAAATATTAGCATATATCCGACATAAGGAACAGCTCTCTAATAGATCTTTTAGTCGTGTTAATAAAAAAAGTGACGTTCATTTGAAAAGGTGCTTAATGATTTTAAAGGAGCAGCTACAAATGTTACAATTTTTTACACGTAACAACCCAGAGGTATAACTAAACATAAGCCCAACTCTACACAAAAAACAGGGAAAGTTAAAAAGGAACCGTGTGAATTCTCCCGGATCTAAGCCAAACATCAGCTTAGGGCTGCGACAAATACTGCTACGCTTCACTTGGTGCACTGGGAAAAAAGGCGAACAACAGTGTTGAGAATAGATGCCATATGTGTCATTGGTGATCCAAATTTTCTTGCAGATGTCAGTCAAAGACAGACAAGCAAAGCATGAAGGCTTTGGACAAGGGCGACTTCCTTATGAGGCGGTTTGAGCCACTGCCTCAACACCGACAACACGTAATGGTGAATCCATTTTCTCAGCTCCAATCACACAAAGTTGATCCAGACGTGAAGAAATTTGCAACACTTTTCTCGCCAATTTTGCCAAGATGGAAGAATCAAGCACGGTCGTCGAAGGAGACATATCCTTCTTCCATCACCGAATTCAAGCTTGGTCACAAGAAAGATCGGCCTTTTCCAGGTATGAAGAGAGGACCAATCCAGTTGTATAAAAAGATGAAGACACCACAATTAAGAGTTCTGCCAGGAAGTAGAGAAGTATGGAGAAAGGCTTGCAAGGATCGGACAAGATGCTTACAAAAGGATCACCATCAAGTTGGAAAACAGGAAGTCACGAGTCTCAGCCTCTCTCAGAAGAGGACTCAAAAGATTAAGCCTCAAAATGAACTTTTCCCCGCTCATTCAAATGGAAATGCTGCCGCTGACTTGAGAGCCTCATCCTCATTTCCCCCCGTGACTCTGATCAAACCCTTAACAAATTCTGACTCTCCTATGACGAAAGAACAACTGCCTACTTCGAAGTCACCTGAGTCATTGCCTTTGCCATCACCACTTTCTTCTACACCTTGGTCACTTGATTCCAGCACCATTCCAGAGCTTCAAGCTTCAAGGCCTTCAATCCCGGATGCATTGGAAGTGTCCATGAAGAGAAACCTACTGGAGTGGGCCATAGCAAGGTTGTTGAACAAGATTGGTGACGTCAAGGTTCGATTGCTTCACATCCCAGATCAGCGAAGTGGCAATGCCAGATTACAAGTAGGAACTCCCCTCACGAGGCATTTTGCGTATTCTAAGAAGAGGTTGCCACTTTTGAAGTCGCTACCTCTGCCCAAGCCCAAACTTCATCCTGCTTTGGTTGCGTCATTGTTGGTAGGAGCTTTGGTGGGTTTTATTATAGGGATCAAATTCTACTCGGAGTTAAACCGTGACTCTTCAGATTCTTCCGGAGCAATGGGTCTCAACGTCTCCACCATTGTCAATGTCAGCGGCACCACGATTTCCAACACCTTCTCCCCTGTTGTCTCAGCCATGGCCGACAATGTCAACAATGATGAAGACAGGATTTCCAGCACCAGCGACAGTACTAACGACAACATGAATGACAACTTCCCCTCCGTCAATGTGAACGATGCGGGTGATGCCCAAGCTGCCGATGACAATCCCGACTTTCTCGTTGACAACTCAAATCAAGATGAAGCTACTGGCACTCTCAGAAGCCCTAACGAAGATGTTGCAGAAAGCATTGGCAATGCACATGCACCTTCGGACAACTTAGAGTTAAGTGACTCATTTCAGCAAGTTCCTGTAGAAAAACTAAACAGCGAACCCGCAGCATACAATGTCGTGTCTGTGCAACCCGTCATGGAAAAAGAAGAAATAGAAATAGCTGGTGAAAAAATAAACCAAATTGAAACAGATGACACTGTTGACCCTGCTGCTGAATTGGCAGCAGTGCTCGAGGAAAACTACTTCGTTCCTAAAGATGTGTTGGTCACAACAAATTATGGTACAGCTGAAGGTTACCTGGAACAGAGTGAAGAAGAGTCAGACGCTAAAACAGAGTCTCTCCCGCAGGAGGAAGACCTCTCAAAGATTGTAGTAGATGCCTCAGATCTTGTGACAGCAGCAAAATTGACATGAACACTTGATGAGTAACCAGTTCAGCTTCTTTTTCGGGGAATTTTCCTGACACTGTATTTTCTTTTTACTACATGACTCGTATTTAACAGTTAAGAAATAAAAGCTAAAGCCTACGTAGTGCTCCGAATATATCAATGCGAGGGATTAGTATAAGTCTCGGTCTACAATCCTCTCTCTCACACATCTATGCACCCACACACATATGCGGAAGAATTCAACAGTGAGGCTCAACAACTACTTGCTTCATTGGCTACCTGAGGAAACAACTACCTCAGAAAGAAATTGGAGAAAGTCTAGAGAGATTGCGGGAGAAAGCGATAGACGCATTTCGCGACTCATGTGTACTTTGAAGTTGTCACTGATTTCTACTGATATAAACGTATTGCGGCGCATATACAAGTACACATTAACCAATACCGTTCTTGCCTTAAGTAATAAATTCCTCTAACATAGAAAAACAGCATCATCTCATATGCTGTCCTGGATCATGGTGAGGTGGAATTTTGTTCAGTACGGAGGTTGAATGTTGCTGCTGCCCATTTTGATGCTACAGTACTCAAAAGGCAGTCAGTTGGAGAGGGAGGCATGCCAATGAGGCCTGAATTTGGCTTTTGGAGGGAGTTAGAGTTGATGAAATTGCCTGAAACTTTGGTGGTGGAACCCTGCGACCCAGGCCTTCCATCTCCACAGAGATTCTCTCCCCGGTCCCTCCAGTGCCATGAGCTAGAACCCCAAAACCTTGTGTTCGGCGTGAGAGGTTGTGGGTTCTGTGGAGTGACAAGAAAAGAGCAAATGGGTAACTCTTCTGGGCTGAGGGCGAGGAGGAGAAGGAGAGAAATCAGTCTGGACCTATCCTCGGAATAACTTTGCTCATCTACCATGTCCTCTAGGCAGTTATCACTTCCAATGGCTGCCATTCAGCTAAAAGCGAGACTACAACAATTGTGCAAATACAATTATAAAAATTATCGCACTGGGAATGGCACTTTCCATGGCAAAGTGTCGTCCACCGCTAAATAATCATTGGACACCCGAAGTAAAGTTTCCTTTCTTGGTAGGAAGATGATGAAGGAGGGAGAAGGTCAATGATAACCAGGCTCGCTCCGACCATTTTGCGGCAAAAAGTCAGCTGCCGTGGTGGACTTTTTCTTTCTTAGTCATAGATAACTTGAGGCTAATCATTTTGCTCACCACCCTCGGGCTGAGAAAAACCCTTGGAGAAGTATCCTCCCAAAATTCGGAAACTTTAGTCCCTGGCTCTAACTTTGCCTCATGATGGACGATATTTTCTGCAATAGAAAATGCAATTCTCATGCTTTAACCACATCATAAATAACAATCAGGCAACAACCTCATGTGCAGCTGGATGAGAGTAATAGATGGAAGTGGAGCAAATTCTTCCCTACGACTGGTTGTGAGCACTCCTGAGTACATCTCTGCTCTTCCTTCCTTCTCCTCTTCCTCAAAGCCTTGTCACCTCAAGATGCTTTTGGTGTGACAGGATGGCTGTGAATCTTTTAAATAGCGGCTATCTTTGTCAGCCAATGAACGAAGCAACACAGCACAAATATCTGAGGTATTGGAGTGAATTTGTTGACTTGTCTGGGATCAACACAGACATACAACAGCCAACGAAAGAGCTCTTTTTAAGCTTTTTTAGAGAGAAGCGGAAGGCTAAAAATTGCAGTGGCAAAACACAATGTGGACATGCTATTCCAGGGTTAGTACGACCTATTGATGATTGTAAGAGGGAAAACCTTGAAGGTATGTATGACTTCAGACTTTCTTTGCTCTTAATGTTGGACTTGCTTGTGATGCTTTCAGGATTGGTCTAAGTCTCAGAATGTCTTGGTTTATGCTGTCTGAAGGATACCATCAAAAAGGTTTGTGTCTTTGAAGAAGATGAAAATGGACTTCTTGGTGTTGATGATGAAGACTGTTGGTTGCTTGCTCACAAGACTCATTGCTGATATTGACATGTGGGGCGGTTACCACATGGATGAAATATGCAAGCTTACAATGGACAGTATCCAAAAAGCTGCAAAGTTATGTCTGTACAACAGGAGCAAAACAAACACATTTCCTTGACCAGCCAATGGGGAAAGAAACCACATATGACAGTGGAAAAGCTATTGCTACATGGCTTGAGTTGCCTTTTCCTAGGAAATATATTGGTCAGTGCTTTAGGTAATAATTTACAATTGACACATGATAACAAGACGCATCATCACGTGAAACTATATCATATCATCGTTGCCTTCACAACCCAGACGCCCATCAGCTGTCTCAGACAGGGGGAAGCTCTCTTCCACAGAAGCGACTGGAGGTGGATGCCTGTGAGCCAAGGTCGCCTGCGCGAAATAAGGGGTAGTAGTTTTCAGGTTTCAATTGTTCATAATTAAAAAAAAGTCTCAAAATGAAGCCAAACCCGACTATGTTGCCCGTCAAAAAGGTCTGGGAGCGGTAGCAGTGTGACACCTTTCATTCAGATGTGATATCAACACTCGTGTGTCCTTTTTCCCTGCCATCGTCATCAAGTTTGGAGACTAGGGCCTCAGACGGGAAGGGTCTGTCGAGATTATGGAAAATGTCATAGTCAAAGTTTCTGGGATGTCCGGGGCCTTGGGAACAAGAGTTGCAAGACAAACTGACCAATGCTGTGGAGATAAATTAGGACTTCAATGTGATTCGACAGATTCCAAGTGTTCAAGCACGTATAAAAAATGATCTCCCTCAGGAAGATCATTTATAGTAGTTCAAACAGAATAGTTCGTTGAGGCATTGCAAAGTTCATGTTTTGTCCAGTCACCAGGTGTAACGTGGAGTCTACGAAAGCCTGCGAGAACAAAGACATTTGGTTAGGGATGGCTTGGGAGAGTATCAAAAAATGAAAAATGTCACAGCCTTTGCAGTGTTCCTGACAAAACTTCCAAAGATGTTCGTGCTTTGCCACAATGTTTCTGAACCTATGGATATGCTTGAGAATGAGGTACCAACTAATGTTCGCAAGCAGACCCGTAAACCTTTTCAAGAAACATTTGGCCAAATATCATTTCAAACTGACGTATTTGGCACCAACGACATTTTCCCCGAAGTCTATCCAAAACATGACTGAATTGACCACAGAAATGGCTGGCTCCTTTATGCACTTTTGTGCACTTTTGCTCGACGTCACACATTTTTAACACATAGGACAGATCAAAAACTGGCAACTGAACTAGGGTGGACCTAAAGTTACTTGCCCCAGCAACAGGGTGTCGGACCCACATTATAACCCAGTTACTTTGCAGATGCAAAACTGCAGCACTGTAGTCAAATGAAATTGAAGCATGGTGTGTCAACATTGTTATTTACTGAACTTATGTAGCAAAACTTCATTAGAAGAGAGTGGAGTCAAAAATTTTATTTTGGAGAACCGTTTGACTGCATCCCCACCAGTCGGCATCACGTGATAAATCTAAGACGCTCTCTAAGGTGGTTTTTTCTCCGTGGATCAGGGAGCACATTTACCAGGAGTTGAGATATAAGTTTGGATATAAAAGCATTTGATTGTGATCAGACCAGTCAAAGACGTTGCAAGGGGGCACCATGTCTGCCAGCAGTGCCCTGAGAAGACTAGGTTTGAAATTTTATAATATATAACCGTGCCTGCTGAACATACCAGCAATACATAAGCTTTTTGATTGATAAGGCAGATTTTAAACTTTATTTTGCACCATCTTCCAATTAAGATCCTTAATAAAAGTTTCGTGACCTCTCCAACTTGGTTTCCGATGGAAAATCTGAGGATGAGTTGTAACGGGTGGCGACATCTACCTGTCGGTACGGCGAGCGCCAAAATTCGAGTAACAATCTCTAATGCGCAAGGCAAATAAGGGAGAATAACTCTAGAATGCTAAGAGCCATCAGGGACAGCAAGGTTAGAGATCGGTTGTGGTCAAGCTTCGACTCATGAATAGTGTTATGAAGCCACGGAGTCTCACCTCAGGGATAACCCGACTGTCCAATCAAAGCATTAGACCTGAGGCCAATGCTGCCCAAGGAAGGAAACTGTGGGTATCGTATTTTAGTGCGCACGGCAAACATGAGGTCAAAAGTGGGCGCACAACTAGGGGAAAAACAAACTTTATGCATGTGTCAATGTCACTGACACCTGGTGAATGCACTCACTTCCGAACGGACGATGCATTGTCCTCTTTTTCTGTCAGAACTTAGCTAAATTGCGCAGATAAATGCAAACTCCGGACCTCAACTGAGCGTACGTTCGCACATGCATTAGGTCATACCCAGTTTCGGGTCAGATACTGATAAACAGCATTTCAGGAAGCACCTCCTAGCATCACCTGTGACTGTCCATGGACTAAGTAATGTTCACGTGACACTGCCAAGATCCATTGAAGACCTTCACTTAAATTTAGGAAACCAAATCCCAATATTCTTGGAGGAACGTGGAAAGGTGAGTTTGGGGAAAATTGCTTTCAGCTCTTTCCAAGTCGAGTCCTCAGTTCTCTCAAAGACAAGATCTCAATTTCCCTGGGGTCACCTCATGATTTTTTGACAACGCAAAACTTTTCAGCAAAACTTCTGCTGCTCCCTCTTGAGTAGTACATAGAATTGAACTTTCCAGCATTAACCTATGTATATGCAGTTTCTTTCGCCCGCACGAGATTGTTAAGAAGGGCTTTTAGGCGGGCCACTTGAGTGAAAGTGGGCGAAGAAAGAGCATTAAAATTAGCTCTCATGAACTTTGAGGGTGCGCTTATGAGGATTACACGTGTGAAGCAGTACATGTTCACTGTCAATAAAAGGGGAGGAAAGTGTTAATAGAATGCCAAGTTTTTCACCTGCACACATGCAAAATTACCATGAAGAGAAGAACACTTCCTCCCTCTTTCCCCTCGCCCATCTTTCTTTCTTACTCCTATCCTATCTCCGTTAGCTCACTAGTACTACGCATATCGATGTATGATAATCTATCTGCCAATGGTCCTGATATTTATGGGTCGGGGAGGTAAAAAAACGGGCACACCCTGAAGAATGTTGAACTAAGGACAGCGCAGAAAATTGGTTGAGGAATTTTTCCCACTCCTGTGCACGTCGGCCTTGACCACCTGAAATGATAAGCTGCAGTAATCATTCATCACTGTGCGGTTTCGCTAGCTCCCTCGTCAGGCAGGGATTGTTGCTGAAGCGCTAGCCCTGGATTGCAGCATGTAGGAGTGACATCCAAGCTGAGAACAACGATGAGAGTCATGACCTCTCTGCCCATCAACTGCGTGCTCTTCTTATCTGTTCTCTGGCACCAACCTTGCTCAGCTCAAGAAGAAACCTCGGTCAATGACTCTTTGTTCATCTATGATGGAGAAGTGGTCAAGTTGGAACTGACAGAGAATCTGCCAATGACCATCGTCTTGACCGGAAGTGACACTTGGTATTTTCCTATAAGTGGTCATGAGGCCACAAGTGTTGATGGTGCCTGGCTCCAAGGCTACCCCGAGCAATTCCTGTCCAAGCACACGCTATCAATAACGTATGTGAACAAGACATTCTTTAGTGTCAACAGGAACGCAGTCTTGGAGAAGTTGCATTTACAGCTGGAAATCATTACCAATCACCAGCAAAGGTGTACCGAAGATGTAGCAAACATCTGCCTAAGGAATAAGTGAGCTTTCCTTTTTGTTTCTATAGCCAATGGGATCTAAAGCGGCTACACATTGAAGGAGAAGGCCATTGCATAAACGATCAGTGTCAGGGACTACAATACTTCAATGCTTTTAACTACGTTAATTTGGTGGAGATGACAGGTAAAAACCACGACATGGCCAAAGGCTACGTTCATAGCATGTCATAATTTTTTCTAGGGTACACTTCCAAGCCAGCCGACAAGGTCTGCACTCGAGGCTACAGCATCTGCGCTCCGGTCAACCTCTGCTGGACCTGCAACATGCAAGCGTTTGGGCCAGAGGACACCAATCAGTCCAGAGGGAACTCATCAGCGACTCTAGAGGCTGGAATCATCATTCCAGGGATGAAACTTCAACCTTTCTATGGAAATGGAACTCACGAGTGAGTCTATGCATTCGGCGATGACTTGAATGACTCAAAGAAATGCTTTAGGTTTGGCTTCAACTGGGACTGCGACCCCGTGATCAGCATTGGTTTGTGGGTGTCGCTACTTTTTACTCTGTTCTGGGTGCTTCTACTCGCTTGGGGCATTTCTTATCTTGTTTCTGCAACGCAGACACCGGATCGATTCGACAGCAAGAAGCTCATGACTAGAGATGTTCAGTAAGTGCAAAATAAACAATGCCAATCGGAATATACTTTATGCACTATACAGGGTCAAATATACAAATGAATATGCACATGAGTTTCATTCGTAGGGGTGCATTTTCAATCTTTTCAATACACAGCTTAGTTTAACAGTTCTCCAAGCAAAGAGGTCGTGGTTCCATTGCACCATAAGACGGCATTTGAGACGGTCTCTCAAATGCTCGGTGGTGAGACTTGTGCATTTCAGAGACAGGATGTCCTCAAAGGAGCACAGCACCCACTGGCACTACACTGATGTGGTTGGCGCGCACAAGCTGGAAATGACGTGTGGACTCTCTTCCGTTTGGCTCACAGTGTCACATCCACGGGGAACTTTGGGAAAGTCACTTACTTTTTGTAGCTACGATTCTTTTCCAGAACTTCAGCAAGCTTCATGGCAAAGCTTTTCCCTAAACTTTGTTAATGAAGGAGATGAAGGCAGGTTCTTCAGCCTTGTGCAGAACTCCTCCTCGCGTTGAACTCCCGGTTGGCCTTGGCCTTGCGTGTCACCTCAGAGTACAGAAGAGATTGTAGTTCTGTGTTGCCCTTCCCTTGAAGCTCCAAGTGATGCTTGGTTTTCTTTTTTTGCACAAGCTGGGTGATGGTGCTGCGCTGACTCACCTGGCAGCTAATTAAGCAGAAGGAACAGGAGAGTCATTTGGACGTCAAGTTGTAGGTCCAGATGTTTGGTCCAAGAGCTGCAATATACAAAGGAGGGAGGACAGCCTATGCCAGATGGATGCTTGTGGTTTAACGTTGCTTTTTTTCTAATAAGTTTGAATCTACAGGGTGATCCAGAAGATTTTTTTGCTCCTGCAGGCGTGAATAGAATCAATGAAGGACAACTAACCTACCGCTGTAGAGTACCGGAGTAGAGTCAATAACGCAATGTCACTTGTGCAGTTCCAAGGTCAGTTTGTGCAAAAAAAGTCAATAGTCCGAGTGACTCAATTGTTCAGGGTCAATTAACGGGCGTCTCTACTGCACAAGTTTTTTAGCAGAGGCTTCTGGTTTGGGGGGACAAGTCATTGTACAATGTTGCACATGAAAGCTGAATAAGGGACTTTACAGATGGCCAGATTCATGGGCACCGCACCCCAGCTTTCATTATCTAATATATAAAGCAGTAGGAATTTATGTAGTCTGTGTGTCTGTCTGTCTGTGTGTCGGTCTGTCTGTGTGTCAGTCTGTCTGTGTGTCGGTCTGTCTGTGTGTCGGTCTGTCTGTGTGTCAGTCTGTCTGTGTGTCAGTCTGTCTGTGTGTTGGTCTGTCTGTGTGTCGGTCTGTCTGTGTGTCGGTCTGTCTGTGTGTCGGTCTACTTGTTCAATCCTCTTTCAAACAAGGTATTACTTGCCCTTATACTCCATATGGTTCTTGAGCAAGTCGACCATCTTTGCAACCCATCATTTACTGCATGATTTGCTTGAACACACAGTCAAAAAGGCAAAAGTATCTCACCCCCTTCCCCCTTCCTCTTCTGGGGTATGGGTTTTTAAATCCATCGATGCAATCCCACCACTCCTGAGGGCATTGTGGACCCTTCCAATGCAGGTTTCTACTTACCCTCCTCCAACCTCACTAACTTCCCTATCACCATTGATCAACATGCCAAACTCGGAACTCGGGAACTGTGCCAAATTAGCACCTCCTCCACCACACTCCCTGAGGTTCGACCTAGCCCTGGGCCCCAACTCCCAAACCTACAAAATGTCCCTGCAGCTTTTAGACCCCAGTATGCCAGTCTACTGGCCCAGGTTCCCACTGCACCACCTGCAGCACAGTGCACTGAGCCATACAGTTATTGCTTAGAGGCTACTAAAAAACCAACCCCAGCTGCCCTCAGTCGGTAATTTTTTACTATTTCTGTCTCTTTCGTAAGGCATGAAATTTTCAATGCCTCAGGCGGTGCTACCTGTTACATTCCAGCACTGAAATTGCAACTCAGTCATGACTTTGGCTTTTAGAGGCCATGTTTTTGTCATGCATCACAAGAAGCCAAACTTACCGAACTCCCATGCCCCGGCCTGCCAGTGTCCCCTCCCCCACACTGCCAGATTGTGGAAATGGAGAAAGACCAGGAAGTTCTTGATTTATGCTGGCTTCTTTCCTTTGCACAAAAGATGCGCAAACCATTGGCTCACGTTCCTGGCCTCAGACACGGTGCAGTGGTGTAAAAAGTGGTCCCATGTGCAAAAAAAAATGTTCCTCGAATTGTCATCATTTTTCGCAGTCAATCTCAAAACCTCTTATTTACTTGAAAAATTCAACAGCAAAAATTAGTCCTTGGTTCTTACCATCCTCCTTGTAAATTGCATGATTGTGAGGAGACTTTAAATGATTTTAAATGTTGCCTTGAGAGTCAAGACCTTTTACTATCAATCGACTCCATTCTTGTCATCATTTGCGTCAGCTTGGTCTGATCTATGCACTGACTCCTGGTCAGAGTGTACAAATTTGAAATGGACCCCTCTGGTAGCAATGAATCTTGCTCCTCAGGTATTTCTTTCTCTTTCATAGCTTCACGAAGCTGATTGAAGTCGTCTCTTCCAATGGTGATTTTTTTTCATCGCCTGTAAGGTTGGAAGATCTATGATTTTAGGCCTCAAATAGTGAGCCTGGGCTCGATACAGCTCTAATAGAAGTGATCGTAGAACTTCAGGGACAAAAACTCATTTTTCAGCACCCTTAGTTCCAAGCTTGAAGCTCTAGAGATGTCTCCAAGCTGTCGATCCTGTTCAAACTTATGTTTCTCAACATTGAGTGTACTCAAACTCCCATAATGACAGCTCGAACCCATTCCTAGAGCTCTAAGCTCCGAGGTCACGGGTGCTGAAAAAAATAATCATCTTGACTCGGCTCTTACTGACAAGGGATGTCTCAGACTTGGTGTGCGTGTACAGGGTCCGACAGCAAAGCGTTGACATGTGCTTTGGCAGGAAATTCAAATTGACGGTCCCAGACGGCTTTGAATGTCAATGAATTCAGATTTAGCAGACTCGCCAGCAGCCCATATATTATGAGTGAAGAGTTGCTGTAAAATTGTCACAGATGGGCTGCTGGCGAGTCTGCTAAGTCTGCATTCATTGACGTTCAAAGCCGTCTG
>JAAUXU010073285.1_pt1 | contig 23784 bp, 23 predicted proteins | sample 7278151 | NCBI WGS metagenome assembly JAAUXU01 (sample SAMN14350113, study PRJNA611818) | marine sediment metagenome | isolation source: surface marine sediment (1.8m) | place: French Polynesia: Moorea | collected 2018-08 | reverse complement strand
CCCCCCCCCCCCCCCCCCCCCCCCCCCCCCCCCCCGCCCCCCCCCCCCGGGGCTCCTGTCTGTTCATACCTCTCTAGCTTGCCCCCCCCCCCCAATCTCGACGCCAGTGAGTTTAGCCTAGTTGACCTCGTAAGTGACTTTGACTGCATACAGAAAGACACGTGCACACTTAGTGATTGCGAGAGTACACGAACTTACTTTACTGAGTCAGTTGAGCACGCACGATTGATACGTTTTTTATTTGTCAGGCAAGTGTTTTTCAAGTTTAGTACATGGCCATACATAACAATTAATGAAAGGATGCAAAGTGTAGCATTAATACTACCAAATGGTACTAAAGGATAACATGCTGCTTCTTAAGTACATATGTATGAACTTGAGCTGGAGTATTGGTCCCGCAACTACTGTCTCTTCGGGGCAAAACTTCTCTGCGTCCTCCTTGTGCGGCTCATTATCACAGTAAGCACACAATGACGAAATGTGAGCTCTCTAAGTGTCCTTCTGAAATGCATTGCTGATGGAAATGAAAAATATATAAATTTAATATAACAATTATGAAATATGTATATATGGTCAACTTGGGCCGCACGCCGGACGCCAGCGGCGACAATAAATTTGATTCTGACGCAAAATGGAAGCACCAAAGAACTTGAACAGTAGTTGTACGAATAATCAGAAGAGACTCTGGACATTGTTAAGGAGAGTCTCGACTATGATGTTCTGCTGCATCATGTCCAAGGCCAGATTCTGACTGACGAGGGCGCCGCCGGGAGGCGGCCACATGAGGGTCGGACCAAATACGATGGCGAGATTGGGGATCTGCATGCGGTTGAATTCCCTGAGCTCCGTAACTCGCGTCAAATGTCTGAGCAAGGCCGCCAAAGTCGCTCGGTGCGTCTGAGGCATCCCCGCGATGATGTCGCGCAGTCGCTTCACCTTGCTAGGACTGTTGCCACCGCTGCGGCACGTCGCAAGCAGCTTGTCCACGCAATCCCAGGGAATCAGAGGTTCTCTCAACTCTCTGAAGAATAACTTCAAAGCACCAGTAAGCACATGGACATCGTCCACGCTCTCCAACACTGCCAGGTTGCCTTGGTCCACTTGCAGCCTGATCCTCTGCACGTGCGAGAGGTTTCCCGACTGCCGGTAGACGCCGTCGGCTCGCAGATGGTCCGGCGTGCGTTCGATTTCTGCAATGCAGGCGCGGACGAAGGACGGGACGTCTGCACCAGACGGATCGGCGGCTTGCAACTCCCGAAGAGTGCTGCCAAACACGGGCTCGTTGCGGATAATGCCCCGCCGGAAGAGGTCGTCCATAGTCGGGCGCCGCAGGAAGAACTTCCTTAGTTTCTCTCGGATGTTGGTCTTACTGGTGCCGCCGCTACTGGTTGCTCCGGGCAGCAACATCGCGTTAGTCGCCTCTCCTATGATTGGCGCAGACTGAGGAGCGCCCGACGGAAAGTCACCTTGATGATGCTCAAGAAGCTCCTCATTACTTCCCAGCAACTTCATCTTGAGACTCTTGGTCCGACTGACCCTGTTCTCCTTCGAGGACAAAGCTGCTGCGGCCGCAGCCGCCGACGGCGGATGCTTTCTCTTGTCCGATGGATGCTGGAGTGTTGATGACTGCAACAAACAGAAAGACACTCTTTAAGTCACTCAACCTCCGCAATAACATTGTATGGTGCAAATGTGCAATGCACGTTATGTTATGTAGGTAAGGTGCAGTAAGCAATACACTTCATGCAGGTACCACGTGTAGACGTATACGCGGAATGCATACCTGACTGGTGTTGGAAGTCTTCCTCAGCCCCGCTTCGTCTTCAACCACTGCCGCGGAAACAACGGTCTCGTCCTCATCCACCACAGTTCTTTTGCCTCTTCTCCCAACCGTCCCTCTTTCTTCTAGCGCCTCGATGACGTCCCTTATCTCTTGATACCACTCGGCGGACACCTGCAGTGAGTCATCCTGCATCAGCATTGTCAACCCCAGCAAGGTAGACACCTCGAAAACGTTGCTGCGCTTGCTCTTGTCGCCGGCCGCACACCAACTGACAGTGGCGCCCTTCAGATCAACGCAGTGTTCTGGCTTGACGTTGTTGCCCCCACCGGTGCTTGCACCACTTTGCAAGATTGAAAAGGTCTTGGCGTCCCGAAAGAAAAGCAAGAAGGTGTCCGTAAGAACAGCGTGTGAGCAGCTCCAGTTCTTGCGGTGTCGCCGACCGTTCTCCACCAGCTTCGTGCGAGACAAAGGTCCCTGCTTCACGACGACGATGTTGACGCCGCCAACTGTGAAGTTGGGTGAAGAAACTGGCAAGGAGAAGTGAGGAGGGACACCTTGGTTCTTCGCTAACTTTCGGTCGGCGGCTGAGGAGGAGAGCAGCTCGGTCTTCGTGACGCTTGAAGTCGTCCCCGTAGAGTTGGACGAGACTGTATTAGGTGGCTCTTCTTCTTGCATAGACTGAAAGAAAAGTACACACATGCATATGAATCCTGAAGATTACAACATACCTCCATAGACTGAAAGAATAGTAATCACATGCATATGATTCCAAATAAGACTACAACATACGTCCAGTAGTTCAAGGCGCCAACATTGCAACACTCACCGCGTAATTTTGAGCAATTCTTTTGGTGGAACTGGTGAGCGGCCTTTTGATGGACGAAGATGAAGTGGATGCAGACCGCTTTCGCTCCACTGACTCGTGCTGATTTTTCTGCTCTTTGGCACCAGTCTTGTCCTCGCCGACGTCTTTGATCGACTGACCGACGCTGGGTAGCCGCCAACAGGACTCGTTGCCGTTCTCCTCGTAGAAGTAGACTTTGCCGGAGGAATCTTGAGCGGAGAACCAGCGCACTCCAGTAAAGACGTTCACGTAGTAAGGACGACCACCGGCTTCTTCGTTCTGCCGTACTTCATAGCCGTCAGGAATCTGAAACGTCGCCAAGTTTTTCCCATTACTCTATTGCCCTTAAAGAAAACGAGCATTATGAGAGAGGGTCCAAGGACTAACAATAGGCCTCATTGAGCCTGAGGAATCACTTGATAAAATTGAGAAAGAAAACTATGTGAATTCGCATTGGGAGCTTCAGTCTGTTTCACAACACACCGTACATGAGCTGCAACATTTAAAAGCTGAATTCAGCTCCGTGGAGTGAGTACAAGAACGTGCAGCAACAGCCCTGATCAGACAAAGGGATTCCAGACATTGCGACAATCACGCTGCCGTCTGCTCTGCGGACAGTTGGAATCACAGCTTTGGATCATCGTCATTATGCTTCTACAAGACGATGAAGGGTTGAAGACGTCAAAAGCAATCACAGTTGGGGCAGCTGTGACTGCCAAATAACCCCTTTCTTCTGGCTGCATCGCAAAGACTACTGCGAGAATAATATCAGAGACGTCTTCGGTCACATTCAGCCGTGAAAGGAATCGAAATCAGGAGGTGAAACAGTACGAAATGTGCTGCCCATCAAAGCCAAGTCTCTCTTTCTACGGAATTCACTACGTACAACTACTCGGAGGATCCACAACAATGACACGCACAGCGCTGAGATGGGCTGTGGAGACAATGGACTCTCAGCAATAATCAGTGTGCAGATGAATCTTTACCTCAATCTGACTAGTAACGATTTCACTCTTGTTCTTCTCGTCCGAGACGGTCTTTTGCTCGGCCTCCTCTTTCTGCTCCTTTTCTATTGTTCCTCCGCCATCAGTGGCATCAGGTACTGGACTGGTCGGGCCGCTGGATGAAGTCTCCCCTCGGACTCTTCTAGGAGGCTTCCAACTCTTCTCTTTGGTCACTCGGTTGCGGTAGAACTTGCGGCCAGTGGACCCTTCCGCGTACTCGTCCCAGTCGGGCACCACATGCTGGGGATTGCGACAATTTAAGTTATTAACTGTCACAGGATATGCATGAGATCCTACCTTTCTGACAGGCAATAGTCCGGCCGGCCCTGGAGACGGAGGAGACCGTGAAGTTGTTGACACAGCTGCCGGAGATTTGTTCCTCTCCAGTCTCACCTCGTCCAGTTCCACCACGTCATCATCTTCCTGCTCCCGATTAGCTTTGATGGGAATGTTTACGTCTGAACTTTCCACACTGTCAAAAGATGTTGAGGAACAGCTCTTGTCCGGGCTGCCTTGACCAAGCTTAAGCACATATTCGGACTTTTGCTCTTCCTCTTCCTCTCCGTCTTCCTCTTCTTCGTCTTCTTCACAAAGTGTCTCTGCGGCTACTTCAAACTGCTCTAATGGCTTAACCGATGGCTGGCAAAAGTCTTTGGAAGTGTCAATAACCAGCCGGTTGTTGGACATGTTGCTGTCGTTGAAGTTCTCTTTTTCCTTCCCGACATTGATACTGACTGGTTCGGCAGCAGAAACATGTTCGACGATGACGTGACTGTTCATGGCCTCTGTCCTGAAAGAGGTGACTAAGTCGCTCTCCGACACGGCCTTCGTCAGCCTCGAAGAGTCACCATTCTCACTGCTTTCTTCTTCTTTGGATGGACTCGGTTGCGACTTGAAGGTGCTAAACAGGGGCTTCTCCTTTATCTCAGGCTTATTATTCGTGGCCGCAGTCGTCTTCAGGTTATTGGGAGACACCGACTTCTCCGAGCTCTTCTTCACGCTGACGACGTTCTCCTCCACCTTCGCGATGGGCGGCTCAGGTCTCTTCTGTGGCACCGGCCGATCGAAGGAGGGAACTTTGGGCGCCTTGGGAGCAGGATACTTGACGCTGGCGGCCTTTTTGCCGGCTTTGTAAGCGGCCAGGCCGTCGCTCCCCAGGTCAGTTTTTGAACGCTTGCTGAAAAAGCGCGAGTGGAGGCTTCGAGGCTGGTCGGAGAGCTTCCTCACACTGTTGTGACTGTTCGCCTGGCTCGAGTTGCCACTGGCGAGAGCTGCAGCTGGCAGCGGGATCTTGGACCTGGGCAAAGGCACAGGTTTTCGCCGCTTGCTCTCCGACTCCAGAGTCGAGGCTTTGCTCGCCAGCGACAACGTCGAGGCTGCTGTCGAGCTGCCGAAGAGGGCCTGCGTGTTTTGATAGGCAGATATGCGTCTGGAACAGAAAAAAAAGAAATTGTACAACATCTGCCTACGGACCCAGCAATGCTACAGGGACATAAGGCACGAAACCGGTTCGATGAGTTACAGCAGCGGCTGCTGCGTCGGCCGCGACGACTTCACCTCATTTTTCCTCCTTGGAGTCGGCCTACACGTATGCATGCATCGTAATGACGGCGGTATTGAAGTGCGGCGCAAACATGCGGGCGCGGAAACAACGCAAAAGTAACCTTGTCTGCTTTTACTTATCAGCGGAAGAAATGTCAAGGATCTGCTCAATCTGCAACTCAGCATTACGCCACCTGCTGCCGTTGCCCACGCATGCTCTTCGAACTACTTGTAGTACTGAGGCGCAATGACGAAAAGTCGTCACATGTGCAAAATTTTTGCTGCTCGATCATATCTCGCCTAGGTGTGAGGTGAGAGCTGCTCATATGTACAGTATGATGACGTACATGAAACTATGCAAAACGTGACAGATGACTGTACCAAGGGAAAAAAATTTGTTCACTGACCCTTTGGAAGTGGCCAACAGTTTCTTCTGCTGCTGCTGCACTTGTTGCAATGTCTGGCCTCTCGCATTCCGTAGCTGCCCTCCTCCCACTCGTTCCATGGACTGGTGTTGCTTCGGTTGCCCGGCCCCTCCAGATCTGGCGCTGCTGACGTCCACGCTCCAAGACTTTCGCTTGTCCAGGCTGTCGAACGTCGGGCGCTTCTCCAGGTTGTTCTTCAGCTGCTGGCGCTTAAGAAATTGCTGCTGACCAAGTTTCGAGGAAGCGTCATCTTCCTCCCTAGGGGTGGCTGATGCGGGAGGTAGGACTTTGATCTCCACGGCGCTGCTGCGCTTCGGCGGCAAGATGTGGCCGCCAGCCTTGAGATGGTCGGAGACGAGAATCGAGTCGAGGGAGTTGCTGCGATAGCGTTCCTGCAATATCAGCGGAACAACAGTGCAATTAATGCCACACCTACACACTGTGTAGAGCTGCTGCATGTACTAGATGCGTACAGATGTGCTGCATAAGTGTCTATCCAGTCTGCGAAGGATTTTTCTGCCGTTACACCTACTTAGTTGGAGGAAAAGAGCATGTGCCAATCTTATCAACCTTCTCGTCCAACCACCAGCTGGAATCGTCCATGGCAATACCCTATTTACGTGACAAAGTATCATGTATAACGTCGCAATCTGCACGCGTCCACGAAAGGTTTCACTTGCCCTGCCCACCTGAAACCGACTGCTTCCCAAGAAGAGATGTTCCTTAGTGCTGCCGTTGTTCCCGTTAAATATGTGTTGGCCGTTCCTCTCCCTGCCAAAAGTGCTCATCTTGTGTCTCATTCTGACTGCTGCGGCAACGTTGTTGTTGGCAGAGTTGACCGACGAGGAAGGCTGCGACGAAGCAGCCGTGGCGGCCGCGGCGGCGGCGGCGGCCACTTCAGCGGCACTGCTGCGCCTCCGCATGGCTTCCAGCTCCTCCGGTCGAAGCTCGATAACATATTTGGCCGGGGCGTAGAAGGGACGGCGGTCTCCGCGACGAATGACCTGCGGCAAATTGAAGTCGATGAAAATTATCTGTAGCAAAGGCACTTTCATGGTGATTGAAGTTCATCGTTGAAAACCTTGGCGGCGAGCTGAAAATTTCATGCTTATTGCATCGTCATGAAACCTGTGAGGTAAGCCGTTAACGACTGAGAGCACAGTTCAGCAGAGCTCCTGTGATCCTTGATTTACGCCTATGACGCGCTACAGTTACGGCATTGTGCTATATTCAGTCTGCTCCAGCAGCTGCTAAGCTGCTACTCAAAAGTGGCATACATGTGTTATAGTGGGACTTTTTTTCCCCCCACATCAGTATCTCGATCTGTCCCATGATTGCAACATTGTACAACTCTTCCACGTGCGCATGAGTGTGTGTGTGCTATGTCGATAGACGCACATATGCGCCCTCAAAACAGCTTGTTCCGGATTTAAACGTCACCTGTAGTGCTTGCAACGTAATCGGATTTTTGACTATTTGCTCCACTTACGTACTATGAGCTTCCTTCTCTCCCCATCCACCCCGCCTACTGCCCTACCACTTGTACGGCTTCATCCGGGCTAAAGCTCTCGCTACTTCCCAGCTCCACTGAGATGTTTATCTCCCTCCTGAAAACCCACTTGCAGTAATAACCTCTCTACTAGCAGTCCAATTGTGATGGAGTCACAACTCCATTGGAGTGAAAATAAAAGATCTTTATTCCGTAATTGAATGTCTTCTTTGTACTGCCCAGCTGGACTCCACGTCTTACCTGCCACCAGTCCCTGTTCGTCTTGTTGATGAGGAGCAACACCTCGTTTTCCTTCATGAAGACTTTCTTGCCGTCTTCGGCCACGTACTCGAAGTCAAAGGCCACGTTGACGAACACCTGTTGCTCTCTCATCCTCTTGCTGTCAAAAGCACCATGGGAGGAACAGAACATTCTCTTCCACTGCTGCCAGAGCTACGCTTGGTTCTGATAGATCTGTCTCCATGTGACGACATGCACTCGACGACTTGGTCACACCCGGGCGCCACCAGCGACGCCACCGTCTCCTCCGACACCCTGCAGTCGACGCTGCTGTCATATGTGGTGGGGGATCAGCGGCAATAACGATTCTTCTTCACAGCATACGGTCAAGGCTCCGACTGTTTCACACATGCGCCTGAGATAATATGCCACGCATGCACGCACACTCCCGCCCGCACACACGCGTGCGTCCGCGCTCCCGTGAGAAGGCGTAATGATAATGAGAGACACACACTGGAAGCAGAAGCGGTTCACAGAGAAACCGAATCACTTGGGAAGAAGCAGCGCCATTTTCTTCTCCTTTTTATTCTTCTTCTTCCTGACTGCCTGCAGCAAAAGCTCTGCTGAAGTCACAAAGGAGAAGGAGGGCTTTATTTTCTCCTCCTTGGCTCTCTGGACTCAATTCCGAGGGAGCGAATGCAGAGGAGGACCCTAGTTTGAAAACACGATGTCAGAGCGAGACCTGCAAAGAAGCACAGAGATTGGGTTACTTGTAGTACAAGAAGATTGGGATTATTTCCACCGGGATTCGTGCACAGAATCCAATAGCCAAACGTGCTGCGGAGCAAGTCAGAGAAATAGCAATTTAACAGTTTCTGGCCCTGTCACAGTCCTGCCAGGCTCTACTACTACAACCTTGCTACGTAGCAGGCACTTGCTGCAAGTGAATGATTCACTGCAAAAATCGCTTTTACCACAACATCCGCTGCGATGAGGACTAATGCATTTCACACGGGAATGTGTCTCTCTCTCCCTCTCATCCACATTTTCTGACTTCGCACGCTTTTCACGCGGAGGATCGCGGTGTCGTATGCGGAAGCTGCCGTGCCAAAACGCGCAAAAAGGGATAAAATTGCACACACAGAGGGACAAAAAGAAGCCACGAATGACTCCAATAAGCGTCACAGGAGTGGTGGGATGTCACATGAGCAAGAATCGCACAAGGTCACTGATGCTACACAGTGCAAGGCTGAAAGCTCAAGCTGTCACTGACTTTGTCACACTTCCTGAGCAGGAGAGGGAGGATTTGCTTGGCAGGTGACCAAGATTCGAGGGGGAGAAAAAAAAACCAACCTCAATGCCGTGAACCGTAGTCGTAGCAGCAGCGGGGTGATTCGAGTTGCATATTGAGTGATAACTGATAACGCACAGGCAGTGGAAATTATCAGCCAGCCTCCCAACGACGCCATCTTTTGTGCTTTTTCGCAATCATCCAGAAGTTGTTGCTCAACAACCGTCGTGTGAAAAGCCATCATCTCTCTCTCGTCGCCACTCCCTTTCTTTCCGCTCTTATCCACCAACCTCCTGTGATCATCAGTGATGATGATAAAGACGCGGGCGATCCTACAGAACTCTCTCTTTTTTGGTCGTCATAAGGCTGCTGCACCAGGGAGTGTTTCAAGGCGTGGGCGTGAAGGAATGCCAAAGAACCAAGAAGGAGGGGAGGGGGAGGGTCACGAAAAAAGTAGGGAAGAAGCTGAGGGAGGGGTGTTCGGACGGGGAGAAAACGGCTGCGTTGGGGTTTCCGGTCGGGAGCTCTGTTCTGCGCGCTCAGTGGCAATTACGAGGTGAAGACTGTTTTGCTCTCGGCCGCAAAGTAGGAGTTCCCGGACAAAAAGGTCGACTCGACTCTTAAGATCATTGAATAGAGTCGCGATATCGGTGACGGAAGACAAGCGACGATTTTCGAGGCCCAAATGTCGCGGTCTCTTTCATGCTAATCATGTTTTGTGCTTCTACAAGGAAGGATTGTTGCTCTTGGCATTTGAGACTACATTTGGATCGAATCAGAGACAATGGGCACGCCTCGTTTTTGGGGACCGTGGCATTTTCAGCTCTTCGGTGATTAGAAAAAACTTTGCGCCCTTCGGGCAACTTCGCCGGGGCCCAGGAAATTCGCCCGGTAATGATGAGGTTTGGGGGTAAATATACCCTGAAGGGGGGGGGGATTAAAGCTCTGCGACGCTCGTTCTACATTAACTCTTGCTACTAAGATTTGAGAGCTCTTATTTTAGGGGTCTGGACAGTGCAAGTCTCCCACGATGACCTCCGAGCACTCGGTGACCGCGATACGCAAGGAGTGCCGCAAAAAATGTTCCTCCCTACCTTTCTCCACCGTGTTCAAGGCCGCGACGTTGTCCAAGGCCGCCCCGCCGCGGGACGTCGTTGACGGCGCCGTCGTTCGGCCCCCGAGCTCAGGTTTTGCTCATCTCCGGGTCTGGCTGACGGCGAACACCGTGGACAACGTCAACTGGGTCAGCGAGAATCGGACGTGTACGTGTGTGTGTATGTGTGTATCTGGAGAGAGAGGAATGAACGAATGAGAGCGGACAGCGAAGCAAAGAGGAACGAATGACTGCTGCTGCTGCTCCTGCCGCTGTCGACAAAGGTGGTAAGAGAGAAGGTAAAACAGCAGCACCACCTAGGTGAGGTATCTCTTTGCCAGGAGCAGCAGCGGCGGCGGCGGCGACAGCGCGGCCATTGCTTCCTTCCTCTGCTGCGCCAACGCAGTCAGCCCAAGGCAACACACGGCAGGTGTTCCATGATAACGTCCGTGAACGCGTTGTCCGGGATCGTGCACTAACCCGGACACACGGACTGCATGCGGACTGGAGGACTGAAAGGGGCCCCTACAAGTCGACATCTGAAGGAAGTCACATTGACGGATGTCGCTGACCCCAACCAGAGACATCGCGGTGCGCTTGAACGCGGTGGACGACACGGGCACGTTCTCGTTCACATAGTTGGCGCGTGCCCACATCTTGCAGGTCTGACTTTGTGCCTCCATCGTGAACAGCTTGGCGCAAAAATCCGTGCCTCGCTCACTCTGTTCACCAGTCATCATGAAGACGCCCCCGCAAGTTTCCCTCCACGAATTTGGCACTGGCCAGGTAAACGTCCATGATCTGTTCCCCCGTCGCCCCCTTCCTCCTCCTCCTCCTCCTCCTCCTCCTGTTGCAGCGGCGGCGGCCGAGGCAGCGGCAGCAGCAGCTCCGGCTATGCACGCTCGACGCGTAGCCAACCTTCGTCTGTGTGCACAACATGAAGTACGTAGCCCTGCTGCTGCCCAGATTCAGGCCCTGCAGGCTGCTGGCCCCGCAGGAACGGGACAGGGCTAAGTGATACCTCGCAACAGGTGAAAAACAGAGGTTTAGAGGGTGGCGACGAGCGGAATTACGAGAGTCTGGTGCGCCAGGAGCTCGTCCCGGTGTTGCTCATACGCTGACCTTGACTCGTTCACCCTCAAGTACGCCATTGATGTCTGCCCACTCTGCGGTTATCTTATCACAGCACTGGGCACTGTTAAGGTCGTCTCGGTCTGAGACAATAGGACTAAGCTTGGAAATCTGTAACAGCAGCCATAATCTTCTGGGTTTAATGAGACCTCCCAGTTGTTGCTTCTTCCTCCCGGAATTCCCTAGAGGTGAGGGATGGAAACCCAGGGGAAGATTAGGGACAGAAAGATCCCTTAATGACAGGACAGTAGCTGAAGAGTCTTTCAATAAAAGTTGCCGACAAATTAAAAACCCGGTTTTACCACGGGGGGGGGGACACCTTTTCTCGCCGGGTCTGAGTCTTGGACAGCTACACTATTCCATTATCCTTGACCGGTGCAAAGACAGATGAAACCAGCAGCGACAGCGTGACTAAATTGTCGTCGGTAAATGACTCCCGGGTCGTCGTTAGTGGACCGCCAGAAGTGATGACTTCGTCCACAATGTAGAATGACAAAGTGCTGGCGGTGGAGAATACAGCTGATGTGGCAAATGCAAGTGCTGTTGACATTGGAGATCCTGACGTTCCTGCAAAGATCAGCGATGAGGACGAGACATCTCCTCTGACAACAGCCTAAATGGTGAAAACTCGTAACCTGAGTAAGAGTAGTACAACCTCCCCCCGGACACTAATGCAAGTGTTGCTATTGCCGCCAGTGCAACGACGACGACCACGGTTACAGCAGCAACCACCGGTCTCGACTCACTCTGTGCTGTAATCTCAGCAACAACTGACTAAGCTTCAGCTGCTTCAGTCTGTTCAGAAGCATCTTTATGCCACACCACACGCACGCCAAGCCTTAACGAGACAGAAGAGACATCTTTCATCAGACAAGAGAATTCGACTGCTCACGTTCCATCAAGTTACTCTGCTCCCGGAGTGCAGATGGAATCTACCCAAATGTTTCTCCAATTCAAGGCCCAATTTGGCGCAAGCACTCTTAAGAAGGACACTTCATTCCTGGGTATTATGTAATGTCGAGACTGATTGTGCGCCTGGAGCTTTGCTTATATGGTTGCTCTCATGTGTCATCGCTTGTTCACGGGGGAGTTGATCGGATGAGTCTACTAAGTGACTCATGTGCAACTTGGAGACAAAAGGAGAGCCCGAGTTCATAGAGCAAGTCCGCCCAAATGTGTCTGAGCCCCAAAGACTGTTATTCTAATTGCCCTGATTTAGTCGTCTGAAAAACTCATCAAGACAGTAAATTTGATCTCTAGTCCACCATCTGCTGCAGATGGCATTAGGGGCCTAATTTCCCATGTCTTTAAAGTCTGAAGACTTGTACTGCATGTCATCATATGCATCATACGATATGAGCACTGAGGCTCTTAGGCCAAGCCTCTAATGCACCCAAGTCAAGCCTTAGAGGCTCTGAGCCACTGAATATCAGAACACGTGCCAGCTTGTGAGGTCTCTGTTACGAAGTTGTGTGCAATCTCACTCAGGAAATAGAGCAGTTCTTGAGCTTCTCGTTCAAGGCGCAAAGTGAAGAGAACTCCTTTTCCATTAATACCGTTTCCGTGATCACTTGTCGGTGATCAGTGTAAAACTTCCTTATCGTTGTCATCAATGCTATTCTTCAGTCATGAAGATCGCCCAGAGTTTCGACCTAAGATTTTTAGTAATGACATGGTGGAGCTCGGTCGCCCATGATTTCAATTTTTGTTTTAGCACTTCTGTGTTGGCTTCTGTACTCTAGTGCATTCTCGTTGTTCTGTATTAATATTTAAGAAGGATGTAAATTGGAGTTCTTTCTTGAATTCTTAGGCTGTTGCTAGAGAACGCTCAAAGCACTTCACGCTTGAGCAAGAGTCCGATTCGAGAGTGCGACATTTTTCCACACACTCTGTCGTACAGACACATCTCTGGTCTCTGTTATCCTCTCCGTGTTCTGTACTCGTACGAAGCACTTTCAGCCTGTGTCAATCGCTGAGTGATTGTGCGATGTTATCAAACGATTGCCTTCTCCTTTATTGGAAACAGTTAATATGATCTTAAAGCTAAATTTTAAGTACTTGCACCACCCGACCGGAAAGGAACAAGATTTTTTTTGTTGGGCTTCCTAGAGGGGTGCCGGCGCAGAAGCGAATCTCCATATTGGTGCTCAGGTCCTGCTTCACGGCCTCCTCCCTGCAGCTCAGTGGCAGCTCAGACCTGCACTCGTTGATATCCTCTATCTGAAAGTCCCCGCTTTCCAGTCAAGCAGTGCAGTGTACGAAACGTCGACATTCCAAGATTTAAGGGACTGGTATGTTGTGAATGAAAGTTCCACAGAGGCGGAACTGCAAATTACTCTACATAGTACATGTACATAATACACCTGTGACGTTAGTGTTACTGTTCTTATAGGATGAGAGGGGACCGTGCTTCACGGTAATCAGTACAAGGCGTTGAGGATCTCCTTCAACTGTCTTGCGTATTCCTTCCTCTTTTCGTGCTCTTCCGTGGACTCCAACAAGTCCACGATCTTTTGCATCTCTTCCACCTTCCCCTTGAAGGCTTCGGCCAAGACTTCGCCGAGCACTGAAATGTACAGTAAGCAAGAGTGAATGCTCGACTGGGACTGTCAGAAGGACTTGTACAATGTCAGACGTCGGCCCTTACAGCGGCTATCTAGGTTCTTCAGATCAGTCCTATTGTCCAGGGAGAACTGTTTCAGGCCCACCAAGCTCCGTTGCGACTTTGTACCTGAAACAAGAGATTTCTGCTCAAGTTGGCCATCACATGGATGTTCTTTTTTTAAAATTGAAGCAACAAAAGTTATTGTGCTTGAACGACATGCAACGTACGTGTCCTGCAAGAGTACATGCATGTTATAAGAGTATTCTCGCTCGAGAAGACAGGTGCAGATGAAGCAAGTGCATTAACGCTTCTCCGGGATATGTCTCCCTCGTTACCAATGGCTAGAGGGATCCTTGGCCCCCAGACCGACATGGCCTGCTGGTCGACAGACATCCCCCTGATGAATCCGTCCTCCTTGCGGGTGCCACTAAGGATCCAGCGCCGCATCCAGCTGCCTGCGGAGGGGAGGGGGATCGGAGGGTAGTGCCCCTAACTGACCCGGCAAATTCATGAGCAGTAATCACTGGTACGGCCGCTCATTCGAGTAATCAAGACATCATCCATAGAGTCCTTGCAGCAACTTCAGTCGGTGCGTACGAGTCTCTTACCTTGTCCTTCGATCTCCTTCTTGATGTGCATGATGGTGTTGGAAAAGTCACTGGTCGTCTCAGTGTTCTCGAAGAGCGCCGCGTAGCTGCCATTGACGATCTTGGGAGTCATAGGGCTGTTGGGACCGATGTTGGCCAGCAGTAAGCTTGTGCCGAAGCTCTTGTTGCGCTCCCGGATCTCTGTCGAGAGGATGGAGAGTGACCGAGATGGCAGTGGCATGCACACAAATTTGTCACTGCGCTCACCCTTGAGCTTCATCTTTGTCCTCTGCTCCGGGGGTGGCGGCACCAGATCGAGGGCGCACGTCCTGATGAGCTGCCAATCGCGGGTGATGTCGTTGGCGGTGGTGCGCGGAGAGGTCACCGTGAAGCGGATCACGTACTGACCTTTGAGAGAGGCGGGCACTGCATGCATCTTGCCTGCGCGACAGACACAATACTACGTCATGGAGCAATAACAGCCTGGACGGCGGTGAACGCACCCGACGAATTCAACCTCTTTAGCAGTTGCTCAGTTAGTGAGTTGTCGCCCTTCAGCCTGAAAACGACCATTCCAAGGTGTCTCTCTGCTGGCATCTCGAATCGATTATCGGAACGAACCAGGGCCTCGAATTTCTGGGCGAGGCGGACTCCCTGACGATCGAATGGCATTACAGTTTGTCATTGGTGTCATATAAAGTGCACTTAATAGTACGTGCACGAAGTGCAGACAGAATATTCTGTACCCGCGAGGAAATTCCACGGGTTTTTGTGTCTTGCGGGACAACAAACAGGGATTAGCTACATGATAACAAGTCTAAGAGCCTCTTTCTTTATAGTACATATACCGTACTACGTAGTACCTGTCTGATATGTTGCTGCAACCCGTTAACGCCGTAGTTTCGGATGACAAACCAAAGCTTTAGAGCCCGGAATCTTTTACTCAGTGGGACTTGCCAATGCTGCAACGGTTAAAGATGCATGAGGGGCAAATTCCAGTGAAAATTCTTTCAACAACTTGCCATGAAGTCAATAGCCAGGCCTGAATTCTCGTGCTGCAGATACAGAGGGTCCACATTGAAGGTCCTGTGCAAGGAGCGACTGTTCCTCACCCACATGGCCGTGCAGTCAAAATGGACCTGCCGAATGCTACAGTCATCACTTGCTGCAATGTATTCGCTTTACTGTTTCTACCAGACCATGAGCCACTTTGAAGGATTAAAGGCCAGGCTGTCTGCGTACTCGATGCCTTCCATCCAGGTCCTGAACTCGGGGCACACGAAAGCAGATCCTGCGTAGGCGGCGTCGATGTGAAGCCACATCTCCTCCTCTTTGCCTAGGTGCGTGAGACGCGAGGTTGCGTTATTTTCCTTGGCGGAAGATCCGTCAGCGATTTTTCTACTCTATGACCACTTACAGATGGGTCCCAACTCCACCAAGTTGTCAAAGGAGCAGGCGCCAGTGGTGCCCAAAGTGGCACAGAGCTACAAAGGTGTGGCAGTTACTTCTGAAGGACTACAGCAGTTCATAAACGTGTCTTTGCTCTCTCACATAGAAGGGAATAAGTCCGTTTTCCCTATCAAAGGCAATGGCCTCACGCAGCTTGTCCCCTCGTAGACTCAGTTTTTCATCACTCTCGATGTACCTAACGATATGTCCGTCACGTAGTACAGTTATTTCAATGTCTTCGTGAAGCTCTGCAGTCAAAACTTGTTCACCTGATTTTCACCAAGCCAATGAGTCCTGCCTTCTCCACGGAGGAGTGAGCTTGATCAGAGCAATACGCCACCAAGCGGCTGTTGATGTCTGCATCGGCAACCTCGGGAAATACCTTTAAACGGCAACGTGGTCTCGCTTTAACGAAGCAACTACTTGCACTCGATCACCTTCTGGTATCTCCGGATTGCCTCCGTCCTGGCGGCCAGAAGGCACACGAATGTGGACTCCGACGCCGTCGTCTGGATGACTCCGCCACCCGAGGAATGCGCCTTGTTGTGCAAGAAGTCGTCTGGTAAACCGATCATCTTACCCAGCCAGTCCATTACGATGGTTTCCAACTCGGTGCATGCGGGACTTGAAGCCTTGAAATGTACAGGGTCATATTGTATTGAGGAACAAAGCAGTGCACCTGAGAAGAAATCTTCTGACCCACCCAAGTGAATCCCAGACAATTGATGCCGTCCGCCAGCATGTCTCCCAACAGGGAGGGGTAGCTATTGAGGGCGGGGAAGTAGGCGTGCATGTACGGGCTTTGCCAGTGAGTTACCTTTGGAGAGACAGACATCGTCACGAAGGACCGTTTATTTGTCGACACATTAGTACTCCTACATTACCCCTGGCATGATGACCCTCTCAACGTCGGCAAAGATGTCTTGCCAGGCTTCACCCTCCTGCGGCGGATCCGGGTTGACCAAGGGTCTCATGTAACCTGGTCGTACGTCCGGGAAGACCCGACGTTCTCGCACGTTCTCCAGGTAATCGGCGATGTAGTCGACCATTTCCTTGCCTAAAATAGATACGCATATACACCCCTCATACGCACGCACGCGCACACATATGCATGTGCTCAGGGGATGGCCAACATAGCAGTGCAAGGTATGACTTTGGTCTAGCGGTTTCTTCTCACTTGCACTCTATTGCACAGGGTGAACCAAGAGTTTTTCACCGTTCTAAATTACTTTCTTCTTTGTCCTGTCAATTGCACAGGCACTGTATCAAAATTGTATTTACACATAAGTTGAACGTCTCTGACCTCTGACCTCTTCTATTAGGGATTTCTTTTCCTTTTCCTCTCATCCAACTGTTGAAGATTGGAGCAACATCATTCGTTCTGACGGAAGTCCTTTTGAGATTCTTCAGTCGACACAAGTTCAAAATGACTGGGCTTGAAGTATTGGTACTGTTGATGTTCTGATTGAGACCATCAATGAGAATGCCCCCCTGGACATTCTGGCCTCTGCAAGTTGCACTCTGTGCTATCTAACTCATTCAGGCTGTGGACAAAAAGTACTACTACAGCCGTGTTCACGACAAGATCATGAAGGAGTTTGGAAGCTTCGTGGACAGGAACACGACCTCAGGCCCAGTTGCACGACGGAAAATCTGTCCAACACATACCGGAGGCGATGAAGATGCCAGACGGCGCCTCAGTCTAACCAAAAGTGATGCTTCACAATTTGTTATCGTTCTGGGAGGCCAAAGACATTCTGTCGGGGAACTCTGTGAACTTGAATTTGGTCTAGAATCTCTGGTCAATCCGCCAGATGAAGTCAATGGGCTGCAAAAACACTTGAAGCAGCCTGGAGTAAGATTTCTGTTTGGACACTTCAGAGCCCGAAGGCCGACCGAAACGAAGCGGCGATGAGGGCCAAGGGCGACCATGTTAACAAGTCATGAAAAGTTAACTACATTGCCTGTGTAAAGGAGTAAAACTTAAGGTGAACAAGTATTGTTACACCTTGCACAAGTTTATAACCCATCCCATGGCCGAAAGTGAGGAAGCAGCGTTCGTCATAATCCATGACGGATAGGGACGAAAATTGTCGAGTTCTCTCGTGACTGTTGGATTTGAGGATTTGTCAATATTCTCTGAGAGTTTAGGCTCGTCTAGAGCGTGGTTATACCTCTCCTCCGGTACTCGTGGACATCCATTTTGCCCCGGAGTGTGTCAGTCTCCTCCTCCACCCCCCTCCTTTCCCTTCCAGGTCCTCCCGACTGACTGAGCAGATCTCCTTTGTCTTCTTCCTTGCAGCCAAAAGTGAGAGAGAAGCATGTGACATGCTTCTCTCGCTCTCGCACTCACACACACTTACACACAATAGCCATTCAACTTGGACAGAGCAATATGGCTTTCCTCGCTTGCTCTCGCCTTGTTTCTCTGCGTACCACCTCCCAGGAGAATTTGGAAAAGGGCTAGGGAAATACATGGTGAGGAGAGTCAATAACGCCTCTGCTACTGTCCCGGTACTGTCCGTACTACGCCTGGGATGTATTCACATACGCACGGCGCAATAGGACTTGACTTACAGCGTGCCAAGCTCGTCCATGTCGCAGCACTTGCATGTGGGACGTCACCAATCAGTCGTGACATATTATCACTCTGAGCATGTATCGTAAACAGGGACTCCACAAAGTCATACTGATTTTTTGCCCCGGACGGAGCTGAGCTTATCAAGTGAAACACATCCAAAGTATCCAAAGCCTTTGAAGGCTTCATTGAAGCTTAACTTGGCCACGTTTTTTTTTCAACAAAAAATAAATAAGTTTCGATGCTTTTTGCCTAGTGCTTGTTGCACTCGACAAGGTTAGGACGAAACAATTACTGTTTCACTGGATAAGATCACTCCTGTTCGTATTGTTTCGCATAATGATGTGCTTGGTGGACATGACTCTTGCCGTGACCGTCTGCGCGTCGGCCGGTGGCGCCGAGTGTTAAGATCTGCGACACTAGCACCAATTTCAGGCACTCGCTCATTCAGGTAGCCCAAGGCCAGTACTTGACTGAGACAGCCAACCTTCGATATACAGCAGATGTAGCATAGAATGTCTTATGTAGTGACTTCTTTCTGCAACTGACCCATTTCTGACATGACAACCTTGGATATGGTAAAGTCATTGGCAGATATACTTTGTCGAAGGTTGACTGTGCGTATACGTCGATGAATAGAGAAGAAGAGCTCTATTCACGATAAGCTCGACAAAAATCGAACGGTGTCTTTGTACCAAGCTTTGGAAGACGTTGTGGGAGGAGAAATTTTCATCTTCCAACAGCCCTCGTACGCACACACTGTACGGACGCAGGCACGTACATACGTACACGCATAGGCATAACAGGAAAGAGGAGAGATGATGATATCACTTCCTCTGGCTCAGCAAATAAAGGGTTGCTACTACCTTGCACTCATTGCGTCCTCCTCTCAATTTTTCATGCGATAAAACGAGAAGGATGAGGAGTCACCGTGGTTTCAAGCTGCTGTCAACTTTACATAATAACTCTTCTCCCCGCGTTCTCGCTGCCAGACAATGGAGAGAAATGGTATCTCTGCTTGATCAGCACGCGTGTTGCTGTGTGTCCAGAAGTCCACGTCGACGTTGAGGTTGTCGTCCGAGGCCAGCAGGACACCTGATAGGGATCCGTCGCCAGGTACCCGCTGGTGGCATTCAGATTCTTCTTGGAACAGCTTCGAGGATAAGAATGATTTGAGGAACCCGACATCGATTCCTTGACACTCTGCGCTAGCGCTCAATTCCCGATTCTTCTGCTTAATCTCCCTTTCGCATGTGTGACCACTCGGTGCAGTTTTTCTCGGTAAATCGTGTCCATTTCCTCTCCGACGCCGTCGACGGCGCCAAGTCCACGTACACGCAGAAGGAGGGACAGACGGGATGCACGCATGCTACGGTACGTAGCATTGAGAGTAACGTCAATGATCGCCTGGTCCACGCCCCAAGGTTTGGATGCTGATTGGTGACTTGCTTGTGCGGTCATTTGAGTCGTTTCACACATTCCTCCGAACAGCTGCTAAGTCACTGTAATAAAAGAGATTGCGTAGTGTCCTCATGCACGTGCATTACGTGCTTGAAGGAAAGAACACCTGGTTTTGAGCTCGCCAGATCTTACGTTGCATTTTCTGAGGTGGGAAGACGTGGTGAAATCGAAGGGCGGTTTCCACAGAGTTGGAAACTTTATTACTTTGTTTGCCATCCAGATCCAGCATTTTCAGGCGCTTTTGTGGTCGCATAAAATAGTGCGTTTAGTTAGACCCCGGCAGAAGTAAAAATTGGCTTCAGGGGGATATTTTTTTCTCTTATAAACAGCTCCTTCGGATACGCCAGAGAAGGGGAAAAAAACCGCACGATTTAGAAGGAGGAGAAAATTTTTATCAAGCGCATCGCTCTACAAATCTCGCTCATATGCATATGCAGATGTGGACCACACGTGAGGAAAGAAAAGAATGCAGAGCTACCAACCGCTTCCACCCTCGGCCAACTGTGCAGTCTGGACGCTGCGTTGACAGTGGTTTTGTGTCTGTCGACAACGGTTGTGACTGGCAAAACAAAGATTGTGCAAGAACAGCGCTGTGGACAAGGTCCTGGCTAGACCGATTTTCTTCAGTCTGCGTGCTGTGTTTGTTGCACGACTCCATTTGAAGACATTCTAGTCAAATCTAACCTAATCAGAGTTACTTTAGGTCAACCTTTCAAATTAGACCTGCTTAGTTAGTTTTCACATGCTAAACTGCAGTGAAATCTAATGGAAGAGAGAGTATGTTTAGCTTTGCCTTCCAAATCTGAACGCATTGTTATGAACTTGAACTTATGTAGTGAAACTTTATTGCAAGATGGGGGGGTCAGAAAAGCTTTGGGTTTTTTTCTTTTCTCCATCCTCACCGTTAGACCTAAGACCAACTCAGACATACTCTAAAATGGGCCTGTACACGCATAAAGTACATCGGATTCTCGATATGACGATGCGGAAAATTTATCTTCAGATCGATTCTTATCGTTATAAGGAGTAAAAGAGAGCACATAAAGAGCGATTGGATCGGCACTGAGTGAAGAGTCCATTCACTGCCCACAAACATCGTCACACCCACTCTCCTGCGTTCTACAAGCGGGGTCCTGGACGCGCGAAGACACGCCGAGATGGGTCACCGCACTGACGGCGGCGCGGTGATGGACCCGCTGAAGGCGTGCGTGTCTGTGGCGTACGTGGACAAATGATCGATCCCTTGGAGCCGACAACTTGCAGGGGGAGGACGAAGAAGAGGAAGAAGATGCTTGACGGAGAGAACGGATCCCTGCATTTTAATGAGGGCGTGCGGCGATCACATTTTTCTGTGGAGCAACAACAGCGCGCGTCCAATGTTTTGGGCATGCCCGAAAAAAAACCCGCTCGCTTCCTCGATTTCCATACATAATCGTGGACGTGCAAGTCAAACTGGTCGTCCCGGAGAGTCCAACAACGGGTTCACACTGGGAGATTTGCTTGGTGCTAGAAGCTCTGAGACTTGATTTGGCTTCTGTCCGGATTAGCGCTGTATCCTTCGTCATTGTCGCTTTCGGCTGCCACCACCGGGGTCGAAGCCTCCGCGTTGAACATCTCCTTTGAGGACAAGTCAAGCGAGAGCCAGGGAAATGGAAGGAGGAATGTGCATTATAATATATAACAAAGAAGCCCTTTCCTGGAATTTTTAGGATGCAGTAGAAGCTGCATTGAGTCAGCCTCATCTCCAGTGGGGCTTCGGTGTAGGGCATCGGTGCCATGCGACACATTCGCCGAAATCCAGTCTCCACTGTGCTGTCCTGTATGCGTAGAGCAGGCAGACACTTGTCTATGCTGTTGTACGTACATGGAGCTCAAAAGGAAGAAAAAGAAGAAGAAAAGTGTTTCTGATTCTTTCCAAGGTCGTCTGAGTCTCACAGCAGCCGCAATTGTCGGGTGATCAATCTCTCCTCATCGGCGGCGACGGCGACGGCGGCAACCGCCACAACGCCAACGTCTCTGACCTCTCCTTGTTCCTCCGCATCCGCAGCGTCTCGGACGGTGATCAATCCATTCGCCACGCATCTTTTATTGCCATTCTTGCAATCCAGATCGCTGGAAGAGCTACTTTGCGCTGCTCGGAGGTGCTCAAAACTGAGATTTTGTGATTGAGCACCCCGCCCGCTTTTATGGGGAGGATGGAGGAATAACAATTTGTGCTGCCCAATTGCGCTGACTCACGACGACGCCCCGGCCCCAGCTCTGGGGGCATTTCTTGGGCTGCCGTGTAAAATATCTCTGATACACGCGCATGAATAAATACGTGGAGGCATCGCTGCTGAATGCTATCGACGCTGTTACTCATTCATGTGACAGCCCTTCAAAACTGTCAGACTCCTTGGGCGGATCGCGCACCCAGAGGAAGAAAAGACCGAAATCTCAATGCCGCAGCTTCGACATGGCGTACTACACGTGCGTGTGTACGCATTTTCTTTGCTGGGAGGCATCGTCTTAATGGCAACATGTGTGTAGCCTCCTTGCGCGCACTCACAGACATGTTGTGTAGATCCGACGGTTGCAAATGAGTGTTTGCAGTGCGACATTGGCAAGGCATTCCATTCTTTGGCTTCGTGATGCACGCAAAACGCATAAAAAAGTGAACTTTACCTTTAAATAGAGGCAAATTTTGGCAGGAAAGAGCGGAAATATCTTGCATTCTAATTAACAAAAGTTGAAAATTTTTAGTATGGAAAATTTGGCCTGAAAATATTGCAAATTCCTTTTTTTTTGGCAACAGAAAGAGCACCAGAGAACCTCAATCAGGCAGGCAAAAAGTTCATCAGTCGAGTGTTATTCGAGGACACCAGATTTATTATGACGTCCACTTTTTTCCACGATTTTTAAACAACTTGCGTCGTGTTGACGACCGAGCTTCAACCGCAAAAATCTGCGGCCAGCGAGAGCGAAAAAAATGGTGTTCAAAATACGTGTGATTTAATTGATGCCATGTTCATCCAGGCAAAGACGAATCCGGACAGTTTTCGTTGATCTGCCAAATAAGGTTATTCAAAGTCCACGGACGCAATTTCCATACCAATAGCGGCCGTGAGTGATGTGTTTTTGACAGGAGCTTCGCGCTGCTTGGACTCATGTCCAATGTCACCCGGACACCGGACTAACAACGTTGGCACTGATGTTGCTGCTCCCTAACTCTGCCAGACCAGAGCTCTGTCGCACTCACCCGTCCGGGCGGAGACATTTTTGCCAGGGCGAAGACAGAAACCCGTCCACTTTGGCGGCTAACAAGCATTTGCGCGCCCAATTTATGAAATGCAATCGCGAATTTCTGCCCAGTACTTAGTGCCAATTCTGAGCGACCTTCACGATTCAGTGTTCGATATTGTGTCGGTCTCACCAAGTTGTGGAGTTGCCACTGCGCAGTCGTGCTGAAGAGCCAACAGGCTTTGTTCGCCAGTGCAGAAAAGCCAACTAAGATGTCATTTAGCAGTTTGCTACCTGCATAACTTCATTTCAAAGCTTGAAATGAGACCGTAGATGAGTCTTTGCTACGCAAAAGACTCAGCTGATTTCTAATGGAGATCTATGCGGTCTCATCCGCCCTGTTAACAAAGAGCCTGGTTAAAAATTTCTGCAGGTAAGAAAGGCATTAATTGCAGCTGTGGGATGGGGGCAATTAATTGCACAGGTGAGCTTCTCCCCACAAAGAGAAGACATCACAGACGGTTATGCGATACATCATGCTTAGCCTCCTTCTCCGCGAGCTAATTAAGCGAGAACGCTTTTGGGGCCTTACAGAGTGGGCCCTACAGAGTGGGCCTTGCATGTGCAGCGCGCGGCCGGTCGCCGTGCGCGCGCGTGCACTATTGCGTGCCGAACGCATTTTTCGCGTACGCACAGGGCGCATCTGAAAGTGCGTCACATCATTACAAGAGAGAGCGAAGAGGAGACCAACGTCGTCGGTCGCCGGCTTCCTTCCTTCCTGCCTCTCCTCCGCCTCCTCAGTCCCCTCAGTCATGAACCGACGCTCGCAGGGTTCACGTCGACTTCTGGCCAACCGTTGACCTCACGAGTGCTGAAGAAAAGAAGAGCCAGATCCCGACTGATACGGAGAGAACAGGCAACGCACGAACCAGATCTGGAGGTCACATCTTCAACGACACCTCTATTTCCCCCCCCCCCCGGGGCGGTTGGGGGTGTGGGTGGGAGGGTGTGGCGTGGGGTGGGGGGGGGGGTGGGGGGGGGGG
>JAAUXU010023553.1_pt1 | contig 23784 bp, 31 predicted proteins | sample 7278151 | NCBI WGS metagenome assembly JAAUXU01 (sample SAMN14350113, study PRJNA611818) | marine sediment metagenome | isolation source: surface marine sediment (1.8m) | place: French Polynesia: Moorea | collected 2018-08 | reverse complement strand
CTTCTTGCCATGGCTCCATGTGCATCATTGCAAGGTTATAAGTGAGCCAATGACCTTCAATATTCAAGTGTCAATAACTCACTTAAAAATAGTCATTTCACTAAGCCACACACATATCTGTATTCAGCATTTAAAGGATTACAACTTTGGTCAAAAAAAAATTTTCATAGTCCTGAGACCCTAATAAGTAAAATTTTAATTATATATTTCATTATGTTATAAAACTTTGTGTAAATGTTAGTGATATTTAACGGGGGACCCCAGAGAACTTCCTCATTTTTAAAAATATGACATTTTTGTGTAATAAACATGTCTGTGCAGTGGACAGGGAAAGCTGTACCCCCCCTAAAAAATGGACCATTGGGGGGGGGGCTGTGCTCATGTCTGTCACGAGCTTTGCCTAAAATGTACTGAATCAATATAACCTTAGGAGGTAGAACAATATGATGCGATGTGGGGACATTTCTTGCTTTATCCAATCGATATGATTCTTCCATAACTAAGCAGTGATTGCCGGAACTCCGACTGTAGCGATCATGTCACTTCGCCTTAATGTCAGCGGTCCTCGAGGTGGAGGAGGTGATCTTCCTTGTCATGGACTTGGCTAATGGTCTGGTACCTCTGGGAGGTGTCAAGACAAAAAGAAAAGGATTAGCATTGAGCAGAAACTGCATAATTGCGACAGTGAGCAGTTGAAAAGACTTTAACAGCTCGGTGAAGTGCAACCTCGATGGCGGCATCGGCTTGAAAATCGTTGTTGTGTGTCGCAGGCAAGCGCAGTAGCTGCGGGTTCGGCAGCTGCCACTGGCAAACTTCTTCTTTCTCCTTAGTGACTCAGGTATAGGCTCAAGTCGACTCCTCACGTCAAGAAGGGGTCTGCCATCTTCCTCCTCCTCTTGGTTATTTAGAGTTTGTACCCGCCTGCGTTGGAAATGGTAAGGTCGAAGTCTGATGGGACTTTTGTCGGTTCATGACCTGGTTGACTATCTGTGTTAAGGCCGCCGCCGCCGCCGCCGCTGCTGCTGCCGCGGACGAGCAGGAAAAGCTGCTGGAGGAGGCCCACAACGTGGTCAAGATGCAGAGCTTGCAGATGAAGCGATGCCTAGACAAGAACAAGCTGATGGACGGGCTCAAGCACGCCTCTAACATGCTGGGTGAGGACATTTCTGGGGGGGAGAATACGCCCATCTAAAGATGGAGAACTTGTTACAGCCGTGACTTCTTCTTCAGGTGAACTTCGCACGTCTCTCCTTTCGCCCAAGAGCTACTACGAACTGTACATGTCGATCTGCGACGAGATCCGACACCTGGAGGCATACTTGTTCGACGAGTTCCAGAAGGGCAGGAAGGTGGCCGACCTGTATGAGCTGGTGCAGTACGCAGGAAACATCGTTCCTAGAATGTAGGCGATCCTCCCTATCTCAGTCGGACAGAGTCATTCGCACTCTTTGCAGGTACCTCTTGATCACTGTGGGGCTCGTGTACATCAAGACCAACGAGTACTCCCGCCGAGACATTTTGCGAGACCTTGTAGAGATGTGTCGGGGTGTGCAGCATCCGCTACGAGGACTCTTTCTCAGGAACTACCTGCTCCAATGCACCAGGAACATCCTCCCCGACGTCCCGCAAACAGCAGTCGAGGAAGGACAAGAGGACGAGGATGGAGCGGTAAGAGTGCAATTTTGTACTTGTTGGTTTGAAGTGTGGCCACTTATCCATTCAGATTAACGACTCGATCGACTTCATCCTGCTGAACTTTGCGGAGATGAACAAGCTGTGGGTTCGCATGCAGCACCAAGGACACAGCAGGGATAAGGAGAAGAAAGATCGCGAAAGGATGGAGCTGAGGATTCTTGTTGGGACAAATCTGGTCAGGCTTTCGCAACTGGAAAACATTGACGTGGAGATGTGAGTGAAGTGAAGCACAGGTACAAAGTGAAGAAGATCTAATGCCGGATTCCTTGTCAAGGTACAACAAGACCGTTTTGCCGGGCATCCTGGAACAAGTAGTGTCATGCAAGGACGCCATTGCTCAAGAGTATCTCATGGAGTGTATCATTCAGGTAAGGGTGAGGAGGAAGTACTTCAGCAAGGTGGAATATATTGTACTTGCCTTCGCAGGTGTTTCCCGATGAGATGCACCTGGTGACCCTGAACAAGTTCCTCCACGCTTGCGGTGAGCTTCATCCGGGGGTCAACGTCAAGAACGTAGTGATCGCCCTGATCGACCGATTGGCACTCTTCGCCGAACGAAACGAAGGTGGGATTCCGTCAGAGGTGCCACTTTTCGACATCTTCTCCAAGGAGATTGCCAAGATCGTCTCGGGCAGAGGAGAGGGAATTCCGCCGGAAGACGTCGTAGCCCTTCAAGTAAGCGCCGACCAAGAAACATGCGTGGCCAACGTGCAGAAGAACACGCACAAGCGGCTGGTAGAGATTCCAGCCTCCCGTGTTCCTGAACTCCTCGTCTTTAGTATCAACTCAGTGCTACAATGCCTTCTACACTTAGGTGTCGCTGGTGAACATGGCACACAAGTGCTACAAGGGCAGGAATGACTACGTGGACACGGTGCTCGGAGTTACCAAACAGCTCTTCGACAGCATTGGACTCGATAGGTGGATCATGTATCATTTTAGCCCTAAGGGCTCACATCATTTCATTACCTACGACTGTTAGGGTGGAGTATGGCACTCCCGTCGGTCGCGAACTGGAGAAACTGCTGAAGATCCCGATCGCTCAGTTGAACGATATTCTATCCGTGCTGGACTTGCGCAGCTTCCGACCTCTCTTGGACACCTTTGACTTCTTCGGTCGGAAGTCCATGGCCTGCTTCATTGGCGAAAATGTCCTGGAGAATGAAACTAGGATCTCGGAGCCGGACAGGGCAGAGACGGTCTTGGCCACGCTCGCTACACTGGTCGCAGACCAAGAAGATGGCGAGGAGTGGGAGGACCAAGAGGAATTCGCAGAGGAGCAAGGTACTAATTCCTCATGTCGTCAGTCCTCGCAGTCCTCGCAGCAGTCTCTTGGTTGACCAGACTAATGCCCAAGATATGCTCCTTAGGTCTGATGGGTCGCCTGGTCCATCTGCTGTATTCCGATGACCCTGATCAGCACTACCAGATACTTAACATTGCGAGAAAGCAGTTCGGGACTGGCGGCCCCAAGAGGATTCCCTTTACACTGCCTCCGATCATCGTCCAGGCTTTCCAGCTGGCCAAGAGATTCCATGACATCAGGGACAAGGTATGTGATGCCGGAGGTTAATATGTCGTAAGGACGACTTGAGCATGTTCCTGATGACGTTACAGGATGAAATGTGGGAGAAAAAGGTGGCCAAGATCTTCCAATTCTGTCACTCGACCATCAATGCCCTGGTGAAGGCCGAGATGAGCGAACTGCCGCTCCGGTTGTACCTGCAGGGAGCTCTTGCCATAGATGGGATTCCCTACGAGGAGCAGGAAACTGTGGCTTATGAATTCTTATCTCAGGTAAATAAGCAATTCTACCCTTTGCATGTCGTGCATTGGTTACTATTGCTCCATCACGCAGGCTTTCTCCTTGTACGAGGATGAGATATCCGACTCCCGCGCTCAGCTGGCCGCGATCTGCCTGCTGATCGGCACGCTCGAGCGAATCTCTTGCTTCGGAGAGGAGAATCACGACCCGCTGAGGACTCAGTGCGCTTTGGCGGCCTCCAAACTCCTAAAGAAGCCGGACCAGTGCAGGGGAGTGCTCGTCTGCTCTCAGCTCTTTTGGAGTGGAAAGATCCAGGGTGGGAAGGAGGTACGGTACATTGACTGGTTGTATCTGTGTGCGATTTGCAGGTATATGATTATGAGGGATTGTCTTGCAGCTCCGGGACGGCAAGCGAGTGTTGGACTGCTTGAAGAAAGCCTTGAAGATTGCCTCCCAGTGCATGGACGCAGGCACGCGCACCCAGTTGCTCGTGGAGGTGCTGAACAAATGCATTTACTTCAGGTGAGGAAGAAATTCACCAAGTGTGTCCAAGGGGATATCTCTTGTTTGCTGCACGTGGCTTCTGCTTTCAGGGCTTCGAGTGTAGAATCAGTCGAGATCAAGATGGTCGCTGAACTCTTAGATAAAGTTCGTGAGGAGCTGCAGGGATTAGAGGCAGGCGATGAAGCTGATCAGGTGAGCAAGACGTGCATAAGTGCTCGCATTGATGCAGTGGAGCATAACGACACTACTTGAATGCACTTTCAGATCGGACAACACTTTGAGAATACCCTGGAGCACCTTAAAGCGAAGAAAGCAGAAGAAAACGGCGGAGGGATTTTTGACGGGCTAGACGTTTAAAGTGACTATCGTGGCACTTCTGAGCTATGAATATAATGCATTTTTTAAAGACTTCTTGTGAGTGAAACACAGCCTGTAGAATGCGTGTTTCCGGCTATTGGAAGGATCCCACGGACACCAGCAAGTTTCTTCTTGTGTACTGCATTCCCACGACGGATGAGTCCTTGGTGCCGAATGAAGCTATCCGGTAGGCACTCGAATTGCTGTTCACGTTAGGGTTGTGAGTCACATTCACCTGCAGCAAGAGGCAAGATGTACATGTCCACGCGTCGTCGGGGTTCGTCCAAAGATGCTTACCTCCTCTAGGTTGAGCTCTCCCACGAACTTGGCGAAGTCCCAGAGGATAATGGCTCCTGCAACACTTTGATCCGATCCAACGCAATCGGCGGAACTTGATGCTGTGAGAATGGCGTTGTCACGGCTGAAGCACAGGGATGTCACTAGGCCGCTGAAGTGGGCAACGCATTAGTGTTTCTGACAAATACTGCAGTAAGTGCACCACAGGCTAGGCATACCAACTGTCATTGGCGCTCAGCGAGCACGAGAAGTCGCCCAATAGATGTCCATGAGCTATATCCCAGAGAAGAACTCTACTGTCGGAACCACCGGAGGCTAAGAACCTGGAGAAGGGCAAGAAAAGCGCACATGAAGTAGAATTCTTATACAGTAGCCTGTTTGTGCTCTATCGGTGATGACTGCTCATCCCTAGTCCTGCCGCACCTTCCGTCTGCAGAGAAAGCCAGACACGCGACTGCGTCTTTATGTCCCGTCATGAGCCTGACGCAGAGCCCAGTGACGCAATCCCACAGGCGGACGCAGCGGTCGCTGGAGCCCGTGGCCAAGTAGTTCGAGTTCGGATGAAACGTAAGGCAGTCGACACCGGAGAAGTGGCCGGCGAACACGCGCACGCATGTTGAGTTTTCGGTCACCCAGAGCCGGGCAGTCTTGTCCTGGAATTGAAGAGGCTGGTCGGTGAGTTCACCATGGGACCTAAAAAGGCCTACCTGTCCGCAAGAAGCGAAGTAGTGTCCTTGTGGGCAGAATGCTACAGCCCAAACAGGCATGAGGTGGCCTTTGTACACCACCACGCATGTCCACGTCTGGAGGCTCCACAGCCGGACGGTGCCATCTTCAGAACAGGACAGCAGAAGCGACCTTGGAAACAAGTAGTAAGGATTGGTATTGACCGTGCTAAAAAAAAACCATTGTCTTCATCATTGCCAACCTGTCTGGGCTAAATGAAAGCCCGAAAACGACAGACGCGTGACCCAAGAGGCTCTTGCTGCCTTCTGCCGACGTCTCGTCGATCATCCTGTGCAAGACGTCGTCAGCGTCATTGTCGATTTCGGCCAGCCTCTCGGCAGATTTCATAGCTTTGAGCTTGGACGACAGCAGGGAGAAAACCTGCACCAGGTGAACTGTCAGCGTTTGCAAGTTGTTAATTAAAACTCAAATCAATTACCTTGATATGAGCGTTGGCAAATCCGAGGGCCAGCATGCTGCTGTCGTCGGAGATCTCAGCGGAAGTGACGCTGGCTCCAGCGTTCACGATCGTGTACATACATACAGAGGGTAGGCTGATGAAGAGATAGTTAGTCCGACTTCAGATAATGTACGTATATAAACAGCATGTGTACCTGCCGGGTCCGAGGAGCTGTCTCTTTTGAGCCTCCTTCAGAATCTTCACCTTCTCGATCTTGTCCACGTCCCGCAAATCAGGGAAAGGCATCCTGGAACAGGGCACCACCATTAAGTTGCTTGAAAAGTTTGCTCTTCTACCATAAAGTGCGATGTGTACCTGGAGGGCGGCGGCGCATGTGGATCGGACTTCTGCTTCTTAAGCGCTAAGATGTCTTTCTTTTTCTTCTTTTTAGGCTTGTCCTCGCCAGGTCCGGCAACTTCTTCCTCTTCGTCTGCTACCAGGAAGGCCGAGAGATCTGGTTCTTTCTGTAGTCCGTAGTAGACCTGTCACGTAAAAAAGTCAGTCACATCTGTACTTGGATTTTCCTAGTAACATATAATACTTAACGTATTCTTTTAATTTACATGCGTGTTTCATTTACTGGAACTGTGTAAGGAAATAGCACAAAACACACGAAAAATCGTAAGTTTCGAGTGTATCATAAACACCAACCACACGCTACAGAATTGGGTCTCAACATTAAGCATGCTTAATGTTATGATGTGATGTTAACCAGTGTCAACGTCGCTTTTCGATGACATACAGTAAAAGTAACAGGAACTTTGTGACTGCAAAATTACTCTATATACTGTACGGTATATGACGTTAAATCAAACCCGACCTTCGCTCTGTTGGCTTGTCTGTTTGCTTCACCGATCATTCCGCCTGACGTGGCGTCAATCTGCCTCTTGTTCCTCGCAATGCCTTCATATACGTCCAGGTACAGGTGCTCTTGGATGATGTTCCACAGGATCTGCATGTTCAAGGAGTGACTTACGACAGTATGCTCGAGGTATTTACGATCTCATTCTTTACCTGGTGCTTTCGTTCATCGCCTATGATCTTTCTGAGCTGTCTCAGTTGGCTGTAAGTGTCCCTGGACATCCTGACGGTGAATTGAGACGTTTGGAAGTTCTCCATCAGCTCGCTGCCACTCATATGCGCGCGTTTTGTGATATAAGACAAGTTGCGGATGTCGCCGGAGAAAAATGATTCCTGAAACATGCCGGCATAGACACGTAGGGGTAACTTTTTCGGCTAGAGCGCGTGCACTTACCTGCAGTCGTCCGAATCTGGCAACAAATTGACTGGCGCGCTTCTCATGGCCATTGTAGACCAGCTCGAGGTACATGTGTACAAATACAGGATACAGGATGAGCGCCAACTCGTGGCGGTAAAGGTCCAGGGAATTGTCCACAAAGTTCACCAATTCCTGGTAGACCTGTTGAGGAGAGAACGTCGATTCTGTCGTCTTTTATGCATCCTATGAATGTGCTTAACCTCCTCATAATATCCAGGATTTCCTTCGCTGGAGTAAGAAGAGAGGACGTTCGACGTGGTTGCCTCTCCGGGACCAGATCCGGTGGTGGCGGAGGACAGCGGCTTTGAGTCCTCGGGAGAGTTTTCACTTTTAATTGACGTCTTCTTGGCGACCGTCAACTCCTGCTTCAGCAGAGCCTCAGCCTGCTCCATTTTGTGCTTCCTTAAGAACTGTACGAAGTCTTCCATCGTGTACGTCTCAGACGAAGAGAACGCGGGCGACGCCGTAGACGCCGGCGACGCCATGGTGAAGATGATCAAAGTCTCAAGCTGGAAGACGCCGGCTCAAGTTCAGCTAAACTAAATATTCTGCGTGAGGAGCAGCGCTGCAAGCCGTGCAGTCAAATAAAAGCATAGCTGCCACTTTGCTCTGTGCGCAAAATAGCCAGTAGAAAGCATTAATCCCGCTGCTTCTTAATTTGTGCTTTTTCAACTGTCCTGTTGTTATTAAACTATTAAGTTAATGTACTCCTCTGCTCCCGAGATGTCTGATATTCATAAAAAGAGCGCTTCTGATTAGTCTCCCAGAGCGCCTAAGCGTCACTTGGGAGCTCTGGTTCTATATCAGCTAACTGAAGAACACAACTCAAATCCGCGGCTCACCTAAGTTGTAAGACCGTATGCTTCAGATGTTGATCTCGGCCTTGTGTGATTCAAAGCGTAGATGTCGGCCCCAGAGGAACGTCAACTTGAACAAACACGTGTACAAGGTGAATCACTTTAAGGCTCGATATCCTGACCTCCGAGGAGGATCCTTCGGCCCACGTCGTCTGCGCCCCTCCACTTGTTTCTGTGCTTCCCACTCCCACTCTCCTCCTCGGAGTCGGTGAGATGAGCATCGTCGACATCACGACGTCGCTAGCCCGCATGCGAGAGGCCATGAGGCTCTACTCCGAGCATATCATTGTTGACCGGTCTACTAACGCACGCGAGGTCCAAAAGTCGCTAGAGGATGAAGGTGCAGTCAGCGCCTTGACGGAAGCATCAAAAGAGTGGTCTGAGACAACATTGAAGGAGGAGGCTATCATCAAGCTTCTGAGTGAGAGCTTCATGCAACACACCGATGGCCTTAGGATGCGAGCAGAGAATGCCAAGGACATTGTTGCGATAGCGAAACAACAGGTAATGTTCAACTGCACATCCCGACATCTTAAAGGGTATCCTCTCATTATTTAACTGCAGATATCACTAAAGAAGGACAGGGAGAGTAATATGAGCGCCCTCTCATGGTTTTTTGGTGGTCAGGACTGGGAAGCCTTTGACCAGGAGCTAAAAGAGATCCATGACAGGCTTCTGAGGATGGAGGCCGGTCTGTTTTCATCCTGAGGGCACCAAGAGTGACGAGAGACTCAGTCATGAATGTCCTTGGAGAAAAACTTATCTTGGCAGCTGAAAATGGCCGCCTCCCAGAAGTCAAGCTCCCGGAGGACCGCCCTCCCGACTTAGCGGACTTCAAGGGTCGAGCCACCATATCCGCCAAGGCAATTGCAGAGTGTCTGGAACTCTTGAAAAAGTACGAGCAAGAAAAGAACAATGACGATTTGTCATCAGACAAATGCATCGTGAAGGAAACTCTAGTACCATTGCTGTTGCTTTGTGGCGAGCATACCGAGGTGAGCAAGGTTTTTTCCCAAAGTCTGTGAACAGCAAATTCAGTTGCAATTTACCTGATCCCTTGCAGAGTCATCCCTGGTCCAGCACCCAGACCATTGCACTGTCTTATCAACTCCTATCACTGCTCCGAAGGCTTTTGGGGGCACCGTCAACATCTGCCATGCTGCTAATGACGACCAATTCGATTGATGATACATCTACAACTTCGTCAGAACAACTAGTGCGTAAGATGACGGCACGACTGAGGTCTTGTCTGGACAAAAGCTCTTTCAAGAGACATCCTGGTGCCAAGAGCTGCCTTGTATGGCTACTGCACCAATTTCAGCACCCGCACCTAGGTCCTCTGCTCTCTGAGTTTCTGCCGCACATTTTAACCATCTCAGATGATTGGCTTCCAGAGAACAAGATCCTAGGAGTCACATGTCTGAGGCACGTTGTCAACAACTGTAGCAAAACTGAGTTGGAGTGGTACGGGCGTGCAGAGCTCTTGTGCAGTGTACTCAACCCCCTATTGCACTCTCACGAGATCGAACTTCTGGACGCCGTTTATCCAACCTTCTTGGACTATTTAAGGATTTTTGACGATGAAGGGGGTGAAACGTGCAAAGCTTCTGCCAGTGACAGAGTGCTGCTCCATTATCTTAAATGCCTTGAAGTGGAGACCAAGCCTGAGGTCAAGCGCTGCCTCGTGAAGTATCTAGGGCCACTCCTGGAGCTCCAGAACATCCGCATCGTCCGGTGGCTCACCAGACTGACCAGAGTGAGCGAAACCATATTAGCCTTACCTGAAGAAGAAGAGACTACGAGAGGAGAGATGCTCTCCTGCCTCTTATTTGTGATGAAAACAGCTCCTCCTCAACGGTTGCGCTCATATACTCGAACTTTACTGCAGATTCTCTTTCGCCTGCTGCACGAGATTAGTGAAAGTGACCACGATGACAAGTGGAAGATGCTCTCCGGGAACTGCCTGGAGTGCATAAGACTATTAAAGCAAGTTGCAGGAGAAGAGTTTCAATGTCTCACCAAGGGGATGGCGGACCAAATGTACGAGAGCAGCAAGGTGTCAACATACTTTAAGGATGCTGTTGTTGAACTACAGAGCTGAAGATTTGGTCCCAGGGGTAATGACGTCAAGAGCGTGTACATCTTATCGGCGTAAAATCCCTAGTTGTCTATCTGTGAAGACATTCTTGAGTGACGGACACCACACATTCAGAAATAATAACTCTTACATTAATGTCTCGGTGATGTACTACAACTAAAGCCAGCCAACGTTAGATGACAATGCAAAATGGTCACCACGCCCGTTTTGAGGAAGTATTCAGGTATAAACACATGGTCATCAAAATATGAGCCGCCTTGAATGGGCAATAGTCAGGTGCGAGGGGCAGAGTAACGTTCTTTTGTGAACACTGCGCAACAGCGGTACTTTCAGTACCACGTTGCAATTTGCGTACTGCAACAAGTGACGAGAAAGTACTGTTGAGCGCTCTGGTCGGTCACACTTAACCAACTCACGCACCAAAATGAGAGCATTCTGTGGCGATGCACTTCTTCACCCTGGACCTGATTTTGACATGCACACTCACGACAAAGGCCGAGCTTGGGTGAGGAACTCTGGAGGCGTTGACCAATACGTTATTCAAGGGGTTCAGGTCCTTCGAGCCAATGTCCAGGAACAAATTATACGCTGATACTTGAGAGGAATCCTTTCATGACAGCGTGATAATCTTGTGCAGTGTAGCGAACAACGACTGAAGACAAGTCTGTGTTATCCATATCCTGATGCCAGAACTCATCCTCACATCTTTACACCTAATGCAATTTAGCCCAGTGTACATAATATTCATATATATATATTTATATTAAAAAGCACATTTTGCCTGTCAAGCAGTGGTTTGTCCTCAAAAGCACGGTAATGGCCTCCAGTTCAAAGATTTGTCCACAAGTCTGCCGTGGTTAGGTACTCGACAGTCGAATTCGTTATGGCCCAGTCTTCATCCTCGTCATCAAGGTAATAGTACGTTGGCTCGTCATCCACCTGCATCGGTTAAAGTGCCTCATAATGATATATAAACTGTCCCTTAAGCTTTTGTACCTGAAACAGAGACAGGTGACAGCGATTGTGGTACATGGAACAATCTCCTCTCTGCTGCCCGTTCCTCTGGGCCTCGAGGTAGTCCGACTCTTTGTATGCGGTCACCCTGTCTAACACGGTGTCGGGGAGCAAGAGGGCGTTCGCCAGCTGCCCCAAGAGTCCGTCCATGTGAAGTGGGGTCTGTGCAACCTCGCATAATGCACGCAGGGCGCACCCGTGCACGTCCAAACCTGTCGGAGCCACCTTGCTGGCGTAGAGCTCCAGGTGGCGCAATGCAGAATGGCGCACACTCTCGGCATCACAGCCAACACCACGACGACTTCGACGACGACGTCGACGACGATTGCCACCGGTAACACTGTAAAGGCAATGAGGGGCGTAACATTTTTGAGTGAAATCAACCAAACCTCCTCAACGCTCAGGGTACTGCGGTTGAGAACAGCTGGGCACAAACAAGACCGAGATCAGCGAGATGTCTTCTTTGGTCAACTTGCACTCTTCCAGCGGCCACTCACGATCGAACTTCCTCCCTAGTCTGGCAAAATTGGCCAACTCCCCCTTCTATCAGGACGTGAGGATCGTGTGCTCCGATGGCGTCGTGGTCCGATGGAACAGGTACGCTTCTCGACTAGCTTCAAATGTCGATCCTATGGTTTTCAATTGTAGATTCCTCCTGGCTGCCAACTCCTCCATGTTGGCAAAGTGCTTGTTCGACAGTTGGCAGAGCGACGAAGACGATTCCGTAGTTGTGGTGCCTGGACTCTCCTCCGCCACTCTGGGCACCATGCTCGCTTGTACGCTGAACCGAGCTGTCAGAGGGGATATCTTGTCAGTCAACGAGCAACAGGCGATGGGACTCTTGGGATTTAGTCTCTTGAACGGTTCTGGGGAGGGTCAAAATATCAAGGATAGGAGAACGCAGCAATACCAGCAATTATTGGTGTCGTCCAAGACTTTGCCACCTTCCAAGAGGATGCTGTCAGTGGAGATCCAGGAGGAGGAAGATAATGACGAAGAAGACACTTCTGACGATGGAGAAATGTCGTCAGATGAAAGCCTTGATCCCACTACCCTTGGCCAAGTGACAGGGGAGTCTGATCTGACCCAACACGAGTCACTTTGCCATCAAGAAGGCATCGTAAATGATAAGAGCAAGTTCACGCAGGAAGATAACGTCTCCACGGAGTTCAGCGACATTCCAGAAGTGCAGGACGTTGGCCTGGACACCATATCCATGAGTGCAGATCTTTTAGAAGTAGAAGAAAGAAGTCTCTTGGATAACAACATCTCGGAGGAAATCACTGAAGAGCTCACGGGGAATAAACTTAAACACTGTGGAGGGACGGGACCTCATGATGTCAACGGTGCTATCAGTGATGGGAAAGGACTTCTTGTCATTAACGGTGAGCTGGATACTGACATTGAGAATGCCCTTGAAGACAGTGCGTCTGTCCTTGATACTCCTCGTCGGGAGGACGAAGTTGTGAAATTAAGCAATCATGCTGGAGGGTCTGTGCAAGATCAAGATGCAAATAATCCCTTCTCTCCCAATAATCGAAGCCCAAGTCCAAGGTTTAAGGACAAAAGTCATCGGGCTCGCTTGGTCTGTCCGGAACCTTCCTGTAAGTTATCCTTCGAACGAGCGGCCCACCTGGAACAACATGTTGCTGCACACAGAAACAGCAGCGTCGGCGGGTTCGAATGTGGCGAGTGCGGCAAACGCTTCTTCCACATGGCCAACCTGAGGGCCCACGAAAGGTATCATGTCGACAGAGCGTTGATGCTGTCATGCCCGCACTGCGAAAAGACCTTTAAGGGGAAGCGTGTCCTGGCCAATCACGTCAAGAGCGCTCATTTCTTGGCCAAGTGTCCGCACTGCGATGAGGAGATGCCCAGGAACAGACTAAATGGTCACTTGAGAGAAGTGCACCAGGTTAAACGAGTGAAGAAAAGTGATAGTGATGAGGATCCAGACCATAGAACGTATGCATGCGAATTTTGCAAGAAGAAGTTCTCGACACCAAATGCGCTGATGCATCACCGACGGGTTCATGATGGAGATCCTCCCCCTGAAGAGTTGGAACCTATAGGAGAAGACGCAACGGGTAGCTGTGTAAGGTGGGTGTCTCTTGAAAAGTCGACGATCATCTGTGACTGTCTCCGTCTCCTAGGTGTAGTCTATGCCAACGCAATTATGCCACTCCACGTCATTTGCGGGCTCACCAGCGGCGTGATCACACTACCAGCGAGTGTGAGATCTGCGGAAAGCTCGTCAAGGACCTGGCTGCTCACGTCTACAACGTTCACTCAGAGCAACGGCAGCGCAAGAAGCAGAGGACGCGCTGCACAGTATGCGCCAAAGAGTTCGCCACCCACTACGCCGCCAAGTACCATTTCAAGAAGGCTCACGGCGGCAACGCAGAAATGAACAACAGAGAGACTTGTCGAGAGTGCAACAAGGAATGCTCTGATATTGCGCGCCATCGGCGCGAGGTTCACGCCGAGAACCGCCACGAGTGCACTGTATGTGGTCACTTTTTTCCGGTCAAGGAAAGCTTGGAGCGTCACGTGCGCCACGTCCACCACGGCGTGAAGACTCCGTGTCCATACTGTGAGAAGGAGGTGCTTCATCTGGCCACTCACCTGGTACGCTTGTAAACGGTTTGCTGCTGGGACTCAAGAGCTCCTTGAGCTTTCAGCTGCCCGGAGGAGGCGCAGAACCTTGCGCCTGTGTAAAAGTTTTTACTCCCGTTGTATGCGGCGTCTCCTCCCAGCAGCTCGTAGGTAGTGAGCACGTCAACTTTGAGTACTTATACTACTCCTTTTCTTCAGGTCACTGGCCACGACATGGCTGCTAGAGAGGCCAGGCAGTTGTCTGCAGGCTTGACGGGCAGGTCCGCGGCCCGGACGGACTTGCAGTGGACCGCCTTCTCACAGCAGCAACAGAAAATGGACCTGTCCTAAGAAGTCTTTCAGCAGTCGAAAGTGAACTAATAACCAATTTGGACTCGAGATACTTATGAAATTTGAGGACGAGAATGCTCTTAATGCTGCCTTTAATGATAAAGTCAACGAGCTATGTAGTGCGAGTTGGGTCTTGTGGCTGTTACTGACGTTGGTTTTATTCCTGTCTCCAGCTATGCCAGACCTTGACGACAACCTTCAGGACGCCGACGACGGCGCTTCCCATCAGCGAAAAGGATTTTTCAAGATCGAACCAGGTGAGTCAACATTTACGTCAAGTCTTTCAGGTCGTGATGACCTTGATGTCATCTCACGCTTAGGTCAGTCTACCTACGAGGAACCTCGGACCTCAGCTCTGCTGGGGCTCTTCCTGTACTCTGGCCTGATGTTCACCGTTCCCCTAATCACCTTCTTCCTAGTAAAGCATATCATGGAGGACGAATTCAATGTCAGCGCGCCCTGGAACTTGTACGTGCCTGTTCTTTCCGCCGTGGTGGCTGTCAATGCCGTCATAGCCGCCTACGTCTTCAAGGCCTTCCGAGAAGATAGAAAGGAAAGGGAGAGCAGGAAGGCCAAGAAAGTAAACTGAAGACGTTTCCATCAGTATCCCGAGTGCTTCGGCAAACCCGATCAGAGATCTCGCAGCATTTCAAACAATAGATACGTTGTGCATAGCGCTGTTTGGGCTCTTTCAGGTGTAGGAAAGGTAGCAAGCACTAGGTGGAGACTGGCCTGACCTTGCCTACTGAGTACATTTACAGTTGCATACATAAGTGGTGCAGACGTTTACTCTCTACAGTATAGGTAACAGTTCAGTGTAATATATAAACTTACGCGCCAGAATCAAAATCGTATGTGAACGGAATGGCGAAGGAGAAGTACGAGGAGATGTCCTCGAGCGGCACCTTCAGTGTGAACTCAGTCTCCAACGTCCAGCCCGAGGTGGCGGGCAGAAAGAAGCGCCGGTGTCTTGAAAGGACGCGCTCAGAACAGGACGCGTCGTAGATGGCGACGCAGAGAATCACGATCGCTGTCTGTTGCCACCACCGCATTGTGGCCGCCGCGACACTCGCTGGGTGAATGAGCAAGAACCCTGTCAAGAACAGAGCGTCACGGTTCAATAGATTTTCGCTCTGAGGAAAATTGTATGCATTGTGAAAGTTCTTGTCATAGAAGCAAGTCTCATTGCATAAGTGACCGTTTCACTTGATTAACTCTCCTTGTGCAAGAAGTAAGAAGGTATTTTTTACCTTGTGGTACCGCAAGCAACGTCATGCATTGGAGTCATGACGCAACTGCGCCTTCATCGTCCTATTGGCGCAATCGTGCCCACGATACTGGCGAGGTAGACCTCGACGAAGTATTGGATCTGGACTGTCGTGATGACGAAGCGCGTGAACAGGCGGAGCGTGAAGCGCAGCGTCAGCCACAACAGCATTTTGGAGTCGATTCTTTCTTTCCTTTTGTCCGAGAGAGTTGACAAAGGCGAACAGACTTTCTCTCTCGAGAACGCCACGCTCAAGGTCAACCAATGCAGCAGCGAAGTACAAAGGCCCGCGGGCTTTCTTCTTCCATGTAGTGCTCTTACAGAAGTTGATATCGCGGTATTTCTTATACAAAATGATCCGCTAGGCTGACAAGGACAGTTTGAGGCCGGCATGGAAGTGCAGTCTCAGACGATGCTTTTAGGATAAGAAGGACCATGAATGAGTTCTACTTGGATGAAGAAAGACACTCTGAGATCGCCGCACATCAACTTGCAAAAAGATCTTGAAGGCCCTGTGGAGCAGCTACGCCGAAACGCCGCTTCTCCTCCACGCTCCAGGACGACGCAACGCCGTAGAAGTCACCCACTTTGACGATGGTAAGGTTCTCCAGACAGATGACGTCGATCATCGCAGCCTCCCTGGAATGAGACTCGGCGTAGAAGCTGTTGCTAAAGAACTGCAAGGAGGTCCTTCGTCCCAGATGTCCCATGTGGTTTCAATCTTGCTGCAGGCTCTCGTCGATCCGCCTTTGTAATCTTAAACGACTTGATGAAGGTGACTCAAGGATCTGGAGCGCGTGCCCTTGTCCACGTGAAAGGTGGCGTTCAGAAATGTCTCCCAGGCAATTGTCTCGCTCACTCGCAGGTGATGTCTTCTCACGGCCAAATTTTTGGGGGTCTTCGGATCGAGAAGCAAGTAGTTGAAGGAGGTGTGCATCAAACCCTCCCTGGTGGTGGCGTTTATCCTCTTCCTCGTGACGTCATCTGAGCTCGCGAACTGCAACTTCAGCTTCTCGTCCAAGTGCCTCCACGAGACGAGTTCGTCCCGCATGAGCTTCAAATCCTCTGTAGACTCTAAGAAAGGCCGCGAGGAACGAGGCTATGTAGGACAGTCCTCTAATGTCTTGAAGATCCTTCGTCGACTTCGGTCTACCTGGCACAAGAACGGACGTCCTTCTTTCTCCATAGTTTTGACGCCCCAGGCGTGGTCCTTGTGCGAGAATACCTTGATCGTTATGACTGAATCATCTTTCCTTCCAGGGAGCTTCAGATCGCCACTGTCAAGTCCCGAAATGAAGGAGTCGCTGCCAGCCCCTTCAAGTGTTTGTCGAGCGGTTTCTTCCGCATTGCGGACAGCGTCTTGAAGATAACTTTGTCGCCGGGCAGTGCCGGAGTTTGGTTGAAGAAGCGACACAAGTCTCCGGCCGGCGTAGTCACCGCCCCACCAACACATGCGGTCGACACGAGGAAGTTGAACTGCTTGAAGACTGAGGCGTCATCTCCGAAATCTCCGCATCCCGGCTCACTGAAAATCTCTGCTCAAGCTCTCTCGCTTTCAACAAGTACGTGGGGCTGGACGAGGACAAGGACGAGGAGGTGTAACCCCCTGAAATGGCAACCACCTTCACCAAGTGCTTTAGTGCCCTTAGGAAGCGTACACCTTGTACTTAGCTACATAACTCCTTTCGATATTGCTTTCTACGATCCTTTGGCAGAACCTTGGAAAGGAGCTACCGTCACTTCAGCCGACATCACGGTCTTCACAACCACCCACCTGCGGTGCAATTTGATCGTCGGCCGGCCGGAGGTGAAAGACTGAGACGCATGATGTACGATATCCGAATGACTATCCGGATCCTGCCATGACGTTGGATGGACAGCAGGAGATCTATGACCCATTCACGAGACATGAATGCTTTTTGTCATAATCCAGACAAACCTTGTGGTATCTGGGATAAGTATTTAAGTATTTGGTGAAGTACGGGATAAAAATGAGTATCAACCTCTTCCCCTGCTACTGCAACGGCCTCGAGGAGCCCATGGACCCGCTCTTGCTCCTGCTAGTGGCGTCACAACTGCCCACGTCATAACCGTTCACACCATGAATTTCCAATATCACTGACATTTCGACATTGGCAGGACAGCAGTTGTACACACTAATTCAAAGTTCACTAGTCTTGTTCCTCTTCCAGTCTGGCCTTCCTCAGTCTTCTTCGCACCCCTCCGTCTCTCTCCAGCTGGTCGTCGTCCAGGGGCGTCTTGTTGGCGCATCCCGCTAAGGGACAGAGCGTCTTCGGGTGTTTGCGCAAGTATTCCAGGATGACCTTTCGGTCGTACACATGTCCACATGTCACGTTTCTCACTGGATCAGTGATCCTTGTCTTGCTAATCGGATCCAATTGCGATAAGTCCACATGGCTGGTAACGATGTCGTCATCCTCAGGATCTGCGTCATCCCGCTGCCCCCGAACTCCCTCCAATTCCGCAATCCTCGACTCAAGTCTCTGCACCATGGGGTGCTTGGCCACGTCCACGTCGGTGACGACATGTCCGTTTGTTTCCAAGAATTCTTCGAAAGATCTGGAAATGACGTCCAAATCGAAATTCCTCTCGCCAGCCGCGGTGCCCGCTGCGTCGGACGCCGCTTTCACGGCCGCAAGCTTGTCTTTGTAGACCACCTCTTGCCTAGCATACTCCGCAGTCTCGGCCCGCAGCTTGTCCAATGCCTTTCTTTTCTTGGCCGGGTTGTCGGCGAGGACGCGGTGGATGATGTCCAAGCAGCAGCCAGCGTTGAGGCTCATGCCAGAGCTCAGGTACCTCAGTTGGCTGTCGTACTCGGACATGACGAAGGCGGGATAGATTTCGATGCTTCCGAGACGTGTGAATAGGGTTGCCACATTGATAAGTTTGTTTGTTTTCAAATTTGGCCACAGTTCGTAACGCCTGGTGTGTTGACAGCGCAGTCGTGAGAATGACCTGGCGTTGATGTCCGACATCCAGCAGCGCCTCTCCGAGTCCAACGTGGGCACCATTCGGTCTTTTGGCGTGCTGCACAACACGCTTGATGGATAGTTGATTAAACTGCTGCAAAAAATGTTTGTACAGAGCCATGTTAAAGCTGCAAAATGTAACAACTCTCTGCAATCTTATATCATTGTATTATTTAGTAGCCAACACTTTAATCTCAATGGTTTAGGTTATGTGCAGTCGATTTGCGGTAATTGTTTGTCAGGACGCCCGTGTATCGGAAGGACAGTTCTTGAACCTGTCAGTGAGCAACTACATGTATATATCTTGTGCTTGCTGTCGCTCGTGCTGGCACATGACATTAAAGATAGCTGAGATCTCCACTGCGAGGATGACTCTGGCGCGATCATGAACTCCACCTCGCCCGGCCTCTGGGACAGTTAAAAAAGTGGCACTCCTGCTCCGAGGACAACAGCTGATAACGTTTATTTGTGCCCGGGAACCAGGAGAGCAACGGCGAGATGTCTCGATGGAAAACACAAAGGTATCGGCTCGCTCTGTGTACCCCTTCCGGCTCTGCGTGTCCCTCATCACTTTGGTTTGCAATTTCTCCTTCCGAGTTCACGTCCAGCAGTGGAGGTCCACAGCCTGACGTGTGCCCTGTCAACGAAGAGGCTGACAACAGATTCAAGGGCACCACGTCCTTGGCGAGAAATGCGTATCCAGACGTTGTCATTGTGAGGGCAGCAGCAAAGATGCTCCAGAAAGTGGTCTTGGTAGTAATGCTTGGTAGTTCGTGCTTGCACATGACATTCATGGGGGGCAAGGATGTGTCGTCATTGTCCTTACATCGGCTGTTCCGTGATGATTTCTTCTTGCATAGTGCGTGCGCATGTGCAATTCGATGTTTTCAACTTTCTAACCTTCTGACTCGCTGAGCAACGAAGGATCGATACTAAAGTGCGATCGATACACTATTAAACTCTCGAATAAACAGTTGTCAGAATGCTGGACGATTCGATGAGTGTAGAATCGTTCTCATCTGCATGGATTTTCTCCAGCATCTGGGCTGTGCTGGTGATCATCTTGCTGCCTGGATTCCACTTAGGGATCCTTTCCAGGCAGTGGAACTCAACCAACTTCCTGGACGAAAGGGACAAGTGCGTCAACTCTTGCTGGGGCACTGGGTTTAAAGGTAATTTTTAAGCTTTGTAGGTTGCACAACAGGCACACCTGTCTGGTAGTTGTGAAGCAGCACCTACTAAATGTGCACAAATCTTCAGCTGGAAATGGCCGGGGTGAGGGGCATTACAAGCACGTATGCTTTGATGCTACCCTCAACACACTGACAATCTGGGGCATTACCGTGCTGGCCTTGGTGGCCTTTTTCGAGACCACTCGCGCCGTTGCTGTTGCAGTGTACAAAGGTAGGTGACTTCAGCATCAAGATAGGCATGATGTCGATCATCTCCTCCATATCACTCAGGACATGCCAGAATGTCAATGGTCATACTCTTTTCTGCTGCCATTTATTCCCATTACTTTGCCTGGTGGGTGTACTTTAACTACCTGAATGATGTCTTCTACGACCAGTTCTGGCGTCAGCTGCTCCTCTCCACTACGGAGGTGGTGTCAACGGTGGTGGTGATCCTGTTGGTGAACAAGAAGAATCCTGTGACAACCCAGAAGATCTCTACCATTGTCACGTGAGTACAGTACATGCCAATGAAGCACGCAAGCAAGGATCAACTGCTGACTGATGTTGCAGCATTGGCTTGCTACACATCATCGCCAGGGGTAGCGACCAATTGAGCCGCAGCGTTGTGGAAGGCCACGGGTTTAGCCACCAAATTTTGAGAGACGTTGGACAGATGATTCCCCACGTGCTGCAAGTCATCCTGCCCCTGGTGGAGCTTCAGAAGCTGGGACAAAGCAGTCAGTCGCCCTGCCGGCCAGTGACGAGAAGTCTGTTTTGCTGGAACTCATGCGCAATCTTATTAACCTTATGGGTGTTGGTGACTTACATGGATATCCGATAAGAAGTCACCTCTGCTGAGTCATTAGGACTCCCAAAGTACTACACCTGGTACCTGCAGCAGACACAGCAGCGCTTTTGAACATAAGACATGAACATGTCCAGTATGGAATGTGAAGACTACAGAAGATTCACCCACTGGCAGTACGGACACGCGTAGCAACATGTTGTTCTAGTGGGACCTCTTTTGGGGTCACCCTCGACACAACCAGTGTCCAACAAATAACTGTACGTAAAGGATTGTGATCCTCAGTGGACCCCGAGGTCAAAGGTGACTTCATCCGCCTCCATAGATTTCAGGGATGCGGAGTACAAGAGTTCAACTTCATGACTGCCCATTTTGATTCTGGATTGCTCAGAAGAGTGCGAAACTGCTGCTGAATTTGCAGCATTTTGGAGGGTTTTCCCCCGTCTTCCCTGATGCGAAGGTGCAACATCTCTGCAGATATGTTGAAGGCAGCAACCACAATCTTTGAGACCTGTTTCAATCTGTCTATATCTATAATCTGTCTGTCGGATGGGCCATCGTCCTCGCCATCCTACTTCGATGAGAGCGAATGGAGGCCGCCTACATTGCCGCAATTGCTGCGATCCACGTAGTGAAAAGCGCCAAGGCTTACGCCAAGATGTCGCTCCTACGGTAGGAATTCAACTTTCACAGTACCAAGCAATGGGTCTCCTTGAGACAGCTGCGAAATTGAGGGACACCTGAACAGATATCTCTTGGAATGGACGTATTACTGGCACCTTCAGAAGAATTCCCTATACAGCACGTCCCCCTGGTAACAGAGAGACTGCAACCGAGGAAGCGCTGCGCAGTCCATGTTCGATGCTGAGATCCACGGTATCATTGAGGCCGCCCCAACCATTGGACGACCCATGGACTTCTCAGTGATTAGGTCAGTCCAAGACTGCTTGAGTGAAGAGGAAGCCAATCATCGGACTTTCCACGAAAGCGGGGAGACGTCCAAGACCTGCCTGAAGAGGATTTTTTGCCGCATCAATACGCTTGAATAAAATCAGATCCATCGAAGTGCTTGAAAAATTCGCGAATTTGCACGTCCATTTCAATTCATTGGTGTTCATCCAAATAAGGTCGGACTTCGGCCTCAAGATGTGAACTCCGTTGAACTCAGATTTGACTTAGGTGCTTTAGTGTGTTCTCATTATACACGTACGTCTCGGTAAATAGCATCCCACACACACCTGCTAGTATTTTGAAGCTCGAGGGCCGAGGCGGGGGTGATGTGCACGAGGGTGACGTCGACCACAGCCTCTTTGCCCTCCCTTTTGAGGTTGGAGCTGGCGCTTCCTCATCGGCTGCTGCGGCCGATCAACCTCTACCCCGACTCTCGTACGGAAACAGACTATTTGGTCGAAAAAACTTGAGTGTTGCTCTTTTCCTCGCATTTTCATCCTATGCCGGAATTGTCTGTACTAGACCAACAATATCAGACCCAGACGATGTTCCGAAGTTTTAAATAAAACGTTATTCTTTGTTCAGTGAGGGTTGTCTTTGTTCGGTTCGTCAGTGCAGTCTGACTTCGTCCATCTTGTAGCTCTCACTTGTTCTATGTCGGTCAGACCACTGGGGTCTAGGAGCTTTGAGGAATTATTATTAGGGTTAGGGTTAAATATGAGGTATGTTATAAGAAGCAGGGGTATATTATAAGGAGGAGGAGCAGACGCCTTGAAACATCCCCGAAATCTTTCAGCAAAAAAAGGAAAACCCTTCAAGATGCCGAAAATTCAGTCTTCTTTGCATGCCTCCCTCTTTTGAGCACTCTAGAATCGGAATGGGCAGTTTATGAGTGCCTTAATGACGCATTTCACATCAGACCTCAACATCAAATTGTCTCAGTAGACCGTGAAGGTCTTCCTGCCGAGATTTCTTCCGCCCGGCACTGTTCTACAACCTAATGGAGAGGAAGTCTTGATCTGAAAAGTTAAGGTTATATCACCATACCGAATCAGTCGAGCGATTCGGCCACGAAAGCGTCCAACACACTGTGTATTTTATATTATCTTAAAAGAAACACAAGAGCGGTTAGAGTGAGAAATGAAGCGATGAACTTTGCAGTTCCTCAATAGCACAAGGACGGCGGCCTTCTCGCCCCAGTCCGTGGCCTTCTTCAGTGTGGGCTCCCTCGCGACCGTATTGCGAAAGAAGTAGAACGACGAGCTGGCCAACCTCAGTCCGGCATTTTCAAAATTCCTCACCTACGTTGCCCCAGATACACAGCACCTCCCAAATTTTCAAAGCATGGCCGAAAAGTATTCTGAAATCGAACAGAACCCCTGTCTTAATTGGAAAATGATGACTACAAGCATGTGTCAATGCCTCCTCATTCAGTTCAACAACTGCATCAGCTGCAGGAGGACGGGCAAGGACTGCAGTTATAGAGGTATTTGCGTGAAGAGTCACTCTGGTCTGAAGATCTCTGAATTGTGGTTGTAGAGGTACTTAAGTCAAGACGTTGAATGGAATCCCATCCTCCTGACGAGGACAAAAGTGTCTTCATGTTGCACAGAAGATATGTTAGTTATAGAACAGTTGGTCCAGACCTCCACGTTCACACCATAGTGTTGAAGATCTCAGTGTGACTGAAGCATGACAAATGAGGCATCCTCCAGTCACAGAAATGTCATTACTGCTAAATCAAAGACTAGTACAGTTTCATAGCACTGTACAACTATTGAGTGCAGCAACTCCTTCACCTATGAATCAGGAGATGAATCTGTTGTTGCTCTGGAGACATCTCCTGTTTTGAGGACGAGTGCTTTGTTCGTAATGCCAGGTAAATGCTTTAGATCAGTGGTTGCAACTAATGTTTGAAGTCGGAAGTCTGGTGTTTTATTAGAGTGAATGGATTATTTTCATCTGTGGAAGCTGCCACAGACGTTAATGAGTGTACAGAGGCCTGCAACACGCTGGAGGACTGCCAGTGGTTCACCTACAACAGCGAGGATCAGTCTTGTGTCCTCACAACAGACCGAAAGTAAATCTCTGACTGCGCCACCTGTACTTATGGACGTGATGGTTGTGTTTAGCAAGGATCCTCTGGTGGGATGTTGCAAGGCCACAACTACAGGGCTTGTCAGGATTGGTGATTAAGATAATGAAAAAGTCACTAGCGACTCTTGGTTCAAAACTGAACTGTCGACAAGAACTAGATTTCATTGACCATTTGGCAGCTAAAAAACAAAGGAAGTTGAGCTGAGGAGTTATTTATTCAACGGGAAAGACACTGAGGTTTGCTGGCATGATTGACAGCTAGTAGTCAAAAGACCGTGCAGATCCCTTCAAAGTCTCGCACTTCAATCTTCAGGGGGTTTATGCAGCTGTTCAATGGTCAATGGTTTTTGGTGGGAAGATTAAATTTAGGTCAAAAGTCACTACCATATATATTAGGCTAGGTCGAAAAGGGGCCAACTTTGGAAATTCACTGACGGCGGCTGGGGTTTGTTGCCTGGGCTCAAGAGATGAAGATGTCGTCAAATACTTTGGAAAACACAT
>JAAUXU010177543.1_pt1 | contig 23800 bp, 34 predicted proteins | sample 7278151 | NCBI WGS metagenome assembly JAAUXU01 (sample SAMN14350113, study PRJNA611818) | marine sediment metagenome | isolation source: surface marine sediment (1.8m) | place: French Polynesia: Moorea | collected 2018-08 | reverse complement strand
TTTTTTTCTTCAGGACTTGCTGTAAAATATTTTTCTGACAAACTGGAGCAGGTCAGCATTTTGGTCAATGATTTTCACCCAGTTTGGTAGCTTTTGACAGCCACCAGAGCTGAAGTCTACTTTCACCGCCAATTTACTGCATTGGCTTACTACATAAATTTCAAATCAAGTTGGGCATAGGTAAACACAATTTTTTTTTCAAAGTATTTGACTAATCTTCATCTTTTGAGCCCATGTAACATTGCCATTAGTGGATTTCCAAAGTTGACCCCTTTTCAACCTAGCCTAGTATATATAGATATAGATGTTTATATAGAGAGATTCCTACATTGAATGTCAACACAGGCATAAAGTCCACAAAGACTGTTCTTTGCATTTTAATGCTGTCTAACAATCTATTCTTCTTTCCAAACATTTTGGAGGTGGTAGTCCAAAAGAGTCATAATATTCATTGTTATAAACAGCTACCCAATGGGTTTCAGGATCAGTAAACTCATCTAAGTTCAAAGTAAAGCAACCTTCTCTAGGTAGCTTTTCATCTCGCATAAGACATCCATTAAAATCTGTTTCATTTTGTGAAATCTTTGTAATGTCATAATTTGACAACCCTTTTTTTTAATTTCTCCTGGGGAAAAAACACGTTTAGCAGACTTTTGAGGCAAATAAGCTCCTTTTCCAGTGCTACCACGGCCGGCAAGGCCAGTGCTTGCTTGTAGCAACTTTTCTACTTTTTTGTTATGTCAGTTGGCTTCAGATTCCATTTTGTCATTGTGTTTTTTATCATCTACAGCCTTTGCAATTTCACTAGCTGCACCAGCCATACTTGCTGCAGCACTAGTGCCAGCTAGTAATGTTGGTATTGTTATGATAAATCCACCATTTTCCTCCAATTGTGTTTTTGATATCTTTAGGACTTTTGATGTTCCAGCAGACTTGGCATTGTTTAGCTGGTTTACTTGTGTTTGTGTTAGAAGTAAATGATGATTTGCTTTCTTAGAGGGATCTACTCTTACTATGCAAAGTTGATTGAGTTTTAATTTTCTCAGTTGTGACTCAGATAGATAGGTGAATTGATATAGGTTGTTTTTCATGAGGTCATGATTTGTATTGGTTTTTACATGTGTTTTTATCTTAAAGTGATTTTGATCCTTTTACTCTCATCCTTTTACTTTCTAGATTTAATGTGGCTGCTCTGTAATTGTACATCAAAACCCAAACTACATAGTCATGTGCAGGAATTTCTCTAAGTTTTAGGTTAATTACAATATTGGGAAATTGGGTATTTTCACACAACTCTGGTTTATGGTTTGAAACATCAATATGAGATATAGGATGTGATGTTCTAAAAGTCTCAAATTTAATTTTAGTTGTGTACCCACTGCACTGTAAAAATCTGTCAAAAATCTCAGTAATTTCTCTGCTGGTAAAATTATTCTTTGTCTTTATTTGGGAAATGAACACTATTAATTTCTACATTCACACTTTCAACATTCCTATTATCAAATCTCATTGATGAGTGATTTTGGGATGTATTTCTATGGAGGTTTTGCAAAGCAACAAAGACTCTTACAGGCTTACGAATTGTGCTTGACAGCGATATCAAACCTCTAAATTTTTTGGAGGTTGATTTCTATACACATTGATTGCTGACCATGACAGTTTATGGGATGAATCTTTAGCTAACTGAGTCACTAGTTTAGCCATAGTCCTCAACGATGGTTCAGCATAAGGCATCATCCAAACACATTTTATTATGGCTACTTGACCATTTGCCACAGCATTTGCCTTTTGAACTAACCTTTCTGGTTTATTTAAAGTAAATGCAATTCTATGTTTAACTCCTCTGAAAATGTGATCTGTTTGACCACAAGAAGGAAAAATATGATTCAGGGGTAACAACAAATTCAGTGTACCTGAACAGTTTTGGACATAAGTTTTCCTCTCATCATCTTTGTTCAAAAACCAGAGTTGAGTATTTTCCACAGCATCTAGTTTTCCTTGACTTGTGTTTTTTATTATGTTGTTGACAAAAGTAGCAATTCCTAAATGATCCATTCTTTCTATTTCTTTATCATCAATGTAATATTGAGCTTCTTCAAATATGTCAAAACCATTATCAGAAACAGATACATCTTCAGCTTGTACAGCTGCTGCACCAACAGCAGCTCTGTCTTGCCAAACATAGTAATTGCCATCCTCATTTCTCAGTCTAATATTTAAATTTAAATAAGACTCACTTGGTTTGTTTGTTTGTTACTGGGGTTTCTGCTAAGGATTGATGCCTCAGCAGAAGGATGGAGTAACCCTGGATTGGGTCTTTTCCTGCCCTGATTTAGTGGCAAACGTCTGAGCACTTAGTAGACTGAGATACCTGGCATGATGAGTCCACCAGTGTGCTTAACTTTCTCTGCCCTCCTTTCCAGGGCCTTGCCAATGTGGTTCACTTTTGTGAGCCTGACAAGACCATTGAGGTCTGGAGGATTCCTACTAAGCCGGAGGCCTCATACAGAGCCAAGGCATTCTGTGGCAAGTGCTGGGCACTCGCACGCAAGGTGTATAAACTCCTCACGTTCTTCCTTGCAGAACCTACAGATCTGTTCAGAAAAGTTACCCGTTATATAGTGATGATAGTTAGGTAATTATGACCGGTAAGGGAGACTCATCACTTGGTAGTAGCCACAAATCTTCATTATTGGCTGTAAAAGAATAGTGATCTGAATTTTCTAGTGTTCCAGCTCCGTGACTATCCTCATATACCGTAATACGTAGTAAATGCTCCCTCCTCCACAATGACTGTAGAACTCTTAAATGAGCATTGAAACAATCTTTTCCTGCCACCTGGAAGCTGAAGATGCTCTCCTCCACCTTGGGATCTTCCCAAGACATGTTCCTGCCCGAGGCCTCCGCCGCCCTCATCCCCGACCTCGGACTCGGATGCATCCCGCTTGACCGGATGCCAGCGGACCTGGGAGAATCCACTAGCGTCCTGATGCTTTGGTACAACTGTACGTTGGGTGGTCCGAGAAGAGTCATTTGTAGCGGGAGCACTCCTAGTAGCAGGAGTGGCCCTTGCTGACCAGGAGGCGCACGCGACCCTGCGTCAGCAAGCCCTGCTTCATGGGGAAGCCCTGCTTGACGTTGCCGCCGGTGATCCTCAGTGTGTCGCCCTGCCACTCCTCACCCGGGGTGGGGGAGAAGATCTCTATGGGGCGTGTACATCCTGGCCCATGCATTTTTCATAGAAGGGACTGACCTGTGGAGAGAAAAACATTTTTCTAAGTTGATCGCCGAAATGGACCCGGCGGGAACGGGACTGACTTTGAAGTTGGCTCATTCAGACACACACTGACTGCTCAGGTTCCACAGACCGTCCAACGGCTTTCCCGTTGTTCTGGCGCGAGTCGTTGAAGGCCAACGGCATCGAGTGCTTCTTTCCTTCACGTCTCCAACACGTCTCGGCTACTTGATCAGCTAAGTACTACAGCATTGAACGTGACTATGACCAAGAGGAAGTATATTTGACCTAATGCAATATCACGTTGACAATGAGTTTACAGCAAAAAGTCCAGTGCTGGCCAAATGAAGCAGTTTTCGTCTTTTGTGTGTGAAAGACACCGTGGTCTGATATTAGATCACACCTCATATAAGTAGGAAAACAAATTGTAGCCTATAATCACTCCAGTTGGGACTCATCTCATTTTAAACAATATCAATCGAAGCAGAAGATTCACAAGTTTGACTCTGCAATGATAATGTACTTCGGTAAGAGATTAAGAGGATCAACCAAGTGAAATAATGATGGCAGTCCAATATCCTCCTAGTCCATAATACAGTGCGTACATGTACTGCTTGCATAACATATGCCCATCATCATGGTACTGCTACCAGTACACGTACTGTACAATGTCCAGGTGAAAGAGCGCAGACACATTTGTCATTCTCGTCCCACTCGTCACGAGCACCGTGGCCTTCAGCTTCTATACGTGGACAGTACAATACGTTTACATAAGCGGATGTTCTTCAGTTGCTACAACGGTCTCGCTGCATGAAGGCCGTCCAAAGTCTCGTCCAACGCGGGCACATTTTCACTGCGAGGAGGGCCCCAATCGTTGAGACCTGGACCACCAGAGAGTCGGTGAGTCAACCGGTGGGAGATGAAGAAGCCGCCAGAGCTCTCGAGCTGGGTCAGCACGATGATCACTTGTCTGGAAGATCGCGTGACGTCGTAAACCGTATGAATCTGGCAAAAGGAGGACGGAGACGTCATACCTGTGGAGTGGTGGGACTGCGTCCACAGTACACAGCTGCCCTCTAGTGGACACGACGTTGTGGCTCTCGTGACAGTCGCACTTGACTTGTACCCATCGATTGTTGTGGCGATTCTCAACCATGACGACCAGTCCGGCCCAGCCCTTGGTGAGGTAGTAGGCGGTCATGCCCTCTCGGCCCTCATGACGTTGGCCTGAAAGCAGAAATTACAGGTGGGCCCTCTTGGAAGAAAGAAGTGTGCCAACTCCTACCTTTCGCTAGTGTGAGATTGATGATAGCGTCGGCCATCAAGTGGTAGGATGAGTTCAGCTGCTCCACCAAGAGCTTCTTGGAACTGTGCAGGGCCATCACGTACTCGGGGTAACTGGCGGGATCCGGAGAACCTTAAATTGCCGAGAAACGTTTGTTTTCAGCCATGCAATAGAAGCTGCGCTGCACCATGAGATCCACATGCACCAGGACACCAAGGACTCTCACCTGTGTGCCAGTGGTTAAATGCCAGGCACACGACGAGGTAACAGCCCGGCTCCAGCATCGCGTGGCACCCGACGAATCCTCGCACCTGGCGCTTACTCCCCGACACCAACTTTCCCATGTTCGGCCTGCCGTCAGTCGAACTACGAAAGATGAGCACGCACAAATCCAGTTGGGAACGATTCGACCGCTCGGAATTCCTGCGAAATGAAGCAAGGACGTAGAGACCAAAGACGCTCAGCTTGCTACAATGTCAAGTCCATTTCTTACCTCTGTCCCTCCTGGTACAGCGAGAACTCGACCTCTGTGGGTTCAAGAACTGTGAGCAGAGTGCACGACTGGTACTTCTTGGACGAGAAAGGAGGTAAGACACCACTCACTCGAACCTCGTTCCAGGAACGCCGAACCTGCGGAACAAGCAGTAGTCTCACGCACAGTTCAGCGTGCCGATGTGGCAACAGCTCAGCAGATCAATGTCAAAAAAGGATTCCTCGATCAGAGATGCTTCACCTTGCATATGTCAATGCAGTCAAAGTACTTCAAGACATCTTCGTAAGCGATCCAAAACACACCGTCGTCTTCATCGTCAACTGCAAGCAGGTCAAATACAGCCTCAACGAAAGTTCGCTCTTGGGTCATAATATGAAACCACTTGCTTACCCATGAAAGACTCTCTCAGCTCAGGTGTCCAGATGTCGGACTTGTCTGACCAATCCCCGTTCCACGAGAAGTGACCCCACGGGTTGCGCAGGCGAACCAACTTGATTCCGGTGAGGTCGCGAACATCCAACACGGAATAGGCGTGCCGAGGTCGCAAGCCCACCCTCTACGACGAAGGAAAGAACGAGAGAAGGATCCTGAACTGACTTCTGATGCCTCCCTGTTGGCTGCCTGCCCAGATGTGCAATCGCCTCACCTTGTACTCCTCCTCGTCAATGCGCATGTTTCCTCCTCCACAGGAAGCTCCCATGAGGAATCCAGCATTTCGAGAAGAGAGCAGCTGAGCCCAGATCAAGTCGGTGTCCAGTTCCTCGTCCGGTGATAGCAAAGAACTCGTCTAAAGGAGACACGTGAAATACAACATATATACATATAGTATACAGTTTTATCATAGATGCAGTACACCTATGCAGCTCAAACGTGTACCCCGGTTGTCCCAAGACATAACCGGATGGCTACGATACCTGCAACGGAACGCTCTCACACGGGGCTCCAGTGAGTGTTGCGAGTCCCTCAATCGCCCTGCCAGACACCAATGCTTCGTAGCACCCGTGGATCTTGGCCACAGCCTTCTCGATCAACGGCACCCACAACTGGTTCCTCTTGGCCTAGAGTTGCAGTAGCAGCCTCGTGGTGACACTGCTTACGGTACTGTGACTACAGGACTTGCGGTACAGCAAGTACCTACCTGTGAGTAGATGAGTCTTCCCCGCTTGTCGCACGGCAGGAGGTCGTCAACGAGTACCGTGACCCAACGGCCGTCCTTGCACAACCTCACTTGATAGGCGCCTTCAGAGCAAAACTCTCTTGTCACCATCACCTTGAACACCAGTTCCTCGCGCTCGGCCAGCACAGCGAGGGCGCTCAGGAGCCAACAGTTGCCCAGAATGCCTGGAGAAGAACACAGACCATGACGTGACTGCGACGTCGTCAAACTCTCTACCTACCCTGCGAGATGTCAGACGGAAAAGGAGTCCTGAAGACAGTCCAAGAAATGGTCGCATCACCGGGAATCTGGTGGGGACGAAGCCATTTCGAGACCTGTGGCAAACAAGAAGTGCATGATGGCACTGCTGCATGACGCATGGCAGTTACGGCAGTACCTGGTGGTTCGTTGGGTCATCGGGTTCGTAGAACAGCGACCTCTTGGACGGCGGGAAGGAGTCGTCGACAAAGCGCTCCTTGTTCTGAGGAGATGGAGTGTGCGCGTGCATTAGATTAGTTAGCATGTCTGCTCCTCTTCTTCCACCTTCGGGCCCTTCATGGGCACAGCTCCACTAACCAAGTCTCGTCCGCGTTACCTTGGCATGGTCATGCACTCTCCCAGAAGCAATGTTTCACTGCACTGGTTGTCATCGTATCCGCCAGAAGTAGCGATGCACTTTTAATACCTCATCACTCATCAGACTCTCCTCGTTGCTCAGGGCCACGTGGCCAACAGGTATCTTATATTATCAATATGTATCGATAAAGCCCTTTAAAGTTCTTTTAGGCCACCATCTACTGCAATGCAGGCCTCAAAATGTAACCCACAAAGAACAGTTGGTGCTGCATCGTTACTGGTGGAGGACAGTGTACGTACGTTTGCCAGTCAGCAGCATCACTGTGACGAGACTTCCACCTACGGAATGCCACACTGTTCGTCTCTACCTTCAGTACACTCAGTCTATGCTGGTCAACCTCGCTGTTCAGGTCTCTAGGGTCGTGCACGAACATGAAGTACGTGGACACGGCGAACCTGCGATACGCGAACAGTAACAAAGGAACATAATCCTCATTCCGGACTCAGCGACGCTCGTGTCGTACTAATTTTGCCAGACTAGACGAGAGCTTAATTCGAGGCAAATTTCACTCACCGTCTTGCAGAACCTCACGATGTTCTGCCACTGTTCCGTTGCTTCGGCTACCTCGACTTTCCTCAACCGCTCCATGAGCTCGCTCTCCTGCTTGATGGACGTCATGCTGGCGACGCTGTCGGGACGACTCGTGCGAAAGCTGTGACTGCAGAGAAGGAGCAAGATGTGCAAGGTGAGCAGCAAGTGAGTCATGAACAGCATGGTTACCTCGCCAAGCGCCTACTATTTTCTGCAGCCACATTGTTGAGCACCGTGCCGCACATCTCGCAAATGGTCTGTGTCAACTTGTTCTCGAAGGTGCAGGCGGGGCACTTGAGCAACTTCGTGGAGGCGTCCAAGGAAACTTCGTGGAGCCTTGGGGAGTCACACACCTTGCACTTATCGGCTGACCGCTCGTTGTGCAAGGTGCACTTTGCACACTCCCAGTGGTCCGGCATCCTGGAAGCACCGCAGGCTAAGCACGTCTGTGACCCATCTGCTTCTTGTCCGGAGTTCTCGAGGGTGCAGCGAGAGCAAATCCAAAGGGAGTCGTGACTCCCGTTTGAGGCTACCTTGGTCAAAATGTCGCGCGTCACCAGCTGGAAGTCCTCGGAGAGGTTGGAATCAGCCTTTTCGTTGCTTTGGCTCCGTTGCTTCTTAGTCGCACTCTTGCTATTGCTGCTGCTGTCTTCTTTTGGAGATCGTGGAAGATTGCATATATCACAGGTCTGGCTTTGGATGGGGTTATAAGCGTATGAGCATTTTCCGCAGGTCCACATCTGAAAGACCGAAACGATCATGTACTTGTGAAACGATCCAGGCCGCTGATTCCTCTGCTTCAGGACACTGCAGGACAGGGTGATACTGGGTAAGAATTCTGTGGAGGATGACACACCTGTGCCGCAGTAAGAAACATAGAAGACAGCACTCACACACTGCATCAGGTGTGCAGGTCCACGTTCTGCAGATCCCTACTGAGAGGGCTAAGGAGACAAAGCTTTTCTATCCTTAATCTGCGGACCTCATATCGCTTACATTCTCCAAGCAGGACTCGTTAGAGAAGCAGCTCAAACAGTCACCGATACGAGTCCAGCAGCTGATGGTGTCTTATCTCACCTGATTAACGGCGATGATTCCGGTGCTCTTGTCGACAGAAATGATGGGCCTCGTGGCGCTGGTGCGAGGTAAGGGAGAGTGAATGGCCGCGACGGCGGAGGCGGTGGCAGAGCCCTCGACCTTTCTGGGAGGTGGAAAAGGTGACCCCGCGCCACTCTCGGACCCGGAGATGGCAGCTACGGGCTGATCAGACCCGTTTGTCACCGCTCTCTCAGCGACGAATCTCGCGAGGAGTTCGGCGGTGTTAGGGCCGTGGAGTTCCGACTGATAGCGCTCCCCGCGAGGTGGAGCTGCGGCCGCCACGGCCGTCGTCGGCCCCGACGCCACAACCCCTGCTGGCCTTCGATCCCGCCGGCGTTCGACGCCGCTGCTGTTCTCCTTATCCCTGAGATAGAGGTTGCCTGGCGTCGAGGACGAGAGCGACAGCGACCTGCTCAACTTGGCCTTGACCCGCTCGAGGACGGTGCTGCTCTGTCGCTTGGGCGACTCTCGTTCTTCCGCCTGATTCTTCTCCGGCTCCTCCACCGGCGTCAGCTCGGATAGGCCCTTGCCGTTGGCGGCGGCGGATGAGGTGGTCGAGAGCGCCGTCATGGACGACGACGACGGGAGACGCCGTCCTGAACCTTGATCGCCACTCATACAGATGTGATACAAGACATTTTACTTCGGCCAAGACTGCAGGTCGAAATTGAGTATTTCACGAGTATTACAGTTTCCCTTTTTTTAGCCAGGCAAGATTTTTTTTGTTGTTGCCAAAGGTTTCAGCTTCAGCTATTTGATGCTCGATAGGCGGCATTTTTGGTTTGTACCTAAAAGGTGTGGGTTTGTTTTCCTATTTCGCAACATGTTTTTGCAGTTTGAGCACTTCATTGATGTCAAATGTCAAAGCAGCAGAAGAGTCGTCAAAGATTTTAGTGATGCAGGCAGGTTGCATGCAAGCATTTCTCTCCAGGAAGTACAACAGTCGATTAAACAAACATAACCAAAGGGATCCAAGGGTCAATAGGACTAGACTCCTTCAAACGTCTCATCCTCATACAGTGTATCTCATTGGTCTTGGCTGGTTCTTGACAAAATGATCCTTATCGCAAACGCGTGCTCACTTTATCGAGTGAAAAAAACGCTGACTTTAGTGCTATGGTAGAGGCAGTCTGTGACAAAATCACTTTGGCCCTGACCCTATTCATAGGGGAGAGCCTCTGCACTGAGGCTCTCTACTGCTTGTACATGGGTGTCCATTTTACGGGGCAATGAAAGTGGTCCTTTGGAACAACCGGTCCTTGGCATGCTGATCCTTCGATCCAGCGATCCTTGGATCCCTTTTACGGTGCCTTCAGTCACCAAGAAGAAAGATAATTTGAGCTGAAAGCATGCCTAACTAAAATGTCACCCTCTACAGGGTTGCTACGAGGTTCCTGAGATTACAGAATTTTCAGTGTGGTCGGCCACATTGAGTGAGACTTTGTATGAGTGAGTATTTGCACACAGCAATCATAGGATAGAATATCATTCTTCTCCCCGAACCAAGTGGTCCGGATGTTTTCGGACTTCCTTCATCAACAGTCCCACGGATGTCAGCACTGACAAACTGGTCAACGAGATGGTGAACTGATGCAGTGCAACTCGTCGGAGGACATGGGTGCCTTGATCCTGTGGAAGGTGTGTCTAAAAAAAGTGTCGTATCAAGTATCTGTGTTGGCCTTAGAGAAGCGGCCAAAATGGAATCCCGGTAACTTTGTAGCAACCCTGTAGGCTCCTTCTACTGCTGTTGCCAGTTGCTGCCATGCAGATTGGTACAGTGACCAGTTGGCACAGGCCAAGTTCAGTGGGTTTAGGTTCTTTTGGTGACTTTCTCGTCTGTATGACTGGCATCAACCATGGCTCGCTGGGCGAGAAGTTGAAAATAAAGATAAGTGACGAGACGATGAAAACATCGATTTTATTGTCTCTTCGATTTTAACGGCTCTTTTAATAGAAATCTTACCTGTCTGCATCAGTACACAGTTGGTTTACAGGTACGTACGTAACTTCTAACAAGGAAAAAGTCTTATCTCGTGTCTTTTCAACAGTGGTGAGACATCAACTATTATACAATAATACGTACGCAGTATTGTTCTTACTTCAGCATTGGAGATTCTCGATTGTGTTACGTGATCGATGTGATGTGCAGCATAAAACTCGCAAGTCCTTCCTACTCTAATACTGAATACTTGTCCTGCCTACCTAGAGAACAACATACACAACTGATAGCAAGCTTAATGTGAAGCGTTCTAGACCAGGGACACCTGGTCCAAGCGTCCCTGACTAGACGTAAGATATGAACTTGGGTGCGTGGGATTGAGGGAGGGACAGGAGCGAACTGTTAGCATGATGCCTCCTTCACTTGCAAGAAGCTCCGCAACTTTTCCTAACTTGAGATCGTGTCAGAAAGCTGATTCTTTTTCTTGCAGTGCAAGTCTTGTAACATTCTACCTAGCTGGAAACTAAACGAGTGTCCCAAGAGTCAAGTTTGTAGCCTCCCTTCCTAATGTCGCCGTCGGATCGCACCGGGGATACGTGTATCACATCCAAGCGGGTCGGGTGCACGAGGCAAAGGAACTAACACCGAACGAGGGAGGAGCAGGTAGTGGGCGTGCCAGAGGGGGTGGGAGTGCCGAGAGGAACGAAGGAAAGCAAAAGCAAGGTCGTTGATAGAACTATTCCTTGGGAGCCACAAATGCCATGTTCGTCGTCTACTGGAGACCTGCAGGGACGGGATAGAGGATTGTACACATGGCAGGAGGCCACTCTGGTCTCTGCAGTTGTGGTGTTTACCGAGTCCACTGGACGAGTATCCACTCTGGGCGTGTGAATATCCTCTTCCGTAGTACTGGTCGTCCTGCTGCTGCACCCTGGAGCCGGTGGCGCTGTAGTTGTACTGCTGGTCCGCCGCAACGTCGGCCAGGAAGGGATTGTTGGCCGCAGCACCTGCGAGGAGCAGAAACGTCGATGTACTTCTCCCTAAAGACCTCGTGGCTCTGCGGTACCAACATGCCCAACACTACCTACTACTGGTGGCTCAAGGTGTCGATCAACTCAGCCCGGCCACACGAAATGCATAGCCGAACCCTGTTCTACAGCAGGCTCTTGCAAGCACAGGGTAGGTGCCACAGTACGGCAGTAACGGTTCTGCGGCACGAAGTAGTGCTCGGTAGCTACTCACGCGGACTCGCCGCGTACATGTACAGGGCTACTTCCTACAGTACAGTACTTTGTACTTATTTACAGACACGAAGTCTAATGAGTAAGTAAGAGTCAAGCAAGAGTGCTTGTTCAACAGCCTCTCCAGCGTGCGCTCTCTCCATACTAAACGACTGGGAGGAATGCGGCTCTTTACCCGGATCAGTGTTGGAGTCTGAAATCTCTTGTGCTGGTGGAGGAAGTTGGTAACATAGTGAATGATCAGTAAGTGAGGGTGAATTGGAATATGGTGGTGACGGCCGCAGAGATTGCGTTGCTCCTTCTGAGCTGACTCACCAGGTACGGCCAGATTAGGGCCTTGTTGATGCTGCTGTTGCTGCTGAGCTTCCTGGTCGTCCAGTTTGGTGCTGGAGAGCGCGCGAGGCATCGGGGCGCTGGGAACTCCGTGGGGGGCAAGATGTCCACCCTCGCCAGTCATCTGAGGTCATGGAGAGGACAGTGCGGTACGTATCATCAACCATATCGGTAGTTCAGACAGTACATATGGTATATGTGTGGACAGATAACGCAGATAAGTCGGTAGAGATAGCGAGAATGGATCTTACGCTTTTGGGATCGATGTCGTCCGGGAGATTGGCATTCATCCCTCCCTCGTTGCGGCTGTAGAAGTTCACCAGCACGAAGAGGACTAGGAAGACGGCGCAGACGCCGCCGTAGGCGCGAAACACAATCACGGTGCCTAGGTCAAGAGAAAGGTCACATTCGGAAACGGCCGCAAGACGCGGTCACTAAACCTTGCGCGAGTCACTTCCGGTGTTCCGTCGCGAATCACTCACCGTGTTCCTTGATGAGCATTCCGCCGAAGACGGCGCCGCAGAACTTTCCGAAGCCGTGATGAATCCCCTGCAGGACGCCCTGCGCAGAAGGCCTCAGCTCGGCGTCAGTGTTGTGCGCGATGAAGGAGCAGCAGGCGGCCCAGACGGCGGCGTGGGTGATACCTGCACAGACGACGTTCAAAATGACCCAACCGTGGACGTGCTACATTGTGCATACGCATACACATATATCATGTTTATGTGGTGCAGTGATCCAAATTTAAACTGCACGGTGAACTTGTTCTCGCTCAACTCGAATACTCGCCTTGCACGAACTCAAAGGGCAAGACCGCCCAAGGCCAAGTGAAGAACGAGATGTAGAGGAACCGCAAGCAATTGCACAACAATCCAGCCGCCAAGACCTGCAAGAGCATTCACGTGCTAGAGGGAAGGACGCTCAAGTACGGGAGAGCGAGCATGGTGGGACAGACAGATAGACAAACCTTGATGTGACCAAAGTTGGTGATGAACTTAAAGGTGTAGAAGTAGGCGACCATCTCGGAGAGGTGATTGATGACGGAGGCAATTCCGAAGAGGGTCGGACCTCCGCCAAAGTCCTTGAAAATTCGAGCAGTTATCAACCGTTATTTAGTAAGAGGTGACTGGCGGTTCAAGTACCTGCAGATGCCAGAAGAGGAAGGTGAAGATGAGCCCCATTCCGACGCCCATGACCCAAGCGACGATCATGAAGGTGAGCAGGCGCAAGTTCGCCATGGCCTTGAAGACGGCGTTGAATTCTGGCATGGAGCGCAATTGTTGCGCAAACACCTTCGTCTTCTCGGCCATGCCCTTCAGGGTGTCCTTCTGATCAGCCGGACGCTTCGCCTGGGGGAGTAGGGAGGGAGAGGACATTTTGGGCGAGCTGTACTGGACCCTTTGGGTAAGTCAGTAAGAGCTGCACTTTCTCACCTGCTGGACTCCACCGTTAGGCTGGTGGAGGTTGTTCATGGGCACATTGTTGGTGGCGACAACTGAGTACCGGAAGGGAATCTGGGTGGCCACGAGTAGGGCACAGAACATTAGGAAGGCGAAGACCATGAAGCAGACGTGGTAGTTTCTCTGCGAATCATTAGCATCGCACTTGGAGTCAGGGAAGCGAGAGTGGTCGAGCACCATGCCCATAATGAACATTGCCAGGCCCCATCCGATGGAGCCAAACATGCGTTGGCTGCCGTATTTGTCCTGGTGTTCTTCACCCAACAGAGTGATCACGGCGGAGTCAGCCAGGGCAATGGCTGGAGAGCTAAAGTGACGGAAAAAGACTGTCGTCACCTCGAAGTCACTCATCATATGAGAGGCTGCCCTCACCTAAAGAACTCTCCTATGATGACTAGCAGAAGGATGAAGAAGAACACCGTGTGCACTCTTTCCTTCTCGAAGACCTCATTGCTGAAGGCAGGGGTGACCCATTGCTTGTGCTGTTTCTCGTTGTAATTGGAAGTGAAACGGATGTCCTGGGGCGAAGTGCCAACCACATACCCGGGGGCCCAGCGGTGATCATACGCATCTCTCTTGACTCTGTTGCGCGTGACATTTCATCATCATGCTTGTCTTTACTGCAAGCCCGAAATAACCTCACCTGACGTGTCGTTCCTCTTGGTTTGGGAGCTGCAACAAGGGCAGCGCCCTCGGCAACTCGTCCACAGTGTCTGGCGTCAAAGCGGTGTCCTCGATGCTTCTCTTACTCCTGCTGGCGTCCGTGTTCTTTGGCAACTGGACAAGGAATTGGGATCCATTGTAGTACTTGCAGGAGACCACCGTTGGGTGTATGTAGCCAATAGGCAAGGTAAAGAGGATCCAGGAGGCCACCGCCACCAGAAGCATGAGCTTCCCCTTCTGAAGTCTACGAGAGAGACGCAGTTGAGGCGGATTGTGATACAATGCACCATATACCACGACCCACGTACTTGTCGGCCATCTGATTCCAGAAGGGTGTGGCCAAGTACTCGATGATGGGCCTGACGCCGATGAGAAACCCACAATGAGCTGCGTCCATACCCAACTGCTTGAAGTAGACTGCGAGCAGCGGGAAGAGGGAGCCAAAGGCAGCGAAGAAGAAGAAGTAGAAAAACTTGGCGAGTGCCAACCCCTGCTGCACGGAGTCGGGAAAGAAGCGTCCCAGCACGTTGGCGAAAGGTCCAGGTGCTGGGGCCTCGGGTGGAATCCGATCGTCGTCATCCTCTAGACTGGGCTGCTTCCAGTCGGGCAATCCCGGTGGCGGCCGGTAATCGTCGCCCACGCCGCCGCCGCTAACCTGCTGAGGCGGCCGCCGCGGCTGCGCCGCCGCTGCGTTTGACGCGAAGATGGCGCCGCCTGTGCCGCCCACGTCGTAGTTCTCGTTGGCGATCGCCATTCTTCAGTACTGACTCTAACTCACGTGACGGCGGAGGAAGCAACACCTTTTGCTCATGGCACGACGGTGATTTATCCTGCACGCTGCTACGACCGCGTGTGATCAGCTACTAGGGTCGTCGTCTACCACAGTCGTCGCGTCCAAGTTGTCGGGGTCCCCGACCCTTTGCTACATGATATGTGCTTGTTTCTCTAAAAACTAATGGAGAGCTTTTCTACCTACGTAGGCGAGTGGTTTCCTCCTTGGCCTCGCCACCCAGCGGGGGCGTCCTTTCTTTGCCTGAAGGAAAGTCCCCCTGCTCTCTTTCCTCGTTCCCCTCGGAGAAGAAGAAGAGGCTTTCTTCTCAACTTGTGCTTCTGAAGACTCCTCGGGCGGACAAGGCAGTGTTGAGGCTGGCCAAGAAGCCCTCCTGAGGAACCGCTAGCGACCAGAGGAGGGCGCTTGCCATGGGGAGCATATCCGAGTGAGAGACTTCACGTGCAGGCACGAATCATTCCGCCCACTACCGCTACTACTAAAGGACAGCGCGTACATTGGACTATGACAAGACCGGGGATGCAGAGAAGTGCACCAAGCTATATGGTCACGTTCACCTTGTACTTCATGAAAATTATATTGCAGAAACTCTTGACCGTCGTCCAGGATATCCAACTAATCGCTGCAGCAACTTTCAATCGCTGGGTCTGCGGGACTCTGATTTCACTCAACTTGAAAGGGGAACACATGGTTGGTCAGCGGCTCCGGCTCCTTGAACGCCTGCAAAGAGGAGCTGTACTCGTCTTTCGTCTACGGGGACCATCTCATACGTACTTGTGTTTCTTGTGTTTGTTCCGATGCTCGGTGTAACTCCTCAGTTCTTCGTCAAAAGTCTTTGGCGACCGATCACGCCTACGAGGGTGGACACGATTAGGAACAGTCACATCTAGTTGGCCTGCGACGGATTATACCTCTTGTGTTTTCTATCCGACTCCCTGGACCTGGAGCGCTTGTGCTTTTTTCTCCGCTCCTTAGACCTCGACCTGGATCGCGTCCGGTGGCGACTCTTCTTGTGTTTTGGCGTGCGAGATCGCCTCTTCGGGGACCTGGAAGGACGTCGGGGTCTCGATCGGGACCTGGAACGTCTCCTGGACGTGGGAGATCGCGAGTGTAGATTGGCAGCTGGAGGAGACGGAGAGCGCTTCTTCGAGCGCGACCTATCTCTCTCTGGAGTCCGCCTGCGAGGTGCTCCACCTCCACCTGCTCCTAACCCTCCTCCTACTCCTACTCCTACTCCTACTCCTACTCCTACTCCTCCGGCACCGGCACCGCCACCACCGGGACCGGGACCACCACCACGTGGCGGGTAGAGCTCCGCCAGGCTCTCGTTGATTTGCTTCTGCGAAGAGAAACACGTTGCTTGCGTACAAATGGACAGCGAGCAGTCTTTGTACGACACTTGCCTGCACGTTGACTGGGATACGCGGAAACCTGGTGTCGAACCACTCAAGCTTCTCCAGGAAAGCCCTGACCATGGTGCCGATGGTCATCATCTTGCCTCCGCCGGCTTTCACGTCGATCTCCTGAGCGTGAAGAGAGAAAACAGAGGAACGTATGAGAGCGACGTCACCGCAGTGTGGGGGTTTTCAATGGTCTAGTGCATCATTGCTAGCAAGAGCAAGGACGGGGAGAGTAAGGTAATTATTTTGTACTTGCTGTCGTACAAAGATGAGAGCCAGACAGTCTTCTTTCATAGCTGACGACGCAATCTGGAGGAAAAGCTTCCCTGCAGAATAGAAGGACGTTAGGCTGACCAGTCCGAAGGGATTCGGACTGTGGACGCGACTTACTCACCCCCTTTTTGGACTTGACGAGCGACTGTGACCGAGAATCTTTACCTTCAGTTGAGAGGGAACGAATACTTTACCTCTTCGTCCTCCAAGTAGTCGGCGAACCAGTCCCACAGGTCGGTTGGGGGCTGAGAGTATCTGCAGGGAGAGAGGACGTGAGTAGAAGGCGAGTCTCTTGTTGCCGTGACACATGCTTCCCTCACCTGATATACATGAAGCCCAACCCCCTGATGTAGGGACTGTCGCCGTGGTTGATGAGGCCGTTGACTTGCTTCCTCGTCAGCTTCAGGGTGCCCAGCTTGAAAAGGAGGCAGTAGGCGGAGGACACGATCCCTCCGGCGCCAACGCCGCGAACGCCGCCGCACATGCCGGTTTGGCCAGAAGTCTTGCGAGAACCTGAGCAGTTACGGAGAAATGAGACCTTCAAGTTCATGATTGACGCTCCATCTGTTATCTGTCCCACAACGGGGCGACGAACGAGCTCGTCTGTTCCTACGTCCCAGCCCTTACCTCTCTCCCACGGCTCGAGGTGAGACACTCTGTAGTAGATCTCGTCGATCACCTCGTGGTAGGTCTTGAGGCCGAACAAAGTAGTCTTGAAGTACGGCGACGACTGAATGTTGGTCACAATGAGAGGATTGATGTTCATGGTCTGCAAGTTGCCCCACGTCGGCAGAACGTTGGCGCCGCGGCCCCCGCCGGCCGCCGCGGCGGCGGCCGCGCTCCCCGCAATGGTCGGATCGTCGTCCTCGTCGTCGTGCGGCGGGATGAACGAGAACATGTTGAAGTTCGGAAACTCGCACAGCAACTGCCAGGTCCACCGACGACAGTGGGGACAAAAATGGCTACTGGGCGAAGCCGAAGAGACACGTTCCTTTAGCGCCACCTAGCGGAATTTCTCTGGGAAAAGCAGGCGAAGGGAGAACCGCTAATACATACAGACATCAGACACAGAAAGAGCTTTCACTAATCTAACTCATCACTCAATCCCTAACTTAACGTTGTTAAGTGACTCAAATACTGGGTTGTGTTAGGTCAGAAGGTGACGTCCGGATGCGCAAAATCGGCAAAATCTGATACAAGTTGACTAAAACGCTTCTGAGTGCAAGCAAGATCAGTTCAAAGTCCTTTTCTCTAGCCTTGCTTTAATAACTCATTATCATTGTTAGCTATCATTAGCTTATTTACTCGTGGGGCTCCCGCTAGATGGCGTCCGGGTGCTGCTCGTCTCGCGCCGTCGCCTCCAGTGTCCATTTTTTGGCGGAGGAGGAGGAGGCGAAGAAGGACAGAGCGAGCGATGCCGGCTACGCCAAACAGTGCAGGAACAACACGCAACGTTTCAGCACCAGCGTTGCCAAAGTGCCGGCGGCGACCACGGGGGCCAACAGGCTCAGGAAGGTCTTGCTCACCACGTTCCAACGGTCACCTGGTCGTTTCATGAACACTGCGCTACTGCGTGCCTGATCTGTACGTGATCTCGTCCTCTCGCATGGCCCTGGGCATGACATATTTGTTCCCGAGGAATTTCTTCAGCTCCTCGTCAGGCTGGAAGTTGACCCCAACACCGGCCTTCTGGACCAAGGTGGGTTTCAGGGCATTCTTGTCACCAACGCCTCCTACGTGGCGGCCCCGAGAAAGCCGCTCTCCTTCTGATTCACCCCAATATGTGGACTCCAGTCTGGCTCAGCCCCCTACAGATCACTACCACGCGATCGGTCCGCCCGGACAAAGGCGGGTTACGCGTGTCCGACTTGGAAATTGCCAACATGCAACTTCGTAGTCTGATCTTATATTTGTATCCAGAGCCTGGTGCTGCACGCCTCTGCCTGCATGACCACCAGGTACAGCTGCGTCGGCCACGGCTTCTTCCACAGCTTAGTGTGCCGAGTCCTACCTCGACAGCGACGTCTACGGCCACGACATCTACTACGTCGGCCGATCCTTCACCTAAGCTGGACTTGTTTAATCTGTTCATGGATCGCGGCTTAAGAAATTGAAGTCGGATTTCAAATTTTCCTTTGTTGCACAGAAGCAAACGTGCATCAACCACGCATCGTCTGAACCAGTCCAAGATGCCTTCGTTCATCGGGTTTTTTCTTTGTTCTCCGCGCCTCCGAGATCGTCGTTGGTGTCCATAATCCGGCCTTCCTCGAAGGCCAACCCCTTCACGTGGTCGAGAAGGTGCTCCAGCTGGAGCGGGAGTCCCTTGCGCAGCTGGGAAGGAGACATGTTCATTTTGACCTGGCAGATCCTTGGGGGTGGCGTGGTCGTCCCCCTGCCCGTAGACAGTCTTCCTTTTCCAAAGTAGGCAGGGACATAGACCAAGGACTCCATGACATTTCTCCCGAACATGTCCTTCTCGAGGTGGGCGTTGATGGAAGCAAGAGCATGCACTTCAAGACGACGCTCTGACCCGAGGTCACCATGACGTCCGAGCAGAAGTAACTGAGCGTGCCTGGGCCGAAGGTCTCATCAACCTGAAGTTTTATCAGCTCCTTCTTCTCGGTGTCGACGTCCATGGGGCAAGTTTGGTCGCTGGAACAACATTTCCAAAACACGAAGAGATCCCCATTTTCTCTATTACTCCCATTTCCCCTAAGTTTAGAAGCCGATCAACCAATATTTTTCTACGGTGTCTTTCAAAAGGGTGCAATAAGTTTTTTACTAGTGGATTCTGCATTTTTACATGCAGATCAGTGTGCAACGGCTCAAATCAAAGCTTCTTTTTCCAAGCTTGTTATACATCCACTATTTGTTCAGTGGGTGGACAAAGAAACAAAGAAAGTCTTTCATGCATTTGACTGTTTATCGTTCGTTTCATTCCTTCAAAGGCGCTAATATTGATTGAAAGGTGTTCTAGGGCTGATTTGATGTAAATTACTCCTATGACGTGTTCAAAGTGGATGCAGGAAAGAAAGTATTGATAAAAGATAAAGCCTTTTTTCACTGGATCAAGGAGCTTCTTGTGAGGCAGTCCAGATGAAAAGTCAGTGAAGAAAGTCCAGTTTTTCATTTCAAACAGTTGACTTTCTCAATTTTCAGTTCAGACAGTTAATTTTTTATGCATTCTATTGTTTTTCATTTTTCTTTGGAGGCCAAAAAGTGGATGTGCACAAGGAAATATGGACTTACAAGTCTCCTTCATCCACACCCGTGATCATATCGGTTTTCCGACACGTCTGGCAGACTGACAAACTTTCCATTCCCAGGACCAACACCATACATTGCCTTTCCATAGTAGCATCCCTGAAGGAGACTCATCTCCAGGTTCAGAATGACACTCAAATCTGACAGTCGAGGCCGTTCAGCAACTAGAACTCGGAGGTTCTTGGAACTTGCAGATGTCACATGTGGCACAGGATGGGGAAAAACTTCTGTCCCTTCACCATAAACTGAGTCCCACCTTTGTTCTTACTCATTGGAAACACATTCTTGAGTCAAGAGTGAATCTTTCAGTCCACGATGCTCAAAGCTTTCCATAAAGACTGTAACGGGAGTAATGACGAAACTGAACTTTTTTTCGTCGTTTCTTTGCGTAAGTTCAGTAAGTCGGCAGCAATGCCACCAAAGACATCTCTTTAGACACTTCAACTGTGTCAAGACCCCAAATGTTGAGTTCAGCAGCTCTGCTTAAGGTCCTTGAAGGACCACTGTACACAAGACATCTCCGAAATGATCTCATTGGGGAACTGGGGCCAAAGAAGGTTTTCAGCAAAGAGACAATTTTTATTGGCGTTTAACAATTAGTAGCATGTGTAAGTATCATCTACTCCTTGTCTGCATTCATTGCATCAGTTACAGTCTGCTGCTGGAGGACCAGCTAGAACTGCAGCCCCCCTTGCCTTTGGTGCAGAGAGTCTCTCTTCTCTGAGGATCCAAGTCTGTGAAGTCTGGTTGTACTGGTAAATGGTGTCGATCCATTCTTCACCATTAAATCCTCCCACCAGGAGAAAGGTGTCTTCATATTGCACAGAGGACATGTAACGAAATGTCTGTGGAAGAGGCGGTCCGTCTCTCCACTCTCGTGTTGCAGTGTTATAAATCTCAGTGTGACTAAAGTATTCATCACCATCAGGGTTGTATCCTGCAGTCACAAGAATGTCATGCCTGTTAAAGGAGAGAACAAAGATTTGAATAACTTCTCTTCATTTAAGAGAGGTTCCAATCAATAGATTGACTTTTTGTTAGGTCAAGAAATGAAAATTTTGGGACTTGACTGAGTGCATCTTAGGTTTGCTGCCTAATGCCAAATGGTGATAATGCAGTCAAATGGTTTTCCCAAAAATAACTTTGGGACCCTCCCATGGCAATGAGATTTTACTACATAAGTTCAGTACATAACAAGGTGTTCAGATTTTGACAGATCCTTATGGGAAGGAGACTCAAAATGAGGCCTTTAGACGCTTCAAATAAGATTTTTTCAGAAATGTCGCTTCCCCATTCTTTCTGGCTTTCTTTTTAGTCAATGTTCTGTCATGAGCTGAGTGTGTCTGTTGTAGCTTGAAGCGTTGATGATCTCACAAAAGCAAAGGGTGTCGAAGCAACCAACAATGACAATGAGGTCATTATGAGAAGAGTCAATAACAGCAAATGTTGTGCTGATCTGAGGAACTGTAGATATTCGGATCGTGTGTCCGTAAAGGAATGAAGTCATAGGGATGCAACAGTAAACTCACAGAAAAAAGGTTTAAACAAAGCAAATAAACAAGTCCTTCTTTCCAAACATATTGAGGATCAAAAGTGATATTTTAACAGAAAAATCAGTTGAAGAAAGTACTGTCTCAAGATAATGCTTGTGCGTCAATGAGGGCTGACAATGCACAAATATCTCTCTTTCTCTCTGGGAGTCAGACCAATTTACAGGGGGAGTGCTGAAGAATGATTGGGACACAGGGTTGGGATTAAATACAAGGTATATGGAACTGGTTGCAGACAAAAGTCGAACCATATTTGACCTAGTCAGTAGGAGTAGAAGGAGTATATAGGGAGAGGTCTCGGATGTTTCCCCTTTGGTCCCCAAGCCAGGCCGAGTTTTGTCCTCAGCCTTAATTGTTACACCTCCTGAGGTCCAAGTGCAGACAATGGATCCTGACAGTGGATGAAGACAAGGAAAATATCAACTTACGAGTCTCCTTTGTCCACCACTCCACAACCATGACCAAATCGCCCTTGGGTCATATCTGTCAGGCGCTCAAATGTTCCAGTCTCTGGGTAAAACCCAAATACTGCCCTGCTGTCATAACCAGACGCTGAGTTTCCCGACAGGAAGACAAATCCGGGTTCCACCTCCACCGAACAATGTTGGACCATGGAATGTGGTAGTCGAGGTCCTTCAGAGAATCTCCCATCTTGGTAGTACTCGGAGGTTTGTTCACCATCACTGCAATTATTGCAGATGTCACAGACTGAGCATGCATCAAAAGGGCGGGCATAACGTGTTTCTCATGGCAACAAGATGAGTCCGACTGTTGCTGGACACTTGAGTGTCCACGTGTGGACCATTTTTGACCTTGTTACATGACAAAAGCACCTTGCTCGTGTACAAAAGCATCATCACAGACACTCAGGAGCGACAATTGGACCAGGGTGCTCTGTCCACCTCGGTCGCTTGTCCATGCTGCTGAGTGTCGGTGCTTTGACTGTGATGATGCTCTTGAGGATGGACAAGATGTTTTTGGGATGTAGCACATAACAGATGATCTGAAGGATGCCAACTTTGGCATTTGACACTGGGACGTGTTTGGCCATACCCAGAGAAAGTTTTAACAATTTCTACCCAGGAAACATGTTAAAAAAATCAAGAGCATCTGGAATGGCTCAGCCTTCAACTCAGCTCACTTGAAGTACTCTAGGGTGACGATGGGCAGACAAAACTGGACAAAACTTTGTGTCTGAGTATCTCTATGTCACATTTAACATTTCTCAAAATTCAACCTTAAATCATTAGCGCTCAAGATATCACAATGTTTTCCATGAAGTGATATTACTTACAGTAATGACAGTATTGCTGGTGTAATTGCCTTAATCCTTGTGGGATAGCTCATATATGTCCCAGCCAGTAGGACAATAAAACTGTACTTTTTGTTAAAACCACTGTGTTGGTCTCCGATCATTGAGTAAGTTCTAAAATACCTCCAATCAGACCTACTTTAGTCACTATCATAGCTTTAACCTGGATTCAGTTCGTCTCGCACAAGCACAAACCAATTTTCATTCATGAGCCCCCAGCCAACGTTTGCTCGTCATGATCTCTAAGCAGGCCTCCATGTTCATGTGTTTGGCTCTCTAAATCTAGAGCTGGAATGGAAAGGTTTAGTTGTTCATACCCCAATCCTCCCGCGATCCAGTAACGGCCATCACTCAGTTCTGCTGCGCTGGACCAGACCCTGTCGTGGATCAAAACATCTCCCAGGTCAATCCATGCATCTCCTGCGTACTTGAGGCATCGCTTCTTGTCAACGGAAGTAGCGCTATTTCTCCACCACAGGAGAGGACTGATTGGTCACCTTTGTCCCACATTGCAAAATGATCAACTTTGTCATGTGGCATAGCAGGCACTTCATTGCAAGTTCGGTCAGGATTGGACCCTTCCAAAGAGGGGTGGTCAATGACCTCAGCATCATCTAAATAAGCACCATTCCAACCGCCACAAGTGAACAGTGAGGTGAGGCCTGCAAATAAGGTCGAGAGTGTGAAAGTGTGATGAAACAGCAATAGTAGGACAGATGGACAACTTACAATAAGGGATCATTAACACTGTGTGTATCAGAGTCAGAACAAGCGCACATATGTTCTCTGTTTTCCCTTGAACAGAGCATCACCACATCCATTAACAAAACAGATATATGATAATAGCGGCGGTAATCATTGGTGGTCATAGTGGGACAATCATAATAAAGTATAGCACTTTTCAAAATTACTGCACATCTGGTGAGGAAGATTTCCACAGCTGCCAACCTGGACACTTTCTATGGTGGACACCAATGCAAATCCAAAGCCAGGAAGCTTTGAAAAGGTCCCTCAGGCCACAAAAATCTGACAGTGCTACAGTACCAGTTATCTAAAGGTGAGGTTTAGTGTCAGAGACTTAACTCCTACAGTTCTGTGAATTCTGTCCTGAAATTTCACCATGATGCACAGTTTACATTATTA
>JAAUXU010012524.1_pt1 | contig 23818 bp, 19 predicted proteins | sample 7278151 | NCBI WGS metagenome assembly JAAUXU01 (sample SAMN14350113, study PRJNA611818) | marine sediment metagenome | isolation source: surface marine sediment (1.8m) | place: French Polynesia: Moorea | collected 2018-08 | reverse complement strand
CCCGCCCAGCTCCTTTCTAGCTGATCAGGTCATAGGATATCTATCTGAGCGAATGTAGTTCATATGTTAGCTCTTTCTTTATCTGGTCCTTGGTTCTTGATCTGGTCCTTGGTTCTTGATCCGTTCGTTGATCCGTTCCTCTCCGTTGTTGAGGCTCTCTCACTGTAGTAATCGATTGACTCCAACTCTAACCTCTCTGAGCAGTAGTCATAACGCCGCTAACTGCTCTTTGGCCCTTGCACTCAAGGCCTTGGTAGACAGTTCTTTTCCATCTTTCTGTTCTTCATTCTTCTCAATGTAGCAATAGGGTCATGATCAATCAGTGTGCGCGTGTCACGCCCCTGCGCCATTGTAGTCGTCCCCGCACTGTCTGATCGAGTTAGCGCTCCTTCCCCCTTTTCTCCTTTTTTTCACTGCTTGCTACAGAAAGTCCTGACGTACAGAAAAATGGGCCCCATAGGTGATGTGAGGGCGTTCAGACGGTGTCACCCCAGGATTTAGGAGGGCCAGGGAAGGCAGAATCTTCCCACCACAAAAATTCTGGACTTTTGACTAAAACAAAGTGGCCCCAAAACAGCCAGTGCCGGCGTGGGGTCATCTGTGGGTCGCCGCAGTTTGAGTGCGCTAGTTCCACTATGGGTACTCAAAACTGTGAACTGATGTACTCAAAGTTATGTGTCACTGTCTGAAGAACTCATTTCATGTGAAAATTCCACTCAAAAATGACTCCACGCACCCAAAGCATTAAGTTTCCTTTCACTGAAATTACTTACGCCAAGGTCTGTACTGATCTTTGAGGTTTCTTCCCCTCGAACTCTTGTGTGCAGCTCAGCTCTTGTGTGCTGCCAGTCCAGCGTATGCACTTCATTTCCCCCACTGACGTTAGTTATGGCAGTAACTAGGAAGATCTCAGTGTCAGGACCATAAGCGGGGACGCGAACACTATGTACCTCCTACTGTTAGTTTCTCTTCTCCCCGCCAGAGGGCGCTGAGCAACGGGATGCGAAAAAAATGGGTAAAGCTTTGAACACGTGCATCTCCACATGGTGCCAGTCCTTGGCTTAGGACGGTTCGCTTGCCGTCTGTTGTGCCATGTCTGGTCGTCGCTGTTGTTCGCTTTCCTTTGTTCTTTGCAGTTGCAGGTGCTTTCTTTGGCATCTTGCGTATGTCTGGCTATGATGTCATTCCTTTGTGTCTCGGTTGTGCCCAACCAGCAGCGACATCTGTGTGACCTCATTCTTGTGTCTGGGATCGTACATGTGCAGTAACGGCCTTGGTCTGTTGGCCTTCTGGTGCCAGGTGCATCCCCTCCTGGTTGCACGTGCACTCCTTACTGCCGTATTTGGCTCAGCGGCACTTGTCTGTGTCTGCTTTCAAATCCTTTGTTGATCGTTCAAGGTCCTTCGGTCCTTGTTCTGGGTCCACATGTGGGTCTGTTTCCTCGCTTTCTCCCCCATTCGTGGTGCCCTCGATTCTTATCTCGTCTGCTTTTGTGGCGTAGGGGTCTCTACACCATTGTGTGCAACACACGCGGCGTCTGCTCGGGGTGCTCCTTGCTCTCCGGGCGGTCCGCTGCAACGAGCTCGTCAGTCTAAAAAGTGAGCTTTCTCCACCTCACTGAGTCCCTCTGTAGTCGCTACTTCAGCCTCTTAAAGAGGTTGCGAGATGAGAAGACGGACGAGTTGCTTTGCACGATGCCTTTGTTCTGACCAACTTCTGGCTTCTGTAGCTGTCCAGTCGCAGGTTGAGTCACTCAAAGTGGTTCTGATTTTTTTTGTTTTTAGAAATAACTAAATAATGCATAGTTGTAAGGAAAGATTTTCAAATCGGCATTTGATACCGAGTACCTGGGTGGATCCTAAGGACTCATACTCGGGTCGCAGGTCATCGCCCTCGAACGAGGGTCATCGCCATCGTCAAAGAACGAAGAAAGTGAGGATTTTAAAGTCCTTTTACGATAAGGCAATTTGGAACTTGATACCAGACTTCTGTTTTCACGTTCTGCTTTCTTTTTTTACTTTGCCTTCCTTCCTTTTGATTTAACTTTGCGACTACTTTAAAATCCGCCAGCGGCAGACTTTAAAACTTTGAAGACCGTCGGCAGCTGACTCAAAAGTAGAATTTGTGGTGCCACTTTTTTATTTTCGCGAAAAGTCCCACCGAGCGATGAGTAAGCCGAAAATACTGAGCTGAAGCAGCTAAGAATGTGAGTGGACCTCCACTTCAATGCTTGAGAATTGAACTTGCCGATGAGGGTTGTTTCGCTCTCAAGTGTCTGTCCAAAGTCTTGAGTGTTGTCTACTTGTTCCCCATATTGATCCTGGGGCAGTTGAACCCGTTATCCCAGAGCTGGTTTCGTTTTCGTCCGGTGCGGCCGACTGCCCATGATTCAGGATCACCACGTACTTGATAATAAATCTCCACAGGTTGCACTCGCAACAGGTCGGACCCACCCGTTCAAATCTGCTTAGGTTTTTGCATGAACTTAGAACGTTCTCTCTTGCTTGTGTATACGTATGTAGGCAGATGCGGTCTCGTTGGCAAAGCTCCACACTCGATCGTTGCTTCCTGTCTGTGGATGTTGGGTTTGTACAGTCTCCTCGTAGCTCCGTGGGCACACTTTGCCTTCTCTATGCTTTTCAACGACTTTTAAGTGGGTTTGTTGCCACCACAGAGGACTTCTCTTGATGACTTCTTTTTCGCTGAAGTGCTTTCAATGCCAATGTGCTTGGCCTGTGCATGCATTTCATGCGCTTTCGTGCTGGTGGATCTTTCCGGGGTTCTCCTGGTCGAAGCTCAAGTGATCTTCCTTCCATTGACGTTTCCCCTCATCAGTCCCGATGTGCATCTGGTGATGTGCCTGATGACGAAGAAGTTGCTGTTAGTCAGATTGTCCGTGCTCATGGGGATGCCAACGTTCCGGAGGGGGCAGAACTGATCTTTACCTAATCATCCGGGAATGCACTGGTGAAGCATCGAAAGTTTTCGACACTCCGGAAGTCGGGACGAGACTACGTTTGACACCGACCTCGAAGTCAAATTGACGCTACTGTCCAACGGAGGACTCAGTTTGGTAAGTACTTTCTCGATCTGATCGTCTCTCCAAAGTACGAAGGACTCCACTTGAGATACGCCTGCTTCACTGGATGCTGCCTTCTGCGATCAGGCCTGTTGCTGGCCAGACGTAGTCGGTCCGCAAATATCTTTACTACTCTGATTGGGGCAATTAGCCTGGGTCGGCAACTGGACTGGGTGAAATCAGTTGTCATTAAATGAAAGTCAGACATTTGGACCGGCAATTAGTCCGGGTAATATTGCCCGGGAGGGAAAAGGATTCAGGAGCCCTTTGCCCTTGTGGCCTTCATAGCGTTGGTGTTGCTTGGGTTAATTGAAATAAAATGCAACTTTGCGCTTGTTCCTTGCTTCTTTTTCACATCCACTCATCAGCTGAAGGTAAGACAATTTGCCAGCCGAGCGAGGCAACCAATCGGGATTGGAAATTAGTTTGGGCCCAACGAATTAGCCATTTTTGCCCAAGAATGGTTGACTATTAGTGTGGTCCAGACTAATTGCAAAGTGCTCTTAGTACGAAGCAACGATTTAGGACTGAATTTGAAGCCTCGACAGGGAACGCATATCGTCGATCAATGTGTCTATTTCTTTTTGAGGCACTAGAGTGAGAGTAGAGAAGGCATCGTCACAGCATATTGTGTGAGACTTACATCCATGTTCTGTACTGTGTTGTTCTATGGTCCTTTGCAGTACTCGTTATAAGAAGTAGAAAAGGATACTTTTATTCAGCACTATATATTTCGTCTTGTTATTGAAGGAGCAACTCTCAAATCCCAGGCCCAGCGGCAGGAACATGGCATTGGAGGAAGCCACAGCTTCTTTTGTCTGTCTGTACTCGCTGCTGGCAGTCTCCACTAGACAAATTCGAACGGATACCAGATCTCGACCAAATTTGGCAAGCTTGAGTCGGAATTGCCAACTTGGTACGAAATTTCGACAAGACATTTTCGAAGCAAAGATGACGCCAAATTGGACAGTTTATAGTGCATGAGCAGTCTGAGGCTGAATCATCGGTCATCAAAGAGGCCATGACGGCCTCCAAAGAGCTGAGCGGGCGCTGGAGACGGGTCATGCCGTTCCACTCCACAGTGATGGAAGCGTTGAGGGAGCTTACGTTGGACCATCTTCACCATGCAAGAGGCTGACGGGTTCATATTCAAATCCGTGGCTCGCTTGGTGGAATCAGCCTCGATGGCCTCAACTAGCTTCTCCACATTGGCCACTGACCTTGCATGAATTGTCTGGTCAATACGAAAAACCTACACCGGGTGGTGTAATTTCTTTGAGAAAGGGTACTATTAGCCCTATCTATCCAGATTTTTCTTAATTACTCTGCATTTAAAACTTTGTGTGACCATGGAAAGTGATTCGGTCTCATTTTTTTACCGCCTTAAGGACTCCTAAACGGCGTAGTCGATGCACGTGTACAGTATGCACGTGTACAGTGAATGAAAGTTGCTCTCAATACGCAGACCACCCATTGAAATGGAACACCTAGACTCTCAAAATGTAGAAACCAACGTACGCTAGAAGTAGACATGCGAAGACAGTGAGAGCTTTGTTACTCATTCTACATGAGGATCAATTTCTCATGTATTTTTGCACCACGCAAATCTTCCTTAGATACCAACTAACTTAACATTTAGAAATAAATTTTACGAGGGCAAATACGATATGTGCAGCATTGGGGTGAACTGTCGAACATACGAGTGTGAAGACATTGCGATACCAAGCCACTCCTTGAGTTTTACTCAGACAGAAGCACTGTCAGAGTCACACAATTTGGAAGTTTGCTCTGTCTGAGAAGACTGCACTCGCTTTCATGGGAGAGTTGTTGGGATTTTTTTTCTGCTTCGTGACACACAAGAATAACATCTTTCAGAAGTCCTGATTTTTGGAATAGAGGAGGGAAACGTATTGTCTTGAATGTATTCCTCATTTTTCTCCTCCAGAACTTGGAGACAATCTTCAAACGAAATACATATCTTTGCCGCTCGTACAACAAACCAGAAATGCATGTAATAAAATGCTTGTTTGTACTCAGCCATGTACAAAAATCCAGTATTGCTTCTATGTTCGGGATCTACCAACTTGAGTACAAACGCCACAGTTTGAAAGCTTCAACGTCAATCGCACTTTTGTGTCAGTCTTCCTCCACACTTCACCTTGGCAGAGACACCTGTCTCTGTTCCTTCCATCCTGTTCAGGATGAGTCAGATGCTGTTTATAACACTGTTGGGCCAAGATCTGTTGATGAAAGTCAGTTACTACCAGAAAAATTTGCCATCGCACAAAACACTACAATGGGCAAGGAATTATCTAAAGATTTAGGTCCAACGGTAAGCAAACAAACTGTTTAGTCAATGAATCGTTATCGTTATGCACTCATCATGAGGGAATGGCACACAGAAGAAGTGGTCAAAGTCATAAGTCATATCAGAACTTGCACTTGAGGAGACATCTCGGCGATCACTACTCTCACCTGACACCAATGTAGAGATGGATCAAGCTTCAAGTTCCCAAGAAAGAAGCCAGAAGGACCATCTTACGTAGAATTTTTCCGTAACATCATTCAACCCCTCAATGCAAGTGAATCCTGATTGAAAGCTAGACGATGGCATGTTGCAATGAGCCATCAGTGCTTTTCCATATTTCCGCAGGGGATTGTTGGGGTTAAATGCAATGAACAAGTCATCAAATGAGCAGATGAACCCACAGGTTAGTCTACTCTAACGAAAACCTTCAGCTTCAGGTCCTCGTCGTGCCACTCAATATCTCTGCTATGCTGCTCAAAAATACGAGGTGGCAAGTTGGATTAGCATTTTTGGCACTCTTCCACTTCAGGTGAGCCTTTTTCAATTTCTCTCATGCTCTAAATCCTTTCTCATCTTGCAGTTCAGTCAACCCTTCAAGTAACGTTGTACAGTATACAATCTCTTGGTCTCCTCGCCATCAGAGCTGACGAAGAAATGGTGCATTGCGAACTTTGTTGCAAAGTAGTTTAATCATGCGACAAATGTGAAGAATTATGACGACTGGAGCGCTGTCTTCAAAGGGGTTGGGAACAGTGGGATTGGGATTCATTCACCTGGTTGAGAGAAACACCAAGTTCATGGTTGGCGGCCAAGAGGCAATTGACGCTGATCACATGGATTCCACTGTTGGGGAGCTTTGTGAGTGCGATGCGAACAAGATTGGCGTTTTCTCGTCCACAAGGACCATTGACGAGAAAATGTCCAACGTGGGCTCTTCAGTCTCCACTTGCAGCGACAGCCAAAGGCTTCCTTGACAGCTGAAGAGGAGTCATCTGTTCAACCTATTCACAAAGCCATAACACTTCGACTCATTAAAATGAATCTGTTTCTACGTGAACCAATCATCAGACAGATCCGACATCAGAGTCAGCGGACTTTCTCAGTTTGGGCCTGTCTTTGACTTGGATTTTCAGAGCTTCCAATGCCTCGACAGAAAAACCTTGGCTCCCCTCCCCCCCATAGATCCATACCAGGTTGTGATGACAGACATGCGAGGGAGGACATGTTCGAATGTACGTGGAACGTGCATCTTCACGATCCGTGGAACTGTGAAAATGGAGCGTCAACTAAAGGTTTCCTTCACGTGACTCGAGTATCGTCGGCTGAAAATTCATTTGGCTTAAGGCCACTTCAGGCCGTACTAGGTTTCAACCAAAGTTTACTGCAAAACATCCTTTGTTTTTGTTTACAATCATACGCAAAATGGAAATCCGACGTATTGCACCTTCCTCTGCATTCCTTTGACATCTACCCTCGCTTATGCTGTTACACGGTCACTTTCGCTCTGTCCCGAGGTTGACTGTAGAAGTGAGAATCTCTGCAGTATAAAGGCTTCTCATTTTTTGCACGGTTTTGTGCAGAAGGCTGCAGAGCTGTTGAGACTGCAATTTTGCAGCATTGTTTTGGAGGCTGCATTTTTGCAACAGTGCTTTCTCTGGTGCCCATGCACTGCGTGACTATTGCTGCAACTGCAAATTAGGGCAACAAGTATTTTGCATGTGTGTGTGAGACAGTGATTTTTACTGAGAATTGACCAAGGTATGCGGTGCACTTGTTGCATGTCAATGCTTTATTTTTTAATGCCGTCATATAGAAAGAGTTGGTTAAAAAACGCCCAAGCGGGCAAAGAGAGAGCACATCTTTTGCTTAGCTGCTTAGGCCAAATAGATGATTTCGCATACCGCTGCAAGTAATAATACTTGTGGTAATGAGGCGTAATGGATTCCTTTAATTTCTCTTAATCGTTTAAGTGAGAAAGCAAAGAAATTACATAGCCAGATTGGTTAATTCCGTTATTCTTGGCTCTCGTCGACAAGCCTAAAAGTAGTAGCCGAATGGGTTGTAGTTGTAGTTGTAGTTGTATCCGGCGTAGGTGGTGTAGGGGCGGTTGTAGACGTTGTAGAGGGCGCGGTTGTACAAGTAGGGATTGTTGTAGTACACGAGGGGATCGGCTTCAGGCTCGGCGTCCCTCTTCACGAAGCGAGTGCCAAAGTGACGGTAGGGAGTGTAGTAATTGGTGACGGCCGGGATGTAGCTGGAGTAGGCGCCGGAGTAGGCGCCGGAGTAAGCGCTGGAATGGGACAAAGCATCATGTGTGAATGGACCAGTTAGTCGCTGTTGATGTGAATGATACTAGGTAAAGTGAGCTTACTAAGGGACCGAGTTGTAGAGGGCTCCAGGCGCGGTGGCGTACTGCCTGTGAATGCCCCTGTTCAGGTTGACCAAATTGGTGTGGAACAAGCCGTTGGTGTAGACGGTGGCGGGATCGGCCTCAGGTTCGGCCTCGGACTCGGCCTCCCTCTTGAACAGGTAGCGGCGCGCATAGAAGGGGTTAGTGTACACGCCGCTGTAGGCGGTGGGGTAGGCAGCGGTGTAGGGAGCGATGGCTCTGTAGCCGTACGTGTGGGGGCTGTGATGGAGGAAGAAGGACGATGAGTGCGAATTTTATTTCCTAAGAACAATAGGTTCGAGATTCCCTCTTAGTACAACAGCTCACCTGGCAAGGTAAGAGTTTTGGTAGACGTAGTAGGGATCGGCCTCAGATTTGGCCTCGGGTGCGGCCTCGGGTGCAGACTCGGGAGCAGACTCGGCTTCCCTCTTGAACAGGTACCTGTTGCGGTAGAATGGGCTGTAGGCACCGGCGTAGGGCGTATACACTCTTGGGGCGTTGTACAGGTATGGGCTGCAGAGGGAATTCATATAATTTCCATAATAGAATAAGAAAAAACCGATACTGCATGAAGCAAATGAGGAGTATAAACTAATACATGGCGTAATTTTGAAACGTCTCTCACCTGGTGTAGTATGGGGTTTGGGCCTGGTAGAAGAGGTACGGATCGGCCTCAGGCTCGGCGACGGCCGCCGCAACGAGGAAAAGAGCAATCAGGAGCTTCATGGTGTGTCTGTGCGAGTTGGTGAGCTTCTCTGTAGCTCCTCCGACGAAAGCGCTGCCTTTTATAGGTTGAAGAACCGTCTGTAGCCAGCCCCGGCGAGCCTCCGACAGACACACCCTGCCCGGTTGCCAAGCCCCTCTCGGGCCGTGCAAACTTCAAAATTCGCGAAGTGAGAGGGAGAGACAAAGAGAGAGAGAGGGAGAGGGAGAGGGAAAGTACACCCGTACAACGGGGTTCGCGCACCCGGATGAAATGTACTCGTTAAGACTACTTTGTGAGTAGACTTACTTTACCGTTAGGGAAATTTGTCCCCCCCCCTCCGAAGAGTTACCCCGATTTCACCCTGGATTCGTGCTCTCCAGTCGAACGAGCGCTTCTTCCTTTTAACCCCCTGGCCGGCGTGAGCTACAACGAAGTAAACTTATTTGAACCCGGATGAAATTATTGGGTCACCCTTGACCACGTCGAGTCTTCGGACGAAGTATTTGGGCATGGAAAATTTGTCATCACAAGACCTGTGTAGTGAAAATGAAAAGAAAGTGTTTTAGCTGTGCAAAACGGATCTATGGATCGCTTTGGCTCTAGTGAACTTGATCCGTCAGAGAGCCTTATCTCTATACTTGCCAATCTATTGTTAATGTAATTGGTTCTTGACAAAATGATTCCTAAAAGCGTCTGATCATTATAAGCAGCGATTGCTACGTCCGTCATACTGCGTCTTGAGATTCTGACTCTTTTAAGCATAAAATTATGCGCTTACTGATTGTCAACTTGAAAACTTTTTTGTCAAATCAAAGTGAAACAAAAGTTTTTTAACGCCTGTCTTCAATGTTTTGTACTCTCATTGTAGGAGGTGCATACACCGTGATAGTTGAGTTAACAACAGAAATTCTCTGAGTTGTACTCACTGTGTTCGTTCGTAAACGCTGTATGATCAGTATAGGAGTCATATTGAAGCTAAGAATGTCTCAGCAACGTCTAGGTTCTTCACGTACATCGAATGTCCTCACGTAATAGATGGATCAATTGCATGATGCACCCACGCAACCAGGTCATCAGACGTCGAAGGTTGAATGTGTTTTATTCGTATCCATGAGTAATACTTCATATCAGCCAGAGCAGAAAAATATTCAGGCAGTCCGGACCTATCTGGATAAAGTATAATTGTGGATTACTTTTGTTGGGTGGAGCTCAATGCTACTGTCGTCTATCGTCTAATGCCACAAAAGCATCAACAATAAATGCTCATTGTGCCATCATATGTGCACCATTGAGTGTAGCGGAAGTCCTGCTGATTTGTTTGGAAAAGCTCGCCCAAAAGGTCTGATAGGATTGACTCATTTATTCAACTCACCATGTCATGGTCACATGGCAAAGCTTTTGAACACCATTAGGTTTTTCCTACTTTGAGTAGTTTTCTCTACAAACCCAGTGGTCACCCAAACCAATGAAGTCAAGGTGAAAGGGCTAATGCAAGCTCATCTTGCCGCAAGTTCAACGGCATTTGAACGCGTCTGAAAGAAGTTCACATCACGAGATCAAATGATTCGTCAACAGAGGTTTGCTCGAAAATGATGCTGCAGCTTCTCACTATCGTCAATGTTCCGATGACAAGTTATTGAGAAAAGACTCGATGTGTATAGAATACTTCTCGCAGATGTATAGCAACTATTTCCCCCGTGTTAGACATAGTTTTTGGCTGTTTTCATAGAAAAAATTCCTCTTGGGCAAAAAAAGAGCATTGAATTCGTGCATTTACCGAACAGGTTCACTGTGCCCAAGTTTGGTGAAGAAAGAAAAAAGTGGCGTCATTCTTAGTCCTCGTCTAAGACGTTTGCGAGATAAGAACCGTGACTTTTCTATTTCATGGTAATTCTCAGTCAGTGTCATGCCCTAAAACACTTTCAGTCATACTCAACTCTCTGCCTCGCCTCCGAGCAACTTACATAAGTCTATTATTGGCAGTGAAAAACTCTTCTTCTTGAGCAAAGTCTTTTTTACTTTGCGTGACGTCGTCACTCGTGCAATGCCCTCGATACCGGATGTTCTCACTTAATTATTTCTTTCCCTAGAGAAGAACCATGTGTACTTGGCCGTGCACACGCACCTCCCCGGCATCTGTCACTGTCATAAGCCGGTACTCGAGAGAAAATTCGCAATGCTCAGCAGAAACCGCGAGGAAAAACAACGTCAAATCAGGCTTGTACAACGCCACTTGCGAATTGTCAATTGGTCTGCAATATTGTGATCATTGGTAGGTGAAAGATAATAAAAGAAGTTCCACAAGAATGCGGCCAGGTAAACGCCCATTTGTTCTCCCCCGCCATTCGCTGGATGGTTTTTCTTTGTCAGACCGACGACGGCTGCGGCTGCGGGTGGCTGCGTCTTCGCCGGGGGAAAATGGCAACAAGGCCTGCGCGTGTGTACGTGCACAGGCCCAGCCTAGGCCTACTCCAGAGGAAGGAGAGACAGGCAGACAGACAGACAGACAGACAGAGAGGGCTATTGTGGCATTGCAGTAGCAGCATGATGCCACCACACTCTTCCTCCGCCTGCTTCTCGCCCTTTTGAAGTTGGATGATTCTCGATGGATCTCTCCCCGTGTGTGTGAGCGAGAGAACGGTTTCCAGAGAATCCGGGTTCAGGCGGGGTTGAGATATCGAACCGTGCAATGGCCCCTTCTTCTACTTCCTGACGTGGCAACAGCGTCACAGATTTCAACCCTTTGCAAGCCCGCACTTTCTTGTCTTGCCTCCAGACACAAATATGAGACGCCTACACCAGTGTTGCTTCCGGCTGCCAAAGTCTCATAATTTACCTGGCTCTGCCTTGGCAACAAGATGGTCTAGAAAATGCTCGCCTCAGAGAAGGAACAACGATTGGCGGGCGAGAGAAAAAAAGGCGCCGTCGGATGAGGAACTCGGTGCAAAAGTGCATGAGGTTGATGACCTGCATAATCCACATGCAGGATGGGCACTCCTGGAAAAGGGAAGCTGTCTACAACGCCCTAAAAATACGCAGCAAACTGTGCACGAAAGTTACAGGGTGACTGACAGAAGTCGGTCGAGTCTCCAAAAATGCGAGGTGTCCCACGGATACCGACCATTTCAAAATGGCTATATTTGAGCTTCTACTCCTCTGATTTTGAAAATTCCATTTGCAGGTTGTGGTGTATGAATGAGTGTGATTACTAGAAATTTTATTTGTGACACCGCATCCTTCACATTTTTTTGCGATGTCTAAAGAGCTGGTGACAATGGCTACCATCTACGTTCAGGCACAATTCTGCAAGCTGTTGAGGGCAGAAAGACGGAGGACAAGGATGAGAAGGCCCAGGGACTGTTGTACACGGTGCAGGAGGACAAGGGAAGAAAGCTCTCTGCACTGTCTTTTCTCTTTGCCATTGTTTGTTTCTCATGACTCGAAAATGGAAGGTACCATTTTGAATAAGGTGCAGGAAACTGATGAGACAAACTGACACTTCAAAGTTTGCGGTCAACATAGCATAAACCCCATTCATTATGCTACAACCTGCAAAAGAAATTTTCAAAATTGGTTAAATGGGAGCTGAGATTTAGCCATTTCAAAATGGTTGGTCTCCGTGGGACACCGTGTAGGTTCTGGATCGAGGCTTGAGAAAGCGATTACGCGGGAAAAAAAATCAGAGCAAAACCTAAGTCGAACTCAGATCCCGTGTAAGTTTGGAAAAAACTCAAGACTTGATGGCCAAATGTTTGGGGCCATGAGGCATCTTATTTCATCCTCATAATTGGACATTCTTTCGTTGCCATAAAATTTCTTTTTAGCCTGGCAGACAAGAGTCAAAGAAAGTTGTCTCAGTTCATGCCAAAGTCCTCATAAGATCTGAGTCAGTTGAAGGCGGTTCCAAGTCAGGCCCGGAATGAAAGTCTTTTTACGTACAATACAAAGCCAGACTCGGTGCGGATCCCGCTGGACTCGGACCCGACTCTGAGGAAAACCAAGTTCCCGCGAGTCAATTTATGCAGCTTTTTAGGGTCAAAATAAAACAAGTTCTGCGACAGTTCCGTTGTCTAGAATCAAGGTGTACATATCGTCCATTAGTTTCCATCCGGGCTTTTTCACACATTACCTTGGGTTGACCATTTCAATGAATGACTTATTACTTTCCCAGCAGCATTCAACTGTTTGCACAAGAAGTTAAAAGTCCATTTTTGCAGTCACAAAATATTGTGCTCACACGGTGCCCACTTCGCTGGGTAGGAAGAGTGGCCAAAAATAAAGCTCTATGTGTGTGTCTCCCACCTTTAGACTGATCGCTCTTCACGATCACCACGCGCTTCGCGATCAACGTGGGCAAAAGCTGGACAGGCACACACGAACTTTCGGTCCCCAGCCCAATATCATGCATGCATGATATACTTTTATCCTATATCCTACTCACAATTACTGCTGTCAATGCAGTTTTTCCAAAACCTAATGTCACTGCAACGTATGCATTAGGTTATCAAATACAGTTATGTCATAACTTGTGGCCTAGTTTCCAAAATGCAAAGATCTCATTTTCCAGCTGCTAGGTGCTGCCAAAGCTGAATTTTAGAGAATCTTGATGAAGTTCAAGAACACGTGTTGCCCCGCACCTAGTCCAGGAATAAGGCGACCGCATTGAACAATATTTTTATGATGCCTGCTGAAAACTAAGACACACTATATAGAGAGAGCCTTACTCATTTTTGCTCGGCTAAAACAAAGACTTCGGGTTAATTTTGTATTCCTCGGAACCTAACGTTAGTAGCGACCCTTCAGCGAGGGAAAGGGTTGAAGGATTTGATTAGCAGTAAATCCAAGAAATTGACACTTCTGAAGAATTATTGTGAGCACCGCTTATTGTATCACTCTTCATACAGTGCCAGAATTATTACAAAGTACAGAATCGTCCACTTATAGGGTGTCGGCGTCTCCAAATGCGGCATCACCTTTTTGAGCAGCGACTTTGCAAAAAGTATTTCACCAATTTCATGATCTTCCATCAAACTTTCCACCTTGGCTCCTCTTTTGTCGTGATTCTGGAATGACTCCTGCTGTCAATCGCCGAAGTTAAGTCAGTGTCCTCAGCTGTAGCAACACCCCGAGGAATAACAATGCAGAAGTGCACAGGATGGTTTCGGGTAGCTCGAAATAGTGATTAGTTCAGAGACGCTAGCTGAGGAGGCTTGGCAAGTACTTGATCACAGAATGACTCTGAGGTACTAAGTAAGAGTGCTCAGCACTCCCAGTAAAGGAGGGTGCGTTGTACCCGAGCAAAAAGGACGGTGCCGCCAGAAACGCCACATGAAATCACATCCTGAACTCGAATCCGCACTTCGATCTGCGTCGCATCAGCAACAGCGTCATCTTTGACGCCGATCGGACCTGAGACCAACAGCGGAGTCGACTGTGGGTGAGAATGAACGAATCCTTCGAACCAGAGCAGGAATCGCTCACATGACCTGAGACGACGGGTAGAAATAGGCAAATTTTGGGGAAAATGAGCAAATACGTGTCATAGGCCCTTCGCTGCTACAGCTTTGTAGAGAGACCGCGGAATTTGACGCTTTCCTCTTTTTTGCAAGATCACGTCTTTTCTGCACAATTCTTCAAAATTCCACTGCCTTCTACTTTCTTTAGTGTACTTGCTACTGAGATTGATACTTTGCGATGGTCTTCACCCGAAACGGGGCATTTTAGGTTTTTAACTCGCTTTCACAAGCTGTTTTTCTACAGTTCCGAGGTTCTGCAACAACGCATGTGCATACGTCAGCTAAGAATGACAACAAAGAACAGTCTGGTACAGCGCAGTAGTTGCAGTATGAACAACACGACAGTGGATGATACAGAGAAAGCTGTAATGAGGTGCTCTTAAATTAGCAGAACTTCCACCTATTCCCGCATTCGTTGCACAACACGAAGGTGGTCATCGGCTCGTCGGCTGATCTCGTCTGGATCTGGTTGTACGTGCAGTTCCGCTTGTTGCATTTGCCACACTTGAGGAGGTCCGTTTTGGTGCCCTGGACCTGGGCCAGCTGCGCGGCGTTGATGCCCTCCTTGACGAACGCTTGGCGCTGTAGTTTCACCTGTCAAGTTTTAGAGTTACGAGTTTATTCACATGTGTGTGTGTGTGCGTGTCTGTGCTTCAATGACACGTGTCCATGCTGCATTGGCCAGACTCAATAGAAGTTCTGCTGAGTTGTGTATGGAGTTGTGTGAACGTAAGTGTACGTAAGCATACGCTACAGATGCGGGGAACAAAAAGCTTTCTCACTTTATCACTGAATAACGGCAGTAATTTTTGCGACAACCTTGCTCAACTTTGCACGCTTTCAGCTGGAGTCATATCAACCGTGCATGCCTACTTTTGTTCATCTTCTAAACAAACAAACAAATCATATCTGCTTTCTTTGTGACCTCAGCCAAAGATACTTGGCAATTGACTGAGGAGCATACCTCATCTGATGCCATCTCCTCCGAGGTCATGACCGCCAACTTTTCTGGAGTGATCACCCCGCAAAGAACGTTTTCTCTTAGAGCAGGGTTCTTCTTGTCCTGAAAGAAGGAAGCTTTTGCATGCGTATCGGCATAGTTTTCATATACTTCCAGACCTTGAGGTTGAATATCCTTGACCTGACGTGCGCCTTGTACTTTGCGTCGGTGTTTTTAAACTTGCTGAAGATTGTGTCCTCCACCAGCTCGGCTAACTCTTCTGGGGGCTTCACGATTCCATCAGGCATTTCTTCAGAATCCCCACGTAGCGCGTTAGCTAGGAGCTCGCGACAACGAAGGCGGACGTCATCGGTAGTGGGTTGAGGTCTGGAACAAATCAGTCCTGGTCAAGAGTTCTGAAATAATCGAGTGCCTCCGAGAAGAATTAGTCCAGCAAGCATGGACGTCACATTGTCAACCTGACCAAAAGAATCACAAAGATATCCTCAAACCGACAAAGACTGCTCAACAGCCGTGTCCATATCACAATAGTATTCATTATGTTAATATCCCAACAATGTATCCCTCCTACCTTTTACCAATCTACTACTTGCAGCTCTGTTAGAAAGCCATGCTCTTTACCTTGAAGGAAAACTGAAATGAAAGTGACGTCAGAATAGAGATTTTTTCTTCAAAATAATAATTGCAATAACAGAGCAACGGTTTCTGAGAAATAAAAGGATTTCGAATAGGAACTGACCTGGCTGGAAAGCTCTTTCCATGCTCTTGTTTCTTAACCTGGTCTTCATTGCTGCTTTTGCTCTCTTTTTCGCTCTTCTCGCTCTTCTTCCTGTCCTTCCGGTCTGCGGGCTCTGGGACGAACTTCTTCCACGTCTTTATCAGAGACTTGGCGAAGGCCACAACTTCTTTGTCGTTACTGGTTTTCCTATACAACCATTGCACGTGTTATATGTTACATGGTGCACAGACGTGGCAAAATTTAGAGTCCGATGGATTTTTCAATGCTTTCACAACTCCATCCAAAGAGACATTCGAAGCAATAACGAAGCCTTATGTAAATGCACCAGCGCTTACACGCTTGCCCACTGCGTAGGAATAAGCATAAAGCGCAGTGTTTGTGCGTCTGACAAACATACACACGGCCCTAACGCACTCAACACGCTCTGTGCCGATCATGCCCTCCGCGGTCATCACGCACTCTGTGCCCATCAAGTCGGCCGCGTTATGGCTGAAAATCAGTCGCAGAAAATCTAGAAATCGACTGCAGCGATGGAAATCGGCCATCGGCTGCTAAGCCGTGAAAGTCGAATGTAGCAAAGTTCAGGGTCAAAAAACTTTCATTCTCACACCCAACGGCAAGGGTCCACATAACATAGGACCTCTGCCCATGTTGCTCTCGAGGAGGCTGAGCTTGTTTCTGCTCGACTAAGTCCAATTTTCGTGTCAAAATCAATCGAACTATAAATTTTGTCACCACTGTAGTAATTGCTAGACAGTAATCACCGGAGAGCGTTGACGGTCATTCCTATGCGTGTGGACGTCAAGATGGTGAGGTTCACCTTAAGCTTGCTCAACGCCTTCAGTAGATCAAGGGCCTGGACGTCTGTGTCGACATCACCATCTAAAAGTTCAACACAGTAAAGGGTGATTGTAAGTGAAAGCACGTGAGGATGGAGTCCGCACTGAACCAGCACTCCTCTCTTCTCCTTCTTACCGTACGTCAACTTCTCCAACTGCCTCCCGATATCCAGGACGTCGTTCTCGACCGAAGCCATCTTGTAGCCGGGAACCAAAGCGAGACTCAGTCAAAGCCCAGGGTAGGGATGGAAAACGAGTTTCAAGGGATTCGAATCGGTCTCGTCACGTGACCGTCCAAGCCGCAGCTGAATTTCGCGATTCACTTAAGAAAAGCAACAAAACTTTTGATGATAATTATATACGTGTAACACATTGCTCATGCTGCAGGATGCAACTGCGCCGCCATCCCTGCTGCAATAGCTGCGGCAATTATATCCTCGTCCTCGCTATATACAGTATATTTGATTGTTTAGATGCATAGATTGTGCTCACGTGACAAATGCGATCTTGTTCTTGACGTTAAGCCTTAAAATTTAAGGCTTAACGTCTTGGTTCGAGGATTACGACTCGAATCTTGTCTTCTTGGATCATTCCTAGCTTCCAAAGAAAAAAGTTCGTTACCCATCCCTAGCCCAGCGATCAAACTGCTGGCTGCCAGATTGTCTGCACTTCACCATCAGCTGCCACGAATCAGCGGTGCCACGCGGTTGACCGAAAGTCAAACTTTTTGACTGGAGCAATTCTGTGACAGGTTGAAAGGTTCTTGCAGACAGCCAAAACCAAGTATAATTCGTAGCACAACCGATGGCAGCCGACTATTGTATCAGTCAGAATGAGAATAATCAAAATATGCAATTTACCTAAAAACTCAGTGTCTCGAAAGCAGCAGTGAAATAACTGTAGTTGTACAGTTCACTCCAACGAACATTGGACAATTTCTTCAACTTCAAAATGTTCAGTGATCCCTATCACGTATGGTGCAGTCCGTGATTTGGGTAAAGAATATTGGATCTCAATCAAATCGCCCTACTTTTCACACCTCTCTAAATTGATCGGGGTGTGCAATTTTCACAGCCTTGCAAATTGCAAAACTTACTGTGTATTTTCCACACGATTCTGGCGCACCAGAACTCGGAGTGAAACGCATTCAGAACCTTTACAGGACATAACTGAGGCCTAAACTTACTAAAAAAGAAAAGGGAAGAAATTATGACATTGTTGATCCTACTTGACGAAGCCGGGACGCAACTTAAACTGTTTCACCAAAAGAGATCAACACAAACTCCCTATTCTTGTACGCCTTAATGACATTCCAATGATCACATCATTATAGAAATCGACAGAACTTTTTATTCATGATCGATCATTGCCCATCCTCTGAAAAGGAATGCCAATTCCAAATTTCGTCTCAACAACAGAAAAAAGTTGGTGGAAGAGTAACTAAAGCGGAAGCTTATTCTACGACGGCAGAGTCATGCAGACGAGGGGGTTGGATCCGCCAGGAGTATCCAAGACAAGCGCAAAGCAACGAGGATTTCGACCATGACATTGTTCAGTGCGGGTTTATCTTTCTAAGTGCCGGACAGCTGGCGGATCTGGACTTTAGGAGTTGACGAAGCAATTTCAGGCCAATCGAGGCTACCTGTGCGATAATTGTTCTGCCTAAGGCGTGAGAGTCGGCAAAGGGTCCCAAAGGAGAAGAAAATGGGCAGCTTGGGTATTGAAGGCTAGTTCTAAACCAAGGTAGGACTCGACTGCCATAAGGAGTTGTTTACATTGCATCCCAATATCACGCGGCCTTTCCTAAGCAGACGTCGTTGAGCAAGCAGCAAGAGCTCAATCAAGGCCTTAAGAGCAAGAACTACGAGGAAGAATTGTTTCCAAAGGAGAACGACAGCTTTGGTCTGGCGTTGCCCTTGCCTAGAATGACCTTTTGCTCTTCCCTCATCCTCTTTTCCTCCTTCTTCTTCAGTTTTTGCTTTTCCTGCTCGATTTTCATCTGCTCTTCAATCATCTTAAGGCGTTCTTCAGCCTGAAATAGTGAAATTGCCTTTGCAAAAGCTAGTTGAAAAAAGAAGGCCTACAAGTGTGTTTAAACGAACCATCTTTCTCTGTTGCTCCTCAATCTTCTTTTGGTTCTCCGCCATGATTCTTTCAGCCTCTTCTCGTCTCTGCTTCTCTTCCTCCTGAAACAGGGTCCACCGAATTAAGACAGTTCAGCTGCATCATCGGTGGAAACGTTGAAGCCCCAAAGGAATCAAGGAATCTTTCTTATTGGACCAAGGGCGAGGGGTTGGAAGGGGACAAGACCAAATCTACCGTATCTTAGACCCCGTGAGGCAGGGAACGGACCCCCCACCTAAATACCTGAAACCACCGAACATTTCTTTCTTGTATGCGCCTCCTCCGATGACGCCGACGTCCAGATCTCCACAGCAGAACGAGCGGGAAGGACCAACTTGGTTGTGTTTGATCTTCTCGGCCGCCTTCTCGTGATGATCATTAGTATCAACTTTAAATTTAGCTCAACATGGGGAAAATGAGATACACGTGACACCTCCGTGACACCTGCAGGAAGAAGTCGCTGCCCAGAGCGATTAGAGGGCGAGTTTTGCTTTACCTCTCTTTTCCTGACCTCCTCCAGTTGTTCTTGCTTCCTGCGCTCGATCTCCTCGAGCATCTGGGCCTCCATGATCTTCTTGGCCTCCTCGACTCTGACTTGCACTTCGGCTTCGATCTCCTCACGTCGGCGTTCGAGCTCCTCCTGAACTCGCTTGGCCACGAGCTCCTCGATGCGCTTGCTCGCCTCCTCGGCAATGTTCTTTTGTTCAGCCTCTTTTTGACGCCTGCACAGGTTGCGTGGTCATCAGAGAGTGAGTGATTGAGAGAGAGAAAGAGCGAGTAAGAGATGCAGACAGAGAAAGAAAGAACGTCCACGTCATCTCTGACATGACCAACTTACTTTTGTCGCTCGATCTCGGCTAATCGTTCCACCTCGGACAGCTTCTTGGACGTGGACGACAGGACAGAGGAGGAAGTAGTGGGCCGATCCGCCTCAGAGTCTGGAAGGACGGATTCCACGATTAAACTAGATTCTGTCAGAACAGGATAATGCACTGAGGGGACGCACCTGATGACGAAGAAGATCCTGCTGAAGTAGACGACGATCTTCGCCGGCGCTTTCGGTGCCTTCGCCGCGAAGACCTTTTCGCGTCTCTCGAGCGGCTGCGGTCTCTGCCGCTGCCCCCGCGCCGCCGCCGTCGCCGGGAGGACGAGGACGTCGCACTTGTTCTGTGGTGGTGTCGGTCTCTGCTTCTCGAGCGGGACTTGTGTCGGCGGGAGGAAGACTTCTCCACTGTCTTGGACTCTTTGCTCGGAGCGGGTGATCGAGACCGTGATCTCGATCGTGACCTCGACGATCGCGTCATTCTGGAAGTGCCCGAGCTCGGCAAAGTGCGACCACTTCGACGGCGACCGAAGCTTTGCAACTGGACTGGACTGGGTAGGAGCTGGAGGTGCTCCTCCTGCGTCTCCGCTCTCTTTCCCTATATCTCTAGTCCGTGAAGCTAGGCTTTTCTCGTCAGTGCAGCTGCTCGCGGCTAGAACGGTGACCAGAAAAATCGTCCCGAGAACAACAACTGCGTTGCCACCAGATCTGGTCCGGGGTCCTCGGACAAGACCATAGATAGAGTGATTTGTCCCTTTTGTGCTTAAGCTTGAAACATGCATCATTTTGTTTGGAACAGATAAACCGTGCTAAAAAAAACAAGGAAACTAACGTTTTAATGTTTTGAGCCTCGAAAAGGAGATTTTAGCTTAGAAATGTATCTCCACTCTCACCGTAAGGATATAGATGTTTAAGAAGAAGATGCTTAACATCATAGAAGGCCACGATGTTTAAACATTCCGTTGCAGCATTCATTTTGTACATAAAAAGAGATTTGAAGCTAGACGTTTGACACTATTTAGTTGATGCTTACGTATATTTACAGCACTTAATACTGACAGGACTGCATCGCACGTATGTGCCGCAAGCAACTCCACACTGGACTTTCTCCTCTCAAAGGAATATCTTCCTCAGATCTTGAGGACCTACAATGACTTTGCATTGAGGACAGAGTTTCTTGACACCCAGAGCTCTCAGCCAACACTGCTCACAGTGCACGTGCCAGCAGGCCACCGAGACGAGTGGCTTCACATACGAGTCCATGCACACGTTGCAGGTGGCACTCCGGACATCACTCTCCTTGTCAGTCTGTATATCTTTGACAAGATCACCAGTATCTGTCTTGTTGGCAGAGTCACACTTCGGGAAAATCACAGCATTGCGTAGTATTGACTGATCTTGTTCACTGCCACTACCCTCATCATCCGAGTCGGGTGAGGGAAGCAAAATATCGGCATCTGTGTACTGGAGAACTCCAAATGTTTCCTCCTTGTCATCGTTTTCAACATCTAACTCCTCATCTTCATCGCCTTTGGTTATGGTGAGAAAACCAGCACCTCTCAGTCCACCTTCAACCAATGATGTCACTCTCACACGCCTTTGTCCTGCCCATTCATACTCTTCATAACCAACTTCCTCGACATCAATGACTTCTGAGTCATTTCTTGCCTCCAGACCAGACACATCACTTGGAGATACTTCTTTGAGACATTTGTCAAGGTGAGGGCCGAGTTGGTCTTCCTCGCCAACGTCCTCACTACATGAGGGACACCTGACATGACACTGCTGCTGTGGATTGAATCGCTCCCTGATAGGGATTGCCTGGCGGACCTCCCGCCTGAACTTGATCCTTTCCATAGCAGACCTCCGGATGTTCCGCCTGGTTGAGTGGTCAGGAAAGTCCGCTCGGTTGCGCTTCACTCGGACTCCACGCTCCAATCGCTCCAGCTCCTGAGCCAAATGTCCCTCGTAGTGCCACTTGAGCGAGTCACCATTGCTGAGCTGGACTCCACAGAACTGAAAGCGGCAAGTCTTGGGTTTGGAGAGTGACGACAGCTCATTCAAGTTCACTCGTCGCCTGCGCAAGTTACGCTTTTCCGGCTGCAGTGGATCTGCTTCTTCTGCAGTAGTCATCTAGAACAAGACGATCAATGACATTAATAGGTTGCACATAGGCAAGCATCACAATCGCAAAAAATTGCAGAAATTCTTCTCGATCTGAACAGTTTCTTGAGCCCATGTTTCAGCCAGTAATCCCGTCTCCTTGGCACAGGCACGGGCTTGAAAAGATCAAAAGTCTCGCAAGTCTTGATGCACCTACGACCTTGCCAGAACTACTCTCGCCCCTTGGTGAGAGGTGGCATCCGCGGCAGCGGCTGTGCTCTCGACCTCAGTCTGGCTCATGGGGGAGAGGGACTGCATCGAGCAGAACGAGTTCCAGGAGGCTTCTCTTACGCCCGAAGGGGCTACTAACACTTTCTGAAAGTCGATCGCACTCTTCCCCCTCACCTTAGCTTTTCATTCTGACGACGTCGTGACCCAAAACGTCTCTGGCTTCCCCTCCGCCTCCGGGGGTCCGGGTTAGTTCCACCGGATATACGAGCAAGAAGAGAACAAGCCGTTGGCGAAGCGGTCGTCCGACGCGAGGGCCGTGCACAAGATGTAATGTTTTGTCAACTTTTGTTTTGGCCTCTTCTCTAAGCTGAACTGTCGATGTTTCTTGTAGAGTAAGGCTAGTAGAGGTGGGTCGAATCGAGAATCGACTCTACTTGTGATCAAATGTTTTTTCTTGGAACTACTGGGACTCTCGAGTTTACACTTTGATTTTTCAGTATTCGAGATGGCAACACTGGCACTGCATCTGTCCTAAAGTGATGTCCTGACTTTGAATGCCACCTTCAGAGTTGTGCGTTGGGTTCTATGTTATAACGAAGAAAACCGTCCTTGCCGTAAGTCACAATTATACGTCCAAGTACAGCATATGCAGCAGAGTCCTATTAGTGGAAATTACTTACGGCAAGGACATACATAGTATCCCGTATGCGTGGAGTTCCGTGATAATAAAGGATACGAATTTTTATACCTACATGAATGATCAACCTGTAGCGTTGTTGAATCACAGCCATGTCCAGCCAAGTCCAAGATTCTGAAAATTCCGCTTTAATGAATTCTAACAGTCAAATCAGACTCGGTTCAACTTGAACTCGAATGCCAAGACTTGAGCTCAACTTGTGCTCGAAGAAAGTCCATTCGACCCATCACTAGGATCTGGAGCCTGACGGGAGGTCCGGATCTGTCGCTCTCCTTCCTTTCCTGTCCGGCCTGCCTGGGTTCGACCACAGAGCTCGTTAAAGAGAGATGGCGGGAATTTTGACGTTCAGTGAGTTGACGTGTCCACTCTTTTGGCGAAAATATGCTTTTTCTGATGTTCTCGAAATAACTACATAGATTTCACTGCTTTTGGTGGGCCAACTGAGGCGGCGGAGTCCATATGAAGGTAGGAAGACTTATGGAGACGTCCTTTATGGAGTGCATCGCAACAGCTGCACTGCGCTCCACGCAAACTATTGCGGCGTTCAGTCTCTCCCTCCGTTTTGCTCTGTGATATATCTTTGCTTCATGGCCGCTCGCTGCTTTTACCAGCCTTGAGTTGCGCCTTCCTTTCTTCCTTCTCCTTGCTCCAGCAGCAGCTCGATTCGAAATCAAAATACCACCGAGCGCCTGAATTGTGAGCGGGAGAGCAGAAACGTTTGCCTTGACGGGCATGACGGCGTCCGCGATCAACCTCGTTACCGTGGCGATCTTGTCGGTGACGGGCGGGGGCGAGAGGAGGAGAATCATCCTTGCCGGAAGAAACGGTCACGACGGCCGCCATGGAGGAAGGAAGACGCGAGCTGGAGTCCGTGGCGATGGACGTACGCTCGCCCAAGTTCGGCGGCTGTTGGACCGAGGCACTGACGGAACTGGAGAATGGCTGTTCCAGCCTCACCGATGACGAGCAGGCTCGATTGGCCCTGCTTTTCGCCAACTGCTTCCAAAGTGTGCTTGTGGATTGCTTTGGAGTACATCTTGAAGAGAAATCCTCACCTACCTTGCTTTTCAGCGCAATTCAGCCAAAGTCAAGATGGCCTTTGGGAGGATCTCTGCCTCCAAGCTGGACGGATGATAGACTCATAGTGCATGCATTCTTTGGCAGCTACATTTATTTATTTGGACGAAATTACTTGGCTGCTATTTTAACACTTGTGTGATATGAGAGTGAAGTGTTGATCTTGAGAAAGTAATGACCTTGAAAGTGATGGCAAGGACCTTTTTTACTGAAACATACAGGCACT